>Ga0335085_10000219_pt1 | contig 179825 bp, 123 predicted proteins | sample Lox_Sample_45_FD_206712 | JGI IMG/M metagenome (GOLD analysis project Ga0335085, IMG submission 206712) | Soil microbial communities from Loxahatchee National Wildlife Refuge, Florida, United States - Lox_Sample_4.5 | ecosystem: Environmental > Terrestrial > Soil > Wetlands | place: USA... | reverse complement strand
GGATCTCTGGGCACTGGCCGCGATCCTCGGCCGGGAAACTGCTGGAGTCAAGCCATCGAAGGAAAAAGTAGCTTAAGATGAATCGACCGCCCTTGCCGACCTTCAACTACGGCCGGGACACCCTCTGATCGTCTGTAAAAGTGTACAGAGTAGCAAAGCGGGTTTGGTCGGCCGCAAACGTCAGGGCGCACGCGCCGAGCCAAGGGGCAAGCGCTAACACGTGAAGTGTCTTCATGGGTGGTCTCCTCCTCTAAGGCATCACGCCGGTGCCAACTATCGAATACGTCTGATATTGGCTAGTCGTCTGCAGGTGTAGTTCTGCGCAGCATTCACGCAGGGAGGGTCCTGCGCCTGAAGCTGGAAGTTTGATCGGCGCCGGCTCGTAGGTCTGGGCAGAGGCTGAACCCGTACACAACAACGCGAGAAGGGCGACACAGAGCGCGGCTATTCTGAGCATCATTGAAGGCTACCACGCCACCTGGATGCAAGTGAGCGCTTCTGCAACGAATCTCGCGATACCGGTACTAACAGTTCCGACCCGGCGACCAGCAGGGCGAGCGAGCCGGCCCAATTTGCGCCCCACCCCATCCATCCCCGACAATAATAGACTCACCAATGAACCACGGATCCAAAGACATCGCCATCATCGGCATGGCCTGTGTCCTTCCCGGCGCGCCGGACATGCAGGGCTACTGGGAGAACATCCTGCACAAGGTCAACGCCATCTCCGACGCGCCGCCGGAATGGGAGGCCGAGCTGTTCTTCGAGGAGAACACCAAACAGGACGACCGCACGTACTGCAAGCGCGGCGGCTTTCTGGGCAAGCTGGCGCAGTTCGATCCGTTCACTTTCGGCATCATGCCCAACGCGGTGGATGGCGGCGAGCCGGATCACTTCATGGCTTTGCAGGCCTCGCACGATGCGCTGAAGGATTGCAGCAACCTGAACCTGGAGCCGGTGAAGGAGCGCACGGCGGTGGTGATCGGGCGCGGGACTTACGTCAATCGCGGCAATGCGGCCGCCCTGCAGCAGGGCGTGATGGTGGAGAGCATCCTGCGCATCCTCAAGCAGCTTCACCCCGAGCACACGGACGCGGAGTTGGCCGAGATCAAGCGGCGGATCAAATCCACGCTGCCGCCGTTCAATGCGGATACGTCGTCGGGCCTGGTGCCCAACATCATCACCGGCCGCATCGCCAACCGGCTGGACCTGATGGGTCCGAATTACCTGATCGATGCGGCGTGCGCCAGTTCGCTGGTGGCCGTCGAGATGGCGGCGCGGGAGCTCGAGACCGGGCGCTGCGACCTGGCTTTGGCGGGCGGCGTCAACAGCAATACGTCACCGGTCCTGATGATGATCTTTTCGCAGCTTGGCGCGCTGTCGCATCGCGGCCAGTTGAGCTCGTTCGATAAGGACGCGGACGGCACGCTGCTGGGCGAAGGCGTCGGCATGGTGGTGTTGAAACGCCTGGCGGAGGCCGAGCGCGACGGTAACCATATTTATGCAGTTCTGAAGAATATCGGCATTGCGAGCGATGGCCGCGCTACGCACGTGCTGGCGCCACGCCGGGAGGGTGAGGAACTGGCGCTGCGGCGGGCTTATGAACCGGCGGACATCGATCCGTTGACGATCGGGTTGCTGGAGGCGCACGGCACCGGCACGCCGGTGGGCGATGTAGTGGAAGTTGAGGCGCTGCGCGGCGTATTTCCGCTGCGACAAACCGAGTCGCCGCGATGTGCGCTGGGGTCGGTGAAGTCTATGATCAGCCACACGGTGCCGGCGGCGGGCGTGGCCGGACTAATCAAGGCGGCGCTGGCGCTGCATCACAAGGTACTGCCGCCCACGCTGTGCGAGAATCCCAATCCCAAGCTTCAGCTTGAAAAGTCGAATTTTTACATCAATACCGAGACGCGTCCCTGGATCCACGGCTCGTCCAAGACACCGCGGCGCGCGGGGATCAACGCTTTCGGCTTCGGCGGCATCAACGCGCACGCCATCCTGGAGGAGTACACCGGGCCGAACCAGGCGCCCTGGCTGCAGCACGCATGGGACAGCGAGCTGTTCGTTTTCTCGGGTGCGGATCGGGCCGAAGTGGCGGCGGATGCGCAGCGCGTGCTGGACATGATCAACCAGGGCGGCGATGCGCTGTCGTTGAAGGATCTGGCTTGGACACTCAACTGCAATCGGCCCATGGGGCCGGTGCGTATGGCTGTAGTCGGCCTGTCGCATACGGACCTGGCGGCCAAGCTGGAGCGCGCCATCAAGCGCCTGGGCGACGAGAAGACGCGCAACATCAAGGAAGTCGAAGGCATCTACCTGTTCAAAGAGCCCCTGGGGTTGAACGGCAAGCTGGCGTTTCTGTTCCCCGGCGAGGGATCCCAGTATCGCAACATGCTGAGCGATCTGTGCATCCATTTCCCGGAAGTACGCCGCGTCTTCGACCTGATGGATCGCGCCTACGAGAATACCCGGCGCGATTACCTGCCAAGCGACGTGATTTTTCCGCCGCCGTTCGGATCGCCCAGCCAGGAGCGGCTCTACAACATGGACTCCGGCGCGGAGACCGTCTTTTGCGCCAACCAGGCCATGCTGGCGCTGGTCGAGAACCTGGGTATACGCGCCGACGCCATGGTGGGCCACTCGACCGGCGAGCATTCCGCGCTGCTGGCCTCGCGCGTGGTGGAGGTGAACAGCGACGAGGAATTGATCCAACACATTCTGGGCGTCTACGAAGTCTTCGACAAGCTGAACGCTACCAGCGACATTCCGGAAGCGGTGCTGTTGGCGGTGGCGGGAGCGGATCACAAGTTCCTGGAGCAGCAGGTAGGCGACAGCAACGGCCAGCTCTATATCGCGCTGGACAACTGCATCCATCAGGTCGTACTGTGCGGTCCCGAGCCGGTGATCGATCGGCTGATGACGATGCTGACGCCCAAGGGCGCCATCTGCCAGAAGCTGCCGTTTGCGCGGGCGTATCATACGCCTTGGTTTGAGGTATTCAGCAAGCCGCTGAAGCAGCATTTCGACCGGTTGAAGATCGGCCAGGCGCAGACGGCGCTCTATTCCTGCGTGACCGCCGGACCGTATCCGAACGATGCCGAGGAGATCCGTTCGCTGGCCGCGGTGCAATGGTCGAGCACGGTGCGGTTCCGCGAGACCATCGAGGGCATGCACCGCGATGGCGTCCGTTTATTCGTGGAGATCGGCCCGCGGAGCAACCTGACCGGCTTTACCGACGACGTGCTGCGGTCCAAACCGCACGCGGCGATTCCATCGAACGTGCACCATCGGTCCGGCATCATCCAGCTTCACCACATGCTGGGGCAGTTAGTCGCGCACGGGTTGAATCCGAATCTGCAACATCTGTACGCGCGCCGGGCGCCGCGTCCGGTTACGGAGAAACGGAAAGCCAAGCGTATGCTGGCGCTCGGCACCGGAATCCAGCCCGCGCGTCTGCCGGAGGACTTCAAGTTACCGAAGACCGAGCCCAAACCGCCGGCTGCCCAGCCGGCAGTTCCTGCGCCCCAATCGCCGGCCGTGGCGGTGCCGCAACCGCCTCCAGATCCGCGCGCCGCCGTCATGCGGGAGCACATGGCGACCATGGAGCAACTGGTGCGCAGCCAGCAACAGGTGATGGCGGCGTATCTGGCGGCGCGGCAGGGCAAGCCTGCCGCCCAGCCGCAGCGGCCGTTCTTCCACGAGGTCAGCGAGAGTACGCCCGGCGTGCGGGCCGTAGCCTTGCATCGCTTCTCCGCCGAACGCGAGATCATCTTCCATCATCATGCGCTGGGACGCGACGTATCGCTGGAAGATCCCGCGCTGACGGGTCTGACGCTGGTACCGCTGACTGTCACGATGGAGATGCTGGCCGAAGGCGGCGCGTTATTGGCTCCAGGCAGACTGCTGGTGGGCATGCGCGATATCCGCGCTTCGCGCTGGATCACGCTGGAGAAGCCAGATTACACGATCGAGGCCACGGCCAAGCAGACCGCGCCGGGAGAGATCCACGTGGCGCTGCGCGAAGTGGGCGCGGCCAACACGCTGCGGCCGATCCTGGCGGAAGCGGTGGCTGTATTTGCGGATCGCTATCCGGATGCGGGCCTGCCGCGGCCGTTCACGCTGGAAAACGAGAAGCGCTCGGCCTGGGTTCCCGCGCAGCTCTATCGCACCGGCATGTTCCACGGGTACATGATGCAAGGCACCAAGAGCGTCGAGCGCGCCGGGCGAAATGGCTGCAGCGCGACGCTCGAAGCTCTGCCGCATGGGGAGCTGTTTGCCGGCAATCCGCAGCCGGCGTTTCTGTTCGATCCGGTGCTGCTGGATGCGGCCGGACAGGTGGTCGCTTACTGGTTCTGGGAAGCAATTGAGAAGGGTACGGATCTGTTCCCGTATCGCGTGGGCGCGTTCCATTGCTATGCGCCGGCGCCGCCCGCGGGGTCGCAGCTCGAATGCCGGGTGGTGCGCCGCTTCGAGAGCGATGCGGTGATCCATTCCGATATCGAAGTGCTGGACCGGGCGGGCAAGGTCTACTATCGCCTGGACAACTGGGAGACGCGACGGTTTCCGCAGCCGCCAGGGTTTTTGCGCTTGCGCATCGATCCGCGCGGGACTTACATTGCGTCGCCCTGGAAGGAGCCAATCGCCGGCAAGCGCGGCGTGGCCTGCTGCCGCGTGGAAGGACTGCCGCAGGAGTTTCTGGAGTCGTCGCACGGCGTGTGGCTGAAGACGCTGGCCTACCTGGTGCTGGGCCGCCGCGAGCGCGCCGCGTGGGATGCCCTGCAATTGCCGCCCAAGCAGCGGTACGACTGGCTGCTGGCCCGCTGCGCGGCCAAAGACGCGGTGCGGATGCTGATGGCGGAGCGTTCTGGTGAGCAGCTTTGTGCCGCGGACGTGGAGATCGCGCCGGATGGGAAGTCAGTGGCCGGCGCCTGGAAGCAGCGGCTGGGCGTGAATCCGGTAATTTTGCTGGCGGACACCGGCGTTGCCGGCGCGGTAGCGGCCCTGGACGCCGCCAGCCTGGCGGGGATCAGCCTGGCAGCCCGGGCGGCTTAGCCTAAGGAACGACGATCGCGGACAGAGGTCCGGTGGCCAGCACGGCCTGGCTCGCGTTCCTGTACTGGACCCGGTAGAAGAGCACGCGCTGCGAAATGGCGGGTATCGTTATCGCGCAGCCGGAGGCGCAAAGCTCGCCGCTTGGATTTTCGGAAGCGAAATAGAATGGCGCATTTCCGGACGGAACCGTGCCGGCGTTCGCGATGCAAGCGTCATTGCGCGTGGTGCAGTTGAGAAGCGACGGCGCGCCGTACTCCTGATAGCCGAACTGCACGATGGCGTTGTTGACCGGCAGGCCCGCCGGGGGCTTGAGCGTCAAGGTGATCGGCACGAAGGTCCCGCGCGCCACCGAGTCCGGCGCCGGGTACGGCAGCATCTTGGCCATCCACATATCGCTGCGCTGGTAGTTGAGAAAATCGGTCCGCAGCAGCAGCCACGAATTGTCCGGCAGCAGGCGATTGTTTTCAAACCCGAACACCATGCGGAGACGCGACGTGGCCGTCAACAGCGTGCGTGTAAAAGAACCGGCGAAGTCGGTTTGATCCAGCGTGAACTGCCGCACGGCATTGGCGGTATTCGATATGTTTCCCACGCAAATATCGTTACCGACGCCGAGCGGCGTTCCGCCGTGGATGCCGCTGCCGGAGCAGTAATTCCAAACAACTCCGGGACAGTTCACGTATACCTGACCGGTGGCGCTGCCCGGATAACACTCGCCGTTGGCACGTGCGAAGCAGACCGAATAGGAACCGGATGCGCCCGTCGCGATGCTGGAACCCGGCCCGCTGATATCGATCAACGGATGAGAGCCGCAACTGTCCCCTTGCGCCATCAGCTTGCGGTTGATCGCAACAGTGCTGCCGGAGCCAAAGAAATCGTCCGCGTCGGTGACCAGGCTGGGCGTGGCTGCGTAGAGTTGTCCGGTGACCGGAGAGAACGTGGGTTCGTACTCCCCGCCCTGAACCGGAGTGTTATCAAAAGCGCGCAAGGCTTCGTAGGTGGAAGCTGTACTGCCGGCGGCATTGGGATGACATCCGGCATCGAAGCCCCAAGGATGGCCGTAAACTCCAGCGAAGGGCGGATTCGTGCTGGTGTAATTGACGCCGGCCACCTGGTAAGGCGTCACATTGGCGAAAGGCAGGCTGAAAATGCCGGGAGCAGAGCCTACGGCCGTCTGATAATCGGTCGGCCATCCCCAGATCGGCATAGACCAGGCAGGCACATTGGTCGCCACGGCCTCCCCGCCATCGCGCCACTCGCCGTGTCCGCTGGTATTGTTGATGTCCTGGATCAGGCAGTTGCCATGCGGATCCGGCGCCCCGCCGCATCCGGCCAGAGGATTCCAATAAGCCGCCATGGAACTATTTGCCGTAGTGCCGCCGGGGGGAATCGCCCATTGCGCGCTCTGCCACCATAGGGTGACCGGTCCGCTGGCGATGGCCACTTCCGCCCCATAACCGTTCCGCTGGAAAACCCAGGCCCCGCTGACACCGCCGTAGTTTTTGATTTCCAGGATCAGGAGCTCCTGCTGCCGGTCCGGCCAGTCGCAATTGGAAAGCGTGCTGGCGGCAACGCAGGCGGTGTCTCCAATCTGAGTCGTCCGCAGCTCGCCGGGAGCGCCCGTGAACTGGAATTGCGCCGGCGAAAAGTACGGTTCGTATCCGGTCATCCCGCCGGCCGTGTGACTGTTGAGGTTGAGGAGAATGCACTGGCGCCCGCTTGCCAGGCCATAGGTGGAACAATCCGGGCTGCTGGCCGGCAGACTGGCGTTCGAGGTGTTGATCGGCGGATACGGGTTCGCCTGGACTTGTATCCAGCCGGTCTCGCCGGTTTCCGTTAAGGCATGCAAGCTTCGTCCAGTAAGCGCGGTCTGGGTGGCGGCCACTGGACTGTTCGGCGTATTGAAGGTATTCAACGCCCCTACGATCTGCGGGCCGCCCGCGTGCCCGGCGTGGGCCGGATTTCCGTCACCGGGCGAGAACGCTATAGCCCAGGCGGGGCTGTCTTCCCCAATCGAGTAGCAGGTGAAATAAAAAACGCCTGCCGACATGCCGTACGGAATACAGTTCCAGCCATTGGGGCCGGTGCTGAACTTCGTGACGTCGAAGGTGGGGTCGAACCACGTCATCTGATTGGCCACACTCTCGGCCGCGCTGACCTGTGGCGTCAGGTTGGTGAACGTGAGGCCGTTGCCGTAAGTCACCGAGTAGGCTGTGCTGCCGGTTACCGAGGCGTTCTGTATCTGGGAACCGTTTCCATAAGGCGTGGCGGGCTGAGAGATGGACGCGGGATTGAATACACCCTGAATCACCAGGGGGCCGCCGCCCGCCGGATCGAGCGCAACCGTATAAAACGTGAGCTGATTCTGCGATTGATCGATGTTGGCCGCTTCGCCCGCCGGAATGATGCCGATTGTTTTCCAGGGATTGGCGATGCTATTGCCGTGTTGATCCGCGGCGGCCCCGATCATGTATCCGTAATAAGCGGACGATCCGGTGGCTGGGTTGATCCAGTACAGGCCGCCAAACAGACAAAAAAAGCCACCGTTTACGAGTTTGTTGAAACATGCCGTACCGGCGCCGTTATCCGGATATGTGGGCGCGGTGCTCTCCAGCGCGGCCATGTTGGCGGCCGTCAGGGTCACCACGCTGCCGTCGGTAGGCTGCCGGTCGCGCCACAGCATGATGGCGAAGCTATTGGCGCACCAATAAACGGTTCCCGCGGGTGGTGTGCCCGAAACCGTCAAGTGCGTGCCATCGACGATGGCGGCGATCGCGTATTCGCTGGACGTGGTGGAACTGGGCGGCGTGATACATGCGTCGTTATTCGCCGATAGCCGGATCCTGCCGTTGCCGCCGGTGACCCAGTAGAGACTGAAATTGTCTCCCGAGAGCCAAGTGACGGTATTGCCGGCGACGGTTGCCGTGCCGGAGTGCGGTGAGGATTCCTGTACGTTCAACCGCGGGTTGGTGTCGAGCAGCCAGGCCGCCACGCCGAATTGAGACGTGCTTACGGGATTGAGTGTCTGCTGACTGCTGGTCTGGCCCATGGTGAGCTGTTGGACCGATCCGGCGCAAGACGCGCCGCCGTTCATGGAGAGACACGCGTCCAGCACGCGAAAAGCGGAAGTTGCGGAATTCACGGAACCGGTCAGGGAGACGCTGAGCTGGTCGAGCGTCCAGGGTTGGCCGTAATTGCTGGATCCGTATCCGGCGTCCCAGGCATTATTCCCGGTCAACAGGGGGCGAAGCACCAGCGGAGCCGTGCTGTTGCCGATCGTGGTGCTGCCGGAGCCCGCCGTCACATTGCAGGGCGAGGTCCACGGGCCGGCCGTGTCGCACGGATTCTGCCCCTGGTTGTAGGCAGAGCCAAACGGTATGTTGCCCCAGTAGCCGTAGTTGTTCCCGCGCAGGCCGAGGCGCTGCAGCAATACACCGGTCAAGGGATCGATGAACGACTCCGGCGCGAGACCGCCGACGGATTCCGGCCACGGCTGATCGCCCGGGTGCGCCCGGTCAGACAGCCACGGATCACTGTAGGTGCTGCCCAGCGGGATATTTCCGGTGGTGAACGTGAACGGCAAGGTATCGCCGGTCGAAGGGCAGGTAATCTGGCCGAAATAGGGTGTGTAAGCCTGGAGCGCGCGGGAGAAATGCCGGACGCCGGCGTATGCGCCCGCGGTAGCGTACTGCGCCGTCCGCTGGCCGATCAGCACCATGCGGGAGCGGCCGCTGGCTACCGTGCTCGCCCGGCTGAGATCCAGACTGGAATTCAGAAAGGTGCCGGGATCCACATCCAGAGCCGGCGGCGTCAAGCCAGGATTCGGACTCACCTGGATGGTACAAGCACCGCCATCCGGTGCACTGTACGCGATCAACGCCTGCGTGGCGGTAGTTCCCAGCACGCGGAAATTGCCGATGGCAGCCAGGCAGCTCCCGGCGGCGGCCAGCAGAAACGCCAGGAGCTTCATCGCGTCAGCCCCTGGATCTTCATGGCCCACCAGTCCAGGGACATGCCCTCGGTTCCGCCGCCAGTCGACATATTGATGAATTGAGGCGCCAGTGTGGCCGTCGGGGCCGTCGCAATACTGCCCGCATTCGCGCCGTTGATCTGAAATTGAATGGTGCCGGGCGTAGACGAGTAGATGCGCAGGTGATACCAGGTGTTCGGCGTGGCGGCCACGCCGCTGTTGACACAGGTCTTGCTTCCGGCGACGACGACCTCATACACCCAGTTGCTGGTGCTGTCATTGGAAGGGCAGCCGCCGCCCGACGCATCGTAGCGGACTGCGATCTCGTTTCCGTTGGCCGGATGATAAGCCGCCTGGTTGTCGCTGAAACCGGCCAGATAACGGGCGCTGGCCACGCTGTTGGCGTCGGTCTGAACAATCGCCTGCATCTCCCAGTAAGACCAGGCTCCGCCGGCCCCAAGATTCGTAAACGGGTACACCGCTCCGTCCACGGAGTCCGACAGCGTTAGCGCGCAGCCATCGCCAGAGTTGGCGCCGCTGCTCAAATGGAAAATGCCGGGATGGTTGGCCACGCCCTGCGTCATATAGTTGCCGCAGGCCGTGCCCATGGTCGTGACACCCCAGCCCAGCGATCCAATCAACCCGTTGTAATTTCGCGAGGGCAGGAACTCGTCCACGGCGTTCATCACCGAGGAATCCAGCGGCGTGAAATCGACCGTGCCGGCAGTGTTGGACAGGTTGTTCCGAAACGTGTAACTGCTTCCGCCTCCGCTGCCGCCGCAATTCCAGGCGCCGCCGATGTACATGGCCATGGCTCCCGAACCACCCGCGGCGCAGGTGTTAGTCTGCGTGCAATTCGAACAATATAGGATGGCGCCGTTGGCGCCGCTGCTGAGGCCGGCAAACGTAGTGCTGCCGACTTGCGCCGAGTTGCTCAACGTCAGATTGGTCGCGGAAAGATTCCCGGTCTGCGTGTTATCGTTGATGACCGCCATCACGGCGTTGCTCTGCGGAAACTGCGGCGCCCATCCGGCCACGTGCACGGTCTGGACGGGCAGTGCTATGTAACGGTTGGCCGAACTGCCGCCGAAATCGAAGAACACGAAGTCGGTCTGGCCAGGCGCGCCGTTGAACATGGTGCCTGATGGCGGATTGGCGGAGTTGGCGAAGATGATGCTCGGTCCGATCTCGTTGGCGAAATCGATCTGGTAGCCCGTGTCGTTGAACATCTGCAGGGTGAAATTGCCCGAGCCGCCATTCAGTCGCAATCCCGCGGTGGTCGTGTTGACGATGTCGCCGGAAATCCGCTGGCTGGGCGCCCGGATCTCCAGGCCAACCGGTCCCGCAAATTCCGATGCCGAAAGATTGTGGCTGCCCGCCCCGCTGTCGATCAACATGCCCCATCCGGTGGCTGACGTGGCCGCGACCTGGCTGCCGTCCAGCGAACTGTTGCTGTAGATCCCGCCCAAAGTGTTCATGAAGGCGTTGATGTTCGACAGATGCCCGTTGCCGTTGTAGGTACTGGAGGACTGCACCTGCATCCCCCAGCCGCCGTTTTGATAGAGCACCACTTCCACGAAATCGGAATCGTGCGGCCCGCGGAACGTCCAGCCATTGCCTTGGTTGAAGGCCGAGCGGATGCCTTTAAAAAAGCCTTCCAGATCGTTGAACGGAGTGGCAAACGTGGAGTCAACTCCCCACTCGGTATAGATGCCGTCGGAATATGCGTTCCGGACGCTCACATCGGTCATGACCAGCCCGTGCCCGTAAAGCCGTATGCCGTAACTGGCCGCAGTCTGATTGGCCTTGTTCCCGTCGATGGTGCAGGAGCGTATCTCACCGCGGAACAATCCGTACTGGCTGTTGGTTCCGGTCAGTGCGGCAAAATTCGTCTGTGAAATGACGTCCGTGTTAGCACCGTTCCGGAGCATCAGCGTGGTTTGGCCCGAGCCGGCACATTCGATGATGCCGGTGCCGCTCTGGTCCGTCAGCGAATCGGAGAATCGAATGCCGCCGATGGTGTGCTGTCCCACGCCCAAATAGAGCTTCTGTCCCTTCGCCAGGGTGATCACGCTATTGACCACATAAGTGCCGCTGTCGGCGCGGACTTCGGCGGCGCCGGATGCCAGCGCCGCCGCAAACGCGGCGGAATCGTCCGTGACGCCGTCTCCTTTGGCGCCGAAATCCTTCACGTGCACAACATCCTGCAGCTTGGCGGTCACCGTGCGGGCCACCGCGCCCGCGCCATTTTGCAGAAACGTGCTGGTGCCGCCGCCGGCCTGCTGGGTCCAGGTATTCGTAGCGGTACACAGGTACTTGTTTTGTCCCGGTGTCGCATCGGTAGCGAAATATTCGGCGCCGACGGTGCAGATGGCCGGAAGCTGGGCGGTCGTCCCGCGTTTCGCCGGGATCGTGTACGTGGCGCCCGAGGCATCCCACGGCCCGAGCTGTGTCCGGCCGCCGTTGACCACCGTCTGGCCCGCCAGGAACGGCTCCAGTGCGAGCAGAAGAGTGCCGCACGCCAGGCTTTTAACCGATATCTTCATATTCAGTAATTCCTCACGATAGTTGCCCGATAAGTGGAGCTGGGCGGAGTTACGGCTAGCCCGGATAAGTTACACAGCCGCACCGTCACCGTGTTCGTACTGCCGACCAGCATCGTGCCGAATACCCCCGCGGGCAGCGCCGGCCAGCCCGGGGCCACCGCATCGCCGGGATTCGCGCCGCTGACGGTGATGCTCTGGTCCGCGGCGCAGGTTCCGGTCGCGATGCCGGGGAAACTGAGCGTGGCCGTGTTCATCAGATATGTCGGTACCACACCGGTGTCCATCGCGATGGTGCTCTGTCCGGGAGACTCGGTGATGACAATTCCCTGCCCTCCGGCGAGTGTCTTGGCGCTCAGGAATGCGCGTTGATCACGTCCGCCGGTGACGTCCCACGTGCCGCCGGTGGCAGTCCAGGTGCCTATAGGCAGAACGTTGGCGGGAAAAGCCGTAATGCCGGATTGCTGGGTGCAACCCGCCGAGCACGCCACCGTCAGGTTATGGCCGACCATCAGCGTGCCGGAACTGTTCACATAGACGTAGGCCGTCCCGGTGCCTGACCCGCTGATGGTCGCGGTGGCGCTGTTCATCATATTGAAGGTCTGCGACCCGAAGCGCACATTACACGGCGACGCGGATGTGCATCCGGCGCCGATAGTCAGAACAGTCGCGGAAGTGCGCGCGGCCTGCAGATCGCCGAGTTGTGCGGCCATCGTCGCTCCGCCACCCCCGCTGCCCGATACCGCCGATGGTTGCCACGCGCCGGCGCCCGCGTTCCACACCAGCACCTGGCCATTGGCTGGCGCGATGTTCGACACGCTGCGGTTTTGAATCCCGGTTACGGTGGCCGCGGTCAGATTGCCGCTCAAGTCGCCGCCGGCGTTGGGAAACTGGGTGGATCCGATGGTGCCAGCGATTTGTCCGAAACTGTAATCGCCCGCCTGCGCCGTAACGGCGCCGGACCTGCCGAAGACGCTGGAGACCGCGCCGCTGCCCGATACGGTACCGGGCTGCCAGGCGGACGACGACGAATTCCACACCAATGCCTGGCCATTGGCAGGGGCGGTAGCGGCCACGCTCCGATTCTGTAAGCCGGTGACCGTGGCTGCCGCGATAGTGCCGCTCAAGTCGCCGCCGGCGTTGGGCAACTGATTCGACGCGACAGTTCCGGAGATCTGTCCGAAACTGTAATCGCCCGCCTGCGACAGCACCGGGCCGGTCCGCCCGAACACGCTCGATACCGCGCCGCCGCCGGAGACCGAAGCCGTTCCGGCGCCGTTGACGACGCAGTAGCCGGACTGCGCCGTGCTGAACTTGACCGTCACGTCGTAGGTGGACCCATTGATCTGGACCTTGTCCGGCTCCACATCTTGTGGCGGCGTTGAATTGTCGTAGCAATTCACGATCAGGTTTGCCGTGCCGAACTGATGCACGGTTCCCGGAATGGTGATGCTGGTCTGCGACGTGAAAGCGTAGGATGCATTGCCGGCCTGCGCCGCCGCTGGTTGCCATTGGCTGGCCGCCGAATTCCATTGCAGGACCTGGCCGCCGGATGGCGCGGTATTGCTCACTGCCCGTCCTTGCAGGCGGCCGACCGTCAATGCGCCCGGCGCTCCCGATACATCGCCGCTGATCGGAAGCCACTCGATCGTGCTTCCGTTGCTGGAGAGCACGTCGTTAATGGTGCTCGGGTTCACGGAGAGGCTGTTGCCTTCCACGGACCAGTTATTCGTCGCGCTGCAGCCGTACACGTTACTTCCCGCCGGGGCATTGATCAGAAAAAAGAACTGTCCAATGGTGCAGGTCGCCGGAAGGTTGGCGCCGGTCTGCATCGGCTTGGTCGATGTGGCGGCCGAGAAATCAACGCTCTTGCTCTGTGTCCGTAGATCGACCGAAGTCTGACTTTTCCCGGCGCCGGCAAAGAGAATACACGCAGCTACGCCGCTGAGAGTTTTCCGTTTGATCATTTGTTGGCAAGGCCTCAAGCGGGTTCCGGGCCGGCCGCGGAAGCCGTTCCGCGCGGCCTGCCGGAAGGATGAGGCCACTCCTGTTCCAAAGGGAACACAGGTTTCGCCGGTGCATGCGGCGCAGCACGGCGAGCAAACACATAACCAAGGGAAAAAGAATTTGGCAGGGTTGTGACTGCGGATGGAGCCGCTCGTATCCGCTAACGGGCCGCTAACTCGGTGGCTAGTGCGCGGCGGCGATAATCCAGATCCTGATTGGATTCGGCGCGCTCGTCTAGAGAGCGGCCGAGGCTAAACAGCAGATACAACAGAAACAGGCCGCGGGCGCCGGGTGTGGCGGACAATTCGAATTTGGTCCGCCAGCCTTTCTTTAACCGTCCCGCGACCTGGACGCTGAAGTGGAAGGCGTCCCAACCCAAGGGCATTTCCGGCTCCGACGACTCCCAATCGAACACCGCCAGACGGCCGCCGTCTACGCGGGTGTTCCAGGGAACAAAGTCGCCGTGCCAGAATGCGCAGGGAACCGTGACGTTCTGTAGATCCCGCCGGGCGGCCGACAAAACCGCGGCCCCTAACTCATGCCAGCGCCAGTCGCACCGCCAAGTGACCGCGCTCCAGCGGGCGCCGATCTCCTCCACCACGCGTACACCGGACTTGTCCGTTCGTCCCATGCCGGCCAGTTTCTGGAGAAACTCCGTGTGCATGCCGGAAAGATCGGATGGGCCTGGCCGGCCTTCCGCGGGCGATTGAAAGAGGAGATGGCTGTCTTGCCACTCCCCCGCATAGAGCACACCCGGTATCCGGAGCCGCAACGCGGACAACTCCTCCAGCATGGCAGCCTCATGCCGCACCCGCTCGCTCGCGGGTTTGGTCAGGCCGAGCTTGATATATCCGAGCGTTGCGCCGCTGGAACGCATGACCTGCACCGTGAGCTTGCGATACTTTCCCGGCGTCCCCAGGAGCATGGCAAATGCGGGGTTGCGCTCGCCGGTTATGTTCGTGACCAACGCCTTCAGCCCCAGCGGCTCGCCCACATACAGGGAATGCAGCGCCCAGCCGCTCCATCCGGTTTTGATGAGCTGTGATAACAGGCCCTTCCGCAACCGCTCGCCAAGCGCATAGGGCGTGTAGACCCGGAATCCCTCCAGGGTCGTCCGGCAGTCGCCCAGAGGCAGCAGGCAGCGCGGTTCTTGCGGTGACGGCAGTACCGCGAAGCGATGGCGCACCGGACCGCCCTGGGCAGTGCGGCGTCCGGCAAATCGTTCCAGAGCGGTTTCCAGCGCCTCGACCATGGGCCAACTCCTCGGCTCTAAATCCGATTATTTCAGAGCTGTACCACCCGAAGTCAATCCCCGCGCTCTCTTAGAAAAGCCTAGGGCTTTTCTGTGAAAGAGTACATAAGACCCATGGAATCACCAAGATATAGATGTATAAATTGAGGTCGGGCACCAACCGAACCCTGTGGTTTTATTAGCCCCAGCAGGCGCATCGCTCGATTTCATTGCTTTCACTAGTTCGTGCTATTGACAGGTCGCCTGGTTCCCCTTAAGATCGTTAGGTCCAGCTTGTGATGAAGGCTCGCCTCGAACCATACATGAAGTCCCAGGAGGTCGCCGACGTCCTGGGAATTACCAAACGCACCCTCATGAACTGGTTGCGTACCCAGAAAATTCCTGAGCCCGAGCGCAACCAGGTCACGCGTTACCGGCGCTGGACTCCCCAGGACGTGGAGCGCATCCGACAGATCATCGCGGAGAGGAATAGTGATTAGGCTCGTCATTTCCAACCAACGTGGCGGGGTCGCCAAGACTACCACCGCAACCACCTTGGCGCGGCTATGGGCCGACCGCGGCCACAAGGTGCTGCTGATCGACACCGACCCGCAAGGCTCTGTCGGGATGTCGCTGGGCCTGAAAGCCGAGAAGTTCCTCCACCATTTCGTGGTCTACAACCACCTGTTCGAAAGTTGCCTGGTCCACGCCGCCCCGAACATCGACGTGCTATGCAGCAGCCGCGAAACGATTCAGGCGGAAGCGTCCCTGATGGGTGTACCCGCGCGGGAGATGTCCTTTGCCCTGCTCTTCTCCAAGGTTGACGAGCCTTACGACATCGTCTTGATTGACGTCGCGCCATCCATCACGCTGATGCAGACCTGTGCCATGGTTTACGCGCAGCGCGTGCTGATTCCAGTCAGCATGGATACGCTGAGCCTGCAAGGCGCGGGGGCTTGTCTGGAAACCGCCCGCATGATGAATGAACTGTTCCGCGTCAACGTGCGTCCGGCCGCGCTGCTGCCCGTCATGGTCGACCGGCGTTTTCAGCACACCGCCGTCATGATGAAGTCCCTGGAAGACCTTACGGCGAAATTTCACATTCCCCTGCTCCCGGCTATCCGCACCGATGTCACCGTCTCCAAGTGCGGCCGCGCCCGCCAGTTTTTGGTGGATTACGACCCAAAGTGTAAGGCTATGGAAGACTACGAGATAGCTGGGATACAGTTATTGGAGCTGCTGCGTGAGCGAGGCGCCCAAGACGAATCCGAACACGCCCAAACGATCCAGGCGTAAGCCGGCCATGGAGCCCCTAGGCTGGGACGAGATTGTCAGCCAGCCAGGCATGGGCGGCTATCTGTCCTTCCTGAATGGACCAGTTCCCCTCCCTCACCTCGCTCCAGCCCCTGAGGTTGAATCGGCTCCAGCGGCTATAACAACACCAGAACCTGAAACACATCCTGCACTCGAAACAAGTACTCCAACTGGATCAAATGCAGGAGTCGGAACAACCAGAGATCCTGGGGTCGAATCAGTCCCACTCATTTTGGCAACTCCTCAGGTCGAAACAGCCCCAGGGGATCATCTAGACACTGTCTCCGGGGCAACTGCTGGGATTGTAGCTGTTACAGACCCAGTGGTCGCTTATGCCCCTGGGGTCAACCGCCAGCCGCGAATCCGGAAGTGCCAGGCCGCGCACGACGGCCATTCGCTGGGCGAAGAGGTCCTCTATCAAGCGCTCTGGAAAGCCGCTACCGCTGAAACGGAGGAAAGCAGGACCATCGTGATCGGGTGGCGCGGCATGTCGCAGCTTTGCCGCATGACTCCTAAGAACTGCAAAATCAATACGCAACGGCTGATCCGCAAGCTGGCTTTGGAGGTTCTTTCGCCTTACAATACGCCCGAATCCATCGGCACGACATACCGCGTTTACTCGGCCGACGCGATTTTGCGCCGCCGCCGCGAGCATGGCCTGCAATGGGTGGTGCGGAGCAGGGGAGTCGATTTTGTCGATCCTACGACCGGCGCCAGCATGGTTGCCCATCTGTGCGGTTACGCATCGAAATAGCCTCCACGCTCGACCGCGAAAAATTATTGGATTTAACTCCTTTCCCCGCCACTAAATAACTCTGCATATCTGCATCGTAGGCGGCATCTTCGATAAGCCGGCGGAGTACCGGTCACAGCACTCCATTTCACCCGAAACGGTGCTGGCCGACGGTCTGCGCCGGCGCGGCTGGCAAGTCGAGGTGTGCGGCCATGCCGCTCACATCCCGGTTCACCGGTTCGACCTGATCCACGTTCACCATTTCGGCCGCGGCGCCCTGCGCGTAGCCGGTGCGCCGCGCCGGCCGCCTTTCGTCTTCACCACTCACGACCCGTTCGCCATGAACGGACTGCCGGTCGGTTGGAAGCGCCGCTTGACCGATGGCTTTGTTTTGCGAAAAACGGACGCGCTGGTGGCTCTGTCCCACGCCGAACGCGAATTCTGGACGCGAAATGGCGTGCCGTCCACCCGCATCGACGTAATCCCGAATGGCATCCAAACCGAGATCTTCGATCGCCAGCGCGCCGCGCCCGAGCCTGGTCCGGAACTGCTGTTCGTCGGACAACTACGGGCGTTTAAAGGTCTGGACTACCTGCTGGCGGCCATGCCGGCCGTGCGGGACGCTTACCCGCAAGCGACGCTGCGGGTGGTCTACCAGACCGGAGCGCTGCTCGGCCGCTATAGGACCCAGGCGGCCAAGCTGGGATTAGATGGATCGGTTGACTTCGCCGGCCCACGCACGGCAGCGGGGTTGGCGCGCCTCTATTCCACCGCGGCTGTGGTGGTATCGCCGAGTCTGGGCGAGTGTCTGTCCACGGTGGTGCTGGAAGCCATGTGTTGCGGCGCTGCGGTCATCGCTACAGACGTCGGCGGCATCCGCGAGCAACTCGACGAAAGCACCGGGCTGATCGTGCCGCCTCGCGACTCGCCGGCCCTGGCTCGCGCGATCTGCGGACTGCTGGCCGATGCCGGACGCCGTCGGGCGCTGGGTGAAGCGGCCCGGCGAAAGGCGCGCGCCCAGTTCAGCGTGCCCCGTATGATCGACCGCCACGTGCGGCTCTATGAGGAAGTGATGGGTAGCGATGAGCGAGCTGCGTGATTGTTCGGACAGTGAACTGCTGCATCTGGCGCAAGGCGTCTTCGATATTCCGTCGTTAGCCGCTTGGCGGGCCGCGGAATTGAAGGTGCTGCGCCACTGCGCCTTCACTTCACCCGTGCTGGAAATCGGAAACGGTTGTCTCTCGTCCCTGCTGCTCCCGCGCACCGGGGAGGGCCGCGAGAGCCTCTACCGGCGCGTGGCCTGCCGCGATGCGTGCCGGCTTAGATTTGCCGACGGTGTCTTTGCCACGGTTTTTGCGAATTGCGTCCTGGAGCATCTTCCCGATCTGAACCGCGTGCTGGCGGAAAGCCGGCGTGTGCTCCGCGCCGGCGGATGCCTGATTGCCACGGTTCCGCTCAACCTCATCGAGCGGCACCTGTGGCTGCGGACCACCTGGTACGCGAAATGGCGCGCCGGGCAGTTGCAACACCGCCATTTGCTCGAGGAAAACGCCTGGATCGACGCCTTGCGTCAAGTCGGCTTCGCTTCCGTTCAGGCCACGCCCTTCCTCTCCGCGAGCCTGTGTGAACTTTGGGACCGGGTGGATGCCCCACTGTCGGTCGGCGCCGGCCCGCTGACTGTGGGCCGCGCCTACCGCATGGGGTGGCGGTTTCTGCCGGCCTCCGGGCAGTCGAGATTGAATTTGAAATGGCAACGCTATTTTGTGAAAGCTCTCCAGGCGAATCCGTCCGAGAGGCCGTGTGCCGTCCTGTTCCAGGCTTGGGCGCCTCCCCCCGCGGCGGACGCCGCCACACCACAGTCCGCAACATAGGACTGGTTCTGGGCGGTCAGGCGGGTCTTTCCGCGAGCCGCTTCGGTGCGTTGCTGCTCCTGGCGCACGCCATGGCGCCCGCGCGTTTTGACGAGTGCGCCATCTATGCCAGCAGCAGCGTGGTGATCGGCAATCTCTGCGAACTGGGCATTAACATCTCCTGCCTGAAATTCGCGGCCGGCTCTACGGGCGATGCCTGGCTGCGCACCGTCTCGCGTTTCTTAACCATTCGCCTGCTGCTGACGGTCGCGGTGATCGGCGCCGTGCTGCTGATGGCGCCGGCGGCGGCGGCGAAGCTGTTGCGACACCCCGAATATACGCACGCGCTACGTCTCGCGGGCGCGAGCGCGGCCGTCGCCTCGATCTCGTCGTTCAGTCTCGTCTTGCTGCAATCGCATCTGCAGTTTGCCCGTATGGCGCGTTTGAACACGACTGCCGCCATCGTCCAGATCCTGCCGGTGCTGGTGGCGCTGGAGTGGCGGCATGCTGGCGTCACGGCGTTGTTTGCCGGGGACCTTTTGAGCCGCATCTGGATTCTGGCCGGCAACATCGGACTACTGGCCGCGGTCCTGAGCGCCTCCGGCCAGCACAGTTCTCGTCCCGCCTGGAAGCCAATCGCGGTGTTCGCGCACTGGATCACGCTTTCCACCGTGGTCGGCGCGCTCTACAACTACATTCCGTCCGTGGCGCTCTCGCGCTGGGCGGCCCCGGCCGCGCTGGGAGCCTTCAGCCTGGGTATGTCGCTGACCGGCGGCTTTGCCCTTCTGATCAATACCACCAGCACTGTCCTCCTGCCTGAGGCGGTCGCCGCGACCACGTCCGAACGCCGGCACACCTACCTGCGTAGCTACCTGCCGGGCGCGGCGCTGCTGGCCGCCGCGCTGCTCGCGGCCACCTGGCTGAGCGGACCGCTGGTCGCACATCTTTTTCCGGCGGCAATGCGCAGCGCGGTGCGCGTCTTTCAGATCCTGGCGACCGCCCAGATCTTGCTGCTGGTCGCCAATCCGGTTCAGTTCCTCCTCTACGGCGAAGGCCGCCCGCAGTGGTGCACGGCCACCGACGGGTTGATCACGCTTCTGTTCGCCGCCCTGGCCGTATGGCTGGCGCCGGTCTATGGCGCGATCGGTGTGGCCTGTGCCCTCTTAGTCGCGCAGACCGGCGTGAAAGCCGGCATGGTGGCGCTGGTGGTGCGCCGATGAGAGCCCTTCTAATCTCCTCCCTGGTGATTGCGGCCGTCGCAGTACAGTACGCGAATGGCTCACCCGCCGGCTGGACCGCCTATCTGTTCTTCGCCACGTTGCTGGTCTCCTGTGCCCTCTACAGCCCAGGCCTACGCGGGCAGAACTACTGGTTGAGCCTGACGGGTCTGGTAGAGGTCTGGTTCCTCTTGGATTACTGTGCCTACGGCACCGCGGTCTCCGTGCTCCAGCGCAGCAAGGCGCCGTTGGCGGCCGGCATGCACGACGCCTATGCGCGGACCTACCTGGTGGGTGCGCTCGCGTTTCTGGCATTCGCGGGCGGCGCCGCGGCCGGTTTCAAGTGGCGCCGGCCCTGGACCGGCGCCTGGCGTGTAGCCCGCCCGAAACTCGCGGCGCGAACGGTCTTTCTCTTATTCACCATCGCCGGCGTGATCAGCATCGCGGTTCTGCTCCTGGATCCCGAAAGCCGGCAGCAGCTCTTCTTCGATCACGTGGGCCTGTCGCCGCGCCAGGGAATTGGCCGCTACACTTCTCTGCTCTTCATGCTGCCCACGACCGCCGTGGGACTGTGGTTCTTATGGCAGCCGGAGCGCCGCTATCCGCGCTTCCTGACCATGGCCGGCCTTTTCCTGATCGCCGCCATTCACCTGGGCTCCGGACGCCGCCTGATGTGGGCCGGCACCATGCTCCTGATCTTTCACCTGTGCAAGGTGCGCGGCATCTTCGAACTGCGCCCGCGGCATCTGGCCTTGGCCCTGCCGCTGGTCGTTCTGGTATCGCTCTGGATGGAAGCCAGCAAGAATCTGGGCTGGTACACCGCCGCCGGCGCCATCGACATCCGCGCCCTCGCCGACGGCAACAAGGTCTTCGACATGGTCGACAACTCCGTCGGCCGGTTCGACACCACCGCCGCCCTGATCGCCAACCGCGAAACGTCGTCTTACTACTACGGCCAAACCTTCCTAGCGGCCCCTTTGCAGGTACTGCCGGTCTCCGCCGGATTCGAGCGCTCGCGCGGGGTGCGCGAGGAGTTGGGCGCGCTGATCTACGGCGCCTTCGGCCAGGGACTCGTATCGCAGGAAGCCTCGCTGGTCGGAGAATTGTATGCCAATTTCAGCTACGCGGGCGTGCTGGGCGGTTTCCTGCTGGTGGGACTCGTCTCGGCATTTCTCGATGTACGCTGCCATCACAGGCGCGATCCGATAATCGCCATCGGCTATGGCTTGTGCCTGTTTCGCGTCATCCATCAGTTGGCCACCGCGTCTACCTCCTGGTTTCCGCTGACCTTTCTGGCCTTCGTCCCCTGGCTGTGCGCCGTGGCTCTGGAACGTGTCCGTTGGAGGCCGGCTCCGTGATCGTGCACGTCGGGCCGTCGCGCCTGCCGCTGCCGGCGCGGCTGGGCGGCGCTGTCGAGCGCCGCATGTTGGAACTGGCCGAAGCCCAGGCCCGCGGCGGCGAGCGCGTAGTCGTCTACTCCGTCGGACCGGAGACCGGCTGGCGGGCATATCGGGGCGTAACGATCCGCTACCTGGCCGGGCCCCGCGCGGAGTTTGCCCTGCGCTTCGTCCAAGACGCTAAGAATCTCCCGGCGCGGGTCATCCACGTACACAACCGCGCCGAGATCGCATGGTGCGTCAAGGCCGCGCATCTTGCCCCGGCCGTGCTGAGTTGCGACTATCACTTCGAGCCCTGGCGGCGATTCGAACTCCTGCGCGGAGCGACCAGGGCTGCATGGCGGCGCTGCCTGCTGGCGAGCGATCGGATTGCACCTGTGTCGGACTATTGCCTTCGCGTCCATCGCGACTATTGGCGTTTGCCCGCGGCCAAATTCGCGCCGATCCCGAATGGCGTGGATTGCGCGCGCTTCCGCCCGGACGCCGCGCTCCGTGCCGCCTGGCGGCAGCGCCTGGGATTAGACGGCCGGCCGGTGATTCTCTACGTCGGCCGTCTGTGTGAGCAGAAGGGTACGGACCTGCTGATCGCCGCCTATCGTATGCTGCGGCGCGATGCGGCGCTGGTGGTGGCAGGTCCGTGCGAGCAGTTCGGCAGGACTCGGCTCAACGCATGGGTCGACCAGATCCGCGCCGCCGGCGGCACCTATCTTCCGCCGCTGGATGATGCGGATATGCCCGGAATCTACAACGCCTGCGACGTCTTCGTCATGCCCACCCGCGAACTGGAGATGTTCGGCATGGCGGCGGTTGAAGCGCAAGCCTGCGGCAAGCCGGTAGTGGCCAGCGATCACGGCGGATTGCGCGAGACGGTGCCGGCATCGGCCGGCATGCGTTTCCGCAGCGGAGACGCCGGCGATCTGGCCGCCCGCATCGGGATGCTGCTGGATGGGCCGGACCTCGGTGCCGGAGCGCTGGCCAGCGCGGCGCGCTTCGATTGGCCGCTGGTTGCGGAACGCTGCCAGGAGGTCTACGCCACGCTATGAACGCGCCCCTGGTGAGCATCGCCATGCCGTTTTACAACTCGGCGCGCACCATCGCCCTGTCGATCCGATCCATCGTGCGGCAGAGTTACGAGAACTGGGAGCTGTTATTGTGCGACGACGGCTCGACCGATGCGAGCCGCGAAATCGCGGGATCGTTCGACGATCCACGGATTGTCATCTGGGGCGACCGGCGGCGTTTGCAGCTCGGTGCGCGTCTGAACGAGTGCATCGAGCGCGCCAACGGCGATTACCTGGCGCGCATGGATGCCGACGACATTGCCTATCCGCGCCGCCTGGAAAAGCAGGCCGGCTTTCTGGAGGCGCATCGCGAAGTCGATTTGACCGGCGGATGGGCCGTGCTCTTTGACGGCGCCGGCGCACCGGTGGGTAAACGCGCCGATCCTGAGGCGCACGCCGCGATCGCGCGGTGGCCCCTGTATTCCTTCAAATTGATCCACCCAACTTTTATGGGAAAGACGTCCTGGTTCCGGCGCTATTTCTATCGCGCCGAAGCGGTGCGCTGCGAGGACCATGATCTGTTGTTCCGCGCGCGCCGCGACAGCCGCTTTGCCAACCTGCCGGAGATCGTGCTGGGCTACCGGCAGGGCGCCATCGATCTGCGGAAGCAACTGCGCTCGCGCTGGATGTGGAGCCGCTGCGCCGGCCGTTACCTGGGCCCGTCCGGCGGTCTGCGCGTGGGCGCGGTGGAAGCGCTGAGAAGCTGCCGCGATGTGTTGGCGGTGGCCGCGCACGCGGATGGCGCGTGGCTAAGAGCGCGCTATGCGCCGCTCAATCAGGAGGAACTCAGCGAATGGCGGCAGGTGTGGAATTCGGTGTCATGAGTCCGGTGGTCTTTCCGGCCCCGGACTATCGTACGGCAGCTGCCAGCGTGGCGGCCTTGTTTCGTCGTCTCGATCTCGACCCGGACAATCCGCTCGGCCGCTGGATCCAGCCGGGCATGACTGTGGTCATCAAGCCGAATTGGGTAAAGCACGAATTCGGCGATACCGCAGGCCGGCATGTGCTCTACACCGACGCGTCGCTGTTGCGTCCGCTGATCGATGCCGCTCTGCGCGCGTTGGGCGGCGATGGCCGTGTCTACGTGGCTGACGCGCCGCTGCAAGGCTGCGACTTCGCCCGCTTCCGCCGCCAGAGCGGACTGGCCGAAATGGAACGCGATTACGCCCGTGCCCCGGTCGCGTTTCTGGATCTGCGGCAGCGATGGGCCGAGATCGATGACGCCAGCAGCTACGTGCGCGCGGTACATGCGCTTCCCGGCGACCCGAACGGATACTCGCTGGTGGACCTGGGCGCGCGCAGCCGCCTGGCGTGCTTCGGCACGCGCCCGCACTTTGGTGTCACCGATTACGACACCGGGACTACTAACGGCCATCATCAGGGCTCGCATCGCTACCTGGTCAGCAATACCGTGTTGAATGCCGACGTGATCCTGAACGTGCCCAAGCTCAAAACGCACATGAAGACCGGCATGACCGGCGCGCTGAAGAACTTCGTCGGCATTATCGGGTCGAAGGACTTCCTGCCGCACTTCCGGCCGGGATCGCCGCGTAGCGGCGGCGACGAATACCCCGACGAGAACTGGCTGAGCCGCGCGGCGGCCCCGGTGCGCGAACTCCTGCAAACCCGCGCGCCCCTCTGGCTGTGGAGGCTGGCGCGGGCCGGCGCCACCGCCGCTTCCATGCCGCTGATCCACGGCGGCGGCTGGTACGGCAACGATACGCTTTGGCGCACCATACACGACCTGGTCGATATCGCCCGCAACCACGGCAAGCCGCGCACGATTCTCACCCTGGTGGACGCCATCGTGGCCGGTGAAGACTGCGGGCCTTTGAAGCCGCGTGCCAAAGCTTGCGGGGTGCTGGTGTGGGGTGAAGATCCGGGCGCGGTGGATGTGACCTGCGCCACGCTGATGGGGTTCGACTGGCGCCGGATCCCGCTGTTGAGCCACTTGTGCGATCCGGAGGCGCGCGCGTTCACCAGCTTCGAGGGCGAGCCGCCGGCTGGCCCGGCCGGCGAGCCGTTCGCGCCGCCAGTGGGCTGGGCCGGAAAAATAGAACTCTAAGGATGTCGAACCAGCCGGTTCTGTTTCGATGTATAAACAGGAGACAGAACCATGCTCAAAAAGCGCAAAGGGGCGTGTCAGGCCGCGCCGCCACAAAGGACAGGAACCCGCTGAATCAAGCGGCGCGGGCCGCCGCGTTTTGAGCCTCGGAAGGAGTCTACTAATTATGGCCGGGGCAATCTCGATGACAACCGCACAAGGCGGCCACTACGCCGCCGTCAATGGGCTGAAGATGTATTACGAGATCCATGGCAGCGGCGAGCCCCTGGTCGTGCTGCACGGCGGGCTGGGATCGACCGCCATGTTCGACGGTATCCTGCCGCTGCTCGGAGCACGCCAGACGATCGCCGTAGATCTGCAAGGCCATGGACGCACGGCCGATATCGACCGGCCGATGAGCTACGAAGCCATGGCGGACGACATCGCCGGTCTGATGAAGACGCTCGGCATCCAGAAAGCCGACGTGATGGGTTATTCGCTGGGCGGCGGCGCAGCGCTACGTCTCGCCATACAGCACCCGGACGCCGTCAGGAAACTGGTGTTGGTATCCACGACCTACAAGCGGGACGGGTGGTTTCCCGAAGTGTTGGCGGCCATGGCCCAGCTGGGGCCGGCGGCGGCGGAAATGATGAAGCAGAGCCCGATCTACAAGACGTATGCCCGGATTGCGCCGCGGCCCGACGATTGGCCGCGCCTGGTCACCAAGGTCGCCGATTTAATCAAGAAGGACTACGACTGGTCCAAGGATGTACCGGGGATCCGGGCGACTACGCTGCTGGTGTACGGCGATGCCGATGCGATTCGCCCGGTTCACATGATCGAGTTCTACGGGCTGCTGGGCGGAGGCAAGAAGGACGCCGGCTGGGATGGATCGGCCATGTCCAAGGCGCGGCTGGCAATCCTTCCCGGCCTGACCCACTACAATATCGTCTCATCGCCGCTGCTGGCATCCACGGCGGCCGCGTTTCTGGATGCCAAGTAAGGCGGACTCGAGGTTAGTTACTTCTTTTCCGCCCGGAACTTGGCCCATGCCAACTGCGACTTGCCGACCTCGAAGAGCAACTTCAGAGCGTTGACCCTTTCCGGCGGCACCAGTTCGCCCGCCAGGAACTGGCGCAGGGCTTCGGAGCGGCGCAGCTTGCCGGACGAGGTGCGCGGCAGAGTGCCGGGTTCGAGCAGTTCCACGTCGCGCGGCTTCAGCGACAGGCCTTTCAGGATCAGGTGGTTGATCTCGGCGATCACATCCTCGTCCGGCCGCTTGCTGCGCGGATCTTTCTCGGCCAGGATGATGAGCTGCTCGCCTTCGCCCTCGAACATGGTGCTTACAGCCACGGTGCAGCCTTTGCGCACGCCGTCAACGTCGAGCAGCAGCTCTTCCATCTCCTGCGGCGCGTAATTGCGGCCGCGGATGATGATGAGGTCTTTGGCGCGGCCGGCGATGTACAGCTCGCCATCGTGGAAAAAGCCTAGATCGCCGGTGTCGAGCCAGTCACCGTGGATCATGTTGGCGGTGAGCTCGGGGCTTTCCCAATAGCCTTTGGTGATGGACGGGCCTTTGACCCAGATGCGGCCGACCCGGTTCTCCGGGACCTGCTGTTCCAGGTCGTCGAAGATGGCGACTTCGACGCCGGGGAGGGCGCGGCCGACCGACACGATGCGGCGGCCCTCGCCGGGATGCGCGGTGCCGCCGTTCCACAGGCCTTCGCGGCTGAACTCGGTGAATTTCGGCAGGTCATCGAGCTCGGTGAATGTGACACCCAGGCCCGCCTCGGCCAAGCCATAGACCGGCGTCAGGGCGGCGGGCTTGAAGCCCCAGCGCGCGAAGCGCTCGGTGAAGCGCTGTACGCCGTCAGTTTCGATGGGTTCGGCGCCGTTCAGCGCGGCGCGCCAGCGCGACAGGTCCACGCCCTCCATCTCTTCGTCTTTGATCTTGGTGGCGCAGAGACTGTAGGCAAAGTGCGGCGCGGGCGAGATCGGCGACTTATAGCGCGACAAAGTGCGCAGCCAGATGGCGGGCTTGGCCAGGAACGTATCCGGCCCCATGTAGGTCACGGTGCCTGGATAATACATCCCCAGGTACAGGCAGCCGACCAGGCCCATGTCATGGTAGAGCGGCAGCCAGCAGACACAGCCGTTATCGATCTCATCTTCGCCGCGATAAACCAGGCACTGCTGCATCATGGTGAGGTTGGCCAACAGATTGGTGTGGGTCACCATGACGGCTTTGGGCTCGACGGTGGTGCCGGAGGAGAATTGCAGGAACGCCGCCTGATCCGGATCGACGTCCACGGGCTGCCAGCGGTGGCCGTTGTTCTGCAGATCTTTGGCCTCCAGCACTTCCTGCAGTGACTGCACGCCGACCACGCCGGGTCCGAGCAGCTTGCGGATGCGGCCTTCGGTAATCAGAAACCGGGCGCCGATCTTGGTCAGCATCTTGCGCAGGCGCGCGAAGTATTCGTCGAGCTTGCCCAGGCGGAAGGGAGGATAAAGCGCCGCCGGAATGCCGCCGGCGAGCTGCACACCGAGCAGGGAGTCGAAGAACTCAATGGAAGTGGAGAGGATCAGGGCCACACGGTCGCCGCGCTGAAGCCCCTGCGCCTGCAACGCAGCGGCGGCTTTCTGCGCGCGGCGGAGCACGTCCTGGTAGGGATAGAACGTGGCTTCCTCCGAGGGGGTAATGAAGCGGGCTCCCCAACGGGTACAGTTCTCCAGCTTCAGGAGGATCTCGGGCAGCGTGGCGCCTTTGAGCGCGAGGGCGCTCATGCCTGCGGCTCCGGTTCGCAGACCCGCCCGGCGATCATCCTGACGAGATCCTGCACGGTCTCGAGCTGCTGCCACTGTTCCAGCCCGAAAGCGCAGCCGAAGTCCTGTTCGATGGTGGTGACCAGCACCACCTGCGCGAGCGAGTCCAGTTGCAGGGCGTCCATGAGCGACACATTCGGACCGATGGCTTCGATCTGCTCCGGCGTCAGGTTCAATTGCTCGCGCGCGATCTTCTTCAATTGCTCCAGGATCGATTCTTCATTCCATTTGACTAGGGTCTGTTCGGGCATAGATACTCCTTACGTTGTAAAAGTGACGACGGGCGTGACCTGCTCCAGCAGCGGAACGATCAGGGGGTCTTCCTGCTGGTACATCCGATGAATCCAGTCCGCGTATTTACGCTCCAGGACGGAGCGGCGGACTTTGAGGGTGGGGGTTACCAGCTCGGGATCGAGCAGGGCGTCTTCCTTGAGGAAGCAGAAACGCTTCACGCGCTCGAAGGAGGAGAACTCGGTTTGCAAGGCCGTCAATTCGGCGCGGAACAGCGCCACCACGGGCGGCGAGAGGAGCATGTCGTCGTGGCTGGCGAAGGCGTGGCCATGATGACTGACGGCTTGGGTGACATTGTCCAAATGGGCGACGATGAAGGCGCTGACGAAGCGGCGGCCTTCGCCCACGATGAGCGCCTGCTGGATGTAGGGGCTGCGCACCAGGGCGTGCTCCAGAGCCGCACAGGCGATGTTCTTGCCGTTGGAGAGCACCAGGATTTCTTTGCGCCGGCCGGTGATGGTGAGGCGGCCGGCGGCATCCAGGCTGCCGAGATCGCCGGTCCGCAACCACCCATCGGCGGTGAAGACATGGCGGGTAGCCGCTTCGTCCCGGTAATAGCCGAGCATGACCTGCGGACCGCGGGTGAGGATCTCGCCATCTTCGCTTATGCGAACCTCGACGCCGGGCAGGGCCGGCCCGACGGAGCCGATCTTCTCGCGATGATATTCGTTCAGGGTGATTACCGGCGAGGTTTCGGTCATGCCGTAGCCCTGCAACAGGTCGAAGCCGGCCGCGCGAAAGAACAGTTCGATCTCGGGATTGAGCCAGGCGCCGCCGCAGACGAAATATTTCAGGCCATGCAACTGGCGATGCACCTTGGGAAACACCAGCTTGCCGGCCAGCGGCGCCAGCCGGTTGGCAAAACGCGGCGCAGGCTGGCCGGTTAATTCCTGGCGGGTGCGGGCGACCGCGGCGGCCAGCAGTTTGCGGCCAATGAAACGGCGATGGGGCAGCATCTGAGCGATCTGCGCGTCCACGGCTTCTTTGACCTTTTCCAGAATCCGGGGCACCACGCCGATAATGTCGGGCTTGTGGACGGCCAGCAGCTCTTTGAGGTCGTGCGGATCGCCGTAAGCGATGCGCACGCCTTCGTGAAAATATCCGTAGGTCAGGGTGCGCTCCAGGACGTGCGGCAACGGCAGGACCGAGAGCGCCTGTTGCGCGGTGTTGGACGGAACGCGCGAAAGAGAACCCAGCAGATCGCACACGATGTTGCCGTGGGAGAGCATCACGCCTTTGGGGGTGCCGGTGGTGCCGGAGGTGTAAACAACGGTCGCCAGATCGTGCGGATCGACAGCCAGGGCTTCGGTACGGATGGAGGACTCGTCGAATGCGGGAGCTGCGGCCAGGATGCGGGGCAGGGAACTGGCTACTCCGGCGGTGTCTTCCATGCCGATGACGGATTGAAGATCGGGCAGTTCGGGAAGCAGCGGGTCGAGGATCTCTTTTTGACGCGCGCCGGCGATGATGGCGGCGCGGCAGCCGCTGTGCTTCAACAGGTAGGCGATCTGCGAAGGCGCGAGGGTGTTATAGACCGGTACCACGACCAGGCGGGAGAGCAGCAGGGCGAAGTCGGCGATATGCCACTCGGGCCGGTTTTCAGAGAAGATGGCGATCCGGTCGCCGGGCTGTAGGCCGGAGTGCAGCAGATAATGGCGCAGGGCGTAGACCGCGCGCGCGAACCGATCACTGGACCAGACCATCAGTTCCCCACCGTTTTGGAAGGTGAGCAGGCGGTCGCAGCGATAGTGATCCAGATGATAGAAGAACAGGTGGTTCAGCGTGGCGATGCCGTTGACGCGCTGCATGCGGCTTCTTTGAAGTTCGTTGGTTTTACGCCCAGTGTTCTCCGAAGCTAGCATAAAAGCCGCCGTAGAATCAAGCGAATGCGAGGAGTTGGGGACCATAACGGCAGGCGGTTTAGTACTGTGGTGCCGGGGTGAGGTGGGGAGACATTTTGTACCGAACGAAGCCAATAAGTTGTTTGTTTCGAGCGATGCCGAAAAATGCCGGGCGGGGGGGTGAAATGCCGGTTCGCGCATCCTGCGTCCAGCAAAGCATCCGGAACGTACCAGGCGGGGCAGCGGGGGATGCAATCAAATGACAGGAAAGGTAGTTAGGGGAACGTCGCGGCGGTTATTTGTCCGCCGATGCGGGGCGGCCAGCAACAGGCCAAACAGCCCGAGGATGCAAAGCAGGAGTACGACCGCGGTAAGCAGAGCTTGCGGATTCCAATGGAGGATCAGGCCGAGGCTGGAGCCGAAGGCTGTCAGGGCCCAGAGGACCCAGACCGCGGGGCGCTGGCCAAGGCCCAGGGATACCAGGCGGTGAGAACTGTGATCGCGGCCGCCATGGGAGATCGGACGTCCGGAGAGTTTGCGCAGGATGGAAACCAGGGCGGTGTCGAAAATGGGATAAGCGAAAGTCAGGGCCGGATAGAAGAAGCCTGCCAGGAGGGGACCTTTGTGGGGTGCGGGTCCGGCCAAGGTCAGGGCGCCCAGGGCGAAGCCTACGGGCAGGCTGCCGCAATCGCCCATGAAGATACGGGCGGGGTGGTAGTTGTAGAGCAGGAAGCCGGCGAAGGCGGCGGCGATGATGGCACACAGTACGGCTTCCGGGCGATAGCCTTCGGCGGCCAGCAGCCCGGCGCGGAACAGGCAGATGACGATCACGACGCCGGCGCAGAGGCCGTCCATGTTGTCGATCAGGTTGAAGGCATTGGTGATCATGACGATCCAGAACAGGCTGAGGGCCCCGTTCAAGAAATGGAACGGCGACGCGGGAAAGACGGTACCGCCGGCAACCACGAAGAGTGCGGCGGCGGACTGCACGGCCAGTTTCAGAAGCGGCCGCAGGCGCAGGCGATCGTCGAGGAAGCCGAAAATCCAGAGGACCGCAACGGCAATAGCAATGCGCGGATGGCGGCCGGGACAGGCGAGGCTGTAAGCCGCGGCACAACTCAGGAAGATGGCCAAACCGCCGCTGGAGGGGGTCGGAGTGGTGTGCCAGCGATCGGGGCGAGGCGGCGCGGTGAGATGCAAGCGACAATTCAGGGCGATCTGCAGGCGGGTCAGGAGGGCAGACAGGAGCCCGGCAAGGAGGATCGGCATGAGTTTCAGGCTGCCTGAGAGGCGGCCCTGCGGCGTTGTTGAACCCACTCGTAGTCGAGAACGCGGCGCACGATGGTCTCCAGCGGTGTGTGGGGCCGGTAATGGATGAGGCTGTACAGTTTGTCCAGGCACGGCACCCGGCGCGGTATATCCTCGAAACCGGCGCCGTAAGCGTCGGCGTAGGATACGTATTCGAGACGCGACGGGGAGCCGGTAATTTCGAGGACCAGCTCCGCCAGTTCGTTGATGGTGACCTCCTGGTCGTTGCCGATATTGACGACTTCGCCGATTGCTGCGGGGGTCTGGGCCAGGCGCACCAGGGCCTCCACGACATCGCCGACGTAGGAGAAGCAGCGGCGTTGCCGGCCGGTCTCGTGGATGGTCAGCGGCTCGCCGCGCATGGCCTGGCCGACGAATGTCGGCAGCACCATGCCGTAGCGCCCGCTCTGGCGCGGTCCGACGGTGTTGAAGAAGCGCAGCACGGTGACCGGGAGATCGCGTTCGCGCCAATAGGCCAGCGCCAGCCACTCGTCCAGGGCCTTCGACGCGGCGTAGCTCCAGCGGCCGATGCCGGTGGGGCCGAGGACCAGGTCGTCACCCTCCCGGAAAGGCAGACTCGTGCTTTTGCCGTAGACTTCGGAAGTGGAAGCCAGCAACACCTGCCGGCCCTTTTTGGCGGCGTGGCGCAGCACGATCTGGGTGCCGTCCACATTGGTTTCGATGGTGCGCACGGGGCTATCGACGATGAGCTTCACGCCCACGGCGGCGGCCAAATGAAAGACCACGTCGGCGCAGTCGATCATTTCGGCGACCACCGGTTCGTTGAAGACCGAATCGATGCGATAGGAAAAGGCGGCGCGGGCCTTCAGGTGGGCGATGTTGGCGGCGGCGCCGGTTGAGAGATCGTCGAGCACGGCGACGTGCCAGCCTTCGGCGAGACAACGCTCGGCCAGGTGCGAACCGATGAAGCCGGCTCCTCCGGTGATCAGAACGTGCATGCGGGGCTCCTCATTTGCAGCAATTCGCGGTACAGGTCATCCATGTTCTTCACGAGTATTTCTTTGCGGTATTGTCGAGCGGCGAAAGCGCGGGCGGCGCAGCCCATGCGGCCGGCCAAGGCGCGGTCGTCCGCCAGGTTGACGAGGGCGCCGGCGAGCGCCGCGGCGTCAGACTCGGCCAGGACGCCGTGGCTCTGTGCGCCGCTCGCGACCATGTCCGCCACGCCTCCTACGCTGGTGGAGACGAAAGGCCGGGCCGCGGCCATGCCCTGGATCAGGGCCACCGGCGTGCCCTCGTTGCGAGAGGTCTGGAGCACCACGTGGCAGCGGGCCATGGCAGGGAGGATCTCGGGCTGCCAGCCGAGCCATTCGACGCGGTCTGGATAGCGGGCAAGCACCGCGCGGAGCGCCGGACGTTCCGGCCCATCGCCGGCGATCAGGAAGCGTAGGTCCGGGCGGCGGCGCAAGGTCTCCGCGATGGTGGCGGCCAGCAAAGGAACGTTCTTCACCGGAACCATGCGGCCGAACCAACCGACGACGAAGGGGCCGGCGGCGGGAGGCGGAGAAAGCGCGAGAAAGCCGTCCAGATCGAGGCCCAAGGGGAGGACGCGGAACTTGTCCGCCGGGGCGATGCGGAACCTGGTACTCAACTCCCGCGCCTGCTGCGGCGAGACCACGCACAGGACGTCGGTGAAGCGGGCCAGAAACTGCTCGATGGCGCGGAAGACGGCGGCCTCGATGCGCGAGAAATATTCAGCCAGGCTGTTGCCGTGGAAGGTGTGGACCACGATCGGCGCGCCGCTCAGCACCGCGGCCAGGCGGCCGAGGCATCCGGCCATGGCGGTGTGAGTATGGACAATGGCGGGGCGTTCTCGGCGCAGCAGGCGCCAAAGCCGCCACAGGGCCTTCAGGTTGCGCCAGGGACGGACGGAGCGCGAAAGGTCCGGCATCCAGCGCACGGTATCGCCGGCGGGCACCGGATACGGCATATCGCCGTCTTCGGGCTCGCAACTGCCGGCCACCAGCACGGTGCGGTATTGCAGGGCCGCCAGTTCCCGGGAGAGCAGCAGGGTGTGAATGGCCGGGCCGCCGATATTCAGACGTGTGATGACACGCACGACTTTCGGTCGTTCCGGCCGAGGCGCGAGATGACGAACCGGAACTTCCCGTTCGCAGAACGTGGAATGCGCTGGGTGCATTCAAACTCCAGGTGGATGCCGCCGCCGACGCGGGCGCGCAGATTGGATTCCAATACGTGCAGATCTTCGGGGGTAAAGCAGGGCGCGGGCACGAAACGGACGCGCAGCAGATCGAGCGATTCCTGTTCGATCTGGCTTTCGACTATGTGGCGGACGCCTTTGAGCACCGGATCGAGGCGGCCGAGGGCGCCCCGTTCGCGGGTGTAGACGAAGTCATCCAGGCGGCCGCCGATCTCTTCGACAACCGGCATGCCGCGGCCGCAGGGACAGGACTCGATGCTGAAGCGGGCCGTATCGCCGACCCGATAGCGGATTAAGGGCATGGCGTAATTGACCAGTCCGGTGAGTACGACCTCGCCCATTTCGCCGGGAGCCGCGGCGGTACCGTCGGGGCGCAGGATCTCGGTGACGCCGGCCAAGGGATGCACGTGCATACGGCCGGCCGCGCATTCATACCAGAAGCTCTGCATTTCGGCCTGGCCGTATTGATCGAAGACGCGCGTGGCGAAAGCCTGCTCGATGGCCCGGCGCTGGTGATGCATAAGGGTCTCGGCGGAGGTCAGCGCGGCGGCCAGTTTCGGCGCGCGCCGGCCGGACTGCCGGTAGTATTCCGCCAACACGTGCATGGCTGACGGATATCCGGAGATGTATACGGGGCGGTAGCGATCCAGGGCGTCGGCGTAGGCAGGCAGGTTCTCCGGCGACAGATGCGTCGTGGAAAGCAGCAGCGCACGGTTGGCGAGATCGTGACGCCAGAAGACGCGCCGGGAGGCGGACTGCCGCGGCGGCACGATCATTCTGCCGGTGAACTGGACGCGGCGGTGGCGGCGGCCGACGCCGGCGCCATTGCGATACAGTTCGACGAAGGCCCACATTTTGCGCATGGCGTCGCGATTGTAATAGATCGTCAAGGGCGTGCCGGTAGTGCCGCTGGTGTGCCAGGGAATCAATTCATCATGCGAGAAAGTATCCGCCAGAAAATCATCGGCATGCTGGCGGATCTGTTCTTTGGTTATGCACTGGGAAACGCCGTGCAGGCGGTAATAGGGAACGTGGGCCGCGGCGAAACGATGCAGGCGGTTCAACTCCTCCCATTGCAACTCGCGGAGCCGGTCGGCGGACAGGAACTCGGTGCGCTTCAGTGCATCCAGATACGCCTGGAATATGCCGCCGTAGCGCCATTGGTGGTAGCGGAAACCCTGGGCCGTGACGCAAGCGTGCTGTAAAGGGAGGGGCAGGCGCGAGTAGAGGGTTTGCCACATTTCAATTCTGGTATTGAATTGATTAGTAGGATAAGAAGAGGTGTTTCTCTCTAATTAGAAATGAGCGCTAAAACTTAGCGGGCCACGATATCCCGGCCCAGGGTGTAGTGCAGGTCCAGGCGGACCGGGCCGGTGGGTTGGGGACCGATGCGGGTGTAGAGGTCGATCCAGGGTGGGGCGGCGGGCAGTTTGGGAAATTGCGCCAGGAGCTTCCAATGCGGATCGTTCCGGAGCACTTCCCGGGCCTGGCCTTCCAGGCGGCAGGCGGGTTCGTCCGGCGGGAACTGCGGTGGCCGGGTATCGAGTGCCACGGCGTCGATGGGGGCATGGTCGAGAAAATCGCGCAGCTCCGGCGAGGTCTGGTAGCGCAGGCGATAGACGGAGCCGTACCAGGTACTGCTGCTGAGGACCTTACTGGAGCGCAGGACGATGTGTCCGGGCCGCGCGTCGTGCATGGCGATTTCAGAAATGAAGGCGCCTTCGCCGCGGGCGTGCGAGATCACCAGGAAATTGCCGGCGGCGAATGCCGGAGTGGTTAACAGGAAGTGCGCGGCCTGGTCGAAGCCTTGGTAGGGTTTAGCGGGGACGGTCCAGGTCTGAGTGGCGAACAGAGCCGCGGATAACGAACCCAATGCGGCGGCGCGGGCTGGCACGGGGACCGCGGGGACCGGGAGACGGCGGACGATCCACAGGAAGCCGGAGACGGCCAGGATCATGACCGGCGGGAGGGCGGCAAGCATGTAGCGGGAATCGCCGTTGCCGATCAGGCTGTGATATGCCCATACGGCGAGCAGTAAAGAGAATGCGGCGGCGAGGGTGAAGTCGATTTCACGGCGCCAGGAACGGATAAGAACGATGGCGATACCGAGCAGGCAGAAGGGGACGAGCGCCCAGCCCAGGGTATTCCACAAAACGTGCAGGTATGCCCACGCGGTTCCGGCGATCACATGGGGCGTGACCGCTTCGCCGCCCATGGAGCGGGCGATCATGCGGTAGGAGAGAATGGGCCAGGGGGCGCCGCCAATGAGGACAATCGCCGCGGCGTAGTACAATCCGCGGGCCCGCAGCAGATGCCAGCGGCGGGTGAGGGGGATGGCGATGGCCGGCAGCAGCACCAGCGCGACCGCATTCGCTTTGGTCGCCATGCCCAGTGCGGCGAATATACCGAAGAGGACCGCCTGGCGGATGCGTTCGTTTTCCAGGTAGCGCATCAGGTGGATGGCGGCCCACAGATCCAATAGCGCGACCAGTCCATCGGCCATGACCGCCGAGGTGGAAGCTTGCGCCAGCGGCGCCAGGATATAGAGCGCGGCGCCCGCCAATGCCGCGGCCGGCGGATAGATCCGGCGAATCAAGTAGTATGTCGTGACGGCGGTGGCGGCCGCGATCAGAGCCATGAGCAGGAGCACGGACGGTTTCGAGGGTGAAAAGACGAGGGTCCAGAGGGCTTCGGTGATAGGAAAAAGCGGCGGCCACATACCCAGGGCGACTTTCGGATAATGCGCGTAATATTGCTCGGCGTAGGACAGCGGCGACGTGAACCGGCCGGAAACGAGATAGTCGCGAATCATCAGGCCGGTGATGTAGTGCGCGGATTCGTCCGGATGGCTGGAGAATTCGACTCTATAAGCCCCCGCTTTCCACTGCAGGGACACCGCCAGGATCGCGAGCAGCGCGCCCGCCGCCAGGTACTCCAACACGGCTTGTCGGCGGGCGGGGGAGGGCATGCAACGGAAACTTAACCTTTTAAGTTAGCAAGGCCAGCCGTGCTGCCGCCCAATCGTAGAGTTGACGGTCGAGTTCCACCGACCGCAGCAGCAGGGCGCCGACCTCGTCGGCGGGACCGATCCATGCCAGGTCGCCGCGGAAATCGTGGGAGATATTCTCGACCGGCATGGGATCGGGCGGGAAATCGACACCGGCGGCCCGTGCGCGGGTGCGGAGTCCGGCGATGCTTTCTTCCATTTTTTCCGTAATCCCGACGAAGAAGAACTGGCTGAGGACAGACTGAGCCGCCGCCAAGCGGTCGGCGGTGCCGGGGTGACTGTGGCGCGCGAAGAAGTTCACGTTATGGTTTTCGCGGAACGGGATGTCGCGCGGATTGGTCAGAAGCCAGCGGGCGAATTCGCGAAGGGAAAGCCGCGGGGCATCGGGCGGTACGGCTTCCAGGAGGTTCGGCGCGGCGATCCGGGAATAATACTTCTGGATGTGGGTCATGTACGAGACGAATTGCTGGACGGGATCGCGCAGGAAGGTCACGTACAAGATCCGGCGCCCGGCCAGCCAGGGCGGAAAGGTCCGCACGTGGTGAGAGCTGAAGCCGGCGATCCGGGGATCGCGCAGCAGGTAGTTGCGCAAAGTCTCCAGGTTGTAGACGAAGTAGGTGTCGTCTACGTAGAGAGCGAGATGATGCGGTCCGTGGCGGTGTTCCAGGAGGATCCGGAGCGAGGTACCGGCGCACTTGGGCACGTGGATGTGAGCCAGGACAGGCACCGGGTTGGCAGGCTGGATCTTCGGCCCGCCGATCGCCACCAGCTTTGGCAGGGATTCGAGGCGGAAGCCGGGAGCGGGCGCCGAGGCTACGATCAGATCGGCATATCGCGGCTCCGTGGTGACCGCCGCAAACGGGATCCTGGCCCGCTCCAAAAGGCGCTCGAAATCCGCGGCGTCCCCGGCAAGCCGGCAGATCCGGCTTGATCGTGTGAATTCGTGATAGGCGTCGAGAGCCGCCAGCAGGGCGGTATCGGGTTCGGAGAAACCCGCGCGCCGGACGACCCATATGCCGCAACCGTTCGGCAGGGGGGTATCCGCACCGGCATAGTGGACTGCGAGCGAATTGCGGCCGGGCCGCAGGTACGCAGCGGGATCGCAGGCGAAGGCCTTGCGGCCGTCGCCGATGCCGGCGGCACGCAGGTCTTCACGAAATTCGACGCAGGGCAGGGTGGCGACCCGGTTTCGATTCACGATGATATCGACCGGGACCTGACGGGAGAGATCGTCGCTGTCGGCGGCCCACCCGTCGATGCGTGTACCCGTGAGAGTATCTACACAGCCAATCCAGCTCATCAGTCAATCGCCACGGTGAAATCTTCTCTGCGGCGCGTGAGATTCGGGTTGTAATAGGGATCGTCCGCGATGTACCTGGCCCACTTCTGCTTCACAAATGCGTCTTCGGCGGGATCCGGTATTTTGTCTTTGTCGGTCTTAGTGGCGGATTCGAAGTGATACAGGCGGGCGTACGGCGTGTAGACGTTGCGGTAGCCCAATTCCAGCAGCTTCAGGCACAGATCGACATCCTGGAATGCCACGGCCAGATTGATCTCGTCGAAGGCGCCGGCTTCCAGAAACTTTCGCCGGGCGACCAGCATGCAAGCGCCGGTGACCGCAGCGCAGTTGCGGATCAGGTTGGGAAAATCGAAGTAATACGCCTCGCCGCCAGGAAGACCTTTGAAGGCATGGCTGCAATTTCCGAAGATGCCCATGACCACGCCGGCGTGCTGGATCAGGTTATTGGGATACCACAACTGCGCGCCCACGGCGCCGGTCTCCGGGCGCTGGGCATGCTCCAGCATGGCCTCCAGCCAGTCGGCGGAGATGACCGCGGTGTCATCATTCAGGAACAGGACATAAGGCGCGTCAGTGGTTTGGACGGCGGCGTTGTTCAGGCGGGAGAAATTGAACGGCTGTCCGCGGAAGTCGAGGTAGCGCACGGGCGCTTGGCGGCCCGTCAGACGGACGGCATAGTCCGCGATTTTCGTGGAAGGCGAGTTATCGATCAGGACGATCTCGTAATTCCTGTAAGTGGTCTTCTGCAGGAGATCGTCGACGGCGCGGAAGATGTTTTTGTGTCCGCCCGAAGAGATCAGAATACTGATTCGCGGCTCGCCGGCTATGGGATAGCGGACGCGATAGCGGGATGGGCCCACCTCTTCCGCGTGCGCTCCAGGCGCGTTCCTTTGCAGATAGGCGGACAGGGCGCGGATACCGTCGCTACTGGCTGTGGGTTTTTCCGCGGAGGCTTTGGCGGACGAGCCTTGGATGGCACGCCAGTGATAGAGGATCCTGGGAATGCGCCGGATCTTCCGCGTTTGTTCGCTGGCGCGCAGCAGGAACTCGTAATCCTGGGAGCCGCTATAGTTCGGGTCCAGACCGCCGGTCCGTTCCCGCAGTTCCCGCTTCATGACGATGAAGTGGCAAATATAATTGCAGGCGCGAAACAGGTCGGGGGACCAATCGGGCTTGAAGAATGCGTCGTAGCGGCGGCCTTGTTCGTCGATCTTGTCCTCGTCGGAGTAGAACAGGTCGGTATCCGGATTCTCATTGATAGCGCGGACGACTTCGAACAGGGCGAAAGGGGCCAGTTCGTCGTCATGGTCCAGAAAAGCCAGATAGTCGCCGCCGCACAGGCTCAACGCCTCATTGGTAGCACCGGAAATGCCGCGGTTTTGGGCAAGGGTAGCTACTTTGATTCGCGGATCGGCCCGGGCATATTCCTGGATCGCGGCGGCCAAGGCGGGAACGCCGGATGCGTCGTCAGCCAGGCACAGCTCCCACTCGGAATACGTCTGTGCGATCACCGAATCGACGCAGCGGCGCAGCAAGTCCAACGGCGTTTTGTACACAGGAACGGCGATGCTGATCCGGGGCCGCAAAGCGAACTGGTTCGCGTCCAGCCGCATCCGGCTGAGATCCGCGGCGGTGGGTTCATGGCGGGCGATCCACAAGCCATAATCCGGCGGCGTCTTCCAGTCGATCAGGACGTTACAGACCAACTGCCGGCTGCGTCCGCCGCGTGAAACCGCGGTCACGCGCACGGGGCAGGGCCCTTGAGGCAGGCCCGTGGTGTCCCAGAAGAAGCGGAAGCCGGCGTGCTCGGCGTCGATCATTTGCGGATAATCGCGCGCGATATCCGGACGCGGCAGGCCATACGTCGCGGATTCGGGCGGCTCCTCGCCGATTTGTACGGTGACGCGCGCGATCCCGTCCGGAGCCAGGGCCCACCCGCGGATCTCGACCACATCGCGCACCGGCAAAATACACCCTTCGTCTGGGTAATCGCAGACCAGCGTCACCAAGGCGCCGGCGGTATCGGGCAAAGGCGCCCCGCCGCGAGAAGGCGCGGAAGCCCGGGCGGCGGCCCCGCGTCCGGACACGCGCAGGAGCAGCCCGCCGATGCGGGCCAGCGCTTTCCAGATACGGCTGTTGTAGATTGCCTGGATGGCGCGCTTGTTGGCGACCAGGCCAATTTCCAGGTCGCGCAGGCGGGCCTCCAGCCGGCTGACTTCCGGCGGGTGGCGGCTGGCATTCCACTGCCCGCCGGCCTGCGCCAGCGGCGCGGGAGCCTCGCCAAGGCCGGCAGCGGCGAGGGCCGATTCCAGATTGCGGATATGCCGGTCTTTATCGACCATCACGCGCGCGTTCTGGGCGATGGTCAGAAAAAGCTGGCAGAGCGCCAGGACGGCAGCGAGGTCGACATTCCCGCCGGGCGACAGGGATGCACGCAGGGCTTCAAGATCGGCGGCGTTCTTCTTCTTCGAGAGCAAGTAACCGGCGCGATAGCACGGTTCGGCCCAGTCCTGCGCGGCGTACGCCTGGTTGAAGCGGCGGTTCAGCTCACGCACGAAATCGGCGCCGGGCAGGCGGAGGCTGTGGTAGGTGAGCATCATCAGCAGCCAGACGTCCGTGTTTCCGTGCGTGAAGCCGACCCAGGCATTGGGCTGGCCGGCGAAGATTGCGTTAACGGCGTCGCGGCCGGGCAAGCCAAACTCACGGTGTTCCAACAGCGCCGGGACGGGTTCTCCCAACTCCACCCGGGTGTATTCGAGGACCAGCGACTCGGCCCAGCGGTTGCTCGCGGAGTCGAACGGAAACGCCAGGTACAGGCCGTCGCGGGTGACGCGTAGCAGTTCGGCCAGAAAAGCGGCCCGGCGATCGGACGGGATATGTTCCAGGGTGTCCATGGAACAGACCAGGTCGAAGGCGCCGTCGCGAAAGGGAAGCGCAAAGCCGCTGGCGCGCACGTAGTTTGCGAGATCGGCGGTAGCCTGCATGTCCAGCACGGCTACCGAGGCATCCGGAATCACGGCTCCGGCCAGCGAGGAAAAGCCGGGCCAAAATGCGGGTGTGTGACCGCCTACGTCCAGGACCCGGTATCCGGAATCTGCCGGACGAAACGCCCGGGCGATCTGCTCCAACAAGGAATATCTTTCGAAAAGATCGAAGGCTATTTCCGGCAGAAGCTCGCGCTGGGTCATCGGGACGTCTCAGTCTAGCAGGTTGCGAAAATGACTCCCCGCCGCGGTTCCCGGCGCCGGCCGGCGAATCTGTCCGGCGGGTACCGCGTGTTATACTCGGGAGTTTCCGATGGCCCGGCAATGTGGCGCGGCGATACTCTCTTCCTGTTATCCAACCTGATCCAGAAGGACTTCAAGATCCGTTACCGCAACATGTCACTGGGGGTTTTCTGGTCGCTATTGAATCCTCTGGTGATGATGGGCGTACTTACGTTCGTCTTTACCAAAATATTCAAGAGTCCCGACCCGAGCTGGGCATTATTCGTAATGTGCGGCCTGGTGCCGTTCAATTTCTTCACCCTGGCGTGGATTTCGGGAACGACTTCGGTGGTTGACAATGCGACTCTGATCAAGCGCGTGCCGGCGCCCCGCGAAATTATCCCGATCGCCGCGGTGCTATCTAACTGCGTCCATCTGCTCATTCAGATCGCCTTGCTGATCGGCATGGCTTTTCTGTTCGGGAAGATGCCCACGCGGCACTGGGTATGGCTGCCGCTGATCTGGGGGCTGGAGGTGGTTTTTGTGTGCGGCCTCTCGCTGATCACGGCGGCGCTGAACGTGTACATACGCGACATGCGTTACCTGGTCGAGTCGGCGAACACGCTGCTGTTCTGGCTGGTTCCGGTAGTTTACTCTTTTTCGATTATTCCGGCCAGTTACCGGGGAATTTATCAATTGAATCCACTGGCGGCCCTGGTGATGGCCATGCGCGATATCCTGGTGAGCGGCGGCCGCCCGGGCGGCACGCTGCTGGTCAAGCTCACGGCGGTCTCATTCATCATGCTGGCGTCCGGGCTGTGGGTCTTTCGCCGGCTCAAGCCGCGCTTTTCCGATCACTTGTGACTCGCATGCCGGTCATAGAGTTTCATAACGTCTCGAAGAAGTATCACCGCCACCGGGGACAGATGCTGCTGCGCAGTCACCTAAAGCGCCTGTTCGCGCGGCGGGAGGCCCCGTTCTTCGCCCTGAAGAATGTGTCGTTCGTTCTGGAAGAAGGCGAAAGCCTGGCGGTGATCGGAAGCAACGGGGCGGGGAAGAGCACGTTACTGGGGCTGGTGGCGGGCATCTCCAAACCCGACGAAGGCTGGGTGAAGGTGAGCGGGCAGGTGGCTGCGTTGCTGGAATTGGGGTCGGGCTTCCATCCCGAGCTGACCGGACGCGAAAACGTCCGGCTGAATGCGTCGTTACTGGGCCTGTCGCGGCGGCAGACCGCCGACGCCTTCGACCGGATCGTGGATTTCTCCGGCATCCGCGATTTTATCGATGAGCCGCTGCGGACCTATTCGACGGGCATGATGATGCGGCTGGCGTTTTCGGTGGCCATCAGCCGGGATCCCCAAGTGCTGCTGATCGACGAGGTGCTGGCGGTCGGCGACGCGGCGTTTCAGGCCAAGTGCATCGATAAGGTCCACGAGTTGAGAAGATCGGGCAAGACGCTGCTGTGCGTGTCGCATACCGGCCTGATCAAAGACATATGCGACCGGGCGTTATGGCTGGACCATGGCGAATTGATCTTGAGCGGGCCGGTATCCGAAGTCACGGCGGCCTATGCGGGGCGGCAGGCCGCTCCGGCGTAAATGTGAGGGTCGCCTGGCTGCCAATATCACACAGCTTCGTCAGGCGCTCGCGGAACTGAACGAGAGTCTGCGCCGCGGCGAAGGGCAACCCGCGCGGCAGGAGTTGCTAAAACTGGCGGCTCTGCTGGAGGATGCCCTGGCGCGCATGGAGGCGTCCGAACGGCAGTCGGTGCGCCACTATTCCGAACTGGAAAGGCGGCTGCTGGACTTCGAGAACAGCCGTTTTCTGCGTACCCTGCAATGGCCCGGCCGGTTCCTGGGGGACTGGAAGGGGCGGCTGGGACAGTTGCTGCTGCATTCGCGGCTGCATCCGCTTTATCTGAAGTTGGTGAATCCGCACTTCGCGGAAGACCGCTACCGGCAGTGGGTGGAAAGCGAGCTCCCGCCGGGGGAGCCGCCACCGGGAAGCAGCCCGCTGATCAGCCTGGTGATGCCGGTACACAATCCGCGCCGGGATTGGCTGGAGGCGGCCGTGGCGTCGGTAGTCGCGCAGACGTACGGCTGCTGGCAGCTTTGCGTCTGCGACGATGCATCCGAGCAGAGTTGGGTGGCGGAGTATTTCGCGGCGCGCAGCGCCGGCGAGCCGCGCATCCGGTTTACAGCGTCGCGCGAACGGTTGGGCATATCGGGCGCGCTCAACCGGGCGGCGGAGTTGGCGAGCGGGGAATACGCCGGCTTCCTGGATCAAGACGATGTGCTGGCGCCACACGCCCTGGCCGCGGTGGCCGCCGCCGTGCAAGACGGCCCAGCCGACCTGGTGTACAGCGACGAAGATTACATCGACAGCCAGGGCCGTCGCGTGCAGCCGATCTTCAAGCCGGCGTTCTCGCCGGACCTGTTGCACGGCGGAATGTATATGGGCCATCTGCTGGTGCTGCGCATAGCCAGGCTGCGCGAACTGGGTGGGTTCCGCTCCGAATGCGACGGCAGCCAGGATTACGACCTGGCGCTGCGGTTGGCGGGGCCGTCCGGTCCACCACGGCCGGGCGCCATCCGCCACATTCCGCGCGTGCTGTATCACTGGCGCCGGCATCCGGATTCGACCGCGCAGCACGCCGCCGCCAAGCCCTACACCCAGGCTGCCGGGCTGAAGGCCCTGGCGGAGGCCGTGGCCGAACGGGATGCGCAAGCCGTGGTGGCAGCGGGCGCGTTTCCGAACAGCTATCGCGTGCGCTGGCCGGTTCCGGATGGCGTCAAAACCAGCCTGATTATCTGTTCGAAGAGCGCCCATCTGCTGGGGCGATGCCTGGCGGCGATCCCAAGATGCACGTCATACGCTAACCGGGAACTGGTGGTGGTCGAGCATCGTACGGGCGACATCGCGGCCATGGATCGGCTGCTGAACCAATCGGCGTGCGTGCGCGTGCCGTACACGGGGCCTTTCAATTTCGCGGTCATGAACAACCTGGGCGCGAGCCGCGCGACGGGCGAGGTGCTGGTTTTTCTGAACGACGACGTTGAACCGCTCGATCCGGATTGGCTGGCCGCGCTGCTGGCGCACGCTGTACGGAAGGAAGTCGCGGCGGTGGGCGCGAAGCTGGTGTATCCATCGGGCGCGGTACAGCACGCGGGCATCGTTATCGGCATCATGGAAGGCGCCGGGCACTTGCATCGCAATACGTTCGGCTCGCCGTACTGGAACTGGCTGCCGTTCGCGCGCAATGTCTCGGCGGTGACGGGCGCTTGCCTGGCGATGCGGCGGGATGTTTTCGAGCAACTCGCCGGTTTCGATGAGTCGTTCCCGGTCAATTACAACGACGTGGATCTGTGTCTGCGGGCGCGGCAGGCGGGTTACCAGGTAATCGTCGAACCCGGCGCGCTGTTGCGGCATTATGAGTGCCAGTCGCGGCAGGCGGGTGTGCGTCTGGAGGAACGCTATCAGTTCGAGCAGCGTTGGGCCGCGTGGCTGGAGCGCGGCGATCCATTCTACAGTCCGCACCTGCACCGTACGGTGGAGGATGCCGGGCTGGAACTGAACGAACTGGCGGAGCCGCCGTGCTGGCGATAGGCTGGCTCGAGCGGCATCCCACCCTTTCCGCGACCCTGGTCCTGATACTGGCGCTCCACGTCTGCTTCTTTCCGTTCATCTGGGGCGACAAGACGCTGCTGGCGGCGTCGCGCGGAACGGTGCCCGCCATCCTGCCCAACGGCGCGGGGTACGGCGGCGCCCAAGGGCCCGACGTGTTTCGCGGCAACGATATGGGAGCGTCCGGCTGGCTGACGGAACCGGACGCACCACTGGTCCGCCACGAGTATCTGCAGGAAAAGCACCTGCCGCTCTGGAATCCATATCAGTCGTATGGCGCGCCGCTGGCGGCGAACATGCAATCGCAGCCGTTCAGTCCGCTGTTTGTTTTGTACTCGCTGGGGCCGGGGCCGCGCACTTACAACCTTTTCGTGCTGGTGCGGCTATTGATCGCCGGCCTCTGCGCTTACTTATATCTGCGGCTGTTCGTGGGGTTCGCGGCGGCCCTGGCCGGCGGCATCGCCTGCATGCTGTCCGGCTATTTCATCCTGTTCTTCAATATGCCGCATGTCAGCGTGGAGATGCTGATCCCCGCCGTGTTTCTGGCCGCGGAGCGGCTGCTGCGAGAGACCACTCGCGGCAATGTCGCCTTGTGCGCGGCCGTCACTTTCCTGTGCGTCGTGGGAGGCATGCCGGAGAGCGCTTTTCTGGCGCTGGTGTTCGGGACGGGATACTTCTTATTCAGGTTGTGGTTTATGCGGACGGAAGCCGTGAAGCGGCTGACGTTCTTCGTGCTGGCGCAGGCGATCGGGCTGGCGCTGGCCGGGTTCCTCCTGGCGCCGTTCGTGGAGTTCATGCGCCTGTCTTTTGACACCCATCAGCCGGGAAACCTGCACGGCGCCATTTTGGGGCTCCGGCATGACCCCTGGGGATCGTCGGCATTTACGTACCTGGTGCCTCTGCTGTTCGGTACGGCGTGGAATCCGGTGGCGGCGGGCGTAGGCGGTTACGATTCGCTGCGCGGCTTTATGGGTGTGGTGCAGATTCTGTTTGCGGTGGTGGCGATCGCGGGCTGGCGGCGGGAGACGAAGGGCTTCCCCCGCTCTTTTTTCCTGGCGGCGGCCGCGGTGTTGATCCTGAAACGCTATGGCGCGCCGGTGGTGAATTGGATCGGGCTCCTGCCGTTATGCCAGCTTGTCCACTTCCCGAAGTACGAAGAGCCGCTTCTGGCGTTCTCCGTCGCGGCGCTATGCGCGTTCGGTATCGACCAGGTGCTGCACGGCGGGGTCAGCCGGCGGCGGCTGGCAGGGTCGGCCCTGGTTGTGTTTGCCTTGCTGGTGGTGGCCGCAGGGTCATGGCCGCACGCCGATTACGGGAGCCTGGCCGGCGCGTTTAGCGTGCTGTTCCTGGCCATGCTGCTATTGTTGCGGCCCGCCAAGCGGTGGATACCCGCCGCACTGCTGGCGCTGCTGCTCGCGGAAATGGCCGGCGATTATATTTATCCGGTTTATTATTTCCGCACCGTATCCGCCGGCGACGATGCGAATCCATACCGGGGAGCGCCTTACATCGATTATCTGCGGCGGCAGCTAACGGCGCACGAGCGCGTCTTCGGGCGCCAGGGAGTACTGCATCCGGACTGGGCCGGCAGCTTTCAGCTCAGCGATATCCGCGGGCTGGATGCCATGTACTACCGCAAGTATTTCGATTTCGTCCGGTTCTTCCTGCGGGACGACATCCCGCCGGGAGACCGGGGCGATCTGGTGAACCGATTCACGGGCATGCGCTGGCCGGCATTCGACGATCCGCTCAAACAGCGGTTGCTGGAGCTTTCGTCGGTCAGGTTTCTATTGTCGCCGGATCCATACATGCCCGGCGCGGAACGCATTCGCGAGATCGTACAGCAGAATGCGGGCCGGCTTTTACCGGGAAAAGAGAACCTGGTGGACGTCCGCACATTCACGATCGCGGGCGAGACGGAGCCGGTACTGTTCGAACATCCGCCTTATGAGCGGCTGCCGTACCGTACGGCTATCACACCCGCGACGCGCGAGTTGGAATTCGATATCGCCATGCAGCCGGCGGTGTATGACGGGTCCATGCCGGTGTGCGGGGACGGGGTCGAGTTCCGGCTGGAAGCCCGGAACGCCGGCGGCGACATCCGGCAACTATACGACCGCTATATCGATCCCAAACACAACCCGGCGGAGCGGCGTTGGATTTCCGGCGCGGTGGATCTGAGCGCGTATTCCGGGCAGACGGTGGACCTGCTGTTCACCACCACGCCCGGTCCGGCGGGGGACACATGCACGGACTGGGCGGGCTGGGGCGATCCGCATTTCAGTGGGGACACGAGCGGACAACCCGCGTTCCGGCTGGTCTACGATCGCGGCGTCAAAATCTACGAGTATGCCGACACGCTGCCGCGGGCAGCGTTGTTCTCGCACGTCGAATCGGCGGCGGATGAAAGAGAGGCGTTGGAGCGACTGGGGTCGCCGTCGCTGGATACCTTCACAACCGCGGTGGTTTCCGCGAAGGGGCTCGCCGCGGCGGATGCTGCCGCGATCGCCGAGTTGAACCGGACGATCCCCGAGCGGGTGCGGGCGGCGCGGATCGTGTCGTATAGCTCGCAGGAGGTGACCATCGATGCCGCGACCGACAGGCCCGCATTATTAGTACTCAACGACAGCGATTATCCGGGCTGGCAGGTGTACGTGGACGGCGGGCGGTGGCATTGGATCACGGCAAATTATCTGTTCCGCGGTGTACTGCTGCGCCCGGGCCGGCATCTGGTGAGATTCGCCTACGAGCCGGCTTCGTTTCGGGCCGGCGCGGCCATTTCGGGAGCGGCGCTGTTGGCTCTGGCCGCCTTAGCGGTGCGGCGCTTACGCATTGCCAAACCGGATCTTGTGCATTAGCCAGCGCCGTTCCAATTCGCGGCGCTGCGCCGGCTGGAGGACGGCTTGGCCGCCTTTCCGCGCCAGTAAATAATCCAGTAGCTGCGAGACCGGCACAAACCATCCGTTACGCCGCGCCAGCCGGGTCATCAATTCCGCAAAACGCGGGTGAATGCGGCCATCCCAGAAGCCCAGGCCGAAGTGCGTGTACATGACGCAGGCGCCGCCTTCAGATTCGAGCATTTCCTGGTTGGCTTCGCTGATGCGATCGAAAAAAGCCGGCGCCTGCGCGCCTTCCGACGACGCAAACCAGTAGTTCACGTAAGGCCGGTCCGGATCGTGATAGGGCATGTAGGGGCAGGCGCGCAGAGTGTTGGTTTCGGCAAAGGTGAAATTGCGCATGTAGCGGACGCGTTCGCGGCACAGGTCACCCCAGAATTCGGGGTGGCCGGTGACATGGCCGTGCGAACGGCCGCGATTCTTGCCGCGGGTCAGCGCGGTGTAGAGCAGGCGATGAGCGCCGCTGACCCGCCGATCGCCCCAGTAGATGTTTTCGTCGCAGTAGTAATGCTGGGCCATGACGATGGAGCCGGCGCCGAAGTATTCGGCGAACTTTTCCAAGCCGCTTTGCGTTTCCGCGCGCGTGGAGGTGTGCAGGGTGGCGTTATGCAGTCCGATTTCAAAGCCACGGCGTTGCAGATCCTGGACCCAGGCGCGATAGTCCGGCTCGGCGCAGGTGGCGCCGTGATCGGAGGGCGTGCGGGAGCCGCGGATGGGCCAGACGCCCTTGGTGGTGCGGAAGCCGAGATCCGCCAGCAGGGCGTAGATCTCGCGGCCGGCGGCGAGGGTCTGGGAGTCGGGATCGTCGAAGATGGTAAAGGCGAAAGACCTACCATCAGGCCACAGTTGTTTTTGTAACCCCTGTGGTCGATTTGACTGCACGGGTCGTTCAGGCACCTGCGATCCGTTCGAATTCACTGAAATCGTTGCCGATGGCCATGGCGAGCGCCAGCAGTCTTTCGAGCGCTTCGCGGGGGGAGCTGAACGCGATCGAGATATTTCCTGGAGACACGGTCACTCCTTCCGGCAGGTTAGCAAAGTGCTGGCTGAGGACGGCGATGGGCGCTTCGACCAGAACTTTCGGTTGGACCAACGCAGCTTGATGGAGGGCCGCCATGGTTTGGGCGAGTCTTTGGCGGCGGCGCCGCTCGTAATGGGCCCCGTCGCCGGAAGCCAGGCGCCGCAGGTGGGCGACCAGTTCCGTGCGGTCCGCCACGCCGCTGGCTCCGATCTGGCGGGTGACACAGGGCTGCAGGATCTGTTGCGCGCGCCGGCGGCCGACTTTGAGGAGCGATTGCAGCGTTTCGCGGTCGACCCACGGCCAAGCGAGGGTGTTCAACTGCGCGATGGCATCGTCTAAGCGACTGTACCAAGTGGGTTTATCCGGCAAGCTACAAAGCTAGCACAATAAAAGCGATTATGCGCATAAGCGAAATATAATAAAGCAATACACTTCCGATAATGGAAGCTTATCAGAAGTATGATAGGATGCGGCCATGCAGCTCGTCTCGCTCAGACAGCAGGCCCAGGAGTTCGCCGCGGCGGCCAAAGCCGCCAACACCCTCCGGGCCTATCAAGCCGACTGGCGTGACTTTCAAACGTGGTGTGACGGGCACCAGGTGCCGGCACTGCCGGCCACCCCGCAAACTGTGGCTTTGTACCTGACCGATCGCGCCTCCCGGCTCAAAGCATCCAGCCTGGCGCGGAGGCTGACCACGATCAACCGGGCGCACCAGGCAGCCGGGTATGCGTCGCCGGCGACCATGCAAAGTGCCGTCCTCAGCGAAGTCTGGAAAGGCATACGCAGGACGAAGGGGACAGCCCAGGAGGGAAAGAAGCCGCTCCTGACGCCTGATCTGCGCCGCATGGTAACCGCACTTCCGCAGAATCTGACCGGCATGCGGGACCGCGCGTTGCTGCTGGTGGGTTTTGCGGGCGGGTTCCGGCGCTCGGAATTGGCCGCACTGCGTGCGGAGGATGTGGAGACCACCGCAGAGGGACTCATAGTGCGGTTGCGGCGATCGAAGACGGACCCGGAGGGCCAGGGCCGACCCGTGGCGTTGCCGTACGGCAGCGATCCGCTGACCTGCCCGGTGCGTGCCCTGCGTCTGTGGCTAGAGCACGCGCAGATCGCGGTCGGGCCGCTGTTTCGCGCGATTGGGCGAAAGGATGCGGTCGGCAACCGGGCGCTCAATCCGGATTCGGTCGCCTATCTCGTGAAACGCGCAGCGGGGTTGGCGGGGCTGGAGACGGGGAGCTATGCGGGCCACAGTTTGCGGGCCGGGCTGGCGACGCAGGCAGCCATGAACGGCGCGAGCGAACTGGCGATTATGAGGCAGACCGGCCACCGGTCGCTGGCGACTGTGCGACGGTATATCCGCGAGGGGACGCTGTTCCGGGACAACGCCGCGGCGAAGCTGGGCTTGTAAGCGCCGCGTCATCCGAAATATGCCGTAATGGCATCGCGGATGCGGCCGCTGGCCTGCCCGTCGCCGTAGGGATTGTGGACACGGGCCATGCGCTGGTATGCGGCTGCGTCGTCCAGCAGGCGCTCGGCTTCGCGGACGATCCGATCGGCGTCGGTGCCGACCAGCTTGACCGTGCCGGCCGCCACGGCTTCCGGCCTTTCGGTCTTCTCGCGCATGACCAGAATCGGTTTTCCCAGCGACGGCCCCTCTTCCTGGATGCCTCCGGAATCGGTGATCAGGAGCCAGGCGCGGCGCATCAGGTCCACGAACGGGACGTAGTCCAGGGGTTCGATCAGGAACACATTTGGCAGGCCGCTCAGGCGGCTATAGACCGGATCCACCACATTGGGATTGCGATGCACCGGGTAGACCAGTTGCACGTCGGGGCGGCGGGCCAGCCGGGCGAGGGCATCGCAGATGCGGGCGAAGCCAGGGCCGAAACTTTCGCGGCGATGGGCGGTGACCACGATCAGGCGCCGGGCCGGATCGAGTTGCGGCCACGCGCCAGCCGGAAGACGGCCTGCCGCCAGTGCGTCGCGGACATAGAGCACGGCATCGATCCCGGAATTGCCGGTGACATGGATGCGGCCGGTGCTGACGCCTTCGGCCAGCAGGTTACACTTCGCGGACTCAGTGGGGGCGAAGTGCAAGGCGGCCAGCCGGGTGGTCACCACGCGGTTCATCTCTTCGGGAAACGGCTGAGAGAGATCGCCGGTACGCAATCCGGCCTCGACGTGTCCCACCGGGACGTGCTGATAGAAGGCCGCCAGCGCGCCCGCCATGGTAGTGGTGGTGTCCCCTTGCACCAGGAGCATGTCCGGCTTTTCGGCCGCGATCACCGGTTCGAGGGTGGTCAGAATGCGGGAGGTGATCTGGGCAAGCGTCTGGCCGGGCTGCATCAGGTCTAGATCGTAATCGGGCGTTACCTGAAAGGCGGTGAGCACCTGGTCGAGCATGGCGCGATGCTGGGCGGTCACGCAGACGCGCACCTCGAACCGGCCGCCGGCGCGCAGTTGCAGGAGCACAGGACAGAGCTTGATGGCCTCGGGCCGGGTGCCGAAGACGAACAGGATTTTACGCATGGCCGACTACCCTTTGGATGATGGCGTCGAAAGCGGCGGCGACGGAGGTCCAACTGTAATTCTGTTCGACCAGGCGGCGGGCGGCGCAGCCCAGTTCGGCGCGGCGGCGCGGATCGGCGAGTAGTCCGGCCACCTGGCGCGCGAAATCGGCGGGATCGTCTGCCAGGATGATGTTTTCGCCGTGCCGGACGGGCAGGCCTTCGGCGCCCAGGGTGGTCGAGACGACGGCTTTTCCCATTGCCATGGCTTCGAAGATTTTGATGCGGGTGCCGCTGCCGCTGCGCAACGGCACGACGCATACGGCGGCTTTGGCGAGGTACGGACGGATGTCATCGACCGCGCCGGTTACGATGACATGGTCCGAGGCCAGAGCCGCGACACGCCTGGGCGGGCGGCGGCCGACGGCCCAGAATGTCGCGGCCGTTTCCGTATGTATGAGCGGTTGGATGTTTTCGACGAAATACGTCACAGCGTCCTCGTTGGGCATCCAGTCCATGCTACCGGTGAAAACCACCGAGCCGGGCTGTTCCGGTCCGGCGGCGGGGGTGAAGTATTCGGTATCGACGCCGGTAGGGATCACGGAGATGCGGCCCGGCTGGACATATGGTCGGAAGAAAGCGCCATCATTCTCCGAGACGGTGAGGACATGGTCGGCCAACGCCACGTAGCGGCATTCGGTGCGGGCCAGCGCCCGAGCTTCCAGCCAGCAGGCGGCCTTCATCAGCGGACCGGATGCGATCTTAAAGTGGCGCTGCCAGATTTGCGCCTCCACATTGTGGGTGAACAGAATGGTGGGGGGCGGCGTACGCCAGCGCATGAGGGGCGCGGGGACGATGAAGTCGCAGACGATAGCGTCGAAGGCGTTGGCGGCCAGGAGTTCCGCGTACCCGCGGCGGACTTCCGGGTAAAGGAACTTGTACACCGTGGCCGGCCGGCGGCTGGCCATGAAGCCCGCGGCGCGCGCGTATTCGCGCAGGCTGCGGCGCGGCGGGATCGGCAGGGGGACCGCTACCAGTTTCGCGAAGACGTCCGGGCCGCGGAGATGCTGATCGTCAGGATGGGCCTGGTAGAAGGTAAACAGGGTGACTTCGTGGCGGCGGGCGAGCTGTTTGAGGATCTGGTAGCTGCGGATTTTGCCGCCCATGTCGGGCGGGAGCAGACCACCGGCTTTCACCCACAGGAGCTTCATACGGAGAACTCCGTAGCCTCGCCGCGGTAGGTGAAGCGCTCGCCGAAGGTGAATTCGTGCGCGGCTCCGGGTTCCGTGTAGCAGTAACTCCCCGGTCCGGTTTGGGTGAGTGCGCCCGACGGCTCCCCGATCCGCAGCACGACGGCGAATTCGGCGGGGAGCGTGGTTTCAGTGGTGAAACGCAGAACGAAGGCCGGCTCTTTTCTGCCATAGACCGGCGACGAGTCCCAGGACTGGACCGACCGGGACCAGTTGTGGCCGGCCAGCGGCAGGATCGTCAGGTCGCGTTCATCGAGAAAGTGCCAGTGGAGGTCCAGGCGATGGCGGCCGGGCCCGGTGACCAGGTCGCGCACCAGCCAGAATCCGGGCTTGAGAGCGAAGACCCAGCGCTGATGGATCACGGGATGGTAACCGTTGTGGTGGCCGGCGAACAGGTCGCAGGTTTCCGTGGAGCGCCAGCAATCGACCACGGTTTGGGTGACCTTGGCCCACCCGAATGGGCCCCTGGGGTCGGATTGATCTCTGCCATCGATTTGCAGGGTGTTGTGGGCAGCGGTACCGCGGAAGCGGTCGCGGTCCGGGCAGACGTAGCAGTATGTGCCGGGATCGATCAGGACGCGGCGGCCGCGGGCGATGAGTTGGACGCTGAGGGCGTCGGCATGCCCGTGGCCGGCGGAAAGCGCGCCTTGGGGACCGGCGTCGATGAAGAGTTGGGCGTCCGGGGTGCCTGTGGGATAGATGCCGGCGTTCGGGAGCGGGCGCGGCGGCACGGCGATGCGCGGCCGCGGCGATGCGATGACGCGCCCTCCGTCATCGTCTCCGAAGTTTGGCGGCGGGCCGCTCTGGGTCAGGATCGCCAAGGCTTCTTCCATTTGCTCCACGGTACGCTGGAACCGCGCCGGGATGGCGATATCGTTCCGGGCTGCCAGATCCTGGGCGAAACGGAAGAAATCCAGGGCGTAGATGTGATAGTAGACCGATTGTTCGAAGTGGAAGCCATCCGGGCGCACCTGGAGATCGGCCTGCCTGAGGACTATATCCCAGCCGCGCTGCCGCCAGCGGGACGCATCGGCGATGCGGGGGCACATCAGCCCGAGGGTGAACAATGCCACGCCTTCGCCCAGCAGGTGCGTGTTGGGAGAGAAGTACGTCGAAAGATACCGTTCGATGTGCCAGCCGTGCAGGTGCAGGGCCGGGAGCAGGTCCGGATGGAAATCGCCGATCAGATGGCGGACCCACAGCCAGGAGAGCGCCCGGAAGGCAACTTCGAGCGTGCTGGCCCAATTGATGCCGATGGGGTAGGGGTTCTGGCTTTGCCAATGGGTCCACTGGGCCAGGATTTCGTCGCGGCAACCAGCCTGCGCCAGGGTGACCAGGTGCTGATGGCGATTCAATTCCCAGATGATCTTGTGGTCGCCGACCTGATCGAAGTCGAGGAAGGGAATCCGATACCAGGGGATCTGCGGCGCCCGTTTTCCGTGGACCGGATCCAGGTGCCAGTCGATGGGTGAACCGAAGTCCAGGTCCTGGTAGCCGAGCAGGTCGAAGCGATGCCGGCAGATCTTCTCCGGCGAAGCGGCGGGCGGGGGATCGGGAAACAGCGGACGGGCCGCGGACGAAACCAGGCGCAGGGCCGGCGGCCTGGCCCATCGCTTGGAAACGGCTTGTTGGGCGCGCGTACGGATTTCATCCGGGCGCATGCGGAGCAGACGGGCGAGATTCATGGACAGGCGGATGCGGTGGGCACCCGGTTGGTGATGAAGATATCTCCCCAAAGTTGCAGATTGAGCAGACGCCAGATGCGGTCGGTAGCGTCTTCGCGTCCGCCGGCGTGGCGCGAGAGCAGGTCATTCAAATAAGTGAAGTCGATGTATGGCGCCAGCAGGCCGTCGCGATTCTGGAGCTGGGCGAGCAACGTGCCGGTTTCCGGTTCCATCAGCCATTGCCGGAGCGGGGTCGGGAAGCCCATTTTCCGGCGATAGACGGTCTCGCGCGGAAGGATATCTTCGACCGCGCGCTTCAGGATATACTTGCCGACGCCTTGGCGGAGCTTCAGCCGCTCCGGCACCCGGGCGGCGAACTCCACAAACCGATGGTCGAGGAACGGCACGCGGCTCTCGATCGAGCAGGCCATGCTCATCTGGTCCTGCTTCATGAGCAGTTCGACGAGATAGGTCTTTTGGTCGGCGTACAGCATGCGCGACAGCATGCTGTCGCGCGGCCGGGCGTTCCAGTAACGGAGGTAGGAATCGTAGATGGCTCCGGGCGGCGCCTGCAGCAGATGCTGCTGCTCGTCGCGGGAAAACGCGGCGTAGAAGTTATCGAGGTACAGGCTTTCCAACTCTTCGCCGCGTCCCAGGACAGAATGCTGTAATTTACGGCGCGGGCCGGCGGAGAGCAGGCGCGTACCGGCGATCGCGGCGCGGAGCCCCTCCCGCCAACGGCGCGGCGCATATCGATAAGCCCCGAGCAGCCGCCGGTTGAGCAGGTAAGTATGATAGCGGGCGTAACCGCCGAATAATTCGTCGCTGCCTTCCCCCGTGAGTACTACTTTGACCTGGCTGGCGGCCAGCTTCGAAACGAAATAGAGAGACACGCTGGAGGGCCAGGCGATCGGCTCGTCTTCATGCCAGATAAGATTTGGCAAGGCGTTGAAGAAGTCTTCTTTGCCGATGACCACTTCGTGGTGTTCGGTGCCGATCCGGTTGGCAACCTGGCGGGCATAGGCCAACTCGCTATAGGCCTGCTCGCGGTAGCCGACGGCGAACGTCTTGACGGGCCCGTCCGACATAGGCTTCATGAGCGCGGTGATAGAGCTCGAATCGACGCCGCCGGACAGAAACATGCCGAGTGGTACATCGCTCATCAGGCGGGTCCGGACCGCTTCTTCCAGGCGGGTGCGGCACTCCGCGATCCACGACCGGTCGTCGCGGCTTTCCGGTGAAGCCGGGCCAGGGATCTCCCAATACTGGCGGATCTGGAGTCCGTCCGGCGTGAGCCGCAGCCAGTGACCGGGCATCAGTTTGCGGATGCCGGAGAATAACGTCTGCTCGCCGGAGCAATAGCCGAAGTTCAGATACTCGGACAGCAGCGATTCTTCGAAGCGGGGAGAGATCTCGGGATGCGCCAGCAGCGCTTTGATCTCCGAGGCGAAAGCGAACAGCCGGCCGTCCCAATAGTAGTAGAAAGGCTTCTTGCCCAGGCGGTCGCGGGCACAGAACAGGGTGCGCGAGCGGCTATCCCAGATGGCGAACGCGAACATACCGCGGAAGTCAGTCACACAATCCGGGCCCTGTTGTTCGTAGGCGTGCACTACCGTTTCGGTGTCACAGCGGGTACGGTACCGGTGGCCGGACTTTTCCAGCGCGGGACGCAGGTCGGCATGGTTGAAGATCTCGCCGTTGTAGACGATGCGCAGCGAGCCATCTTCATTGGCCATGGGTTGATGGCCGTCGCGGAGATCGATGATACTCAGACGGCGATGCCCCAGTGAGGCGAAGGCGTCGCGGTAATAGCCGCAGGCATCCGGGCCGCGATGGCGGATGGCATCGGTCATGCGGACGAGCAGGGATTCCGGCCAGGCGCCGGGAGTGCCGGTCACAAATCCCGCTATACCGCACATATTTGGAATTTTCACATAAATGGGGGTCGCGGCCGAAGCCGCGGCTTTAGCGGTAAACTGATTCTACGCGATGTCCAACCGCCCGATGCCGCGCGGCGCCGCTGCTTATGCCGCTCCGCCTGCCGTCTTCATCCCACCGGCCGTAAAATCCACTCCGGTCCATCCGGCGTTTTACCTCACCGTGGCTTTCGTGTTCGTGGTGTACGCCCGCTTTCCGGAGATCCTGGACATGCTCACGGGATCGGTGTTGCACATGGCCCGGGTCCTGATGGTGCTGGCGTTTGTGTCCGCGGTACTGTTCGGCGGCAGCATGCGGGCGGTCTTCTCCAAAATCGGCATCGGCATGCTGGTGTTCACCGCCTGGATGTGCGTCTGCGTTCCCTTCAGCGTCTGGCGGGGGGGCAGTGCGCGCGCGATCCGCGATTACTGGATCCTGTCGCTGTTTTCCTTCGTGATCATTGCGGCGTCGGTCCAGGGACTGGATCAATGCCGGCGGATGATGTACACCCTGGGAGCAGCCACGGCATTCATCGAGCTGTTTACGATTCTGATCGGGCGCGTGCAGGCGGGCCGCATGGCGCTATTGGGCGGCACATTGGGAAATGCCAACTACCTGGCCATGATGCTGCTGATGGGCGTACCTTTTTGTCTGCTGGCCGTGCGCACCAAACCACCTGTATCCCTGTTGCGGCTCGTCAATCTGCTGGCGGTCCTGGCGATTCCGGTATCGGTGGCGGGAACCGGATCGCGCGGGGCGCTAGTGGCTCTGGGGCTTATGTTTCTGTTGTATTTCATTCCCCTGCCGCCCAGCCAGAAGCTCGTGAGCGCGATAGTGGCGCTGATACTGGCCGTCGTCGCCATCACCTGGTCGGCGCGCAGCGCCCTCGACCGTTACAAGACGATGTTCATCGACTCCGGCGACGTACACCTGACCGACTCCGAACGATCCGCCATCGATTCCAGCGGTTTACGCAAGCAACTCCTGCTATCGAGCCTGGAGCTGACTTTGCAGCATCCCCTGATGGGCGTCGGCCCGGGCATGTTTGCGGTGGCCAACGCGGACTATACACAGGAGACCAAAGGCCAGCCGAGCTGGAATGCATGGCACGAAACGCACAATACGTTCACCCAGCTCTCCTGCGAAGACGGCCTGCCGGGCTTGTTCTTCTACTGCGTGACACTTCTCCTTTGTTTCCGGGTTTCTTTCGTGCTTCCGCGGCGCGCCGCCGACAACCCGGCGTTGTCCGCGGTCGGGCCGATGGCGCTCTCTCTGCGTCTGTCCCTGATCGCGTTTACCGTAACCGCTCTGTTTACCAGCAACGCTTATGCGTATTACTTTCCGATGCTGGCGGGCGTCTGCGTGGCATTTGAACGGGCCGTTACGACGGAACTGGCGGCCGCAGCGGGTGGCGCCAAGCCGGAGACAGGGCCCCAGCCCCCGGCCTGGACACGGGTACGCATGCCGCGCAACGGCAACGCCGTGGCCCGGAAAAACGGGGCACCCAGGTAGCGTCCGCGGTGGCTGCGACTGGGACATCACGAAAACGCGGGTATCGGCTGGCGCTACTGTTCCTGCCGGCGGCGCTGTGCAGCGGAGCCATCAGCGACGTGCACGTCAACGGCGTCACGGCTACGCAGGCGATTGTCAGCTATACGGCGCCGGACCGGAATCCCTGCACCATTCAGGTCAGCGAGAACGGTTCCCTGACTCCGTTGGTACACGACGTGGATCCGGCGATCTTCACCGGCGCCGACCAGGACAACCGGCCGGGCAACATCTCCAGCGGGAACACGCGCATCGCGGTGATCGGCCAGCGCTCGGCGGAACTTGCCAGTGCGGGTGTCTACGCCGGGCTGCGCCACTTCTCGCGCGCCTTGCAGGCCGATACGCCGCACTATGGCCGGATTGTCTGCGGTTCGGATACCGCCACGTTCACCTTCAGCACCACAAACATCCCGCTGGGCAATACCTATGGCGATCCCTGGCTGCAAGACTCGGCGCATCCGGGCGATCAGCCCTGGCCGGAGTCTGTCGGCGGCCTCGACCCGGAGTCGTTCATCGATCCCCTGACCGGGGTTCTGCTAAAGCGAGTAGGGACGCGAGGACAGAACTGGGGATATTGGGCCCACATGCCCTTCGGGACGGCGTACAACCAGGGCGAGCTGCCCTGCGACTCCGCCGGGCCCTGGAGCAATCCATGCAGCCTGCTGAAGGATGACGGCGCCAACACATCGGTGGCCCACAGCACGGCATGGCTGGTAATCCGCGCACCGCTGACCAACGGCAACGCCTGGAACGCGGGTTATGGAAGCTGGGACTACGGCCAGGGTTGGACGCTCGATCAACTGGCGGTGAACATCAAAGGCTATGTGACGTCGAACGATGCGGGCAACCGGCAGATCGACGTCTGCCTGTCCTTGAACGGAGGCGCATCCTGCGCCAGCCAGATCCAGACCATCGCGCTCGGCAACAAATCCAACGGCGCCTTAGTGACTGCTGGACAGGCCGACACGTCGCAGTTGGGCATACTTCCCTGGCTATTGGACACCAATCCGCGATTCAACGTGCAGGAGTCTGCGCCGCACTATGGACGGGCGGATGTTTCGACAGACAATACACACCGCCCGTTCCGGCCGCGCGAGCAGCCGGGATCCGCCGCCCGCGCGGCCGATGCGCAAGGCCTGCTTACCTGGACGAGCGGCATGCCATTCAGTCTTTACTGGACCACCGGCGGTAACGGGCGCATACGCGTGTCGGCCAATGACGATGCCTGCATCACACCTCCGGCCTCCACCACCTCCCGGGAATTCGCGGTCTCGTCGTTCCTGGACGGGACGCATGCGCTGCTCGCCGGAACGCCGGCCGGCGGCAAGAATCTCTACTGGTGTGCGGATAACTTCGCGGTGATGGTACGGCGGCACCAGGCGCCAACGGACAGCTCGGTCGCCTATCTGAGCTATGCCGAGATGGCCGCCGTGGAGAGCAGTTCACCCACTTATCCGGATAACGGCACGGGTACGGCCTGCTTCAACAAGCTGGTGAAGGAGGGCTTCTTCTGCCTGTACGGGGGCCTGTACTGGATCAATCCGGCGAGCGGCGCGACGGCTTACTACGGCTACATGGTCGCGACCAGTAACGGCGTTGGCAACCCCTGGGGCACGATCGGGAACATTCCGGCCGGTGAATCCGCGGTCATCGATCAGAATCAGGATGTTTTCACGTTTTACAACATCGGCTTCGACCCATCCGGCGGCGGTCCGCTGGTCATTCGCGGGGTGTTCAATCCCGCCTCCATCGCGCCGCCGGCCACGCCGTACGGCAATGGCTCGCAAATCGGCAACGCCGCGGTCAAAAACACGTCGGCCTATTCCATCAGTTACACGAACGGACTGACCTTTACCAACCTGACACCACAGGCAACCGCCACTGCCAGCGTGGTCAATCAGATGGCCGGGTTCGATCCCACATTCAAGCCCGCCTATTTCAAGAGCGGGCCCAACGGCTGGAATTGCGCGCCGGCGGCAATGTCGGCAGGTGTGTTTTACTTCGATTGCCTCTCGATCGGCGGTGACAGCCCGGGATGGATCTTCGCTTTTGCTCCGGGCGACGGGGACCCGGCGCACGCCGGGCAGCCGGGAGGTCCGCGCATCGTCGGCGCGGTGAATACGTTCAACACGCCGAGCGGTCCGGTAGCGGCCGGCCAGACGGCGGCCACGGGTCGCAGCCTGCACGCGGTTTCGGAAACCGGCGAGACCGGATGGGTACAACTTCAGATGAATCCTTTTCCGGCCATCAACACTTCGAATATGGCGAGCGTTCCGGCCCACAGTTCCCCCTGCTCCAGCCTGGGGATCGATGGCGGCGGCGAATGCATAACGATCGAGATCAACAGCGCTGCAGCCGGTGGCGTGACTGGTTACGAGCCATACCTCGCCCCGCCTTACCGCCAATTTCAATTTACGGGCGCGCCCGGCGAATTACGGACCGCCCAGCCTGGCGACACGGCCTGTGTGGCGGCCAGTGCGGCGGGCGGCTGCAACTGGCAGATCCGCGCCAACGAACTCATGACGCTGGCGCAGAAGAATGCTGGCGGCCAATGGATCTTCCGGCGGAACAGCTACGGCGCCGAACTGGCCATCCCCCAGGGTCCGGTCACCTTATGGTGGTCGAGCGTACAATCGAGCATTCCGCCGGGCGGCACCACCGCGAACACCTCGCTGGCGGCCTACTGGAATCCGCTGGCCGGCTGCGCGGGCGCGCCCGATCCGCACGGCAATTGCATGATCCAGGACACTAACAACACCAGCGGACATGGCGAGTGGCGCGACGGCGGCGAAGCCGTTGCAACCAACGTGCCGGCGTGGGGACGGCCTATTTACGGCTGGCCCACCGATTACCAGACCGCCGTGGGATCGGTTCCGGGAATCCTGAACCTGCCCTTTGCCAACGTGACACCCAACCAGGCGGCGGGCGTCAACTATACCAGCACGAATCCGCCGTTTGCGGGCGCATACGGGGTACCCTGGGGTTTCGATGCCGGCAGCCACCCAAACGCGGCGGGAGCCGAAGCGCCGGCCAACGAGTCGATCCGGGCTTTCGATAACACACCGGTCCAGGGTGGAGCCTTCGACCCGGTCTTCGCTCCGGTCACCGAGCAACTGTACGTCGCCACGCCGGGGCAGGTAACCGATCCGGACGATATATTCGGTTCCGGCGGCGTGGCGCCCATCAATCGCAAACTCATGGCCACCGGCGCGAGCTGCGGATCGCATCCGCTGATAGACGTAAGCGGGCCGGATTCGCGGATTGCCGCCGACGCGGCGAGTTCGTACAACTATTGCATCGCCCGGGTAAACGGCGAATGCGTCTCCAACAGCACGGCCGGACAGATTTTCGTGAATTGTCCGGGAGTGGTCTGGGACCGGTGCGCGGGCAGCGGGATTCACGGCGGTACGCCGCTGGGGGCCGGGAACGATATCTGCGTGTCCAATATCGGGGCCGCGGCAAATGCCGTCCGTCAATTTACGCTGGACCACACGGATTTCGCGGGCGCCTTCACCCGCACCCTGGTGACTGCGACGTCGCGGCTGCGCATGGTGAGCGGATTCGAAAACAACCGCCTGCTGCCGGACAATTCCTGGCTTCTGTTCCGCGCGGAGTGGCTGAACTACAGCCGGGAAGAGATGTGGATGGCGAAGGTACCGCCTTATCCCGCGACCGACTCCATCGGGCGGGGGACGTTCGTGCCGATGGTGCTGAATCTGCAACCGCCCGCCGGCGTCAGCGTGAACAATGCGGTAGTGGAATTCGGATACGCCGAATATGGCGGGAACTGCACCAGCCGCCACGATCCGTGCCTGGCGAATACGGCGATGATCGGCTCCCCGCCGTTCGAATTTGCCAGCGAGAAGCCACCGGGTATGCCTTGTGCCGGCGGATGCACCATCGCCATCCCGGCGATTTCGCAACGGGTCTTGTATTACCAGGTGAGCTATCGCGATCAGTCGAACGCGGTGGTGAGCGCCAGCCCGCAGCAGATAGCCGCCGTCCCCTAGCGGCCGCGGGATATGCGCATGTCATACTGAGGACGTGCCATCTGTAGCGGTGTTGGGATTGGGGTACGTGGGCGCGGTTACGGCCGCCTGCCTGGCACGCCTGGGCCATCGCGTAACCGGTGTGGACCGGGACGAGCACAAGGTCCGCAGCATCGAGACCGGCAAAGCGCCGTTCTACGAACCCGGACTCAGCGAGTTAATCGACGAAGGTTTGCGCGCCGGACGGCTGTCGGCCACCTGCTCACTCGAACAAGCCTTGGCTGACGCGGCGATCGCGCTGATCTGCGTGGGCACTCCTTCGGAGCGCAACGGCAACCTGAGCCTGGAGCAACTGCGGCGCGTCTGCGGCCAGATCGCCAGCACCTGGACCGATCCGGCGCGCCGCCTGATCGTGGCCGTGCGCAGCACGGTCTTTCCGGGCACCTGCGAAGAATTGGCGGCTGCCTGCCTGGGCGGCTCCGATCGTTTCGCGGTGGTCTCGAATCCTGAGTTCCTGCGCGAAGGCAACGCGGTCCGCGATTTCCTGGAGCCTTCGCTGCTGGTAGTCGGCGGCAGCGACCGGGAGGCCGCGGAGAAGGTGGCGGCGCTCTACCAGCCGCTGGGCGTGGATGCCTGCCTGGTGTCTCTGCGCACGGCGGAAATGATCAAGTACGCCTGCAATACTTTTCACGCACTGAAGATCACGTTCGCCAACGAGATGGGCGCACTCAGCAGCGCGCTCGGTATATGCGCGGGCGAAGTTATGGACACCTTATGCCGGGACGCGCGACTGAACATTTCGCGGGCTTATCTGCGGCCCGGGTTTGCATTCGGCGGATCCTGCCTGCCGAAAGATCTGCGGGCCCTGGTGTACCGCGCCGGGCGCCTGGATTTGCAGGTCCCCTTACTCGAGACCATCCTGCCCAGCAACGATGAGCATCTGCGGCGCGCGATCCAAAGGGTAATGGATTTGTCCGCCGAACGGCTGGGAGTGTTCGGCCTGGCTTTCAAGGAAAACACCGACGATTTGCGCGAGAGTCCCGTGGTGGCGCTGCTCGAGCACCTGATCGGCAAAGGCCGGCAGTTGCGCGTGCACGATCCGCACATACGGATGGAAGAGATTTACGGCAGCAATCAGCGATTCGTGCTGGCCGCTATTCCACATATCGCGAATCTGCTGGAGCCCGATTTGGAGAAGCTGCTGGATTGGGCCTCGCACCTGGTGATCACGCAGAGACCCTCGGCGGCGGCGGCGGCACGGATTCAGAGTCGCGGGATTCCGGTGCTGGACCTGGCTTAGGCAAGCGCGGCGGCAGCCGCAGCAGGGAGCGAGCCTGAGCCAGGACCAGCTCTTTTTCTTCCGTGGTGGGAACTCCTTCGAACATCACGAACGCCAGGTAAACCAGGGAGAACACCGCGCCGCAGACGAGCAGGGTGATCAGCGGCCGGGCGCCCGCCAGGGACACGCGCACGGCGGCGGTGACCAGGAGGGCAGCCGCGGCGGCGATTCCCAGCTTCATTACGTCTTTCAATAATCCGATGTCCTGCCAGCCGACGCCCAGGATGTGGCCGAAACGTACCGCCGTGATGGCCCGCTCGATCACGTTCACGGCGACGACCACGGTGATAGCGCCGACCGGTCCGAAGCGCGTCGTCCCAAACCACAACCCGGCGACCAGCAGTGTGCAGGTGAAAATCCTGAGACGGACCAGGAAAAACCGCTGCGATTCATAAGCGCGGAACAAAGGATCCTGCAGCAGGATACTGACCAGCAGCAGGGTCAGATTGATCCGGAAGACCGGCACGCTGGCCAGGAAACGCCGTGTGAAGAAAAACGAAATCAGCTCCGGGGCGACCCCGATCAACAGGGCGTAGATCGGAAAGTAAACGGCCGCCAGCTTCCGCGCGGCACGAGCGATCAGCGAAACGATCGCGCGCGTGTCGTTGAGGTGTTGCAGGTAGCTCACGCGAGGAATCAGCACGGCGTTGGTGGCCTCCTGCAGCAAGGTGGTCAAAGGCAACTGCAGGGTCCCGATGGCGTATAGGCCGAACGCCGCCGCGCCCAGGCGATTGGACACGAAGTAATTGTGCAGATCGGTCTGTACCGTATAGAGTATGCCGGCCAAGCCAAGCGGCAGGGCATACGACAACTGGTGGCGCAGCAGGCCGGTATCGAGCCGGCGCCAGAAGCCGCGGAAACGGGATTGCAGGTACCATCCCAGCACGCCCGTCTGCAGCACTCCCTGCACCACGGCGGCGTACATCAGCGCGCGCACGGTGCCAAAGACGATTACGGCCCCCAGATACATCGCCGTACGCGTGAGCTGCACGCTGACGATCATGGCGCTGGCCAGTTTCATCTCACCGGAGGCAATGGGGATGATCTCGAGGGGCGAAGCCAGCATCCAAAGCAGGATCACCAGGCCCATCAGTGGACCGTAACGCGCCAGGGCGGGCTGATCGAAGGTCAGGCCGAGCAGCGACGGAAACAGGATCAGGGTGCCGCAGGCCAGGCCGCCGATCAGAGTATTGAACGCGCAGATGTTGAAGATGACTTCCGGCCGCCGGTCCGGTTCGCGCGGCAGGAAGAAATAGGCGCTCATGCCGAAGCCTAATTGCAGCACCGCCACCGAGGTGGCGATCATCAGGAATAGCTGTTTGTAAATGCCAAACTGCACCAGGTTCAAGCGGCGGACTACCAGAATCGGCAGCGCCAGGTTGAAGATGTACCCCGCCGTCTTGGCGACCATCAGCCAGGAAACGTGAGCGGTCAAAGATCCACCGTTCCCGGCGGTGCCGGCGCGCGCTGCGGGTTTCATGGCTCCGTCTTCAGCTTGTAAACGCGGCGCTCGCGCCACTGGTAGGCGGTCTGCAGCAGGCCCGGTGCGACGCGCACCAGGAACAGCACCAGAGTCAGCCGCATCGACTCAAAGTACTCATTCGCGCGGGACAGGTCACGGATGGCAGCGTTTCTGTCGCCGGCCAGGAACGCGCGCTTGCCATTTTCCAGCGCCAGGCGGGCGCGCTGATGCGCGCACTGGGATTCGATGGCGTCTCGCTCGGTCCAGGTCAGGCTGGGATCCTGCGCGGCCTTGGCCAGAACCGCCAGGAACCCTTCGATCATCCGCACCGAATCCGACGACAGGCTGCCTGCCTGCTTTCGATAACGGCCCAAGACGCGGCGCTGATAGATAATGTGGCCGCCGCGCTTCACCAGGCGCAACCACATATCGATGTCTTCGGTGCCGCGAAACGCCGGATCGAAGAGACCGGCATCCAGCAGCGCCTGGCGGCGCGCCACGCACACGCAGATGTTCACCGTGCATCGGCACATCACCAGGCTCTCGAAGGTCACTTCGCCTTCCGACGGCGACAACTCCATCACGGTGTGACCCTGCTCGGGCGCATCCCCAAAAATCCGGGCGTCCGCGTACACCAGATCGACGGACGCATCGCCGGCCAGCACAGGCACCTGCGCCGCCAGATGGTCCGGCTCCCACAGATCGTCGGCATCCAACAGCGCCACGTATTCGCCGCGCGCCGCCAGAATGCCGGTGTTCCGCGCGCCGGCCGGCCCCTGGTTCTCCTGCCGGATATACCTGAGGCGCGACGCATACGGTTCCAGAACGTTTTCCAGCTCCGCGCTATCCGGCGAACCATCGTTGACTACTATGATCTCGTAGTCGCGATAAGTCTGCGCCAACACCGAGTCGAGCGTAGCCGCAATCGACCGCACGGCCCGGTACGCGGGGATAACGACGCTCACCACAACGGGCAGAATACCACGTCGCGTGAGACAATAGTCCTTCTTTACTCATGGCCCGGCCCGCAAAGCCTACTCTGCTTGCCGTCTTTATCCTGCTTGTCTATGTGGCACTAAGCGGGGCCACCGCATATACTCTACGGCCTTGGATCGACGAAGGATGGCACGGCGCGCCCGCCTGGTCGCTAGCTTTTCGCGGTTACATGGGAACGCCTTGCTTTGTAGATCCGGGACTAAAGGACATCGACCGCTACACTTATTGGATCATGCCGATCTATCCCGTCGTGCAAGCGGCTTGGTACCATATCGCCGGCTTCAGCCTGGAGTCTATGCGCGCGCTGTCGATATTATGCGTGTTACTCGCGTTGCTCTGTGGGGCCTGGGTCTACCGCCGCTTAGCCGATGACTGGCCCGGAACGCTGCTGTTTCTAGCGTTCCTCGCATGTGACTATGTCAATATAACTGGCGCCGCGTACGGACGACCGGATGCGATGGCGCTATGTTTTCAGGCCGCCGCGTTCGCCGCCTATCTTCGTTGGCGGGACAAACACCTTACGCGCGCGATTCTCCTGAGTCAGGCGCTGGTTGTGGCCAGCGGGCTCACGCATCCCAACGGCGGCATATTGTCGTTTCTAGGAGTGCTTTGGCTAATGCTGTATCTCGACCGCCGGCGCCTCCGCTGGTCCCAACTGGCGCCAGCCGCGGTCCCTTACCTCATCGGCGCGATAGGCTGGGGCTCGTACATCGTCCGCGACCCCACCGCTTTCGTGTCTCAGTATGGATATCAGCTCGGATCGCGCACACTGACGGCGCCGTGGGTCTTACTACGGGATGAGATCGTCAAGCGATACCTCACCATGATGGGGCTGCGTGCGCACTCGGTGGGCAGTTATGGCCCGCACTTTCTCAAGGCGTTCGTGTTTGTCGCTTACTCGGTCAGCGTCGCGGCGATCGTCGCGGTACCGGCGTTGCGCCGGAGGACCGCCGCCAGGGTCGTGCTGGGGCTGATTTGTATCGACTTCCTGTTTCTGACATTCCTCGACGGAACCAAGGCGGCGTATTACCTGATCTATCTGGTTTACCCGTTGACTGCGGCCACCGTGCTGTTCACGCGCTGGTGCTGGCAGGGCTACCCCAGGATCCGGCCGTTGATCGGATTATGTCTCGCCGGCCTGTTGGCCATTGAGACCGGCGGCGTGCTCGACCGCGTCCGCCGCGACGCGTATCACAACGAATACCTGCCCGCGGTGGATTTTCTCCGCGCGCATGCCAAGCCCGGCCAACTGGTGGCCGGCAGCCACGAACTGGGGTTTGTGATGGGCTTCCAGCACGATTTTGTGGACGATCACCTGCTCGGCTTGCGCACCGGCCGTTGGCCCGATTACATCTTCGTCGAGGAGATCTACCGGCTGCGCTTTGAGACGGTGCGGTTGAAGGACCCGGCCGAGTACGCCAGGCTGCGCGAACGGCTGGCGCAGTACCGGTCGATCTACGACAAGAACTTCTACCAGGTCCTGGAGCGTCAGGCGGACCTGCGCCGGGCCGGACGCCAGGTCACGATGGCCGTGGCTCCGTAATTCCACACCGAAGCCACGGCCAGCCCGCAAATGCTGGCCACCGGCCACCACATCCCGCTGGACCGCAGGAATTGAGCCAGCGCATAGTTGCACAGTCCGCCCACGGAGCACGCCGCGCAAAAGAGCAGCAAGCCGCTCACAAAGCCCCAGCCGCGGCGCCGCCGGTCGCTGTACGTGAAGACGTTATTGAGGGCGAAGTTGCCGACCATGGCCACAGCGATGGCGGCCAGCAGGGCCAGAGAGTACGACAGGTGCAACCCGCGGTAGAGCAGCCACACCGCGGCCAGATATACGCCGGCCCCGCCGGCGCCCACCATGCAGAACAATACAAAACGGATGGGGACCCAGCCGCCGGCCGACTTATCCAGCACCAGGTACAGATACTCCAACACGACATTAACATCCAGTTTGCTCTCACCGCGCTGGCGGGTGCGAAAAACATATGGCAATTCGGCGAAACGCACGGGGCGCGGCGAAGACGCCACCAGGTCCAGCAGAATCTTGAAGCCCACACCGGCGGTGCGGCGCATGACCTCGTCGAAAAACTCCCGTGTGAGCATGAAGTATCCGCTCATCGGATCGCTCAGTTCATGCCGGCTGACGAGCTTGCTGATACGGCGTCCCCATTGGCTCAGCCACACGCGTTCCCGCGTAAACTCGCCCATGCCGCCGCCCGCCATATTCCGGCTGCCGATCACCAGGTCCAACTCACCGGCGCGGATCTTCTCCAGCATCCGCGGCAGCAGGGATTCGTCGTGCTGCAGGTCCGCATCCATCAGGGCCACATACGGCGCGCTCGTGGCCAGTATGCCCTCCAAGCCGGCCGACGCCAGGCCGCGCCGGCCGATCCGCTGGATCACGCGGACGCCGGGCTCCCGCTGCGCGATTTCGCGTACGTACCCGGCCGTTCCGTCCGGCGAATCGTCGTCGACAAAGATCACTTCGAAGGCCGTGCCGTCGAGCACTGACCGCAACCGTTCGAGCAGAGGCAGGATATTCTCGCGCTCGTTGAAAGTGGGGACGACTATCGAAAGCTCCAACGGGGCCGCAGCACTTTCCGGGGGCATGTTTAATGCCTCATGTTACCCTAACGTCATGTCATTTGCATCGCCCCGCTGGCTGCTTGCGGGCGCATTCGTTCTGATCTTACCAGGACTGTTTTGGGGTCTGCCAAGCGCAGTCACTCCCCAGGTTGACGCACCCGTGCCGCTGGGTCCATTATATTTCTTCGCCGAATACGGTAACGCGCAGGTTGACACGATTTATCCTGCCTTTCATCAGTTGTTACTCTTGCCAGCCTATGCACTGGCTATGGGCGGGTATTGGGCCACCGGGGGTATCTCGCATCTTAGTTCCACATGGCCCTACGGCATGCACGATGTATCGTTGTTCTTCTCGACTCTAATTATACTGAGTAACCTGGTATCCGCTCTCATGGGACTGGCGATCCTATATATCGCCTGGCGATTCTGCGTCCCGCATCAATCGTGGGCCTGGACCGGGATACTGATGGCGGCGCTCAGCGGTGTGTTCGTCTATTACTGTCGCGTAGGTAACCTGGATATACCGTATAACTTCTGGTGGGCTATCAGCCTGTTTTTTCTGTGGAGGTACTTCTTTGACGGCGCGGTGTTCCACGTCTCCCTCTTTCCCGCGGCGATCGCCGCGGCGTGTGCGGTGGGATCGAAGGACCAGGCCAGCGGGCTGGTGCTGGGCGCCGGCGTCGCGATTTTGACGATCGGCTCACTCGCGGCGCCGCGCTTTTCCGATCGTTTTCGCCACGCCGTCCGGTTTACCTTCTGGATGCTGGTCTTCTATACCGTGGTCGCCATACTGCCGCATCCGCTGCGCTGGTATTATCACCTGCAGTACGTTCTGGCCGGCAAAGCTCCCACCGAGATCCCGCGGACGGTGGCGGGCGAATGGCGGATATTTCTGGTCACACTCGACTGGCTGGTGAAGGTCTTCCCGATCCCTGCGATCGTCCTGGCCGCGGCCGGCGCCTGGTTTCTGTTCCGGAGCGGACAGGGACGGCAATTCTGGCTCCTGGCGATCCCGGCGATCACCTATTACGTGATCGCCGTGGCTCCGACACGGGTCTTTTATCCGCGCTTCAGCGTACCGCTCTTTCTGCCGATGATCGTGCTGATAACACATGGCGCGGGATTTCTGGCCCAGCGGCTGTTTGCCTCGCCCCGGCGTACGCTGGGATGGGCGGCGGCGCTGGCGGCGTTGCTGATGCTCCAGTGTGCTTTTTCCTATGTGCCGGTGACGTATGCGCAGGTATTCGACCGGAAGCGTCAACTCGCGGCGGAACTGCCGTCGGTGCTGCCGCCCGGCAGTTCGTTACTGATTTCCCGGATGCAATCGTATAACTATCCGAACCGCCAGGTTTACGACGCGTACAAGCTCATGCTGCTTCCGCAGGACCCGATCATGCCGCCCAGCCGCCATGCCGCGAACCTGTTTCACCCCTTGGATTCCGGCGTGCGGTACTTCCTGTTGGGTTCCGGCAATACCGGCCAACCCTGGAACCCGATCGGGAAATATCCGCGGTTGACCGGCGCGCCGGTTCGCGAGTGGCGCTATCCGGCATGGGTCAAAAATCACGTCCTGGTGCCCTGCATTTACGAGTTCGCGCTGTACCGCCGGACTGGTCCCTTGCCGGTTGAGTAGACTGTTAGATTCGAAAAGTGGAATCCTCCTCCAGTCCGGTTCGCCTGGCGTATCTGCTGAGTCAGTATCCGGCCGTCAACCATGCCTTCATGCTGCGCGAGGTGCGATTGCTGCGGGAGTTCGGATTCGAGGTGCAAGTGGCTTCCATTCGGCGGCCGGATCGCAATCCCGGGGAGATGACGGCATCCGAGAGAGCCGAGATCCAGGCGACTTATTACGTCAAAAGCACCGGCGCGATCGGGCTGGCGCGGGCCCACCTGTATACCCTGGTTTCGCACCCGATCGCTTATTTCCGCGGAATGGTCCGGGCTCTGCGGATCAGCGCGGCGCGCGGCCTGTTCTATTTCGGCGAGGCGGTAGCCGTGGGCGATTGGATGCGGCGCCGCCGGCTCTCGCACGTACACACGCATTATGTCTCCACCGTGGGCCTGTTGCTGGCCGGGATCTTTCCGGTCAACCTGTCAATTACGTTTCATGGCCCGGCGGAGTTTGCCGGCGCAGAGCGGTTCCGGCTGCGGCAGAAAGTGGCGGCGTCCCGGTTTTGCTGCGCGATCAGCCGGCACGGCCTGGAACAGTTGATGGCCGCGAGCGATCCCGCGGATAGGCCCAAGCTGGAACTGACGCCGCTGGGTGTGGATACCGATGAATTTGCGCCCCGCCCGTTTCGGCCGAACCCTGCCCCGTTCCGGATTGTTTCGGTGGGCCGCCTGGCGCCGGTGAAAGGCCCGCAGGTCCTGATTGCCACCGTAGACCGGCTGGCGAAGCGCGGCCGCCAATTCCGGTTGAGGCTGGCCGGCGAAGGTCCCGACCGGCCGGCACTGACGCAGGAAGTACAGAATCGCGGGCTCCAGGAGCATGTCGTATTCGAAGGTAACCTCAACCAGGACGAATTGCGGGAACTCTATCGCGAGTCCGACATCCTGGTGCTGGCCAGCTTCGCCGAGGGCCTGCCCGTGGTATTGATGGAGGCCATGGCCATGGAGATTCCGTGCGTGGCCTCATCGGTGAACGGCGTGCCCGAGATCATCACGCCCGAAGCGGATGGCCTGCTCGTCCCGCCCGGGGATGCGGATGCGTTAGCGGGTGCCATCGGCAGGTTGATGGACGATCCGGAATTGCGGCGGACGCTGGGCGAGAGGGCCCGCACCAAGGTGTTGGAGAAATTCAATCTGCGGCCCAACACGGAATACCTGGCGGATGTTTTCCGGCGCCGGCTGGCCGGGCGTTGATTCGGGGGACAAGACCTGGTGTGGTCCTGCCCTACGCCAGGTGCTCCTTTCGTTGGGCCACGATATTAGCGTATTTGCGGCCCGGGAAGCGGGCGGTGAAGGCAGTGTGATCGCCGAGGGGCGAGGCCGATCCATCGTGGTTCAGTTCATGCAGCGCGAAGCCGAGGCGCTGCAGGCGGGCCAGCACTTCCAGGGGATCGCTGCCCGCCTGGCGTAGGCCCCACGGCCAGAATTCGCTGAGTATGACGAGCGCATCCGAAGCCTGCAACGTCCGCTCCAGGCCGGAAATCACCCGGCCTTCGAAGCCCTGCACATCCATTTTGATCAGGTCCACTTTGGCGACGCCCAGACCGGCCAGCAGGTCGTCGGCCCGCGTCACTTCCACCTCGATCGAATCGCCGGCCAGATCGTTCGCGTAGAAGCGATTGTCGCCGCGATTGGAGAGATTGCGGTATAAGCGGAGCGCTGCGGGCGCATCCGCCAGTCCCTTGTTCACCAGGATGGCGCGGCCCTCGCCGTTCGCCGCCGCGGTGCGCCGCAGATAGCCGAAGGCCTCCGGGTCCGGCTCCACGGCGATCACACGACCTTCCCGCCCGACGCGGGCCAGGGCCAGCGCGCTGTAATAGCCAATATTTGCGCCGATATCCAGGAATATCATGCCCGGGCGCAGGGTCCGCAGGAAGAAGCGCGTCTCAGCCTTTTCATAAACTCGCAAAGCGAGCGCGCCGGAGACTACCGGATCTCGCGGATTCAGATGGATGCGCGCGCCGTGGCTTTCGATCACCGCCGGCGTGAGGGCGCGCAGAACGGCATCGGCCACAGCCCGCAGCGGCCGGGGTTTTAGCAGGACGGTGTAAACGAATTCCGGCAGCGTCATGGCGTGGTAGCCGGATCCGGAAGCTCCGCGTCAATCATCCGCTGTTTTCCGTGTGAGAGACCAGTTCCGGCGGACGGCGCCGCGCGGCGCGGACACGTCCCAGGATGCGCTGCTTGGTTTCGAACACCTGGCGGGCGCCGTCGCGCAGCAGGCGGATCGCCGGCGATCGCGACTTGGAGAGCCACGGCACGGAATAGGGCGCGCACCCATACTTCTCCTTGTAGCGCCCGCCGCCGCCCCAGTCATAGAATTCGATGCCGCGCTGCTTCCAGTAACGCATGGCATACCAATGGATGGCCTCGTTGGGCCGCAGGATCTGGCCCGACCGGAAACTGGCGTTGCCCCAAAACTGCGCCACTTTGTTAAAGCCCGGAAAGATGCCGGTGGCGATACACTTGCCCCGCGGATCGCGGGCCCGCACCAGCAGCAGCCGTCCGGTGGGGTCCACATGCCGGATCAACGCGCGCACGCGCTCGCGATCGTAAGTGGGAGCCTTGCTTTGCCTGTCGAAGACCTCCACCAACTGGGCATAAAACTCGTCGGCGAATTCCAGGTCGTGGGCTTCTTCGAGCACCACGCCGCTCTTCTCGGACTTGCGGATGCAGCGCCGGCAGGCGCTGTCCATGGACTGAAAGATGGCCTCCTCGGATTGGCGCAGATCCGTGACATAGGACTCGTATGCGCCGCAAACGAATCCCAGGCTGGCTCCGTCTTCAACCGTGAAACCGGGATCGGAGATCTCCATGTGGGCGCATTTGAGCACGCCAAAAGAGAAATCCTCGATCGCCTCCAAGGCAGCCAGTCGCGTCACCCCCGGCACCAGATTGAAACCCATGTACGGGGTGGTCCAGCCCGGAAAGGAACTGCCGAGAATTTTCAGGCCGAAACGCTGGACGGTCAGGCCGGTGAAATAGCCGGCGACCTGGGGGCCGTCGGACAATTGCACGAGTACCGGCTGCGCGCTTTGCGTCTCCGCGACAAAGTGCAGCCACGCACGGGTTTGGAAGATGGTCCGATCCGCGAAGCCGTCCAGCATGCACTGGTCGGCCGTTTCCGGATCGATGCAACGGCAGTTCAACACCCAGTGGCAGGATATCATGAAGGGGTCTCGCCCACCGGTATGCAATGCCTGCGGAAATTCGGTATCACTTGATAGCGCCTGCCGACCTGGACGGTGTCGTGGCGCTACACAGCGAGTTGCACGTGGCGATGGCGGGGATCGAGAGCCCACGCCTGTATCGTGCCGTGGCACAGGATGCTTTACGCCGCGGGCGGGCTGTCTGCGTGGTATGCACGGCCGGGAATGAGATCGCCGGTTGTGTGACCGCCATCGTCAATGCGGCCGCCTACTGGCGGGGATTCGCCTGGCGCCGGCCAGCGCTGGCGTTGCGCATCCTGGTTCACCGGCTGACGCGGCCCGGCCCGGCAGGATCGGCGCCTGCGCTTGCGGGCGGACCGTTCGAAACCGGCCCGGCACCCGGAAGTTGGAGGGACTCAAACGACCGCATCGCCAAGGTGCAATTCATCGGTGTGGCGCCGCGGTTTCGCGGGCAGGGCATGGGCGTCGGGCTTTACCGGCATCTGGCCGTCCACCTGCGCGAACGCGGGCTGGCGCGGATCGACGCCCGCGTCGCGGCGGATAACGCCGCCAGTACCCGGCTGCATCACGCGGCGGGATGGAAGCTCTACCCGGATGCCGCTGGAATTTTTGCCACGCTTCCGTTGACGGCGCCGGACGCCGCGGCCCGGTGAATGAGCGCCGGGCAGGCCGGGATAATGGTCCAGCCGGCTTCCCCGCGCCTACGTGGTTGGCGGCGAGTACAAATTCAACATCTGCCAGCCGCGATAGTGTTCCGGGCCGACCAGGTTGAGCAGTATGTTAGCCGGTCCGACTTGGGGGGCGGGAGGAGTCGGCCCGACTTCCATGCTGTCGCCGTTGGTGGTATTCAGCCGGATGAATATGACCGGGTTTTCGAAGAAGAAATTCCCATTCGTCAGTATTTGGGCGCTGCCCATAGCCGTCGAGTAGGCGCCTAAATCGACGCTGACCCCGGTTGTGGCGACCTGCACCGTGTGGGCGCTTTCGCTGAATGCCAATGCCATCCCGCGGCTGTTGCAGTCGTTGGGACCACAAGCACTGCCCAGTCCCGGCACCCCGCCCGTGCTCTGCGTGGGCGAAGACACGCGGGTATTGCCGTTATCGAAAATCGTCACGGGGCCCTTGCCGCCGTTCTCGATCCCCACATCGTGCTGGTGGGAGTACCAGGGCCAGGGGTCGTTATAGGTGTTGACGAATGTAAAGTCGGTGCTGCCGGGACCCATGCGCCAGACAATCGAGCTGTTACCCTTCCCGTCCCGATAGTCGATCTCGACCACCCAGTCCTGGTGGCGGATCGAGAAGATGAGGTCGCCGCCCTCGTTGGCGGAGCCGCCGCTATGGGGCCAATAGTAGAGCGAATTGCCGTGCAGCCAATCGTGCGCCAGGGGGGCGATATTGCCGGGGCTCAGCAGAAACATTGGGGGGCAGCCAGAAGTGGCGGCGCCGCAGGTTTCGCCTAACACGGCGGTCCGGCTGACCGGAAGCCGGTTGTAGCCGTTCCCACCCAGGTTAGGGGCAAAGGAATCCCAATACCAGACCACCTGCCAGTTGGTGTCCAGCACCACGATGAAGTCGCCGATGACGTCCACCGGCAGGCCGCTGGTGTCGCCCTGGGTTCCGGCGGGGAAGATTTTTTCCGCATCCAGCAAGACAGCGGTATAGCCATTCGGCAGGGTTTGAATGGCGTCGTGATGAAAAGCGCCCGTACAACCGGCTCCCACCGGCGGAGGCGTCGGTATCGCGCGGCAAGAGCCGCCATTCACCGCGCCCATGGCGGTGAGTTGCTGCTGGATGATACCCATGTTGGTTTCGCGGATGACGTTACCCGCCAGGTCGATCTGGCGCAGAAGCTGCCCGCTGGTGATCGTGGGATCCCAGGCCACGTCATTCTGCATGGTGATGAAGCCCCCACCCGGCAACGGCCGCACCATGACGTCGTCACTGGTCAGGTCGTTCGCGTTGTAATACCAGATGATGTTGCCCGTCAGATCGGTGGCCGTGTCCGGATAATTCGAATTCACGCCGCCTCCCGGCTCCAGCAGATTATGCAGGAGGATCGGTTCGCTGGTATCGGTCGGCGTACCGCTCGCCGGCACTTTGAGTGTGAACTTCGGGAACTTGATCGAAGCCGGCAAAGCGCCGGTCACGAAGTTCAACGTGGGCCCATTGGTTATCACGCCGCCGCTGGTCCGGACCTGAGCGTACACACTGTACGTCGTGCTCGGGTACATACCGGCCAACTCAAAGGTGACCGAGCCGGGTGAATGACAGCCAACCCAGTTGGTCTGTGTCGCCGGCGCAGAGCCGGAGACCGGTTGAAACACAGCCCGCGTCGTGCTCCCGCCGGCGCAGGCCGGTATGCTGAACAGAAACACCAGAGAATTCGGCGTCGCAGCCACCGCCGGGTTGCCCCCGCTCACAATGCCATTCACCCGATACGTCACGGTTTTCGAGGCTGATGCACCAGAGACGAAATCCTTGACGACGACTTGAATCTTGTAAGTGCCTTCGATGGTAACGGGCATCCACACGAACGGCTGTGAGGTCCAGGCGCCGCCGTTCAGCGTACCCACATTGAAATCCTTGACCAGGACGAAGCTGCTGGCGTTCGGGGCTTGAATATTAAACTGAAATGTAACCGGGCCGACTGCCGAATCGGTGGCCGCCGCGGTCCAGGTAATAGTAGTGCCGATAGGCTGCGGAAATGGGGCCGAGGGCGCCAAGGTAATGCCGGAAATGCCTCCCCAGAGCGGAGCAGACACGCCGAAAAATGATGCTAAGCAGCAGAAAACAAAGGTTATGGGAGCTTTTTTTCCAATCTCCATAAAAGCCGTCACGGATAGCCTTCAGCCTGTCGATTGCGCTGCACGGCCGGATTGATTCTCTCACTATAGGTTGGCGCATAAGAGCATGTCAATCCAACACCAGACAGTACCAGACGCGCCACAGAAGCTGGTACGAACGGGTCATTTTCCCCGGCTGCGCAGTGGATCCGGGATGGACAATTGTCGAGAGATAACCGGGCGATCTTCTAGTACTGGCCGATGCCGGAACGTTTGACACTCGTTCGATGCGATACATATACTGGGTTGGGTTTCGTCTGACTTTCGGTCTCCTCTTGACTCCGGCCGGCGGATACGGTACCGGTACGCAACGAAGTTTACTTTCGATCCGCAACGCTCGGATAATCGGAGGGCACGCATTAGAAAAAGGGCTCCCTTGAAAGAGGTAATTCGTTTGAAACGGACAAACTTTATTTATGCCACGGGCCTGTTGGCGGTGGCCGCGATATCCCCGATGTACGCCACGGTGACGATCCAGTCCGTGACGCCTTCTGCCGCTTCTCCCCAGCCTTTGGGCACGCCCATCATCTGGAAGGTGACTGCCACGGACACGAATCCGAACAGTCTGACTTTTCGATTCAGCGTGGCCACCACCACGGGCACGCTGGTCACCACCAGCGACTACAACGTCGGCACAAGTTCCGGGGGAGTCTGGTCCGCCCAACCGTTCGTTTGGGCTTATATCGGCGGGGAAGGTTCTTACGTCGTCCAGATCATCGCGAAGGACTGGGTCACCGGGGAGTCGGCCACCAGAAAGTTGGGGTACCAGTTGGTCACGCGCGTGGCGGCCGGCACAGCCGCGGTACACGCCACCGCCAATCCGCTGGTCGCGATATTCAGCGCGCCGGCCTGCGCCACGGGAAGCACCATGAGGGTGGGATTCTATCCCGCCGGCAAGCCTAACGCCACCACCTACACAAACTCCCTGGCGTGCAGCGGCAAAAGCATGAACTTCTATATCGCCGGGATGGCGCCTACCAGCACTTACTCCATGTACTCGCAGACCATCACCGGCGGAAAGAAAGTCAATGGCACGACCCTCAGTTTCACCACGCAGGCCTTGCCATCCAAAGTTGCGGGGGGCTATTTTCCCACCTTCACCCAGGTAGTGCCGCCGTCGCCGAGCGATTCCAACGACACGCTGCTGTGGGCTTTCACGAAGATCATCGTGCCGGTCGCTACGGATTTGAGCGGAAACATCATCTGGTATTACGGGAACGGCTCGGGCACGCTCCTGACGCGCCCGGTTACGGGCACCAACGGCACCACCATGCTGACCATCCAGAACGGGAGGTCATGGGATTCCTCGAATGTAGTACAACAGATTTTGCAGGAGATCGATCTGGGCGGCAACCTGGTCCATCAGACGAATACCGGGATCGTCTCCAATCAACTGGTGGCCCTGGGCGCCACCGACGCGGCACCCTGCGGGCAGTTCAAGTCTCCTAAAGTCGGGGACGCCTGCCTGAATGATTTTCACCATGAAGCCATCCGGTTGCCGAACGGGTATACGGCCTTCATGGCGCATGTGGAAAAGCTCTTTCCGGCCGGGACGCAGGGCGCGCCCGGCAGCGCGCCGGTCGATGTTCTGGGCGAAATGGTGATCGTCCTGGACCAGAACTGGAATGTAACCTGGTACTACGACGCGTTCAACGAGTTGGACATCAACCGCGCGGCTCCCTTAGGCGAAACCTGCTCGGCAGGCTCGTCGGATTGTCCCACGAACCTTTTCCTGTCTACCAAATGCAACGACTGGACCCATTCCAATACGGTTGACTACGTGGCTTCGAGCGACAATCCGGACTACGGCGATTTCCTGGTTTCCATGCGGAACCAGGATCAGATCATCCGGATTCGCTACAACAATGGCGCGGGAAGCTGCGCGGCGACGGCGCCGAATTGCATCGTCTGGGCCATGGGGCCTCCGGACGGACTGCCGCAAAGCAATTTCATGTTCGACAACATTTACAATGACCAGTGGCCCTGGTTCTCGCATCAACACGACGCCACCTATGCCAGCAGCGGCATACCCAAGACCATCAACAACTATACCGGACCGCTGCTCACCATTTTCGACAACGGCAATACCCGCTTTTCGTCGGGGCCGCTGGGCGGCTGCCTGCCGAGCGACTGCCAAAGCCGCGGCATGGCATTGATCGTTTCTCAGGAGCCGGTCGGCGATTGTACTTCCTCCTGCACGCAGGGGATCGTAGGACCGGTACTGTCGCAGCAATTGGGAATGGAAGCAACGGCATTGGGCAGCGCTCAGTATCTGACCAACGGGAACTATTTCTTCCAGACGGGGATATCGAACGCGGACACGCAGGCCATCGAGATCCAGCCGACGACGTTTCCCAACGGCACCCAGGTGATGAACGTGGAGTCGGTGGATTACTCCTATCGCGGCTGGCAGATGACCAGTCTGTACAACGTGCCGAGTTTGTAGGGGCGGGTTCTACGCGTAGTGGCGGGCGGGTAGCCCGCCACCTGTCGCGTGCTTAAAGCAGATCCAGATCCTGCAGGCTATAGCCGAACGCGCGCGTACGCGTTTCGAACTTGTCGATGCACTCCTGAATGACGGCTTTCGAGCCCGGTTCCTGCGCCAACTTGCGCCATTGGGCGAAGTACTTGTCGTTGTGCGTGGAGGTAGCTTCGAAAGTGGTGGTCGGGTGAGGCTCTAATCCCAAAAACTTGTAAATAGCGGCCAGACTGGGCAGCGGCTGCGAGATCAGCGTCTCATATTTAACAGTCATGACGCGTTTCAGGTGCGGCCGGTCCTTTTCGAAAGTCTCATGGGCGACCAGCCAGTGTTCTACCAGCGATGCCAGCCCGGTGGGACTCCACTTTTCCGTCGCCAGCGAGACTGCTACGGGATGACGCTCGATGATGACGAACCAGGAGTTCGGGAAAACGGCCTGCAGAAAGCGGGTCCAGAGGATGTTCGGCGGCGATTTCTCGAGCAAAAAGCGCTTCGAGAGATCGAAAAACGGGAACCATTCCAGAGCCAGCTTGGTCTTACTCTCTTCGGTCAGAAATTCGGAATCTTCGGTCAGGTTGGCGTCCGGGGAGAATGCGAATTTGCCGGGCCCGCCCCAGAAGATGGCCGGCGGATACACGCTTTGCAGATACTGGCCCTCATCCTCGGCGCCGAGCCACTCGTTGGCGTCCTGGTTGTTGGCAAAACCGCTGATTTCGGGGTGCTCGCGCAGCATGCGGAACAGTAACGTGGTGCCGCTGCGGTGCAACCCGCCCAGAATCGCAAACGGATGCGTCTGGCCGATCTGGCGGGCCTCTTCGGGAGTCAGTTTTGAGGCCGGCGCCTTGATATATGTGACGAGGTCGTCGCTAATGGACTCTGGCATCCTCCTAAGGTAGCCTATCCGTTTTGAATTTGTCCAGCTTGGATAGCGGATCTGGCTTTGAAAGCAGTCATTTACAGACCGCCAACAGTACTAGACGCTGGTACCCGAAAGACGGCCGGGCAGCGACGGCCATGGTACACTGGCAGAACGGGCGCCGCAGGGTCTCACTCAAACCGTTGCGGAAGTTTTCCTATTCATCGTTAAGTAGGTTACAGCGGTGCGTTTTGGTTTTTGGGCGCGCCGCGAAGGAGGATTGTAGATGTTCGATCGGCTGCGACTTTCGTTATCGCTGCTAGTCTGGGCCTGTCTGGTGACGGCCGTCTGGGCGCAGGCGCCGGTGGGATCGCTCACCGGCACCGCGCACGACTCTACGGGCGCAGTCATGCCCGGAGTGAACGTAACCGTAACGAACAAAGACACCGGCCTGGCGCGGCAAATGACCACGTCAGCGGAAGGTATCTTCAGCGCGGCGTCGTTGCCCGCGGGCGTTTACGAGGTGCAGGCGACGGCCACCGGTTTCCGTACGCTGAACCTCACCGCCACGGTACAGGCCGGCGTCGTCACCACTGTCGATCTGGAGCTGCAATTAGGCGCCGAGACGGAAGTCGTCAACGTGCAGGGCGAGAGCGCTCAGATCAACTATGACAGCCACGAGATCTCCGGCACCATTTCCCACGACAAGATCCAGGATCTGCCGGTCAATGGCCGCAGCTTCCTGCAACTATCCATGCTGGAGCCGGGCGTCAGCGTTTCAGCCAACAACGTAGGGCAGTACAACAAACAGTTCGACGTTTCCGTTCTGGGCTCCAGTTCGGCGAATAACTCCGTGCGCATCACCGTGGACGGGGCCAGCGTGACGGACGCGATCAACGGCGGCACGCAGCAGAACTTTTCGCAGGAAGTGGTCCAGGAATTCCAGCTTTCGTCAGCCAATTTCGACCTGTCCACGGGCATCGGCGCGGGCGGCGCCATCAACGTGGTGACGCGTTCGGGCGGCAACGATTTTCACGGCAGCACCTTCTTCTTCTACCGCGATCACAATATGTCGGCCTATCCGCTGCTGGCACACGAGCCGGGTGAACCGGCCAGCCCGTACTTCGCACGCAAGCAGGAAGGCTACTGGTTCGGTGGCCCTATCAAGAAAGACAAATTGTTCTTCTTTTCCGCCCTGGAGCACATCGACCAGACGGCCCTGTATAGCGCTTTCCCCAGCGATCCGTTGTTCCAGTCGTTTGGCACGAATGCACCGAGCCCGTATCACGCCAATGAGCTGACGGAGCGGTTGGATTGGCGCATCAACACCAAGAACAACGCCTTCTTGCGATATTCTCATGACGGCAACAATTCCTTTGCGCCTCCAGGCATCGGCGATTTGCCGTCCGACTGGAATGTCAACACGAATTGGGCGGATTCCGGGGTCTTCTCGCTGATCAGCGTAGTCACCCCGAACGTGGCCAATGAGTTCCGCTATTCCTACACGTTCTGGTCGAATACCAACAGCCCGCCGACGTTCGATCAGTGTCCGGCACCGTGTAATGGATGGGGTTATGGCCCATCCAACAACCCGGTCAATGCGGACGGTCCCATGATCACCATCCTGGGAGTCAACGATTTCGCCATGGGGCAATCGGCCACTGCCCCGCAGAGCCGCCTGCTGCGGCGCCATATCGTTGCCGACAACGTCAGCATGCAAAAGGGCACGCACTCCATCAAGTTCGGCGGCTATTGGGAATATGCGAAAGGAACCGGCTCCTACGCTTACGCCGATCCGGCGTCGATGGAACTGTGGTCGCCCGAGCTGGTGCAGGCGTACAATCAGCAACTGGCGGCCGAGGGATACGGCAGCTATCAGATCCGTCTGCCATCCAGCTTCAACACGGTATCCGATATCCTGAAACTGCCGGTGTATGCCTTCACCATCGGCGTCGGGAATCCCACACAGCCTCCTTTGTACAACCGGGGTAACGCGGACCATGACAACCTGTTCCACTTCTATGGCGAGGACACCTGGAAGGTCACCCCGCGCTTCAGCTTGAACTATGGATTGGCGTGGTCTTTTGAGAGCAATGCCTTGAATTTCGACCTTTTGAAACCCTCCTACCTGGAGCCCATTTTCGGAGCGAACGGCCTGGGACACGAGCGGCACCAGCCGCACAATTTCAGTCCCATGCTGGGATTTGCCTGGTCGGTGGGGAAGGACAACAAGACGGTCATACGGGCCGGCGCGGCGATCTACTACGACACCTGGGATATCTACAACCGCCTGCTCGAGCGGGTACAACTCTCGCCGCTCGGTACGGGGCGCGTTCCGCTGCCGGATAGCGCCTTCTTCGGCTTCCTCTCGGGCCTGCTGAGTCATCCGCCAACCATGGTACCGACCAGCTTCAACGGCCAGCCCACCACGTTCACGGGCTACGGCGTGGAACAGGATCTGGCCATTCTCATCGCCGGCGCCGAAAAGGAACTCACGCCTACCAGCAGCACGCCCCCGGGAACTACCAATATCCAGTTGTTCAAGACTTCCATCGGCTTGCTCCCCACCAACTTCAAGCTGCCTTATTCCGAGCAGGCCAGCATTGGGGTTCAACGCGAGCTGCGCAGCGACCTGATGGTCAGCGCGGATTTCGTTTTCCGGCAGTACATGCACCAGTTGATCATAAACGCCGACTTGAATCACTACTACAGCGCCGGGGGCGCTATTGTCCCGAAGTGTGTAGGGAGTCAATCGGTGGATATTGCGGCGGAGTGCTCGTCGGGTCCCCTGGAGGCGGATCTCAGCGGCGCCCGCTCGCATTACGAAGGCCTGCTGATGAAACTGACCAAGCGATTCTCGCACCGCACGACCGGCACGCTATCTTATGCCTACGCGAACGCGGTCGGGTACAACGGCCTGATCGACAACAGCAACTATTTTGCGAGCTGGGGTCCCAGTATGGGGCACCAGACTCTGACCGGCTCGCTGGTGGTGGCCTTGCCGCTGGGATTCCAGGTGTCGGGCATCACCTCGTTCCAGAGCGCCGCACCGTTCCAACCGTTCGTGACGGGAGTGGACTTCAACGGGAACGGGGTGTTCGGCGCGGCCGGCGAATCCATCTTCCCCGGAGCACCTCTGCCCGGTAGCGGATTCAACGAGTTCGGCATCGGCAAGGGCAAGGGCGACCTGCTCAACCTGGTGAACCAGTACAACCAGACTTACGCCGGCACCAAAGATCCGCTGGGACACATCTATCCCACCATCACGCTGCCCGCAAACTGGGGGTTCCCGCGCAGCTTCAATTCGCAAGACTTGCGCGTGACCAAAATATTCCGGCTGCACGGGGAACGCCTTCTGCTGTCCACGTTCGGCGAGTGTTTCAACGTATTCAACATCGCCAACAAGACGTTCTATAACGAAGTTTTGAACGCGCCGAATTTCGGCGAAGCGGCGCAGCGGACTTCCAACATCTTCGGCACGGGCGGCCCGCGTGCGTTCCAGTTGGGCGCCCGGCTGATGTTCTAGCTAAGGCAGCAGCAACTCGTATACGGTACCGTAACCCGCCGAGCCGTCGAAGCCGGTCGTACCGTAGATGGCATTCGTATGATCGAGCACGATGCCCTGCGGCTGGCTGCCATCGGCGGCGCCGGTGAAGCTGTACAGTACAGACTCGTTCCAACCTCCGGATCCGTCGGGCGTGAATTGTAGGACGCCGCCGGCTCCGTACTCACATCCGGAGGTCACGGGCACGTACAATGTTCCATTGGCCGCGTGCGCCACGCCACTGTCCGGCGAGCCGCCGTCGCCGCCGTTCGTGAAGTCGTGGATGGTGGTCAGGATGTACGGCTGACCTGTCCCTTGCGGCGCCAGTCCGAAAACGGTGCCGTACCCCGACGCTCCGCCGAGCACCGTCACCCCGTACAACACTCCGTTCCGATCGATAGCCAGGTTGCCGGCGGGTGTATCTCCGGTGGAACGTGCCGAGAAGCTAAATACGCTAATCTTGGTCCACATCCCCGATTTCGCGGGGCGGAGTTGGAAGACGGTTCCCCCTTCACTGCCGCAACACGTCGCACCGTAGAGACGGCCTCGCTCCAGAATCACGCCGGACTCCGGGCCTTGGCCGTCGGCACCGCCCAGGAAGCTGTAGATGATCCGTTCGCTCCAATCGCCAGCACCACCCGCCGGAGGAGCCAACTGAAATACCGTGCCCGCGCCGGTGGCGCCGCCGGCGAACGTGGTTCCGAATAACGTGCCCGACGGTCCGAGAGTTACCGCGGTTTTCGGACCGCTGCCATCGCTGCCACCTTGGAAACTGTAGAGTACCGTCTTCGTCCACGCATCGCCCGGGTTGGCCGGCGGGGACAGTTGAAAGACAGTCCCGTTGCCGGTAGTCCCGCCTGCGAAGGTGGTCCCATAAAGGACATTGCCCGGGCCCAAAACCAGAGACGCATCGGGCAACGCGCCATCGCTGCCGCCCAGAAAACTGTACAACAACTTCTCGGCCCAGGCGCCTCCGGCCCCCGGACTCAATTCATAAATGGCTCCGAAACTCCCCGCACCACCCGCCGCGGTTGTGCCGAACAGATTTCCATTTGTATCGACGATCACACCTGCGTCAGGATATGCGGCATTCGATCCGCCGGCAAAACTATACAGGGTACTGAACGTCTGTGCCGCACCCGGAAAGGATAGGGCCATAAGTGCCAGGGTCAGTCGCGTTACCGGCTTCTTACAGCACAACGCAAGCGCTCGACCTACACACACGGTTGAACCCTCCGTCGAGATGACTACTGGTCGAGCATAAGATACAAACATGCATCGGTCAACCTGAAAGAAGCCAATATTTTTGCCGTGTAAATGAAATCAGGCTATTTCTTGACGTCATCTTTACGCTTTTGGTTCATAATGCTGTCCAGAGTGAAACATTGGTCGCCGATTGGGGTTATAAGTTACCAATGACCGCGCCATATATCCATTAGTGTGGACCGGGAGTCACCCGGCCCATTGAGGGAGCCTTATGCGAACACTGCCGTGGTATATGCTCGGTATTTTTCTCGGGACCTGTGGCCACTCTGCGTTAGCACAGGTACCGCCCACCGACTTCGTTAACTTCGAGGGTGCCCAGACGAATCCGGTCCGAATCTCGGCCGACGGAACCCGCCTGTTTGCCGTGAATACGCCGAATGCCTCAGTCTCCGTTTTCGATCTAACCCAACCTGCGAATCCGAAACTGATCGCGGAGATTCCGGTGGGAATCGAACCGGTTTCGGTCAACGTGAACCCGAACGTCCCCGGCAATGACGAAGCCTGGGTGGTGAATCAGGTGTCCGATAGTGTGAGCGTGGTCTCGGTTTCCCGGGGAATCGTCACGGACACGATTTACGCCAAAGACGAGCCGGCCGACGTGGTGTTCGCCAATGGCGGCCTGGCTTTCGTGAGCGTGGCACGCAGCAACCTGGTCAATGTTTACAGTGCGTCGACGCATGCCCTGGTGAAATCGATCCCTTTGAATGGCGAGGAACCGAGGGCGCTGGCGGTGAGTCCCGACAGCCAGACGGTGTACACGGCATTCGCGCTGTCGGGCAACCAGACGACCGATGTTCCGTTGTCGATTGCGCCGCCGCCACCGCCACCCACCAACCCCGCCCTACCGGCGCCGCCGCAGGTTCCGCTCATCGTTTCCATCACCACGCCCAGTTGGGGCAAGGTGCTCGGCTACACCATGCCGGACAACGACGTAGCGGCCATCAGTGTGGCCAGCCTCTCGGTGACGAACTACTTTCCACACCTCGGAACGGACAACCTGGGCCTGGCGGTCAATCCCAAAACGGGCAGCTTGTATGTCGCCAATATGGACGCCCTCAACCTGGTAATGTTCGAGACCAACCTGGATGGGCACTTTGTCAATCACCGAATTACCTTCGTGAATCCGGCCAACGGGCAGGTTCAAGCCTGGGACCTGAACCCGGGAATTGACTATGGGGTTCTGCCCAATCCGGCAGCCCTGGCCACGGCTCTGGCGATGCCGACCGCGGTGGTCTGCGAACCCCAGGGCCGCTATCTTTACATCGCGGCGTTTGGGACCGATCGCGTGGGCGTATTAGACACCCTCACCGGCACGGTCAGCCGGTTTATCGAGATCGACCCGGAAGCCACCGGCGCCGCGGTCAATCCGGTCAGCAAACGCGGCCCGCGCGGCTTGGCCCTGAATTCCGCTGCTAATCTGCTCTACGTTCTTAACCGGATCTACAATACCATCTCAATCGTCAATCTCTCCTCCGATACCGTGATCGCCGAGATTCCGACGGGATCTTTCGATCCCACTCCCGTGGTGATCCGCAACGGGCGCGGGTTTCTTTACGACCATAAGCTCTCCGGCAACGGCACGGGAGCCTGCGCCTCCTGTCACATCGACGCCGAGATGGACCTGCTGGCCTGGAACCTGGGCAATCCCGACGGCGACATGACGAGCCTGGATCAGGGCGGCACAACCATCTCGTTCCATCCCATGAAAGGCCCCATGACGACGCAGACGCTGCGCGGGCTGGTGAACGTAGAGCCGTATCACTGGCGCGGCGACCAGCCCAACTTCGCAGCCTTCAACAGCACCTTCTCGAACCTGATGGGCGGCTCGCAGCTTTCCGATGCCGACATGACGGCGTTCACGAATTTCATCAACACGATCGCTTACATGCCCAATCCCAACCAGAACCTGGACCGCTCCCTTCCGGCCACCGTGCCTCTTCCGGATTATTCCGCGCCAGGCGATCCGAATGCGGGGCAGTCGGCCTTCCTGACCCTGCCGGTCAACCTGCAAGGGCAGACCTGCAACGCTTGCCACACCGCGAATCCGGGGCCCGGCACCGACGGATTGATCGATCTCGCCAACTCCAAGGTGGGCTCCCAGCCTCTGAAACACTCGCAGTTGCGGAACATGTATCAGAAGACGAACGCCAATTTCAACAAAGGCGCGGCGAGCGTCAACGGCTTTGCGTTCGATCACGCGGGCGTCATCCAAGGACTATTCGATTTCCTGAGCGGCTCACAATTTCCGGTAATCGCCAATAACCCCACGGACAAAGCGAATATCGAGGCGTACCTGTTATGCTTCGACACCGGCACGGCGCCCGCGGTGGGCTATTCGCGCACGCTGACCTCCGCCGGCGTGGCCACTGGTCCGGCGCAGAGCGACTGGAGCACGCTCGCAACTCAAGCCGCAGCCGGCAACATCGACTTGATCGCCAATGGCACCGTACGGGGCCAAATTCACGGACTGCTTTATCTGCCGGCCACCAACAATTATCAGACCGACACCCCGGGACTCGGTCCGTTCACGCGCGCGCAGCTTACGGCACTGATCGCCAAGGGCGACACGTTAACGATCATGGGCGTACCGCCCGGCTCGGGAACCTGGATGTACACCCGCCGTTGACTACTTCAGGTCGAGCTGCACCGTGTTGGCGGCCTGGCCGTCCACGGTGAGGACCAGATTCACCGTGCCGCTATTGAACAGGCTCGCCGGAATCTGTATGTTCACCTGATCCTCTCCGGTGTAACCGGACGGGCCGGCATACTGCACCGCCACGCTCTGTCCGTTTACCGTGGCGGTAGCCGCGGAGAGCGCCGAAACGTGCCGGATGCCGGTGCCGAACAGCTCAATATACAGCGCATCGGTGGATGCCAGACTGATGGGCGCGGGCGAACAATCCGCCGCACTGGAACACGTGAAGGTGGCTTGGGTGGATTGGGATCCATCGGCATGCACGATGATCGCCTCCGCCGCCGCGGCGCCCTGGCCATTGGCGCTGGCGGTGTAGAGACCCGGCATCACCGATGCGACTAATACCGTGCCGGAAGTCATGGTTCCGTCGCCGCTCGTGATAGTCAAGGTTGCGGGACCGGTCTGGACTTTTGCCGGGACATAGTAATTCACCTGCGTCTGGGCCACATAGAACATCGGCAGCTCGAAGGTGGTGTTCGAGCTGTCCACCAGGGTGGCCGTGGTGCCGCCCAGCGTGGTCGGGAACGTGCCGTCGAGTAGGGTGACGGTCGCCAGATCGGCTCCGAAGGCGCTCACCAGGTTGTCGGGCGCGACCACCGTCTGGGCGTTGCAGGGGCTGGCCGGCGTGCCGCAGTCGGGGGTAAAAACGCTGGGGAGCGTAGCATAGCTGGCGCTCGAAAGGCTGACCACCTGTTTCACCCCCAATGTCTGGCTGATCTTCAGATATGCCAGGCCGGTGGACGAGAGTTGGCCGTTTTCGATAGCCGTTAGCGCGTTGTTGATATAGGTGGTGTTGAACGGATTGTCCGCTCCGGCCGCGCCGAGGTAAAAATAGTCTGCCGTGGTGAACGGCGTTAAAGCCTCCATCTGGTTTGCGGAAGCATACGCAGCCATGGCCTGCAGCCACGTGGCGTCGAGGGTCGCGAAGGCCGCGTCACAGTCGCCCACGAGAGTGTATGCGTCGAGTCCCTCCGGGTTGGATTGCCAGCCGGGCGGAAGAACGGCCGGCAAATCCTTGGGAGCCCATGTCTCTTCCACGTAGATGCCTTTGCCATTGGCATGCGCCAGGCTCACCCACGTGTCCAGTTGCGCGAAATACTGATCCTGATAGACATCCATCGTCATGAAGTCCAGTTGCGGCAGGGTGACGTTGTATTCGAAGTACGTGTTTTCGGCGGAACTGTAGAATCCACCCGCGCCCAGCCGGATATGCGGGGAGGCGGCCCGGATCAGCGGCGCCACGGCCTGGATGAAGCCGCCCCAGTCGGCAGTGCTGGCGGTGACGCCCAGCCGCGCATTCTGGGTAGTCGGCTCATGCACGATGACGAAATTATCCGGGTGCCAGCGGGCAGCCATGGCCGGGTAGGTGCTCATGGCGGTGCTTTGAAACGCGGAGAAACTGGCTCCGCCCGGGAAATCCTTACTGGTGAGCGTCGGATCTATCGCTAATTGCAATCCGAGTTCCCGGATGTGCGCGACGATGGCGTCGTATGCCGCGGCGGCGATGGGGTCGTTGATCGACGTCACCCCCGGGTTCAGGTCCACACGTTGCGCTCCCGCAGCCTTCAGCCCTTCCACATATTGCAGCAGCGTGCTGACCGGCATGTTGTCGATCAGCCCGCCGTTGGCGTACAACAGGTTGCTGCTCAGGACGATCGGATGCGTGGCTGGACCCAGGGAACTTTCGAACGTGTTGATGGCGGCGGTGGTAGTGTTGATGAACGTCTGGCAATCGCTGTCACACGTCTGTGCCGGTGCACGGTGTGTCATCGTGAAAACCATCACGAATAGGCACGCGATCCTCCAGAACGGTGCTTCCGGGTTGCGGCTCCCCATAGAAAGTCGAACCCGGACAGCATCCGTTCCACTCTGCCGGGGGTACCGCCGCATACCGGCGAAACCCCGCACCGCCCTTACGGAGTCGTCACCGTAGCTGGAGCCGATAGCGCCGACGCGTCCTGGCCCGAATCGATGGCCGAAATCGCATAGTAATAGGTCGTCCCGCCCACCACGGTGCTATCCGTGTAGCTCTTGGTCGTGCGCTGGCCAAGATAACCGGCGGTGGTCACCGGCAGCGTGGTACTGCGGTAGATCTTGTAGCTGGATATCGACAGGCCAGGGGGCGGGTTCGATTCGGACCATGTGACGGTCACCTTGGTAGAGCTGTTGGCGGTGGCCATTACGTTGGTTGGCGCATTGGGTATCGGCGGCGTGGTGACATTTGCCGTAGCGGAATTCACCGAATTGTCGTTGGCCGTATCCGTGGCTACGACATAGCAGAAGTATTTCGTCGCGGCGGTGGCCTGGGTGTAGCTAAAGCTGAAGTTCGGGCCGGCGCCCCCTGCCGCCTGGCCGTACTTCGTTTCGCCGGTAGGCGACGTGCCGCAATAAATTGTAAAGTGTCCGGCCGCCAGACCGCCCGACGCCGCGGACCATGTCCAGGCCACTTTGAACTTGGTGGCCGCGCTGGCTGTCATCTGGACGTTGTCCGGCGCCGGAGGCGCGGCATACGTGGTAGCCGATACCGGAACAGACGGCACGGAATTGTTGTGCGACGTGTCGGCCGCCACGATCTCGTAGTAATACGTCGTACCGGGGGTCAGCCCGGTGTTGCTATACGATTTGGCGGTCGTGTTGGCGATCTTCGTAAAATCCCCGTTGGTCGTGCCCCGATAAACCTGGTAACTGGAGATCGAGAGCCCGCCGGGCGGAATGGTTTCCTGCCAGGTTATGGTGATCTTGGTCGCGGAACTGGGTGTCGCCACTACATTGCTGGGCGAATTGGGCAGCGGCAAGGTGGTGGAGCAAGCAATGTTGGAAATTGGAGACGACAGTTTATTCTCTACGGCCACTATGCCGTAGCAGTAGGTAGTGGAGGGGTTCAGCGGCTGGTGCGTGTACTGCGTCTTGCTGCCCGGGGCTGTCGCAACCTGTTGCAGGCTGGACGCGGATGGACCCGACCAGATCTGGTATTGGCTCACCGTGCCGGTGGCCGGGGCGGTCCACTTCACGATGATTTCCGAGGGCGATTGAGCCGTGGCCATCACGCCGGAAGGGCTATTCGGCGGAGTGCTCGGAGCCGTTGTGACGCTGAACGCAGCCGATAGGCCCGACTCGTTATTGACCATGTCGAAGGCCTGAACCTGGTATTGATAAGTGGTGTTGTCGGTCAGGCCGGTATCCACGTATTGGGTCAGAGCCGTATTCCCAATCCAAACGCCCGTGCACGTCGTACTGGGAGGAACGGGCGCGCAGCGCAGGATGTTGTAGCCCGCTACCCCGACGTCATCCGTTGATGCCGTCCACGCCATACTGACCGAGTTATAGCCCGCTGTCCCGCCCGGCTTACCGGGGGTGGACGGCGCGTTCGTGTCGGGCGGATTCACCTGGCGGCTGTGGTAGCTTAACCCGGTCGCCGTGATTTGAGGAGCCTGATCGGCGACACTGGCGTCGTTATTCCCATTCGACAAGACGATGCTTTCCGTACAGCTATCGGTAGTGCAGGTACAGTTCGCCGCGCCGCCGTTAGCGACCGTGCCGCCGTAGGTCTGGTAAGCGAATAAATAGTCCGTTCCTTCGGTCGACAGATAGAGTACCGGCGTGTAGTTCGCCTGGGTATAGTTCACGAGATTCTGCATGGTTTGACCGAAGTTCGAGTCAATCGGCGCCCAGAAACTGAACGGATTCCGTCCCCTGTAGAACGAAGAAGGTTGTACATTGTACTCGGCATCTTCCGTTTTCCATGCCCAGGATTCACTGACCGCGACCGGCTTCCCTGCCAACTGCGCCTGTTGGGCGATGAGCAGAGCGTTGTTCAGGTAGCTGGCCCCCTGCCAGGTGAGGATCGGATAGACGTGGTAATCGATATAATCCAGGGGCAGGGCGATATAGTCGAGAACGTACTCCAGTAAGCCGGCAGGTGGATACGCGCCCAGCCAGGTCCCAAAACCGGCGCCTAATTTGATGGTGAGATTGACCAGCCGCACGGCGGTGATTTCACCGGCGATCATGAGGGCGGCTTGCACAGGGTCACTCAAGCTGCTCTGCCCGGTGGTCAGCGCTTCGGTATCCGGCTCTTCGCCCAATATCAGAAAATCGGGATTAACCTGCTGGGCGATGGTCTGGGCCATGGTCGCGCGCGCAGCCATATACTCGGGCCAGGTCAGCCCGGCATAGAACGAAGTGACGTTAGTCCAGCCGGCTTCTGGCTGATTGGCGAGCAGAATCGTATTCTGGATGATTACCTTCAAACCCATGGCGTGCAAATCGCTGACCAGGGTCTGATAGAAGTTCAGATATGGCTGCATGGCCGACTGGCTGCCCCAAAAAGGCTCGTAGAGCAGCGGGAAACCGATGGTGATTTTGACCGCTTGCATTCCCATGGCCTGCAATTCCTGCGCCTGGGCCAGCGAACTCGGCAACGCGTTGTCCACCGACGGACCGGCGTTGGAGTCCGCCTGCTGCAGTTGCCCTGTGTGTAAGACAGGAATCTGGGGTGGAGTTCCAATGGACGCGTTGAACGCATCCATGTAACCCTGGACCTCCGTGGCGATGGTCGTGCAATACCCCGCCGGCACCGCCGGTGGCGTAGGCGGTGTTGGAACATCGGCGTGAGAGGGCAGGCAGACAAACGACAGGGCTGCCAGAAGGCAGAGAATTCTCGGCTTGGATTTCATCGAAATGGCTCTTCCTGATGTGGCTCTCGAACCGGATTCGGCGGCATTGTGGCGCCCAGGCACACCAACCGGTCCCATCGTCCCAATGAGGCAGACGTTCCGCTAGTATGAACTGTCCAAAAGGTTGTTGTCAATACATATTGTGGTTAATTCAAAGTCCCATGCGGCCCATGCGCTCCCCGAATTTCGGCCTAGGGCGGCGTGGTGGCGGAAGCGATCGCGGACATGGGTGAACTCAAGCCTTGCGCAATGGCGACCACCCCGAAGTAATACGTCGTCGACGGTTGCAAGGGCTGGTCTTTCCATTGTGTGACGCTCCCGGGCGTGGTCACGGCCAAGGTAAGGTGCGAGGTCGAAGTGCCGGCGTAAACCTGGTATTGGCTGATGCCGCCGCCGGCGGGAGCTTTCCAGGTAACCTGAATCTCGCGCGACGACAATGGCGTGGCGGTCACGCCGGTCGGACTGGCCGGCGGGCTGTTGCGATATGTAGTCAGGGTTAAGGCGTTCGATTTCGCCGAGACGTTGTTGGCCATGTCGAAGGCCTGGACCTGGTAGATGTATTGCGTATTCTGGCTCAGGCTGGCGTCGTAATACGAAGTGGTTGTCGCGTTGGCGATCCAGACGCCGGTGCACGTCTTACTGGGTGGCACGGGGCTGCAGCGGTAGACGTTGTAACCGGCCACCGCGACATTGTCTCCGGAACCGGTCCAGGAGATCGTCGCGCTGGTGTAGCCTGCCGTCCCGGTCAAAGCCGCCGGGGCGGAGGGCGCCAACGTGTCCGGAGGGTTCACCAGCATCTTGTTGTAATTGAAAGCTGTGGTGGTGAACTCGGCAAGCTTGTCGGCGTTGATGGCATCCAGGTTGGCGTTGTTGAGGATGATGCTCTGCGAACAGCTATCGGTGGTACAGGTGCAGTTGGCGGCGCCGCCATTGGCTGACGTGCCACCGTAGGTCTGATACGCGAAAAAACCGTCCACGCCCTGCACCGTGAGGTACAACAGGGGAGTATAGTTGGCCTGCGTATAGTTCGCGAGATTCTGCATCGTCTGGTCGAAATAGGAGTCCAGGGGAGCCCAGAAGCTGAACGGATTCCGCGCCGAGAAGAGATTCGGACTGTTCACGGCATACTCGGCGTTCTCCATTTTCCACAACCACGCCTCGCTTACCGCGACGGGCTTGCCCGCCAACCCGGCTTGCTGGGCAATGACCAGCGCATTATTCAGAAGACTGACGTTATTTTCGGTGTTGATGGGATAGACGTGGTAGTCGATGTAGTCCAGAGGGAGGACCACATACGCGGCGAGGTAGTCTAAGAGGCCGACCGGCGGGTACTGCCCGAGCCATGTGCCGAAGCCGGCGCCCAGCGGCAGAGTGAGATTGACCAACCGGACGGAGGTGATTTCGCTGGTGATCATGGCAGCAGCGTCCACCGGATTGCTCAAATTGGTTTGGCCGCTATTAGCGGCCTCCGTGTCGGGCTCTTCGGCCAGCACCAGGTAATCCGGCTTCAGGTACTGGGCGATGGTGGCCGCCATCGTGGCCCGCGCAGCGATATATTCGAGCCAATTGAGGGATTGGAAAAACGGCCCCAGATTCGTCCAACCCGTTTGTGGATTATCCCCCTGCAGGATGGTGTTCTCCACTACCACTTTCAGACCCATGGCGTGGAGACCGCTGACCAACTGCTCGTAGAAGTCGAGGTAGGGCTGCATGGCTGCTTGGCTGCCCCAAAAAGGCTCGTAAAGCATGGGGAAGCCGATGCCCAGCTTGACGCCCCGAAAGCCCATGGCCTGCAGTTCCTGGGCTTGCGTGAGCGAGCCGCTGAGGCTGTTGATCACCGCCGGTCCGGTATTGGCATCGGCTTGTTGCAGTTGCGCGACCCGCAGCATGGGGTACTGCGACGGAGTCCCGATGGAGGCATTGAAGGTTTTGAGGTAATTTTGCAGCTCGGAATAGATCGTGCTGCAATAGCCGGCCGGCACGGCGGGGGATTTCGGGGGAGGCGGAACATTGGCGCTGGCCGGCGCACAACCCCGGATCAATGCTGCTAAGGTTATGAAAATATATGATTTGGACGTCATTCATGGCTAACTTTCTGAAGCGCTCCAACCAAAGAGTTGGCATGCGTGCGGCGCCTCGCGCACACCTGTGAGGTGGCGGTGAAGTGGTGGCGATCCAAAAGGATAAGGCTAAGACTGGTAGGGTCAGTATGACTTGCTTAGACCGTACTTGTCAATACGCTTAGCGCCGGGGCGCCAGGGCTGGGAGAACCTTTTGCGGCTCCCTTTCAGCGGTCTGGCACAGCAGGCGCTGCCCAGGAACAAGTATCCTGCCAGACGTCCAGCGCATCCAGGTTGACGTTCTGCCCGGACGCCGGGTTGGCCTTGATGGTCACGGTGTGCGGGCCGCAACTCCAGCCACGCGACACCCACAGCGCCTGTTGTTCCTGGGTGGTGGCGGATTGCAGATTGACCGTGGCCACCATTGCTCCGTCCAGCAGCACCTGCGCGCTGCCGCCCGTGGACGAGGTTCGGCCGACCCACTCCGCGCCGGATCCCCAGAAGGTGAGGCTGGCTGTGGCGCCGGCTTGCGGCGTGCTAATGATCTGCGAACTGCTGGCGCCCGCATCCGCGACGATGTGCCAGGCTCCGGTGTAAATGATGGAGTAGAATGCGCCGGATCCGAACTGACGCTGCTCCTCCTGGCGGGCCGGCTCGGCCGTATACGTCCATGTCGCTCCGCCGTCCGTGGATTTGTAAATGCCGAAATAGGTAGCTGCGAATACCGTTCCATCGGTGGCGTAAGCCGGCGAGACGACTACAGCCGAGGTGTAGCTGGTGGGCAGAGACGTGATTTGCGCAAATGAACCTCCGCCATCGGTGGACTTCAACAATCCCTTTTGCAGCGTCCCGATGAACACCGTCTGGTCGCTCTCGTAATTGGGCGAGACGGCGATCGAGAAGGGCGTCAGCAGGGTCGTGCCGGGTAAAAGTGTCCAGTTGCTGCCGCCGTTGGTGGATTTATAGATGCCGGAATGGGACGTTCCGGTAAACACGGTTTGGTCCGTGGCATAGGCCGGAGAGAAAACCACCGGGAGCACTCCGTTATCGCCGGATACGACCTTGATGGCTGAAAAATGGGCGCCGCCATCCGTCGATTTGTAGAGCCCGTTGATGGAGCTGCCGGCAAAAACGGTCTGATCCGACGCATAGTTCGGGGATACCGCGATGGAGTCCACGGCGATGTTCTGCAATCCGGTGCTGTACCAGTTCAGGCCGCCGTTGGTGGACTTGAACAGGCCTCGATTGGGCGAACTGCCATTGATACAGGTAACGGTGGGCGGGTATGCGGAGCCGGTATGCGTTCCGATGAAGATAGTGCCGTCCGATGCATACGCGGGCGAAACCCCCAGCGACCTGGGGAACGTGGCTTTGCCGCAATCCTGCATACCTTGCCATACTAAGCTGCCCTCGATCCGATAGAGGGCTTGCGTGGTTCCGATCCATGCCGTATGACTGGTGGCCCAATCCGGCGCCATGGCATTGGCGTCCGTATACGAATCGGGGAAGCCGTTGCCCGATGCGGTGTTCTCGAACGTCCAACATCCCTTGGCGCCGTCAGGACCGGTGGGACACGCCGCGCCCCCGGCAAACGACCAGAGCGTTCCACCGCCGTAAGTGGACGCGAAGACCGTCTGATCGCCCGCATAGTTGGGAGAAATAGTGAGATCGCGTACCAGGCGGGTCGGCACGGTGTCGCAATAAGACCAGGTGGCGCCGTAGTTCGTCGAACTCCACAGGCCCTCGAACATTCCCACAAACAACGCTACGCCCACCGAGGTGCTGCCGGCGGCCAATGTGACGTAATGTTCATTGGTCTGCGGCGATAGCGGGCGCGGCACCGTGCCGGTGAGAGTCCAGGCTGTTCCACGATTCGTGGATTCAAAAACACCCGCGGCCGCGGTGCAGATCCAGAGGGTATTGTCGGTGGCGAACCTCGGCGAAATGACGATCGAATTGGCCGCCAGATCGGTAATGCCGGAATTGGCCGGCGCCCAATTCACGCCCTTGTTGGTGGATATATAGACTCCGCTTCCCTGCGTGCTGGCAAAAACCGTCTGATCGGCGCCAAACGCCGGAGAAAACGCCACACCGGTCACCTTGGACAGGGTCAGGCCGGCGGTCGCCTGCGTCCAGGCGCCGCCTGACGTTGTCGATAAAAAGATCCCATCCGAGGTGCTGCCCAGCAGAACCGTGCGATCGCTCGAAAAAGTCGGCGAAACGGAGATTACGCTGATATTGGACGTGAGGCCGGAGGGCACCGCCAACGATTTCCACGTGCTTCCATGATCCTGAGAACGAAAGATCGCCTGGGTTGTAACGGCAAATGCCACGCCATCCTGCGAGAAGTGCGGGGAGAGCGCAATCGACTGCACGCCGGACGCCAGCCCGGCGCCGCCCACCGCGGACCAGGACGCGCCGCCGTTAGTGCTCTTCCACAGGCCGCCGACGCCGCCCATGAAAACCGTGCCGTCGGTGGCAAACCCCGACGAAATCGCGATCGACAACATGGGCTGATTGGGAAGGCCTGGAAGGACCGCGAAGCTGAGGCCGCCATTCGTCGATATGAGCGGGATATACTCGCCCACCGGCAGGGGTTGCGTAATGGCACTGGTCGCCACGAAGATGGTCTGATCGTTGGCATAGTTCGGCGAAACCGCCACCACGCTCATCGGGTCATGGGGTTGATGCGCTTCGAGAGGCAGCCAGAGTAACGACAACGCGACAGCCGGACAGCCCGCGCGCAAAACAGATCGCAGTACGGCATGAACGAAACAGGACATGAGATTTCTCCGTGGAAGCACCAGCGGACGGCGATTACAATCCTCCCACTATAGGGGCGGCCCTGGGTACTGTCAAGGGTAGGCAGTTTCAGCCGATCGCGCCTTCCAGGACCGGCTTTGGACCTCGCTTGGCCTCGTTGGACCCCTTAATTTCAAGCACTTCGCACGTTAGCTATTAGTACTGGAACTATAGAAAACCGCCGCCGAAATGCCGCCGCCCGGGGCCATGCTATACTCAATGCCTCGGAGGTCTCGCTAATCCCCATGCGCAACCCATTGAAATACGCGTCGCGCGCCCTTTCTTCGCGGTCCTGGGTAATGATGCTCTTTCTGGGAGCAGGCTGCTTTTCTACGCTGCTGCACGCCACCATCACGAACGTTACGCTCGTGTCCGCGCCGGCTTCTCCCCAAAAGGTGGGGACCAGTGTCAGGTTGACGGTATCCGCGACGGACACCGATCCGGGGCCGCTGAGTTATAAGTGGGAAGTCCTGAATCCAGGCTTCGCGAACTACTCCGTCGTGCGGGATTTTTCCACCACCAGCACACTGACATGGGCGCCTAACTTCACGGAGGGCGCTTACCAGATCCGGGTTACGGCGCGCGATTACCTGGCCGGCACCACCGCCCAGCACGTCATGAAGTTCGTTGCGCAGCCGGTGATAAGCGGCTCCCAGCCCGTGGCGGTCGCCACGGCTAACCCTCTGGTCGCTTTGTTCAGCGCGCCGACCTGTCCGGTGGGCAGCACCATGGCCGTTGTCTTTCAACTGCAGGGATCGCCGAACCAGACTGTCACAGATTCCCGGCCGTGCCATGCCGGCTCCCAGAACTTCTACATCGGAGGCATGCAGGCGCAGCAGACTTACACCATGCACAGCCAGGTTACGACCGGCGGCACGGTGACGCCCGGACCCTCGATCTCATTTACGACCGGCAGCATCCCCACTTCCATGAAGTTTCCCACCCGCAGCGTGCCGGTGACTCCCGCCGTGGGCGCGGATACATCCAGTGACATTGTTTTGAACGGCTACACGACGACACCGGATTCTCCTTTTGCCACCGACCTGTCTGGAAATATCCTCTGGTACTACACCACCGCATTGCAGATGACGCGACCGATTCCGGGTGGGACCCTCCTGACGATTCCTAACGGTACCGGCACGGGCACCGGCGTTTGGGGCCCCGGCATCACGCGGCAGCAATTACTGCGCGAGTTTGACCTGGTGGGCAACATCGTTCACGAGACGAATTGCGATCGTCTTTACGAGCAACTGCAGGCAATGGGGCTGTCGGATCCTCTCGGCCGGTTCAATCATGACGCCATCCGCCTCTCGAACGGCCAGACCATGGTGGTGGGCGATATACAGCGGATCTTTCCCGCCGGCACCCAGGGTTCCAGCGCGCCGATCGATATCATCGGGGACGTAATTATCGTCCTCGACAGTAACTTCCAGGTGGTTTATTACTGGAACGCATTCGATCATGACTGCGCGGGGAGCGGCTGTATCAGTATCAACCGCAAGGGCAACAACACTTGTACCACAAACCCCAACACGGGCCAGACCGCCGGCGGCTGCCCGCCCGTGCTGTTATCGTCGCCCGCCAACGACTGGCTGCACATCAATAGCATTCAGTATCTGACGCCGGATGGCGACATACTGGCCTCTGTACGGGATCAGAACTGGATTGCGAAAATCGACTATAACAACGGCACCGGGACCGGCGACTTTCTGTGGCGCCTCGGCCTGAATGGCGACTTCACTCTTATCGGTGGCGGCGGCGATCCGTACCCATGGTTCTCCGGCCAGCACAACCCGGGCTTCATCAACGACTCCGAGGACACCTTGGTGGTCTTCGATAACGCGGCCATCCGGCATAGCAAGTACGGGGGAAACAGCCGCGGCCAGGTTTACACCATTGACCAGGTCGGGATGACGGCGACCTTGGCCCTCAGCGCCGATCTGGGCGCCTATTCGCCTGCCTTGGGAAGCGCCCAGGTGATGACCAACGGGAATTACAACTTCTATGCCGGCGATATCACCGCGGGCAAGAACTCGTACGAGGTCCAAAGCACTGAGGTGTCGCCGGTCGGCACGTTCGAATATCAATTCCAGGCGATCGGACCGGCCAAGGCTTACCGTGGCTGGCGGCTGCAGGACCTGTATCACGCATCACTCAACGGCTCGGGCGGCCCGGAGTAATTCCAGCTTCCAAAAACAGCAAGGGGCAGGGCTTTTTGGGCCCTGCCCGTCCCCTTGCTATCTGGCTCAAAACTTAAGAAAACAGTGACGAACTGTTCGCTTGATTCGATTCTAATCGCAGCCAGGCGGCAGGTGACAGAACTGCGTGTACCGTACGGGGTACCAGCGCATCGGCGCTCTTTTCTGTGCGCCTGGCTCGCCCTGATGGCCGGCAGCGGATGCGGCGACCACACCGCCCCGCACCCCGGACCCGCGGCGCGGGTCCGCCGCCCGGTTCCGGTCCGCGTGGTTGACTTTTCCGATTCCGGAAAGAGAATAGGAATTGTGGAAACCGCCAAGGTGATCAAAAGCGACGAAGAATGGCAGCGCCAGCTCACGCCCGAACAATTCGCCGTGACCCGCAAGAAGGGCACGGAAATGGCTTTCACGGGCAAGTACCACCAGCTCCACGATCGCGGGCTCTATCGCTGTGTATGCTGCGGTAATGCGCTGTTCAGCTCCGACACGAAATTCGATTCCGGCACCGGCTGGCCCAGCTTCTGGGCTCCCATCGCCGCGGAAAATGTCACCGAGGAGACCGACACCGGCTATGGGATGATGCGCACGGAAGTGCTGTGCAGCAAGTGCGACGCGCATCTGGGCCACGTCTTTCCGGACGGACCGGCGCCCACCGGCCTGCGCTATTGCATGAATTCCGCGGCGCTCAATTTCGTCAGGCAGGAGCCGCCCAGGTAGCCTGGCAATTCCCGCTCAATCCCCTTCCAGCGCCGCTTTACTCTTGGCTCCGGAATCGACGTGCGTCTGTTTCCATAGTTTGCCCGCGGGCAGGAACAGGACCGACGCCGCCCAGAACGCGGCTGCGAGCAGCATCACAAATGTCCGGCATACCGAGGATAGGCGCTTCAAGGCCAGGCCGCCCGGTATCCAATGGTCCACGGCGGCGAGGCCGTACAGCAGAATCTGCCCGCCGACCGCCGCGTCCGCCCATCCGCGCGGCAGCCAGAAGCTGCTCACGGCCACCAGCAACAGCGCGTATGGCAGCAGCAAGCGCCCCAGCTTATAGGAGAAGAAATGAAAGCCAACCGGCGTAAACACGTTCAGCAAGCGCGGATAACTGCCTACCACCTGGAATAGGCCGGCGAGTGTCCGCACCTTGCGTTGAAACTCGATCTCCAACTGCGTGGGGTAATCGTAGGCGATGGCGCGCCGTTCGAACACGAAGCGATAGCCCTGAAAGATGGCAGCCAGCGGCAGATAGGCATCGTCAATCAGGGCCGCGGCGGGCAGCGGCCGCGCCAACTCGCGGCGTAACGCATAGATGCATCCGGTCGCGACCGGGACCGAGCCAACCGCGGTCAATTGGTCCCGCAGCCACTTTTCAAAGCGCCAATAAAGACCGACATCGGCTTCGCGGCCGCCAGTACCCTTCATCAACTGGATCTGACCGGATACGCCGCCGACGCGCGGGTCGCCCAGACAGGCAACCAACTGGCGCAAAGCATCCGGCTCCAAACGCTGCCGCACGTCGGTAAAGAACAGAATTTCGCCTTTGGCCCGCGCGATGCCCGCGTTCAGGGCCGCGGCTTTGCCCGCATGCGGAACGCGCAGCAGCTCGACGCCTTGCGACTGGAATTGACCGGCTATGGCGTCGGTTTCATCCGTGGAACCGTCCGAAACGACCAGGATCCGCATATGCTCCCGCGGATAATCCAGCTGCAGGATGGATTCCAGCTTGGCCCGGATCCACGCTTCGCCGTTGTAGACCGCCAGCAGCACGGTAACGCTCCTGGCGGAGAACTGCTTGCGGATCGGCCTGGGCCGCCAGCGGGCCAGCACAGCCAGCAGCAGCGGGTATCCGGCGACGATGTAGAACGCGAATCCGGCGCCGGCCAGGAACAGACTCCATGCCACCTTACCAGTCTATCGGCTGTAAAGCGTCGTGCGAAAATGACTGCTTCACCGGTTCGGCGGCCCCATGCGAATTGCCATCGACGCCATCCCGCTGCTGGTCCGCAGCGCCGGCGTCAAGAACTATCTCTATCACTGGATCGTGAGTTTGCGCCGGCAGTTGGACGATGAGCGGGTATCCCTGTTCCCATTTCTCGACCGTTTGGAGCCGCTCGATCACCAAGGCTCCATCGCCGACGCGCCCGGTACTCTCGCCCGGCAGGCATTATTGTTCGCGCTCAATTTGCGGCCCAACCGGATGGCCGAATTCATGAATAACGCCGACATTTTCCATGCCACCAAGCTGCTGTATCCGCCGCGGCGTCCGCGCCTGACCGCTACCTTGCACGACATGACCTGCTGGCTGTTTCCCGCGTTCCACCAGGCGCCCAACGTGGCGGCCGAAAAACGCTTTGCCGAGCACGTTTGGAAAAGCGCCGCGGGCCTGATGGCGGTCTCGGAATCCACACGCGCGGATGCGGTGAAGATGCTGGGCCTCGACGGGGAGAAGATCCGGGTGATCTACCCCGGCGTGGCGGCATCCTATTTTGAAATCGATGCGCCGCGGATCGCCGCCGCGCGCGGGAAGTATGGACTCGAGCAGCCCTACGCACTGTACGTGGGCACGGTCGAGCCGCGCAAGAATCTGAACGGCCTGCTGGATGCCTGGCTGGCCCTGCCGGTTTCCCTTCGTGAAGAATTCGCGCTGGTGCTGGCCGGCCCGGAAGGCTGGCAATCGGCGGCGACGCTGGCCCGGTTGCGCGATCCGGCGAACGGCGTACTTTACCTCGGTTACGTCCCCGAGGCAGATCTGCCCGGCATTACCGCCGGCGCGACGGTGTTTGTTTATCCCTCGTTTTATGAGGGCTTCGGCTTCCCGGTGGCCCAGGCGATGGCCGCCGGCGTGCCCGTCATCACGTCACAAGTCTCATCGCTGCCGGAAGTGGCCGGCGGCGCGGCTGCGCTGATCGATCCGCGCAGCTTGACAGAGACGCGTGACACGCTGTACCGGCTGCTCACTTCGCCAGAGGAACGCGCCGGACGTGCGCGGGCCGGCAAGGCGCGCGCGCATCGTTTTCAGTGGGAAACCTGCGCACGGGAGTCAGTGGAATTCTTCCACACGATCCTGGGCCGCGAGTGAACTCCACAGGTGAATTCCGCAACGCTCCGCGATCTACCCACGGGCCGCGCCAAGTACTGGTTTTTCGAGCCGCAAATCGCCGGCAGGCGATATACTGCAATCTTTGGGACAAAATATGAACCTACGATACGGCACAGGTTTATCTGTGTTGATACTCTTTTCTCCCGGTACATCGGCGATCGCTGCGAATCCGGACAGGGGCGCGCCCGCCGATAAGTTGAAGGCGCAGGCGCTGGTCAACTACTCCAAGCTGCCTTTGAGCTTCGAAGAGAACCAGGGGCAGGCGGATGCCCAGGTAAAGTTCCTTTCCCGCGGCAATGGTTACTCGATTCTGCTGACCCCGGCTAAGGTCATCCTGAATCTTCAATCCAATCGAAAGACATCCACGCCATCGACAGTCGTTATGAGTTTTCCCGGCGCCGGTTCTGCGCCGGCAATCGGCGGCGTGGACCGGCAGATGGGCGTCAGCAGCTATTTTGTTGGAAACGATCCGCGCAAATGGGTGCGGGGTGCGCCCAATTATGCCCGTGTGCAGTATCAGAGCGTTTACCCGGGCGTAGATCTGGCCTTCTACGGGAAGCACGGGCAGCTCGAATACGATTTTGTGGTCGCCCCGGGCGCCGACCCGCGCTGCATCCGGCTGCGGTTCGACGGCGTGGACGGCATGCTGATCGATCCCGAAGGAAGTCTCGTCCTCGGCACGCCAGATGGCGAGATCCGCCAGCACAAGCCCATCGTTTACCAGGAGAGCGCCGGCGGACGGCAGACACTCGCAGGGCGGTATGTCATTCAGCCGGACAAGTCGGTGGCCTTTGAAATCGCCGGCTACGATACGCGCGCGCCGCTGGTGATCGACCCCGCCTTGACCTTCGGCAGTTATTTGGGTTCACCCGGCGAGGAGGTGTTCGGCATTTCGTCTGGCGCCAATACCTCCACGTATCCGGCGGTGGCGGTAGACGCATCCCAAAACACCTACATCACCGGATATAACGGCTCGACCGCCAGTAGCTTTACCGGCAACCCGACCGTGCTCACCAGCACGGGTCCGGAACCCGGCGGCGGGGCAGGTGTATTCGTCGTCAAAATGAATTCCACCGGAACTGGCCTGTTCTACTCCGTAGTCTTCGGCGGCGGTCTGACGGATGTCGGCGGCGGAATCGCCGTGGACCCGCAGGGAAACGCCTATGTCACGGGCTATGCGAGCTCTCCCAACTTCCCCATCACCACGGGCGCGGCCCAAACGATTCTGAATGGCGGAAACAACACCTTCATCACCAAGTTGAACTCTACGGGCACGCAGTTGATCTATTCCACGTTCCTGGGCGGAAGCGGCAACTTCTGGGGCCGGGCCATCGCGGTCGATCGCTCCGGCAACGCCTATGTGACCGGGACCGCGTTGGCGTCGGTGGCGCCCGGCGCGATTCCTTTCCCGCTGGTGAGTCCCCTCTCGAGCGACCCGGCCTCCTCGGGATTCTTAACCGAGGTCAGCGCCGACGGTAGCGAATTCCTGTTCTCGACGTACCTGTCCGCCGGCATCGGATATGGCATCGCCTTAGACAGCCTCGGGGCGGTCTTCGTGACCGGTTCCACCGCCAGCGCCGTAGCGCCCTCGCCGGCCCAGGGATACGTTCTCAAGATCAACGCCGGGGGGACAACTGTGGGGTACGGTCCGCTTCTTCTGGGACACTCCGGGGCCAACATGCAGACCATCGGCTTTGGTATCGCCGTGGACGAATTTGAGGACGCGTTTGTCACCGGCATGACCAACGATACGAGCTTTCCGCAACTGGCGGCGGCGGCCCAGGGCACATACGGCGGCGGATTGACCGACGGCTTCGCCCTCAAGCTGGACCCCAACGGCAATGTCGTTTACGGCACTTACATCGGGGGCTTGGGCAGCAACATCCTGCCGGAACGCGGATCGGCGATCGGAGTGGATACGCTGGGCAATGCCTATGTCTCCGGCAGCACCCAGTGCATCGCCTTCCCAACCGTAAACACTATTCCCGGCGCCCGGAACGGCGGATCCCAAGTGCTGATGAAGGGCACCGTCAGCGGGTCCAAGTCCAACTGGGCCAACACCACTCTGGGCGGCAGTTTCGACCAGGTCACGGCTTTGGCATTCGATTCCAGCGGCAATCTCTATGCGGGCGCCAGTTCGTCCAACGCCAGCGGTGGCGGGATCTTCAAGCAGGCCAGCGGTACCAGTACCTGGTCCAGTGTAAGCGTCGGCATCACTTCCACCACCATCGATTCGATAGCGGTGGATCCGGCTTCTTCCTCCACGGTCTACGCCGCCGGTGGCGGCCACCTTTTCAAGACCACCAACGGGGGCACGAGTTGGACGGGGCTTTTGGAAACCATCGGCACCCAAGCCTCCATCGCAATCGCCAAAACGAGCCCGCTCTCGACGATATATGTGGGATCCAGCTTGGGGTTAATCTACAGCACGGACGGCGGCTTTTCGTGGAGCAGCACGTCCGTGCCGGTTCCCCTGGCCGTGGTCGTAGATCCGAATAGTCCCCTGGTAGCCTACGCGGGCGGCAGCAGCGGCATCTATCAAACCACCAATGGCGGCGGCTCCTGGACGGCTGTCAACGGCAATCTGCCCACTGGCCTGGGAGGCATCGTGAGCGGCATGGCGGTCTATGCGGGACACCGGCCCAGCACGGTGTACGCGGCTCTGCCGAACGGAGTCTTTTATACCACCAACGCGGCCACCGGATGGACGCTGGTTAAACTACCGCTGGAACTCGACAGTACACCTCATCTGGTGGCGGTGGATGCGGGCGATCAGGTGTATCTCGCGTTCAGCGGCGGCGGGATCGCCACCGCGGCGAGCGGCGGAACGCTTTCCAGCGAATGGAGCGCTTTGACCTACAACGGCCTGACCCAGAATCAGATCATGGCGCTGGCTACCCCGCCGACCGGATCGGGTACCGCCTACGCCGGCATCGTCGCGGCGACAACGGCCTTCCTGACCGAGATCAGCCCGACCGGGACCTTCCTGTCCTCGACCTGCATCGGCGGGACCGATAACAACCTGGGCCAAAGCATCGCGGTGACACCCGGCGGCAACATCTTCCTATCGGGTCTGACGATAGCCACGAATTTTCCTACGACTCCCAACGCCGTGCGCAAAACCAGCATCGGTCTTTACGACGCTTTCGCGGCGCGCGTGGACAACGTGATTTTCGATGATGTGCCGCCCACCGATCCCTTCTTCAATTTCATCAACCTGATGTACGAGAAAGGCATCACCTCCGGATGTTCGGCCAGCCCGCCCGATTATTGTCCCGATTCGACCACCACGCGCGGCCAGATGGCCGTATTCATCATCACCTCCATGTTCGGCGGCTCCAGTTTCAGTTACACCACCACACCGTACTTCAACGACGTTCCCGTCAGTAACGGGTTCTTCAAGTTCATTCAGAAGATGACCGATCTGGGAATCACGGCGGGGTGCGGATCGAACAACTTCTGTCCCGATGACTCGATCTCGCGCGCGCAAATGGCGGTTTTCATTATCGCCGCCAGGTATGGGACCATTCCCTTCACTTACCCTACAACCCCTTACTTCACGGACGTTCCATCCACCAGCCCGTATTTCCCGTTTGTCCAGAAGATGGCGCAGTTGGGTATTACGGCCGGCTGTAAGACCGGCTATTATTGTCCCGACGATTCGTTGACCCGCGGCCAGATGGCGGTTTTCATCGACACCGGCCTGCTGGAACAACTGGTGCCGGCTACGCTTCCGCTGATTACGCAAGTGATGCCGAATACGGCAAGCCAGGGCGATACGCTGACCGTCAGCATCTATGGGCTCGGTACGCACTTCGATTCCAGCACACAGGTGACCCTACCCACCGGGATCACGCCATCCAATCTCACGGTGCTCAGCCCGACCAGCTTGACGGTCCAATTCAATATCAGTCCCAGCGCGGTGCCTTCCCTAACGGCCACCAACGGCAGTCTCTACACGATTGCAGTGACCACTGGCTCCGAGGAGGCGGATCTGCCGAACGCCTTCACCGTCCACTGAGGATCAGGTGCCACGAAGACTTCAGGCAACGGGAAGCATCTGGCTGGCGGCGCTCGCCACCGTACACGCCCAGGTGAACGTCACCACGCACCACAACGACCTTGCCCGCGACGGGCAGAATGTCAATGAGACCATCCTCGCGCCGGCCAACGTCAACACCAGCCAGTTCGGCCGTCTCTTCGTGCAGCCGATTGACGGATACGCTTACACGCAGCCCCTTTACGTACCCGGCTTGTCGATCGGTGGCGCCACTCATAATATCGTTTACCTGGCCACGGAGCACGACAGCGTGTATGCGTTCGATGCCGACAACAACACGGGGGGCAACGCCAATCCGCTCTGGCACGTGAGTTTCATCAACCCGGCGATGGGCATCACCTCCCTCAATAACACCGACGTGGGTTGCACGGATATCGACTCGGAGGTGGGCATTACCGGAACGCCGGTCATCGATTTGAGCTCGAACACCCTCTACGTGGTGGCGACCACCAAAGAGAACGGCAGCTATTTTCAGCGGCTGCACGCGTTGGATATCACCAACGGCAGCGAGAAGTTCGGCGGACCGGTAGTCATCCAGGCAGTCGTTCCCGGCACCGGAGACGGAAGCGCCGGCGGTAATGTTTCGTTCGATCCGCTGAGAAATAACCAGCGGCCGGGCCTGTTGCTGCTGAACGGCCTGGTCTATATCGGCTGGGCATCCTACTGCGACAACACTCCATACCATGGCTGGCTGATGGCCTACAATGCCAAATCGCTGGCGCAGGTGGCCCTGTGGAATTCCACGCCCAACGGCTCGGACGGGGGCATCTGGGAGAGCGGGGCGCCGCCGGCGGCCGATTCCAACGGGTACGTCTACTTGGGGACTGGAAACGGGACCTTCGATCTCAATACCGGCGGTCTGGATACCGGAGATAGCGCGGTGAAATTCGGGGCCCCTTCCGCGGGCGCCATTCCGGTGCTCGACTACTTCACGCCTTACAACCAGGCCACCCTGTCGAGCAGCGACACGGATCTCGGCTCCGGCGGCGTGGTCCTGTTTCCCGATCAACCGGTGGGATCGGCACACCGGCATCTGCTGGTCGAAGCTGGCAAGCAAGGCACCATCTATCTTGTCGACCGCGATGCCATGGGGCATTTCAATGCCGGCGGCGACACCCAGATCGTGCAATCGCTTCCCGGTGCGATCGGCGGCCTGTGGGGCACGCCTGCATTCTGGAACAATACGCTCTACGTCGGGGGCGCCAACGATGCTCTGGAGGCGTACTCCTTCAATGCCGGTGGCAAGGGCAAGCTCTCCACGGCGCCGGTTTCGGCTTCGCCGGCCGTCTTTGGCTATCCCGGCACCACGCCCTCGGTTTCGTCCAATGGCAATTCCAACGGCATCGTCTGGGCCACAGAGGTGAAGTACCCATATGCGATCCTGCACGCTTACGATGCCACCAATCTGTCGAACGAACTCTACAACACCAGCCGCAGCGGTCAGCTTCCGCCCGGCGGACCCGTCAAGTTCGTGGCGCCGACCATCGCCAACGGAAAAGTCTATCTGTCCACCGCCTCGCAGCTCGCCGTCTACGGTCTGCTGTATCCTTTCAGCGACGTTCCTCCCAGCAATGCTTTCTTCAACTTCATCAACCTGATGTATCAGGACGGCATTACCGCCGGATGCTCAGTCAGTCCGCTGGAGTATTGTCCCGATTCCACCACCACGCGTGGCGAGATGGCCGTCTTTATCATTACGAGCATGTTCGGGGCGAACAGTTTCAGCTATACCACGACGCCTTACTTCGACGATGTGCCTCCGAGCAATGCTTTCTTCAAGTTCATTCAGAAAATGGCGGACCTGGGTCTCACCGCCGGATGCGGATCGAACGACTATTGCCCGGACGACCCCGCCACCCGCGGCCAGATGGCCGTCTTCATTATTCAGGGCAGGTACGGCACGATCCCCTATACGTATCCGACGACCCCTTATTTCGCGGACGTTCCGCCCGACAGCGCTTATTTTCCATTTGTCCAGAAGATGGCGCAATTGGGAATTACGGCCGGATGCCGAACGGGGTACTACTGCCCCGACGATCCGTTGACGCGCGGCCAGATGGCCGTCTTCCTCACCACGGGTCTGCTCGATCAACTGCTGCCTGCCACCACGCCGCTGATCACACAGGCAACGCCAAACTCGGGGGCTGCCGGCTCGACTGTGACGGTAACCCTTAGCGGAAGCCACACCAGCTTTGGCACGGGCACCCTGGTCGTCGTTCCCACGGGAATTACCGCATCCCATGTCACGGTTCTGAGCCCCACCAGCTTGACCGTGCAACTGAACATCAGTCCGGACGCGGCTGCTTCGCTCACGTCCACGCAGGGCCGTCCCTACTCGATCATGGTGACTACCGGGAGCGAGGAGGCCGACCTGCCGAACGGCTTCCTGGTCGAGTGAGAAACGTACCGGCGGACGAGTAACAAGCGAGGCATCTTCCTGGTAATCTCCGGAACTTATCCCCTGGCATTACCCATGCAACATGCCCAAAAGCTTAGAATGAAGAACTTGGATGGCTGATTCGGCTACGTGCGGCTCGGTATTCATCGCCGGTTACTACGGTTTTGACAATGCAGGCGACGAAGCGATTCTAGGCTGCATGCTGGAACACCTGCGCGCTCTGCGGCCCGGACTGGACATACGGGTTGCTTCGGGGAATCCGGAGCAGACGGCGGCGCGGTACGGCGTACGCAGTTTGCCGTGGAACGATACGCCGGCGGTCCGCTCGGCCGTAGAACAGTGCGGGCTGGTGCTGGTTGGGGGCGGCGGCCTGTTCCACGATTACTGGGGCGTGGACCCGGATGCCTTCCTGACGGACCGCCACTGGGGCACCGTCTATTTTGCCGGCCCCGCGCTGCTTGCCATGTTGTATGAAAAGCCGCTCATGCTGTACGCCGTGGGCGTGGGGCCGCTGAGCTCGACGCATGCGCGCAGCTTCACGCGGGCGGCCTGCGAAGCGGCCAATGTCGTGACTGTGCGCGATGCCGGTTCCCGGGCACTGCTGGAATCGATCGGCGTAGATGGCGCGCGCATCGCCGTCACCGCCGATCCGGCTTTGGCATTTTCGCAGGATGGCGGCGGCGTGGCGCCCACCGCACCGGCTCCCGTGCTGGGAGTGTCGCTGCGGCCCTGGGCCATCGGCGCATTCCCGGAATTCTGGGAACGCGAAGTCGCCGCGGCTCTGGACGCATTTGTCGAAAGACACGGCGGCTCAATTCTTTTTCTGCCGTTTCAAACTCTCGCCGGCGATCGGGAAAACGATATCGCGGTGGCTGAACGCGTACGGGCGGCGATGCGCACAGCGAACTCGGCCCGCCTGCTATCCGATTCCAGCCCGCAATCGCTCTATGCGGCAATCGGCCAATGCAGCGCTGTGCTGGGCATGCGGCTGCACTCCCTGATCTTTGCATTCCTCAACCGGCGGCCGTTCGTGGCGCTGAGCTACGATCCCAAAGTCGGCGAGTTTCTCCGCGCAACGGGGATCGAAGGCCTGGCGGCGGATATTTCCGGGGTGGAAGCCGCGCGTCTAGCCGGCATGCTCGATCGCGCCATGGCGCAAGCTGACCGGTTCGGCGTGCCGCTCGATGGATTGCGCCGCGAACTCGCCCGCCTGGCGCGCGAGAATGCCTGCGCCGCCATCCGCCTGTTGGAGAGTTCGTCCCGGGCCTGCATGGCCCGGAGCGCAGCGCCGCTGTTGGCGCGCGCACTCAAAGTACACCAGACGGCGAATGCCGATCTCACCGCCCGACTGCAGGCCGCAAACGCTGCCGCCGCGCAATTAGACGACGCGCGCAAGCTGCTGGCCGACAGTGCCGCCGGTCTGGCCGTTTACCGGTCCCGCATGGCGGACGAGTTGAATGCGTATCGTTCGCAGCGGGCCTGGACGGCGATGCTGGCCATCCGCAAGGGCTACACGCTGCTGACCCACGAGGGAAAACTGGCGTTCGGCAAATGGGTGCTCCGTCTGCCCTTCAACGGACCTGGGCCGCTCGATCCGTACGAACTGCATTTTCCGGACGTTGCGGAGAACGTGCCGCCGGCACTGCTCGAGCGACCGGCCGGAAATAGGGGGCCAATGGTTGGCCGCCAGCGGAAGTACGATCTGATCGTCTTCGCCATTATCGATTTCGATTTCCGTTTCCAGCGCCCGCAACAGATTGCGGCGCAGTTCGCCCAGGATGGCCATCGCGTCTTCTGGATCAGCCCGACGCGCTTTCTGCCGCCCTCGTCGCCGGAGCCGTACCGTCTGATGGCGCTGCGCGACAACCTCTGGGAAGTTCATCTGCGCGGCCGGCAGCCGGATATTTACCTGGGCCGGTTGAGTCCCGAACTGGCCGGTTCGATGGCTGACGGGCTCCGCGCGTTGTGCCGGGAAGGCGCTGTTTCGGAAAGTGTGGCGCTCATTCAGTTGCCGTTCTGGCGGCAGGCGGCGCTGCGGCTGCGCCAGGACCACGGTTGCCCCGTGATCTACGATTGCATGGACGAATGGGCCACTTTCCCGAACATGGGCGCCTTCAACATAACCGAGGAGCAGGACCTGGTTCGCGAGGCGGACGTGCTGGTGGTCTCGGGAAACACGCTGCTGGAGAAATTCCGCGCCACCGGTTTAGAGCCGGTGCTGGCGCGCAACGGCGTGGATTTCGAGTTTTATAATCAGCCGCACGCTCCCGCCGACCTGCGCCTGGCCCGGCCCGTAATCGGATATTTCGGGGCCATCGCCGATTGGATGGATCTGGAACTGGTGCGCGCGGCGGCACTGGCCCGGCCGCAGTATTCGTTCGTGATGGTGGGGCAGGTGTTTCGCGACGACATCGCCACGATCGATCTGCCGAATGTGCACCTGGCCGGCAGCCGGCCGTATGCCGAGATTCCGTCTTACCTGGAACGGTTCGACGTGTGCGTCATCCCGTTCGTATTGAACCAGGTCACCAAGGCGACCGACCCGGTGAAGTTGTACGAATACCTGGCCCGCGGCAAGCCAGTGGTCGCCACGGCCATGGCGGAACTGGCCGCCTGCGGCGATCTGATCTACATCGCGCGCAACGCGGACGATTACGCCGCGCAACTCGATCGGGCGGTAGCGGAGAACGACCCCGCGCTGCGGGAGCGCCGCATGGCCTACGCTGCCGCGAACACCTGGCAGCAGCGCTGTCACACAATTGATGCCGCCGTACGCGGCCGGTTCCCGCTGGTCTCGATCATTGTGGTCACCCACAATAGCGGTGAATTCGTAGGTCCCTGCATGGAATCCATCGCGGCCGAGACGTCTTATCCGAATTACGAAGTGATCCTGGTGGATAATGCTTCAACCGACAGCACGGTGGAGGCAATCCGCGCGCATATGCCGGCCGGCGATGCCCGCTTCCAATTCATCCATATGCCTGCGAACGCCGGATTTGCCGCCGCCAATAACGCCGGCGCGCGCGCGGCGCGCGGCGATTATCTGGTTTTGCTGAACAGCGATACCGTGGTCACCTCCGGATGGCTGGGGCGCTTGCTCAGCCATCTCCAGCGCGACCCTGGAACCGGCCTGGTCTGCCCGGTGACTAACTTCGCCGGGAACGAAGCCATGATCGACGTCTCCTATGTTTCGGCGGAGGCGATGCAGAGCTTTGCGCAGGAGTTGGCGCGCGACCGGGAGGGGCGCCGGCTGGAACTGGAGGTGGCGCCGCTATTTTGCGTCATGATACGCAAGTCGCTCTGGCAGGAGCTGGACGGGCTCGACGAGCGATACGAAGTCGGCATGTTCGAAGACGACGACTTCTCCCTCAAAGTGCGGCGGCGCGGCTTGCGCGTGGTGGCGGCCGAGGATTGTTTTGTGCATCACTTCGGCCAGGGATCCTTCGCCCAGCTCCCCGCCGAGACCTACGAGAAGATTTTCCAGGAAAACCGGCGGCGATTCGAAGAGAAATGGAAGGTGACATGGAAGGCCCACCAGCCGCGGCCCAATGTGAAACCGGCCTACGCCCGGACGCGATTTCACCCGGCCCGATTCTGCCGGCACACCTAGCCGATGTCTCTCAAGAGCGAACAGGGGCGCGCCTTGCCGCGCCGCCATAAAGGACAGCAACCCGCGATGTCGAGCGGCGCGGGCCACCCCGTTTTGCGCGTGTTCCCTGGAAGCCTGAAAGAACTCATCCGGCCGTACTATTTGCGGTGGGTCTATTTTCCCCTGATCCCCCACGCCCAGCCCGCGGAATTCCGCGCCTGCTGGAATTATCCGTGCGAGCGGCTGGACGAGCCGATCCGGCGCCTGCCGCCGGCCGCGAACCTGCCGGACGTGCTTTTCTATCCCATGACGGACTGGCATCAGCGCAATCAGCGCAGCCGCCAGCTCGCCCTGGCCCTCGGCCAAATGGGGCATCGCTGCATCTATTTGAATCCGCACTTGGGCCGGGAGTACGAGACGAGTCCGCTGTTCGACCGCCGCCCGCGCCTGGCGCAACTGGCGCCCAACATATTCGAGCTGCACGTGAGGCTGCCGGGCGAGCCCGTCTACCATTTCCGTATGTTGCGGCCAGACGAGGAGGCGTACCTGGCGGCTGTGCTGGGCGATATCCTGCCGGAAAACCGGCACGGCGTCATGCAGATCGTCAGCTTCCCCATCTGGATGGGCGTGGCCGGCGCTCTGCGCGGGTCTAGAGACTTTCCGATTATCTACGATTGCCACGATTTCCTGTCCGGCTTCGGAAATGTTGCCGGAAGCATCCTGGCGGCCGAGCCGGCGGCACTGGCCAGCGCGGACCTGGTACTGTTCTCGGCGCCACAACTTCATCAGGCGCACCCCGGCGTGCGCTCCTGGATGCTGTTGCGCAATGGCGTGGATGCCGGCCATTTCCGGGATGCGCTTCCCGTCGCCGGACAGCCGCCGGCCGCGGGGTACGTGGGCGCGTTGCAGGAATGGTTCGACATCGACTGCCTGGAAGCGGCCGCGCGCGCCAATCCGGACTACCGCTTCGTGCTGGTCGGGCGCGTGGACCACGCTCCCATTCTGCGGCTGCAATCGCTCGCGAACATCGAGTTCGCGGGAGAAGTTCCGTACGATCGTCTGCCGGAGGTCTGCGCTTCGTTCCGGGTGGGATTGATCCCGTTTCGCATCAACTCCCTGACCTTGGCGACGAACCCCATCAAGCTGTACGAATATTTCAGTTGCGGCATGCCCGTGGTGAGTACTTCATTGCCGGAAGTGGAGCGCATGGGGCACCTGGCATACGTCGCGCGGACACCCGCGGAGTTTGCCGCGGCCGTGCGGCAGGCGATGCAGGAGAACGATCCGGAGCGGCGGCAGCGGCGGCTGGACATCGCGGTGCGGGAGAGCTGGATGGATCGCGCCCAGACGCTGGTCGCGCGGATCCGGGGGCTTTCATCCGGGCTGCCGCGCACACTGCATATCGGCGGATACTGGCGCGGACAAAACGACATCGTGCGGCAGATGATGCTGGGCTTGCGGGCTGCAGGCGCTGATGTCTATGAATTCAACACCGACGAGCGGCCGGGGGCTTTGGAAACCGGCGATATTCCGTACGACCGGGGAACTTCGGGTCCGGTCTGGCTGAATTGGGAAGTGCTGCGTCCGGTAATCGAGGCTTTCGATCCCGAGCTGATCGTCTGCAATGCGGGCGGGTTGAGCTTCCGCCCCCAGCATGCCGCCGCGCTCAGGTCGAAGTGCCTGCTGGTGGGCATCGCCCTGAGCGATCCGGACGTGTTCGAGCGCGCCACCAGCAAGATCGCGCGCAACTTTCACGTCTTCCTGACCAACGCGCCGCAGTGTGTGCCGGCCTATCGCGAAATGGGTGCGCGGGTGATGGAACTGCCGATCGCGACCAATGAGGAGTTCTTCCAGCCGGTCCCGCCGCGCGACGACCTCCGTTGCGACGCGCTGTTGATCGGCCGGGCGCACCGCGACCGCGTGGAGCCGGTTCGCGCCCTGTGCGAACGCTTCCAAGTGCACGTCTATGGCGAGGGCTGGGACGAGTTTGGCATACCCAGCCGGGGCCTGATCTTCGGGCAGGATCTTCTGGCCGCCTTGAATTCGGCGCGGGTGACGCTGGTCTTCTCGCGCACGCCGGCCGGCCATGGCATCATCAAGGTCGGCCTGTTCGACTTCCTGGCGGCCGGCGCGCTGGTGGCCGCCGACTATATTCCGGAGTTGGCGCATTACCTGGAGCCGGGCCGGGAGATTCTAACGTTCCGGAATGCGGAGGAACTGGTGGCCCTCGTGGAACGCTGCCGTGCGCATCCGGAAGAAGCCGCGGCAGTCCGCGCCGCGGGCCGGACGCGCGTGCTGCGAGAGCATACCTGGCGGGCCATATGGCCGGGCCTGTTGATGGCTATTGCAGATCTCGCAGGGAAGCTCCCCTGATCGCGCTCCGCAAGATCGCGCAGGTGATCTTGCTAATACCGATGCACCTGGGCCTGACGGAGGAGGATGTGCGCATGGCGGCCGCGGCGCTGGGCCAGATCTGCACAGAGTCCGGCGGCTCGCTCCGTGATCCATAGGACGTCTGCAACCAGGCAGCAGTCGAACAGGAAATTGAAGATGAATAAGTGCTTTTGAAATTCATTTCCATCGCCCAGAATGGCGGTGTAAAACATCAGCGCCCCCGCCGACGCCATGGCCGCCTGGAACTGCAGCAGCACGCAGGTCCGCGGATTCGCCGCACGTGCGCTGAGCCACCACGGCGCGGCGATATTCGCGAGCAGAAACACCGCCATGAACCAGAGGCTATGCAACCGCTTGCGCGCCGAGTCCCACAGGCTGAAGGCCTTGCTCAACGCCGTACAAGGACGGCCCACCGCGCGCTCGAAATTGCCGAGGGGCACGCGGTTCGACAAGGAGTTCCGCACGCCGCGACTGGTTAATGCCAGGAGCCGCCGCGGGCGGGCGAGATAGAACTCCACCAATCGTGCGTAGGATGCCTGGCGCGGGAAGCTGGCCGGATCGCCGACAACTGAATGCACGCTAAAAGCCGATTGCCCAGCGTAAGCGCTCAACCTTGGGTCGAGCCCCAGCGCCACGAGATCCTCTGCCGGCGAAGGAGAATAGGGCAGCACCTGCAGGAAGATCGAATTATAGAGGTTGACCATCCGAACTTTGTAGTTCATTTTCAAAACCACGCCGCCAACCGACAGCCACGCGGACATCGCCAATACGCCCAGCACCCACACCGCGCGCCATTCCCCGGAACGCGGGGTTACCCGGCGCAGGCTGATCGCCAGGAATGGAACCGTAGCCAGAAGTACGGGCAGGTTTTGCACCTTCGCCGCCACGAAAAGCACGAGCGTTAGGAAAACAGCCACCAGCTGCGGACGCGAGGGAGCCGGATGATTGACCAGAAGAATGACGGCGGCGATAAATGCCAGGCCGAATAAATAAGTGGCGGATTCCGAGTAGAACGAATTGAAATAAGCCAGGTATCCGGTGTCGCACCCTATAAGCAGGAGCAACGCGCCCAGCATGCATTGCGTCAGCCGGGTAAGTCCGCTGGCGCAACGGAGCAGCAGGGCGAACGCTACGAGCAGGGCCAACAGATGGACGGCACCCAGCACCCGGGCATCGAATACCGCGGCGCGTCCGACCAGCCGCCGGACGATGCGAGCCGCGCTGGTGAAGGCTAACTCGGAGGTCACGTAGTCGGGAAGCTGCAAAGGCACAATCTGATAAGTCAGATTCGCGAAGCAGAAGTACGGCCTGGGAGCCGCCAGCACGCTGGCTGGATACTTGAGTCCCGCTCCCGGCAGGACGCGGGCGAAATCGCCCTGGTCCGCCATTCCCACCGCCGGCGGCACAAATAGCACGAACGAGCCGATGGCAGCGGCCAGCAAAAGCACCACGACGGCAAGCCATTGTTGAAAGCTGCCATGGGGCATCCCGTCCATGGTGCCAATGTAACCTAACCGGCTTAGCCGGAGCTTGGCCCGGAAAGCGGACATCCGCATCGGTGTCCGCGAGTGACACGAGCGATAATGGTTGCGAAGGGTGGCTCACGACGCTGACCAGTCGCCGGGCGTGGAACATCCGCCCCAGCCGGAGTTCCCTTGGCGAAGGGGATTTGCCCTCACGGTCGTTGATACCACAGGCCATCTCTACACCATGTCGCTGGGTTGACGAGGGTATCAACGAGGAGGCTTGTTATGACCAAAGACGGCGGCTTCGAGAAGGCTGTCCGCCGCACCGGGGAAACCGGCCAGCGCTACACCCAAGCGCTCACCGACCTTGAAGGGCTCCCAGCCCGGACGTTTCACCAGTTGGACGGTGCGCGTCTGGTCGCCCATCTTCGGGATCACTACGGCATCGACGCGGTCGCCGCGACCAAGGTCAGTCAGCACCACGACCACGTTTTTCGCATTGACCGCCGCGACGGCGACCCGTGGATTGCACGCGCGTTCTCGCCTGCCCGCCCGCGGGCCGGCGTCGAAGGCGATGCCGCGATCCTGCGGTTCCTGGAGCGCCACGACTACCCAGCGGAGCGGCTCACGACCGACGACGCGGTGTCGGTATGCGACGATATGACCGTCCTCGTCACCCGATTCGTCCCCGGCGGGCCGCTCCCGGTGGCCGCCGGACACCAGGGCAGCGAGAAGTTCGCCATCATGGGTGACCTGCTTGGACGGCTGCATACCCTGCCGTTCGACGAGTCCGCCAGCCGCCCCGGTGGGGCGAGCGGGGATGATCCAAACCACGAGGGCAGCCCGCGTCAGGACCTCATGGCGGCCCTCGCTTTCCTCGACGCGGTTGACACCAGGGTCGCTCCGGACGAGCGCGAGCGATTCGAGCGGCTCCGCGACCAGGTGCGCTCGGCCGACGACGGCCACGGCCTGCCGGAGGCGTTGCTGCACGGCAACCTCCTCCACGCCCCGGATCACGTGATCCTAAGCGAGCAAGGGCCGGTGGCGATCAATTGGAAGGCGGCCGGGCGCGGCCCGCGCCTGGCGGACTTTGCCTGGCTTATGTGGGGCACCTGGCGCAACGCGGACTGGATCAGTCTGGCCGTGGCCGCGTACCGCGAGCACGTCGCGTTGACCGACGACGAGATCGAGCGGCTCGAGGCGGTGATGTACATACGGCCCTTGTACCTGGGCTGCTTCAGCTACCGGCGTGACCTGGTCAACGGCCGCCCGCCCAGCCGGGAGGTGTGGGGCTTCGTTAACCCCAGGCACATCGGCGCAATTGCAGCCGCGACCCGTGCCGCGTACCGCCGCTAGCTCCACGGGCACGGGTCCGACCACACAGGGGGCTAAGAAGCCACGCCAAAGCCGGTCAGAATCTGTGGGTCTAACTATTGGATTCGCAGGCCGTTCGGCAGCGCCGCTTCCTCCGTCCCGGTAGTAACCACGATGGTTGTCGGGTCGGGCGCGACGCTCGCGCCGATGGAGACCTTTACCTGGAGTGTGGTCGCGTTTGTGACCGTGATGTTGGAGGCCGTCACCCCCGCCGGCGGCGTCACCTGGGTAGTGCCTTGTACGAAGTGCGTATTGGCGCCCGTCAGAGTTACGGTCACCGCCTCACCGGGCGTTACCAGGCTGGGAGCGGCGGTGCCGATCACCGGCGTGCCCGCCGGCAGCAGTTCGTTCATCAGACCCGTCACAATGAATACCGCCATCTGGCCGCGCGTCAGCGTCTCGTCCGGGCAATACACGCCCGGACCGCAGCCGGACGTAATGCCGACCTGAGCCATCTTCTGGACAAACGGGAAAAACATGTTAGAGGGCGGCACATCAGTGAAATAAGGCGTGGTGGGATACGTGTACGGTGTGGTCCGGTAACGGGACACGATGATGAACACGGCCATTTCGCCGCGGGTCACGGCGTCGTTCGGGCAAAAGGCGGTCGCCGTGCAGCCGCTGGTGATCCCCAGGTCGCGAAGCTTCTGCACGAATTTGAAGTACGGGTTGGTGGGCGGCACATCCGTGAAATAGGGCGTGGTCGTATAACTGAAGCTGCTGCCTCGTTCAATCGCCGCGATCAGGAAAACGGCCATCTGGCCGCGGGTGGTGGTCGAGTCCGGACAATAGTCCAAAGGCGACGAAGAGCAGCCGGAGGTGATGCCGGACTGATACATGACATCGGCGAAGTCGAAGTAATAGGCCGGCGGCGGCACATCCGCGAAAACGTCCGCGGTGGCGCGCTGCGTCACGGTTACAGTCTGGCTGCCCAGGGTTATGGCGCCGGTGCGTACGGCGCCGGAGCTATTGGCCGTCACCCGAAAGCTGACGCTGCCATTCCCGGTTCCGCTGGCCCCGGCGGTGATACTGACAAAGTCGCCGCCAGCGACGGTCCAGGTACAGCCGGCGGTGGCCGTTACGTTCAACACGGGCCCGGTCTGGCTGCTGGAATCGAGATAGACCGCGGCGGGACTGATCGACGCATCGCATTCTGCCGCGAAGCTGGCCGTCTGATTACCGCTCAGATGATTGAAGGCCGCGTTGGACGGCGAGAAGCTGAATCCGGTTATCGCCGGTGTAACTGTGTAGTCGCCGCCACTGGGAACCGTGAAGCTGTACCGGCCCGAGCCGTCCGATGTGGCCGTGCCGGTTTGCGATCCGGTTAGATTTACGGTCGTCCCGCTCAGCCCGTTGCCGGAAAGCGTGATCTGGCCGGAGATAGTATACGTGGAGGGGTCGATCTTCGCCAGGAAGGCATTCATCGCCGCCGGAGGCAGAGTCTGCATGGCGCCCGGCGTGACCGGAAAATTCGGGGATAGCGTTGAGCCGGTCGTAACTGCCAGCCCCTCGGGATCCAGGGCGATACCCAATACGCGATCGTCGCCGGTGCCGCCCAGGTAACTGGAGGTCAGCAGCACGGCCGCGTCCGGGCTCAATTGCGATACGAACCCGTCGAAACCGCCGGCGGCCGCGGACTGCCAGGCGCCGGCCAATGGGAAATTTGTAGAAACAGTATAGCCGCCGACCCAGACATTGCCCGCACTATCCACTGCCAGAGCGAGCGCCGCATCGGAGCCATTGCCGCCCAGGTAAGTTGAATATGTCAGCGAGCCGCCGCCCGGGCTCAATTTGGCGACGAAAGCGTCGTAACCGCCCGCGTTCACCGTCTGGTAGACGCCCGCGGTCACCGGGAAATCGGAGGAATAGGTGGTACCCGCCACGTAGAGATTACCGCCGGGATCGATCCGCAGGGCATACGCCTGGTCCAGATTGCTGCCGCCCAGATACGAGACCATGGTCCAGGCGGATCCATCCGCGCTGAGACAGGCGATCAGCGCATCGCCTTCCCCGCCGGGCGATGGCTGCAATGGGGTCTTCACGGCGAGATTACTGGAATCGGTGTAACCCGCGATACAGGCGCGGCCGCCGGTGTCCACCGCCACGGCTTCCGCCAGATCGTTCCCGAGGCCTCCCAGCAGCGTCGCGTACAGCGCCGCGCTGCCGGTGGCGTTCAACTTCACCAGAAAGGCATCCGCGAAACCGCCGCCGTACAGTTTCTGGGCGGCGCCGCTGGTGGTCGGGAAACTGGACGAAGTGCACCCGCTGATGTACGCGTTGCCGGCGGCATCGATAGCGATGCCGGTCCCGGTCTCCTGGCCCGCGCCGCCGATGTACGATCCGTAAATCAGTTTGCCGGCCGGGTCCAATTTGACGGCGAACGCATCCGCCACGCCGCCAAAGACCGTCTGCCAGGCGCCTGCGGTCGCGGGAAAATTAGCAGCCTCCGTGGTTCCGGCCACATAGGCATTACCGGCCGGATCCACGGCGATGGCCTGCCCGGAGGTATTGGCATTGCTCGCCAGGACGGTGTTGTAAAGCAGTGCGCCGTTTCCATCGAACTTCATCACGAATGCGTCAGTATTGCCGTTGACGCCGGAACCCGCGGCGGGGAAGCCGATGGAAGCCGTGGCGCCCGTCATGTAAACGCCGCCGGCACTGTCTACGGCAATGGCGTATCCGGCATCGTTGCCGGCCCCTCCCACGTACGTCGCGTAAGACAGCACAGGATCGATCGATAGCGGCCGGCGGCGATCGTACATTCCCAGTTTGAAGCGCGCCGTGGCCCCGTCCAGGCGCAGAGCAATGGCGACACGCCGGCGTTGTCCGGCGATCTCCTGCCATGCTATCGGCCGCCGGTGCTGGATGGTGCCGAACCCGGTCTCGATCGTCAGGTTCCCCTGGCTGTCCGCCGATACGCGTGCAGCGCCGGAGAAATTGATGCGGATGCAGCCGGGATCGGCCCCAGCCCGTACCAGGAATTCGTATTCCAGATCGCCGGCTTGCGCCTGCCACACCAGGTCGATGCCCGGATAAATACCGCGGAACCGCACGCGCTGGTAGTGAGGGATCGCCGTAAGCGCGGCGTTGCCAGGCCCGCCGTAGTAGTTGGTGACGGCTGCCAGGGGTTGCTCGCCGGCGGTCTCCGCGCGCGGACTCCCACCCGCAAACCGGATTCCCAGCGGTCCATAAGTCGCGTGGCCATCCCGCTGCAATTGCACGGCATAGCCAGGGCCCCGGGCCACGAAGGCTACGCGGCTGCCCGCCTGGCCCCGGTTGGGCTCGAAGTAAGCATCCGGCCGGATGGCTGCCCCCACGGATGACGTACCGATCAGCGGGAGGGCGATCCATAGTAAGCGCACGCCTTCTTCATCGGCGTGTTCTCACCAAAACTTAAGGCGTTTACCTTAGGCCGCCCCTACAGCACGGCAATCGGCTTCCACCATCTCGCGCACCAATGCCTGGAATCCGATCTGCGGCCGCCATCCCAGCTTTCGGCACGCCTTCGCCGCCTCTCCCTGAAGCACATTCACTTCCGCCGGACGAAACAGCGTAGGGTCGCTGGTCACGTAGTCCCGGTAATTGAGGCCGACGTGCCCGAACGCCAGCTCCACAAACTCCCGGACCGAATGCGTCTCGCCGGTGGCCACCACGTAATCATCGGGCTCCGGCTGCTGGAGCATACGCCACATGGCCTCCACATATTCGCGGGCGTGACCCCAATCGCGCTTGGCGTCCAGGTTTCCCAATGGCAGGTGGGGACTGCGCCCGGCCAGGATACGCGCCACCCCGGAGGTGATCTTCCGGGTGACAAACTCGTAGCCGCGCCGGGGCGATTCGTGGTTGAACATGATGCCGCTCGAGGCATGCAGCCCGTATGCTTCCCGGTAATTGCGGGTCATCTCAAACCCGCATACCTTGCTGATGCCGTAGCTCGACCGGGGATGAAACCGCGTCCGCTCGTTCTGCGGAAACTCCTCGGCCTCACCGAACATTTCACTGGATCCCGCGAAGTAGAACCGGCACTTGGGAGCCAGGTCCTTGATGGCCGAGAGCACGAAATGCGTGCCGTTGATATTGGTGTTGAGCGTCGAGAATTCGTCGTCGAAGGAGTAGCTCACGAAGCTTTGGGCTGCCAGGTGATAGCACTCGTCCGGCGCGATCCGGGCCACCAGTTGATACAGGCTGGCGAAACTCTCGAGCGATGCGGCATGCAGGCAAACCTGATCACGCACGCCGTTAAGCCGGACCAGCCGGTGCTCGGGATCCTCCAGGGCCACCCGCCGCACGGCCCCGTGGACTTCATAGCCTTTGGCGAGCAGCAGCTCGGCCAGATACGACCCGTCCTGTCCCGTGATGCCGGTGATCAGCGCCCGTCGTCCCATGAATCGAATTTTCATTATACGCACCGACTTACAAGCGCCGCCCGGCTGTTACAATCTGGAGTTATTTGCCCCATATGCGCACAGCCGCACTGTCCCCGCCGCGCGACTTTAGCGGGCTACGCCATCCGCGCGTGTCCGGATTGCCGGTTTGAATTTCTGGACCCGCAACCGGACGACGCAACATTGGACGCGATCTACGGCCACGATTATTTCCTGGGCCAACCCGCAGAGCGGTCGCGCATGAAGACCGCGACCGGGGCGCTGTACCTGGACCTGCTCTCCGGCATGTTGCCCGCGGAGAGCGCCTCGCTTCTGGAAATCGGCTGCGGTCAAGGCGAGGTCCTGCAGGAAGCCCGGCGGCGCGGGTATCGCGTTGCCGGGATCGAGGTCTCGCAGGACGCGGCCGCAATAGCCAACGAACGCCTGGGACAAGTGACCGTGCGCGCGGAGGCCGAGGGCTCTTTCGCCGCGATTCTGGCGGCGGATGTCATCGAACACGCGCGCGATCCGCAAGCCTTTCTGGCGCATTTGCATGAATTGCTCCTGCCGGATGGCGTGCTGCTCCTGGTCACGCCGTCGCTGGCCAGTTGGACACGCCGCCTGATGCGCCGCCGATGGATGGAATACAAGGTCGAGCATCTGTTCTACTTCAGTCCGCAGTCCATACGGCTGCTGTTGGAGCGGGCCGGCTTCCGCGACGTGCTGATCCGGCCGAATCGCAAGATTCTGACTCTCGACTACGTCGCGCGCCACTTTGCGCGGTTTCGGGTGCCGGTGATGAGCCCGGCGATGGGGCTGCTGCGGCGCCTGGTCCCGGACCGCCTGGCCCACCGCCATTGGCGTCTTCCCGCCAGCGGCATGCTGGTTACGGCCCGCAAAACAGTGGCACGCGTGACGCCTAAGGTCTCGATCATCGTCGCCGCATTCAACGAAGCCGCGACATTCCCGCACTTGATGGAGGCGCTACTCCAGAAAGAAATCGCCGGCGTCGACCGCGAGATCATCGTGGTCGAGAGCAATTCGACGGACGGCACGCGCGCGCAGGCCCAGCGCTATGCGGAGTGTCCCGGCGTGCGGCTGGTGTTGCAGGACCGGCCGCGCGGCAAAGGCCACGCCATACGCGAGGGCCTGCGGAACGCTAACGGCGATATCGTGCTCATTCAGGATGCGGACCTCGAATACGATCTGGCCGATTACGATTCCCTCCTCGCACCGATCCTCTCCCGGCGGGCGGAGTTCGTGCTGGGTACCCGGCACGCCGGCGACTGGAAGATCCGCAAATTCGCACGGCAGAAAAGCCTGTCGGCGGCGCTCAATTTCGGGCATGCTTTTTTCACCGGCCTGATCAACGTCCTGTATCGCCAGCAGATGACCGATCCGTTCACCATGTTCAAGGTTTTCCGCCGCGAATGCCTCTCCGGCCTGGAGTTCCGCTGCAACCGGTTCGACTTCGACCATGAGCTGGTCATCAAGCTGGTGCGCAAAGGCTACCGGCCGCTCGAGATTCCCGTGAACTACTGTTCCCGGTCGTTTCGAGAAGGCAAAAAGGTGCGCCTGTTCCGCGATCCGCTCACCTGGCTGTGGGTGGATCTGAAGCTGCGCTTCACGCGCTTGGACGTGGACCGGCTACCGCGCGTTCCGCGCTCTCTTCCCGCCGCCGGCGGTAGTCACCCCGCGACAGGTGATGCTCCAGCCAAAGATACAAAACGATAAACAGGTAGCGGCTGCCCATCTCTTTAATCTTCAACTTGGATATCCCGGATTTCCGATTGGTCCACGAAATCGGCACCACGGCGTACGAATAGCCGCGTACGATGGCCTTGAGGGGCATCTCCACGGTCAGGTTGAAGTGCGGCGAAATGAGCGGTTGCATGCCGTCAATGGCTGGCCGCCGGTAGCACTTGAAGGCGTTCGTAATGTCGTTAAAACGGAAGGCGAAAAGGATGCGGATGAACCAGTTGGCCAGGCGATTGATGAGCAGTTTGTGTACCGGGTAATCCACGATACGGCTGCCGCGGACAAAACGCGAACCGAACGCGCAGTCGTAACCCTCTTCGATCTTCCGGTAGTAGCGGACCAGGTCGTCGGGGCTGTCGGAACCATCGGCCATCATCACCGCAATGGCGTCCCCGGAGGCTTGTGCCAGTCCGGCCCGTACAGCCAAGCCGAATCCGTGCGGGCCGGTATTCGTCACCAGCCGAATCCCGGGGTAGGCGCCCACCGCGCGGCGGACACAGTCCGCGGTTCCGTCGATGCTGCCGTCGTCCACCACCACGATTTCATGCGGAACCTGCTCGCGGCTCAACGCGACGCTGATATCGCCAATAGTCCGGCCGATGGACCCTTCTTCGTCGCGTGCCGGGATTACCACGGAGAGCTTCATCGGGCCGGGACTCCATGCGTATGCCGGCTAACGATCTCATCCAGGATGCGCGTCAGGTTGTACTGCATGGACCAGTGCGGAAAGTGATCGTGCAGCTTGCGCAGGTCCGTGATATAGCAGATATGGTCGCCGGTGCGGTTCGTATCCTGATAGCTGTACCGGAGCTTCAGCCCGAGCCCGGCCAGCGCGTCCACGGTTTCGAGGATCGACAGGCTGTTCTGGCGGCCGCCGCCCAGATTGTATACTTGGCCGCAGCGCGGCGCGCGGAAGAATTCCAGGAAGAGATGGGCTACATCGTAACTGTGTATCTGGTCACGGACCTGTTTGCCCTTATACCCGTAGATCGTGTACGGTTTGCCGGCCGCGGCGCAGTGAACGATGTACGCCAGGTACCCGTGCAGCTCCACGGCCGCATGCTGCGGACCGGTCAGGCAGCCGCCGCGAAACACGCCCACCGGCATCTGGAAATAGCGCCCGAACTCCTGGCACATCACGTCGGCGGCTACCTTGGAGGCGCCGAACACCGAGTGCAGACATTGATCGATGGACATGCTTTCATCCACGCCGTCGCGTCCGTCGGCATAGTCGTAGCGCTTTTCCAGCTCGACGAGGGGCAGATCGTTCGGGCGGTCGCCGTACACCTTGTTGGTGCTGGTGAAACAAAAAGGCGACTCCCGGCAGAAGTCGCGCGCGGCGACCAACAGATTCATGGTGCCCAGGGCGTTCACGTCGAAGTCTTCGTACGGGATGGACGCGGCTTTATCGTGCGAGGGCTGGGCGGCAGTGTGGATGATGAATTGCGGCCGCTCGCCGGCGAACAGATCCCGCACAGCCTGCCGGTCACGTATGTCGATGGGGAAGTGCCGGTAGCGCGGCAGTGTTTCCTTGAGCTCCTCGACGACGGGATGCGTGGTGCCTTGCTCGCCGAAGAACTGGCGGCGCATGTCGTTATCGATGCCGATGACCTCCCAGCCCGCCGCAGAGAGCTGGCGTACGCACTCCGAACCAATCAGCCCTCCGGATCCGGTAACCAAAGCCTTCATAGCCAAAGTCCAATCTACTATTCGGCGCGCCGGCCGGGCAAATCGGGCCGGTACTCGAACACAAACTCGTTGCAGCCGAGCGATCCGCCGCAGGTAGTCAGGCGGGTCAGGATGAAGCCGCGCTTGCGATAGAAGTCGAGGATCGCCTCGGGCCTGGCAACCTCGAACGGATAGCCGCCTACCCAATCGATCAGGTCCCGCCAGGGAGACATGCCGCGATCCTTACCTTCGTTGCGCCACGACTCGAAGGGCCGCAGGCGAAGAAAGTCCTTGACGGTCCGGCGCCACCAGAGATGGACCAGAACGGGTACCGTCACCAGGAATCGGAGACCCGGGGGTAAGCGGTTGTACCTCCGTTTCACGGCCCGCCAGCGATCGCTGATCTTGCCTTGATCGTTATAAATGGCGATGAATAGCTTGCCTCCGTCTGCCACCAGATTGCCGGCATTCTCGAGCGCCTGCCACATCGCTCCCGTATGATGAAGCACACCCCATGCATACACGACTTCGTAACGGCCGAGCCGCGCCAGATATGACGGATCCAGGATCGAGCCTTGTTCTACGAGCCAGCCGCCGTCATTATCCGAATGGCGTTCTCGCAACTGCTCGACGCAGGCCACGGACTGCGGGTCGTAGTCGAAGGAGAGCACCCGTGCGCCCAGGCGGTGAGCCGCCAAGCTGAACAAGCCGCTGCCACACCCGACATCGAGGAACGTGCTGCCCTGTAAATCGGTGACTTCCAGCATCCGCCGTAGTGACTCTTCGGCTTTAAGGATGCGGTCTTCGTGGAGGTTTGAAAGAAACCGGCGCCAGTTATCGCCGAACGCAAAGCGCGCCCCGGCGGCGATCTCTTCCTGGGCAGTGCGCATTCACTTCACTGTAACGCATGCGATCGTCTAAACCGGATTTACCGTAGCATCCATACCGGCAAAGGGCAGCACGGCTTGGCTGGCGCGCTTGCGCAGGAGCCACTTGCTGTAAGGAGGTACTTCGTTGCGTGCCAGGTCCTGCAGAATCAGTTCTGTTACCTCATGCTCCCGCAGATCCGGTGCAATTCGCTCCAGACGCCCTTCACGGCGCAACAATTCCGACTTCTCTTTGGAAAGCACCTGCTTTGTGGTATCGGGGAACTGTTCGTAGAGCGTCTGGGCCATCACCTGACGATACTGCTCGTACTCCATGATCAGGCTGCGCTCTTCGGCCTCCTGGTTCTGGCGCAGAATAGTACGCTCACGCTGCCGGTACCGCTCCTTGGCAGCCGCCTCCGTATGCTCATCGACGAACCGGCGCCGCGCCGCGGGATCTTTGACAATTCGGATTACGAGTCCTGCTGCATTCTTCAAATTCTGACCTGTCCGCTGCTTCTGTCTGCATATGTCGAGTGCCATCTCGCACCAGTCCAGTAATTCCTGCCCTTCTCCGGTACTGGGGCCCATTTCCAGGGCGCGCGCGACATAACTACAGGCGACGTGCGGTAAGACTCCCTCTTGCTTCATGGCAAGCACAAGTTGCCCGGCGCGCTCCAGTGCGTATAACTGCTCAGGTGTTTGCGCCGCGGCGGTCCAGACAGATGTAGACTTGAATGCAAAGCCGGCCTTTTCCAAGATACCCTGACAATGCGAGCGGGTCAGTTCTGGAGAATTAGCCGTTTGCAGCATGAGACTCTTACGTTCAGGCACATAGGCTGGGTGCCGATGTAGAGCGATACGCCAGTCTTCTGCAGAAATTACGTTATAAGATCCCAAGACCTGAATCCGGATAAGTTGGTCGAAAGCCGGCTCGAGGGTTTGCATCAGCCGTGAGAAGTAGTGGGGCGGGTTCAAGATGCCCACGTGTTCCATGGCGAGTTTGCGGGCGTCCATTACGACGAGGTCAGTCTTCTCAAAGGCCACGGCAAAGAAGCGATACAAGTGTTTGGCCGTAATTCCGTCAAGCTCCATATAACGGCCGGCGTCAAGCACTCTGAAGAAGCCGTTGTTGATAGATTGGATCAGCTTATCCGTCCAGGTAATGCTGCCTGTACAGCGGCCGGTCTCGCGATCCAATAGGAAGCTGGCTTCCTGAAACACGTTGCTCCATTTCACCTCTTCTTGCTGATCGGTTGCAGTTAAAGCCCGAAAGCGTAATGGAATGAACCGGTCCATGGCGAGCTTCAGGCGCTGATAGAACTTGCCATGCACCGAGTTGATATTCAGCATGCGGGCGATTTCACGGCCACTGAATGTAACAGTCTTGGCAAAATTGTTGCGGAAGGTCAGGACACCAAGAACCACAAAGATATCGAGGTCCTGCTCAGTCGGCAAGCCCAGTTCATTGTTACCCTGGATCTGCCATACGACTTCCATCTCACTACCGTTGGGTAGGACTTTCGTACCCTTAATTTCGATCTTCCCGACCCTCTTGCCAACCCTACGCTCAAGAACCGCGAATGGAATCGCCGCGAGGTTCTCCTCCTCAACGGACAGGTTAACCAAGGCCGGTTTGGGATTCGGTTTTGTCACGTGGCAGCCTCAGAACACGATGTGCTTCCTCTGTTTTTGTAACATTAGTCCTCCAGATTGTTCTAGCGGTTTACGGTGAAGCACACGTACAGGACCAATCTTTATTGGGAAGCACACGCCAAACCAACCAAAACCAGTGGTTCTCGCCGCCAGAACGCTATTGTTGGTTATTTCAACTCAAACCATAAACCATACCATATGGGCGGTCGAATGCGAATCCCAACGATCCGATTAGACCCATATTTTTCAGCACTTTAAGTGGTGATCTGAGCTCTGGATCTGGTGTGTGTTTGAGCGTAAAAGCCATGTGTTTGACCGTAAGTGCCGTGAGTCTCTCCGTAAGGGATCCGGAACCCATTCGAAACACACGAGATCGCCCGATGTGCTTGAGCATAATAAACACAATATGCTTATTTATCTATAATTTAGGCAGATCGTCCGTGGCCTGGTGAAGGCCGGGTTTACGGTGAAGCACACAAGGACGGCGATTTCTTACGGTCAGGTACACGATTCGCCCCCGTTATTTCCCGACAGCCACACAAACCAGCTAGCCGGTTTATTATCAAGCTCATGCCAGTTGACCTCAATCGTGGGTTTAATCGTAAGCGTGTGCGGCGCTGACGGGGCGGTCGATCTGTTGGAACCACAGCTCCAGCATCAGAAGCGACCATAGCCAATGTGAATTGTCACGCCGCAGCGCGTCGTGTTCCAGGAGCAGGTGCCGGACAAACGCTGGCGTGGCGATACCACGGTCGATAAACGTCGCGCTCGTCAAATGATCCCAGAGGAAGGCGCGCAACGTGTTGCGAAACCAGGAAGAGAGCGGGACTGCGAAACCCATTTTTGGCCGCGTCACGAGGGCAGGCGGCAGACGGCTGCCCAGTGCACGCAGCAAGATATATTTTCCTTTGCGGTCTCGGATCTTCCATGCATGTGGGATGGAAGCTGCTAACGCGGCCAGCTCATGATCGAGCATCGGACAGCGGACCTCCAACGAGTTCGCCATGGACATACGGTCCACTTTTGTCAGCATGTCAGCAGGTAGGTATTGAGTTGTCTCAAAGTAGAGTGCTTGCGACAGTAGATCCGCGTCGGCCGGCAGCAGAAAGTCCGCGAATGTACGGGTGAGGTAGGCGGATTCCGTCGGCAGTATCCAATCCGGCTCCAGGAGCTCCTTACGGAGAAGGCGGGGAGCGAAATTACTTTCGAAGTAACGCTCAAGGGCCGTGGGGCGGCTCAGCATATGGAGATAGTTCTTGCCGTAGACCGAGTACGGAAGCCGATCCGCAGTCCAGGAAACAAACGAGCGGAAGGCCTGCGGAATGCGGTCGAAACGACGCACCCTTTCGAGGGCTTGAAACCGGTCGTAACCGGCAAACAACTCGTCGCCTCCATCGCCGCTTAACGCGACTTTCACGTGTTGAACGGCGAACTCGGAGACGATGAACGTTGGAATGGCAGACGAGTCGCCGAAAGGCTCGTCGAAGTGGTGGACCAGCCGTGTGACCAGATCGATGGCGTCCGGACGAACCACGATCTCATGGTGATCGGTGCGATATTGACGGGCCGCCAACGCTGCATATTCCAGTTCATTAAAGGCGCTTTCCTCGAACCCAATCGAGAATGTGCGAACCGGCGCCGGCGATGCCAGCGCCATGGATGCCACTACCGAACTGGAGTCGATGCCACCGCTCAAGAAGGCGCCTAAAGGTACGTCGGCGATCATGCGGATGCGGACGGATTCATCGAACTTCACGCGTAATTGTTCACAGACGTCGGACTCCGAAAAATCCGGCGGCGTCTGCGCCACGGGCACGGGAAACCGCCAGTATCGGCCATGATCCACGGTTCCGCCCGCATCGTACGTCAACCACGAGCCGGGAGCCAACTTGCGCACCGCTTTGAAACAACTGAAAGGCTCGGGGATAAAGGTGAATTGGAAGTATAGCCGCAGCGCCTCCGCGTCGATTTCATCCGGCACGCCGGCGGCTCTCAGGCACTTCAGTTCGCTACCGAAGTACAGACCCTCCGGCAGGACCGCATAGTACAGCGGCTTCTTTCCAAAGCGGTCACGGGCCAGAAAGATGCGCTGCCGGGCGGCGTCCCAAACAGCAAAAGCAAACATGCCACGCAGGCGCTCGAGCCCGGCGGCGCCTTCTTCTTCATAGAGGTGGACCAGAGTTTCCGTGTCGCTATTGGTTTGGAAACGGTGCCCACCGGCGACCAAGTCCCGGCGGAGTTGCTGGTAATTGTAGATCTCGCCATTGAAGACCACCCAGACAGATCCGTCCTCGTTACAGATGGGTTGATGGCCGGTACTGAGATCGATGATGCTGAGGCGGCGCATGCCGATAGCGCAGCCGCCCTCGATGTGGTAACCCTCGTCATCCGGACCGCGGTGGCGGATCTGGCCGCACATGGTCCGGACCAGGCCTGGTTCCGCCTTTCGATTTCGCAGATAAAAACCCGCTATGCCGCACATTCAGCCAGCCCTTACTGTAGCCTATCATTGAGGTTTACATGGCCGCGGCTACTCCCGTCCTGCTGATGGTGCGCGCATTAAATCTGGGCGGCAGCGAGCGGCAGATGACGGAGATTGCCAAAGCGCTGGACCGGTCGCAATTCGATCCGCGAGTGGGCTGTTTCCGGCCCGCCGGTTTACGCGGCGACGAGCTACGTGCCGCCGGCATCCCCATCGTGCATTTCCCGGTGCCGTCAATGCTGAGCCTGAAGGGTGCCGTCGAAATCGGCGCCTACATAAGGGAGCACGGCATACGGCTGGTGCACACGTTCGATACACCGGCGAATCTCTACGGCGTGCCGAGCGCCCGGATGGCCGGCTGTCCCGTAGTCATGTCCAGCCAGCGGGTGCATCGTGCGCTATGGCCTCGGCCGGTGCGACATGCGTTGCGGCTTACCGATCGCATGGCGGACGGAATCGTGGTGAACTGCGACTTTCTGCGCCGGCACATGCTAGAGGAGGAGAAGGCGCCCACAGAGCGAATTCATCTCTGCTACAACGGGGTCAACACAGCGACCTTTCATGCGGAACACAGGCCGCGGCCGGCCGTACTGGCAGATGCATCGCTCGTCGTGGGAGTGGTCTGCGCGCTACGGCCGGAAAAGGGACTGGAGACGTTCCTGGAATCCTTTGCGGCCGTGCGGGGCATGCATCCGCGCATGAAGTTGGCCCTTGTCGGCAGCGGACCATGCCAGACCGCGCTGCAAGAACGCGCCCAGGCGCTCGGCATCCTGGCGGATTGCATCTTCGAACCGGCCACGGCCGGCGTGGCGGACTGGCTGCATGCGATCGATATCTTCGTGCTGCCGTCGCTCTCCGAGGCTCTTTCCAATTCGCTGATGGAAGCCATGGCCTGTGGCTGCGCCGTGGCGGCTACGCGCGTCGGCGGCAACCCGGAACTGGTCACACACGGCGAGACCGGCATGCTGTTCGAGCCTGGGGATGTCGCCGGCCTGGCCGGTGTTCTGCGAATGCTGATCGCGAATCGGGACCTGCGCGGTGAACTGGCGCGCCGGGCGGCACTTTTGATTCACGATCGGTTTACGCTGGAAGCCGCAGCTAGAAGAATGGGCGAAATCTATGCGGCGCTGCTGGCCTGATCACCAGAGCACCAGCGGAATGTCTCCCGGAGCGAACGACAGACCCATAGTGGCGCGAAACTCGGTGTGCTTGAACAGCGAACCGTTGCCGATGTCATAGTGCCGGGTATCGAAACGCATCACGGCATGCAGACCCTTGCCCAGATCGCGGGTGAAGCCGGCGCCGCCGCCATAGGAGGTGTAAGCGCCGAAGTTCTGGCCCAGGGAACTCATCCGCCCGTAACTGCCGTCGATGCCGAAATTCCAGTGCCGGATGCCGGAGTAGCTGTAGGAGCCGAACCCCATATCATTGCGGGAGCTGACAAAAACGCCATTACCCGGAACCACGTTATTCAGATACTGCGCTGTGAATTCAGAGTGCGGGATCGTATACGCCAGGCGCGCCTGTACGTCGGGCAGGTAGTTGGATTGGTAGGCGGCCTGGATACCGGTGGAAACGCCCAACAACGCCGCCACAGCGGGATCGAGAGGAACCACCGCCAGGCTCGAACTATTGACGCGGGCGCCGCCAGCGCGCGCCGAAAACTGTACATGCGGAGACAGGCGGGTACTGTAATTGAGACCTACCGAGTTAATCTGCGTGTCGCCGAATCCCTTGGTGTATTGAAAATAATCGAAGCGATAGTCCACGCCTACAGTGGAATGGCGGGTAACGCGGTACTCGGCATCGGCTCGGGCAACGCCGGTAGTGACGCCGTATAGCGCGCTCGATTGGCGGCGCACCACGCTGCCTTGGCCGCCCAAATTGAATGACCAGCGGGCGGACTTGCGATACGTCAGGTCCGCCGAGGAGCCCAGGAAGAAGACGCGGTTATCGTAGATGTCGCTCTGCGGCAGCAGCAGATAGTTCGGATCCAGAGTGCCGAGGGTGGAAGAAAGAAAGTAATTCCGGGAATAGAGACCGCCGTCCTCCCGGAGGGTGAACGTCACGCGCTGGGTAGGCCGGTGGGTAAGAATCAAGGACAGGAATTGATCGGTACCGTCCCAATAAGTGTCATTGGGATAGTGGCGAAAATCGCCGCGGTAATCCAGCGCCAGGGTGGTGTGTTTCCAACTGCGATAGGTGTACGCCCCCAGGTTGGCCTCCACGCCATAGAGGTCGGTCGAAGGGATGGAACCGTTAGAGGTCAGCGACACCGGCACCAGGCCGGTGTCGTAGATTGCGCTCACGCCAATATACGGCCGGAACGCGACCGGAGCCTCGCCTTGGGCGGCAGGAGTCTCCCCGCGGCTCAGGATAGCGGGCCCGGAATACTCCTCGCCCGAATTGGTTTGGGCGTCGGACTGCGCGAACGCAGCGCCCGACAGCAAAGACAGCAACAAGCCGCTCAAAAGGGACGTTCGAACCAGCAGCAAAGGACCTCCGGATTTTCTGAAAAATCGCCGAATTGGCCGGCTGACACAAAAGGAATCAATCATCCACTCTGACGCGCCACTGGTCGCGGTGTCAAGCATTGTCTGACAGGGTCCAGACTGCGGGAGCAGCTCCGGCGGGAGGAGAGCGGTGCGGGTTCCAGTACAGTCTGGAAATAACTGAAACCACGAATCTTGACTTAAGCAAGGCAGCGCGCGACCATCATAGGAATAGACGGAGGACTCGCGCGTGCATTCTCTGCTCTGGTTAGGTTGCAGAGCATTCGTCATCTCGTTGGTGCTGACTCCCATCTGCCGGGATGTTTTCCGGTCGTTTGGCGTAATGGACCAACCCGACGCCAAGCGAAAAGTCCACCGTTACCCCATTCCGCGGGTAGGCGGTCTGGCGATTGCGGTGTCGTATTTGTTAGCCTACCTGATCCCCCGCCCGGACCCCGGCAGTCCCCTGGCGGAACAGCTTTCCCTGGTGTGGCGGCTGATTCCGGGAGCGGCGCTGGCCTGCGCCATCGGGTTGCTGGACGATCTATTCAGTCTGCGGCCGTGGATCAAGCTGGTAGGGCAGATCGGCGCGGCGGGCCTGGCGTGCCTGAGCGGCGTACGTATTCTGTCGATCGGCGGGGCGCCCACGGACGCCTGGTGGAACGTACCGCTCACGATCATCTGGCTGCTGGCCTGCATGAACGCCTTCAACCTGGTGGACGGATTGGACGGCCTGGCGGCGGGCCTCGGGCTATTCGCTACGCTGACCGTCTTCATGGCGGCGATGATCCAACACAACATGCTGTTGGCCGTGGCCACGGTTCCGCTGGCCGGCGCCGTGCTGGCTTTCCTGTGCTACAACTTCAACCCGGCGACGATCTTTCTGGGCGATTCGGGCAGCCTGCTGATCGGATTTCTGTTGGGCTGCTATGCGGCTATCTGGAGCAACAAATCGGCCACCCTGTTCGGCATGACGGCGCCGCTGATGGCGCTATCGATCCCGCTGCTGGATGTGGTGCTGGCGGTAGTGCGGCGGTTCCTTCGGCACGAACCGATCTTCACCGCCGACCGCGGCCACATCCATCACCGGCTGCTCGACCGCGGCTTCACGCCGCGCCGGGCGGTGCTCATGCTCTACGGCCTGTGCGGGCTGGCCGCCGCATTCTCGCTGCTGCAATTCGTGATGCACAGCTACGCCACCGCTATCGTGGTGTTGTTCTGCCTTTTCGTGCTGCTGGGAGTGCAGTACCTGGGATACGCGGAGTTCGACCTGGCGGGCCGGCTGCTGTTTGGCGGCGATCTCCAGCGGACCGTAAGCGCCCAACTGGATCTGCGGAAGTTCACGCGCGCGCTGGCGGCGGCAGCGAACGCGACGGAATGCTGGACGATCGTACGCGAGGCCTGCGTGAAGTTTGGATTCCACCAGGTGCGGGCACGGCTGGCGGGGGAACTCTTCGATTACTCCGCAGGGCCCGAGGTTCCGGCCTGGACTTCGCGGGTACCGCTGGCCAACGGCGATTACGTGGTGCTGGGACGGCCGTTCGGGTCCGGCGTCCTGCCCATGGCCGTGGCGCCGTTCGTGGATGCGCTGCGCCAGGCGCTGGTGGAGAAGTTTCCGGAGATTGCGCCGGGTGCGGCGGCGGAAATGACGTTGACCGGGCAGTAACCTCAGCCTTTGCGGAACGGAATCTCCATCAGGCTGTGCAGCACGATGTAGGCGTCCAGGGCGGGCGACATGTGCTTGATGTAGTAGAGATCGTATTCCAGGGCCAGGCGGGCGTCGCGCGGGTCCGCGTTGTAATCGCAGTTGAGCTGGCTCCAGCCCAGAATGCCAGGGCGCACGGCGTGACGCTGGCCGTAGTAAGGCATCTGCGCCAGCAGCACCTCGATGAACTCGGGGCGATGCGGGCGCGGGCCGACCAGAGCCATCTCGCCGCGAATCACGTTCAGCAGTTGGGGTAGCCCGGCGATGTGCAGGCGTTCCAGCCAGCGGCCGGAAGCGGTGAGGCGGCCGTCGGCCGTGCGGGTGCGAAAGCGCAGCAGCGTGAAGGGGACCAGGTTCAGCCCCCAGCGCTCCTGCCCGTCGATCACCGGTCCACGCGAAGTGAGCTTGATGGCCAGCGCAGCCGGCAGCGCCAGGACGGCCAGCAGGGCCAGCCCCACCAACGCCGCCAGGTTCGAATAGATGGCCTGCAGCGCGATCGCGCCGCGGCGGGCGCCTAACTCATCGGAGAAGATGACCTGCGATGGCAGCAGCTCGGAAACGCACACGCGCTCGCAGGCGATCTCGTACAGCTCGGCCACGCGCTGGATTTCGATCCCGCGAAATTGCAGGTCGAGCAGCTCCTGGAACGGCAGATGATGGCGACGCTCGCCGGCGGCCACCACGATGCGGTCGGGGTGGAGCTCCGAGACGGCGCGATCCAGGTGGTCGTCGACATAGCCCGCCGCGGCCAGGCCCAGTTCCGGACGCGACGCCAGGCTGCGCCCGGTTTCGAGGGCGGCCTCGGTGCTCCCATAGAAGAGCACACGCCGGGGACCGATATTCTTCCACAGCACGGCGCTGTAGAACAAGCGCCAGACCAGCAGCACGGCGAGCGTCAGCGCGCTGCCCCACATCATGATGGAAGGCGCCAGCAGCAGGTCCGGACTGCGCAGGTAACTGAGGAGGGATTCGAGCAGGAAGGTGACGCCCAGGGTCAAGCAGAGCTGCTGGATGAGCAGGATTCTGGAACGCACCCCGATCTGCACGTACAGCCGATTGATCTGGAGCCCGGCTAGCACGCCGGCGACCACCAGGGCGATCTGCAGCAGGCCGTTGTCATAGAACAGGAAGACGGACGGATCGACGCCGCCCGACCAATAGGCCGCCAGGATATAGCACGAGAATGCCAGGAGGGTGTCCGGGACCAGGAGGCTGAGGGTGCGGAGCGAAGGCATCTCTTAACGCATAGTACACTGGCTGCTTGGCGACACACCAACTGAAGTGGAAACCGGACGCCGCCGCCGAGTTGCGCGTGTTGGGGAACGGCGCGGGCGCGGCGATTCCGGTGCGGCTCCAGGAATTAACGGGCAAACGTATGCGCATCACCGCGGCGGCCGCGGTCGCATGCGGCGCGGCGGTGCGCCTGGACTGGGAGGGACAGCTCGTGCTGGGAGTGGTGCTCGAAGCCGACCCGGACGGATTCTGGATCGAGATCCAGCATATGCTGCTGGATGCCGCCGGCCTGGATTGGCAGAAGCAGGGCTGGCACGGATAGGCGATGCCGGCCAAGGCGCAATGGCTGCTGCGCATCCCCGAGATTCTGGCGGAGCTGGCGGCGCTGGACGTACCGGTGGTGGACCGCGCCGTGTGCGAGCGGCTGTTCCGTCTGCGCCGGCGGCGGGCGATCGACGTGATCCGCTACTTCGGCGGCTACCAGGCGGGCCGCACGTTTCTGATCGACCGGGCGGGACTGATGGCGCGGCTGGAACAAGTGCGCGACAGTCCGGACTTCAAGCTCGAATGGCAGCGGAAGGAGCGCCTGGCAGAGCGCCTGGAAGCGATGCGGCGGATGCAGAGCGGAGCGAAGGTGGCGATCCCGGTGGCGACGGAGGCGCTCAGCCAGCGGCTGCCGGATCTGCCGGCCGGAGTGGAGTTAGGCGCGGGCGAACTGCGGGTGCGGTACGAATCGGCCGAGGAGTTACTGAGCAAGCTGTTCGCGCTGGCGCAGGCCATCGCGAACGATTACGAGACGTTCGAGAAGCGCACGCGGCGGCTGTAATCAGGCGCCCATGTCTTCGCGCATCATGTTGAAAGGGTTAGTCATGCGCGGAGCTAACTTACCGTACTTGATTTTGCCGTTCTCGAATTTCATAGTGACGCGGCCGCTCAAGGACTTCAGACGCCAGGCGGCCAGGCGCTTGGAAGTAACCGCTCCATCCACAGTCACCGTGTCGTCCTTGACGGTCATGGCGTTCATCTTGACCATTTTCAGGTCGGCTTCGAAGCGGTCCTTGTGCCAGTCCGTAATGCCCTGCCTGCCGGCGTAGATAGTCTTGTTAAAGTCCACGGTGGCATCGTCGGCGAAGAAGGACAGGCAACGGTCCATGTCGTGCGCGTGGAAGGCGTCCAGATAAGACTGCGCGAGGGTTTTCAAATCCGTTTCGTTTGCAACTTGGTTATCCATGGTCAACCTCTGTGTTGTTCCCAGATTTCAACGGCCACCGGGCCTTCCTTGCGGACAGGATCTTCGGTGCGGCCGGCAGCCTCCATTTTCTGGGCGATGAAGGCTTCCAATTCCTTTTCCATTTCGGCGGCGATCTGCGGCTCGCTGCCGGCGATGTTGTGATCCTCGGCCGGGTCGGCTTGTAAGTCGAATAACTCGCGGTCGGGATTGCCGAGTAAGTCGGGGTAGCGAGCCAGGATAAACTTATAGCGATCGGTGCGCAGGTAGTATTTCGACTGCCAGGTGGATTCCAGGCCCACGATCTTGTCGTAGCCGGAGGGCTCTTCCCGGCCGGTCAATTGCGGCAGGAAGCTCTGGCCGTCGAGCTCTTCGGGCAGTTCGCTGCCGGCGGCTTCGAGCAGCGTGGGGGTGACGTCGGACAACTGGCGGAAAGGCGCGTAGCGGCTGCCGGTGCGCAGATTGCCGGCGGGCCAGCGCACGATCATGGGCACGTGGACGCAGCAATCGTGCAGGCCGTAGTGATCGTAGAAAATGCGGTGGTCGGTCATGCTTTCGCCGTGATCGGCCAGCAGCATGACCAGGGTATTCTCGGCGATGCCTTGCTGTTCGAGGGCGTGGCTCAGGGCGGCGATGCCGTCATCCAGGTAACGGATTTCGCGGTCGTAGAGGGCCGTGACGTAGTTCGGATCGGTGATCAGGCCGTTGGAGGTACGCAGCCAGGTATCGCGGGCCATGGCGCCGACCGGATGGTCCCACCACTCGTCGAGCGCGTGGTTGTCCTTGTCGGTGGGATTGCCGCCTTTGTAGAACAGTCCGCGCATGCGATCGGGCGGGGTGTAGGGGTAATGCACGTCCCAGTAATGGATGAACATGAAGAACGGGCCTTTGGGCACGGTTTTCATCCAATGAATGGCGCGGTCATTCAATTCTTCCTGGGTAACGGAGGCGTAGAAGGTGTGGTGCAGGCTGGGGTCGATGATGTATTCCCAGCCGCGGCCGAACCAGATACGTTCGCGAAAGAGAGTATCGACGGCGCACGTGGTGTAGCCTTCTCCCAGAAGGATTTCAGGCAGGAACGGCGTGCCGCGGCCGAGCTTGGCCTTGCCGCCATGGGCCACCACGCCGTGCGTGATGGCGTGCTGTCCGGTGAAGATGGTGGTATGTGACGGCTGGGTGGGGATGGCCGGGGCGAAGCAGTGCTCGAAGAGCGTCCCCTGGCAGGCGAACTGGTCGATGTACGGACTGGTGGGGAGCGGATAGCCGTAACACCCCAAGTGATTAGCGCGCAGGGAATCGGCGCTGATTAAAATAATGTTCGGTTTTTCCTGCATGATCCTAAGGGTGCCGGGAGCCCTATCGCCCGGCGCAACTATTCGATATAGCCCAATTCCCGGAGCCGCTCGACGACCACCGCCTCATCTTCGGGGCGAATCACCTGTTCGGGTTCGCTGGAGGCGTCCGTAGTGGCGGAGTCGGCTGGTTTGGCCGGGTCGGGGGAAACCTGTTTCTGGGGTTCTTCGTGCATAGTCACACTGATACCGATCTTGTTACGATACCACGGCGGAGCGAGCGGAGCGAGATGGGGCGGCGGGTGCCGGGTACTGGGTGCCGAGTCCCAGGGTCCTGGTTGGACGCTGGGGGGCAATACCCCCATTTGCGCCTATCGCATACCCAAAGAATTGGCTTCGTTTCGTACAAAACGAGCCACTACTTCACGCTGCCAAGCGTCGCCACCTGGACCCGCGGCGTGCCGGCGGGCAGGGCGACGGCGCGCCAAGGGCCTTCGCCCATGGCCACCAGCGGCTCCGATTGCGGCCCGGCTTCGATCTCCCGCAGCGCCGCCTGGGCTCCGCCGTCGAGCGGGATCATCTGGATGCCACGCGCCAGAAACTGCTGGCGCACTTCTTCGGAGACCATGCCGCTCGACCCCCACGGCCCCCAGTTGACGGCCACCACGCGCCCCGGCCACTGTGCCGAGAGGATCACCGCCCAGCCGTTCATGATGCCGTTGGCCGCGGCGTAGTCTGACTGTCCCCGGTTGCCGAACGCGGCCGTAACCGACGACATCAGCAGAAGACACTGGAGGCTTTCAGCGCGCAGCTTGCGCCGGAGCACGAACACGGAATCCGCCTTGGTGTGCACCACCCGGTCGAACGATTCCGGCGTCTTATCTTTGATGAGCTTGTCTTCGATGATGCCGGCGCCGTGAATGACGATATCGAGCCGCCCATGCTCCTGGTAAATGCGATCGATCAGAGCGCCGAAGGCCTCCTCGCTGCGCACATCCACGGCGTGGTATTCCACCCTGGCGCCGGCCTTCCGCAAGCCCTCGATATTGGCTGTGATTTCGCGATCCTTGAGCAGCCGCTGCAGCGCGGCTTCCACTTCGGCCGGCTTCACGGCCTTGGTGGACGCCCCCCGCAGCCGCGCCAGCAGCGCCGCCTTCAGCTTGGGTAGCTCCGTAATTCCCACGGTATCGGCCGGCTCGGCGCCGGACGGCAGCGGCGAAGCGCCGGCCAGAATCAGGGTCGGCTGATAGCGCCCGGCAAGCTGGCGCGCAATCTCGGCGGTCACCCCGCGGGCGCCGCCGGTCAGCAGGATCACCCAGTCGCTCCGGATCTGCCGGACGGGGTTGCCATCCACCGGCGCGATCTGGGGCGCCACGGTTAAACGGCGGTCGCCGGGCAGGCCCACCTGCAGCGTGTCGTTGGAGGAGGTCAATTCATCGATGAGTTTCTGCCGCAGGATGGCCACCGGGTCAGTGGCGTCCAGGTCCACTACTTTGCACCGCACGCCGTCGAACTCGAGCGCCAGAGTCTTGGTGAAGTCGGCCACGGCGAAATGCGTCGGCGAACAGGGACCGTTGGGCTGGAGTCCGAAGACGCCGCCGCGCGCCGTGATGGCCGCCAGCAGGGCGCCGCCGGCACGGCCGGTCTGTTTCAGATCGTTCTCGCAGGCGCGCGCCAGCAGGTACAGGCTGCGGACGTCCGCCCGCACCCGGTCCCGCCATTCGGCAAAAACAGCCGTCTCGGCAGGGACGGAACGCAGCGGCAGCAGATGAACGATGGCGCCGATCGGACCGTGCTGCTTGCGAATGCCGGCGAGCAGCGACTCTACAGCCGCCGGATCGGTCAGGTCCGTGGCGTCCGCGCCGTGGCGCACCAGCACGGCTCGCTCGCCATGCCGGTTCAGTTCGTCGGCCAGGCCCGTGGCGATGCCGGTTTCGTCGTCGGTGACGAGGCAGACGCGCCCCGGATAGTAGTGCGGCTCCGGCGCGAGCCGCGGTTGCTCGGCGACGGTAAGTACGAATCGCGGCACCTCCGAGGCCACGGCTGGTGCGGCGGCGCCAGCCACGCCGGCGATGAGATCGGCGATCTCGCGGAGCGTGCGGGCGCTGGTGAGTTTCGCCATGATGGCCTGTACGGCCTGTTGCTGCTCCGGGGTGCCCAGCTTTTGCAAAGCGGTGAGGATTTCGACGCGCTTGATGGAATCGATGCCCAGGTCGGATTCGATGCCGGCGTCCAGATCCAACATCTCGGGCGGATAGCCGGTGCGCTCGGCGGCTACGGCGCGCAATTGCTCCACGAAATCCGTCGCCACGGGCGCAGCCACAGCCGGCGCCGGGACGGATACGGCTTGGCCCACACATCCGGAAATCAAGTCCGCGATCTCGCGCAGGGTACGGGCGCCGGTAAGTTTCGCCATGATGGCCTGCACAGCCTGCTGCTGCTCCGGGGTGCCCAGCTTTTGCAAAGCGGTGAGGATTTCGACGCGCTTGATGGAATCGATGCCCAGGTCGGATTCGATGCCGGCGTCCAGATCCAGCATTTCGGGCGGATAGCCGGTGCGTTCGGCGGCTACGGCGCGCAATTCCGAAACAAAATCGCGGCCAGGCGGAGTGGCGGGTGCTGGCGATGGCGGCGCGGAACTGCCCACGCATCCGGCGATAAGATCGGCGATTTCGCGCAGCGTACGGGCGCCGGTAAGCTTCGCCATGATGGCCTGCACGGCCTGCTGCTGCTCCGGGGTGCCCAGCTTTTGCAAAGCGGTGAGGATTTCGACGCGCTTGATGGAATCGATGCCCAGGTCGGATTCGATGCCGGCATCGAGGTCCAACATTTCGGGCGGATAGCCGGTGCGTTCGGCGGCTACGGCGCGCAGTTCCGAAACGAAATCGCGGCCAGGCGGAGTGGCGGGCGATGGCGATGGCGGCGCAGGACTGCCCACGCATGCGGCGATGAGATCGGCGATTTCGCGCAGGGTACGGGCGCCGGTAAGCTTTGCCATGATGGCCTGCACGGCCTGCTGCTGCTCCGGGGTGCCCAGCTTTTGCAAAGCGGTGAGGATTTCGACGCGCTTGATGGAATCGATGCCCAGGTCGGATTCGATGCCGGCATCGAGATCCAGCATTTCGGGCGGATAGCCGGTGCGTTCGGCGGCTACGGCGCGCAGTTCCGAAACGAAATCGCGGCCGTCAGCAGCGGGTACGGCAGGCGCCGCGGCTGTTGGAACGGGGGCTGGTTGTGGCGGAGGCGCTGCGGGGAGCGGAGCAGCCTGCGGGGCTACAGGCGCCGCCAGCGGAACGGGAATGGCGGCCGGCGCGGGCACACCAGCCGCTGCGCCGCCGCCCAAATACGCGGTCATGATCGCAGTCTGGGATTCCAGCACCTGCTTCATGAGCTGCTGGAATTGCAGCATCACGGTATCGCTCGCGCCCGAGGGTACAGACACAGGCATGGTCGCCGGTACGGGCGCGGCGGCCGGAGCCATTACCGGCGGCGGAGCCGGCGGGGCCACTGGAATCGACGAACGCAGCACCAGATCCAAAGGCTGCACCACTTGCGGGGGCTTTGTCCGCGGGAACGCTTTCAAACCGTTCACCATCCAGCCGCTATCGCGCGCCGGCGGCTCGGCTGCCGGTACACGGCCGCGCAATAGCTGCGCCGTATCTACAGGCACGCCTTCCGCAGCCAACTGCCCGAGCGCAAGCAACAGCGCGAGAAGCCCGCCTTTATCGCTATCGATCTGAATCAGTCTTGCATCTTTGCCGTCCAGGATCTGCCGTGCCAGCCCGGTGAGTACACCCTTAGGCCCGACCTCCACAAACACGCGCGCGCCGTCCTCGTACATGGCGCGAATTTCGTCCACGAACTTCACCGGCTGCACTAGGTGGCAGGCCAGCAGGTGCGCGATCTCTTTGGGACTCTCCGGATATTTCCCGCCCAGCGTGTTCGAATAGACCGCCGCCGCCGGCTGGGCGAACGTCTGCCGGCCCAATACCTCCGCGAAACGAAGCCGCGCGGGTTCCATCAGCGGCGAATGAAAGGCACACGCCACCGGAATCGACCGCGCCGCCAGGCCTGCCGTTTCGAGCTTCGCCATGGCCGCTTTAACCGCCGCGTTCGATCCCGAGATGACCGTCTGGCGCGGGCTGTTGTGATTGGCCAGCGTGATGCCTTCCATGCCGTCGAGCGCCCTGGTAATGGCATCCGCATCCGCCGAGACTGCGGCCATGGTGCCGGCTTCGTCGTGCGTGGTGTCTTTAATCGCCCGCCCGCGCGCTTCGGAAATGTCGAACAGCGCGCCGTCGGCGATCACGCCCGCGGCGGCCAGCGCCGCATATTCACCGTAGCTGTGGCCCGCGGTCATATCCGGACGCACGCCCAGGCGCTCCAGCGCCCGGGTCAGTCCCATCTCCACCACACCGAGGGCCGGCTGCGCGACTACCGTATCGGTCAACTCCAGATCCTGCTGCTTGCCCTGTTCGGGAGCAAACGCCGGCGGCGGATAGATGTACGCCGCCAGCTTCTTCGGAAAACGGCCGGCCAGGGTCTGCTCGGCCGTTTCCAAGCTGGCGCGGAATTCCGGAAAGTGGAGCGCCAGCTCGCGCAGCATGTGGGTCTTCTGCGATCCCTGCCCCGGATAAAGAAACGCGACTTTTCCGCGTGCCGGACCGTACGCCAGCCAGATCCCCTGCGGATCGTTCAACGGTTGCCCGGCTGCGAGCGCAGTTTTAGCCTTGGCCATCTTCGCGCGCAAATCTTCCGGCGATGACGCCACGATCGCCAGGCGCGTCTGCGCCGCCGCCGAAACGCGCGTGCCTACACCGCGCCCTTCCACCAGGTCCGCCGCAGTCGGATCGTTCCAGACGTAGAGATCCGCCGGCCACTTCTCGGTCTGCGCCACGTCCGCCGGATCCGTCAGGTCGCCCGAAAACTCTTGCAGCACGGCGTGGAAATTTGTGCCGCCGAACCCAAATGCGCTCACGCCGCCGCGCCGGGGCACTCCCGCCGGAGGAATCCACGGTAACGTTTCGGTGTTGACGAAGATCGGAGTACCCTGCTCCAGCAGCTTCTGGTTGGGCTTCTCCACGTGCAGAGTAGGCGGCAGCGTCTTGTGATAGAGGGCCAGCGCCACCTTCATCAAGCCCGTGATCCCGGCCGCCGACTTGGTGTGGCCCACCATCGACTTCACCGAGCCGATGGCGCACGCCTGAGGCGCCGCGCCGTCCGCTTTGAACACTTCAGCCACGGCGTTCAGTTCGCTGGCATCGCCCAGGGTGGTGCCGGTGCCATGCGCTTCGATCAATCCCACGGTCGAGGGACGTACGCCCGCCTGCGCGTAGGCGCGTTCGAGCGCGAGTATCTGGCCTTCCAGCCGCGGCGCGGTCATGCTGCGGCCCTTGCCGTCGCTCGATCCGGCCACGCCTTTGATCACCGCATAAATGCGATCGCCATCCCGCTCGGCGTCTTCCAAGCGCTTCAGCACCGCCATACTGATGCCCTCGCTGATGGCGATGCCGTCCGCGCTTTCGTCGAACGTGCGGCAGCGGCCGCGGGCCGAAATGGCCTGCGCCTTGGCGAAGCACAGGAACCCGAAGGGGCTTTGCGCGGTATCTACGCCGCCGACGATCACCATGTCGCTCGAATGGTCCGCCAGTTCGCGGGCTCCCAGGTACACGGCCGCCAGCGACGAAGCGCAGGCCGCGTCCACGCTGAAATTCACGCCGCCCAAATCGAACCGGTTGGCCACCCGGCCCGCTGCTACGTTCAGCAGCAGACCCGCGAAGGAATCCTCGGTCCACTCCGGCAGTTCCTGCAGCAGCTCCGCCGGGGGCTGCGCGATAAATTGCGGCAGCATGGAGCGCACCGCGTATTGCAGGCCGACATCGCCCAGCCCGCCGCTGAGGCCCAGAATCACGGACGTCTTCTGCCGCGGAAACTCCCGGTCGCCGTAACCGGCATCCCGCAGCGCCTGGTCGACGGTCAGCAGCGCCAGCAGTTGCAGCGGATCGATGGAGGGCAGCGCATTCGGCGGAATGCCGTAGCGCATGGGATCGAAGGGGACCGCATCCAGGAACCCGCCCCAGCGTGAGTAAATCTTGTCCTTGGCCTTCCGGTCGGGATCGTAATACAGGTCGATATTGAAGCGCTCCTTAGGCACTTCACCGATGGCATCGACTTTGTTCAGGATGTTGGCCCAAAAAGCGCGGATGTTGGGCGCTTTAGGCAGCAGGCAGCCCATCCCGACGATGGCCACGTCGAACGGTTTGGCCGGCGGCAGGGTTTCTACCGGCGGGGGAGCGAAAGGTACGGCGAGCTCGGCGATGATCCGCGCGCCTTCGTCCGCGATGGCGGCATCGGCCAGGATGCCGGCCCGCCGGCCCTTTTCGGCCAGGGGCGCGGCCAGCACCGCGGCCATGGCCGCGGCGCGGCCACTCGTAATACCGGAAAATGCAATCGGCCCGGTGCCATCGGGGATCTCATCGCTCAGGCCGATCACCCGCGCGTTGGCGGCGCCGTTCGCCACCGGCTCCAGGCGCGCATGCTTCTTGGCCAACAGCACCAGTTCGTGGACCTGGCGGCGCAGCCCATGCACCACGCCCGGCACCGTATGGAACCGCGAGGCCAACTCCGTCCACGAGGCATCCGCCGCGTCCAGCACCACGCCCGCCGCGCCCGCCGCATACCAGGCCGCCGCCTGCGCCGCAGCCGGCGTCCGCGTGACCGCGCCCAGGAAGGGCTTCTTACCTGCTTTGGCCGCCGCTTCCGCGGTCGTGACCACCAGTGGCTTCTTAGCGCCCGCGACAGGTCCGGGAGCGTGCTTCTGCAGATGCTCCGGCAAATTCAGAATGAGAAATTCAAATGGTTCCGGCATGATTTTTTGAGTCCCCGCGCGGATTTTCGCCCTACTTCGCCGTGGAAGGGCCGAAAACGGATTCGGCGCCCAAGTATCTACAGATTATAAACCAGGCCCGCGGCCCGGATCAGCTTTTGTCGAGGCCGGTCTGTACTAACCGTAAGGCGGATCTAGATTAATCGGGAATCAAACCGGAACGGCCGCTGGCTTACGGGACGCAGCCGCGCGGAGTCGGAATGTTGCGGATTGAATACGATATTGAATTCTTCGGGCAGGATCGCGGAAGGCACGCTCAACAGGCAGGCGGTCCCTTGGCGGCGCCACATCCCGCCGATCTGCCGGGTAGCCCGTTCGTCCTGTACCCAGTTTGCCGGAAGTCCGCCGAAATCCTCCACGCGAGCCGGATTCCCGGGAAATTCGAAGTGCGCCAGCAGGAGATCGTCCGGCAAGAGGTCGGGATCCGTATGCGCCAGCCGCTCCAGCACCACAATCGCCGCCGAACCGCCGAAGTAGACGACCCGCTCGCCCCGCGTGTGCCAGCGCCCGTCGGCGAAAGTGCCGCCGGTCCCGTCGAGGCCCGGCCCGTACCGGCTGCGGTACAACCTCCATAACCGCATCAGTACACAAAGCCGTGCTGGATCTGGCGCAGTTCCCGCTCCACCTGCTGGGCGCCGGCGTCGGTATCGAGCAGCCGCAGCGGCATCTCGCTACCGAGCGCCCGGCTAGGACGCTTTAGCCAGAGAGCGGCTTTTTCGCCGGTGCCGAACACCTCCGCGGCCAGGGCATAGATGCGGTCAATCCGCGAGAGGCGATCGGAAGCCGACGGGCTCAGCCGCGCGGCATGCTCGTGCTTCCGCTGCATGGTCCGCTCGGAGACGCCAATGACCCGCAGCAGGAGCGCCCGGTCCACGTCCAGAAGCTGGGCCATCTGCGCCAGCCTGCCGGCGGGAAGGCCTTTACGGACGGAGCCGATAACGGTTGGCGTATGCGACATCTGTCCATTATTATCCGCCAATTGTCCGGATACGTCAACTGAACCGGACCCGCCCATCCTTCACCAGCACGAATGGAATGCCGCAGCGCGCCGCCAGTTCCCGGTCCCGCTCGCCATCCCCGACCAGCAGCGAAGCCCCCAGATCGATATCCCACTTCCGCTGCGCGGCCAGGATCAATCCCGGAGCAGGCTTGCGGCAATCGCAGGCGTTCTCCGCATGCGGGCAATAGAAAATGTCATCCAGCACCGCACCCCGGGCGGTCAGTTCAGCCCGCATGCGGTCGTGCAGGGCGGTTAACTCAGACTCGGTCATGCGCCCCAGCGCCACGCCCCGCTGATTGGTGACCACGATTGCCAGGAAACCGGCGGCCTTGAACAGGCGGATCCAGTCGACGGCTTCCGGAAGCAGCCGGAATTCATCCCAGCTTTGAATGTACGCGTCCTCGGAGGGCGCGGCGTTGATGACGCCGTCGCGATCGAGGAACAGGCAGCGCCTCATGCCTTTGCGGCGGCCGATTGCCGGCGTTCGTCCGATGCGAGGACGGCCTGGAGGGTCGCCCGCAGATAGAGGGCCGGCGCGCGGCCGAAGTCAACACCGGTGGAAGTCATTCGTTGGCCCTACACCCGAGTGTACAGCCTTAAACGCTCGCCATGCGATAGCCGGCGCGGTTCTGGAAGATGATCTTGCTGCCGTCCGGATCGAGCGCGATCGGCAGCTCGCGGTACGATTCCATGGCTGTTCGCACCGCCTTATGATGCGCCGGATCGCAGTAAATCAGCAGGAATCCGCCGCCGCCGGCGCCGCAGATCTTGCCGCCGGAGGCTCCCGCGCTCAGCGCCAGGTCGTACATCCCTTCGATCTCCGGACTGCTGATGCCCTCCGCCAATTGCCGCTTCAACTGCCAGCCGTCGTTCAACACCCGCCCGACCTCCCACAGCCGCAGCCGCTCCAGCGCCTCGGCGGTGCGCCCGGCGAGCGCCTTCAGGCAATGCAACTGCTCCAGGTTCATCTCGGTCCGCTGATCCTGCACGCTCAGGATGTTCCCCGCCTTGCGCGTGCGCCCGGTGTAGAACAGCATGATATTCCGCGAGAGGCCATGGAACAGCTCCGCCGACCGCTTGAACTGGTGCACGTCCACGCCGTCGTCCTTGCGGAATTTGAAATGGCAGATGCCGCCGTATGCTGCGATGTACTGGTCCTGCTTGCCGATGGGCTTGCCGCAGATATCGATCTCGATTTCGCAGGCTTCCCGCGCCAGTTGCTCGGCGGTGGTCAGCCGTCCTTTGTAGGCGTACAGCGCGTGCAGTAGCCCGACGGTCACGGTGCTCGACGATCCCAGCCCGGAGCCCTCCGACGGCACGTCCGCCAACGTGGTGATCTCCACGCCGTTCTCCACGCCGGTGCGGCGCATGGCTTCCCGCACCAGCTCATGCTTCAAATCGTCGACCTTTTCGACCGTTTCTTTCTTGGTGTAATTGACGATGATCAACTCGTCGAAGCGCGGCACCACCACCACGTAGACGTACTTGTCGATAGCGGAGCTGACGACGGCGCCCTCGTGCTCCCGGTAGTAGCGGCTAAAATCGGTGCCGCCGCCCGCAAAACTGACGCGCAATGGCGTTTGTGAAATGATCATGATTCCCCGGCCGCGCAGGCTGCCTTGTAATCCGCCTGCGCCCTCTCGTAATTTTCGAGCGTCCCTATATCCACGAAGTATTCCTGAATCGGCAGCCCTTTGGCCTGCCCTACCAGCGCCGGCATCAGCGACCGGCCCACGTCCGCCGGCGCCTCCGCCGGCAGATAACGCCGCACCGGCGCGCGAAACACGTACAGTCCCGCATTCGCCAGGTCGCTGCGCGGACTCGCCGGTTTCTCCCAGAATCCCACAACCAGCCCGGTTTCATCCATCTCCACCACACCGCAGGCCGACGGATTGGGCGACCGGAACAGCGCCAGGGACGCGATGCGGTCGTGGGTGGCATGAAACGCGACCAGTTCGGAAAGCGGGAAAGTGGTCAGATTGTCGGCATATATGACCAGGAATGATTCCTCGCCCGCGACGAAATTCCAGTTTGCCGCGATGGTACCGGCGCTGCCGAGCAGTGCCGGTTCATAAGCCAGCGTGACCGGCACCCCGCGCCGCGCCGCCACAAACTCCTCTACGCGCTCCGCCAGGTGATGTGTATTCACCAAGACCGCGTCGACTCCCGCCCGCTCGCACTCGCGCAGCCACAACTCGAGCAGCGGCACGCCATTGATCGGGACCAAACACTTGGGGATCGTCAACGTGATCGGGCGCAAGCGGGTCCCTAGTCCCGCTGCCAGGATGATGGCTTTCATGAGAGTAAGATCAATCTTAGCAAGCGGACCACGCTGACCTCGGCGAGGACGGGCACTGTGATCTATCGGACCGCAATTGTTAAGAGCGCGTTAAGCCCGGTCTGGGCGGTATTACGCAACTATCTCCTGCCATTGCACTTATGTAGAACGTTCCAGGTACTCTAGGACTCATTCCAAGACTTGACTCCGGAACCCCTCTCGTGGTCTGATGCCTAGATGGCAAAAGCTGGCAGGACTCCAGCTTTTTAGCGATAGGGCGCGGGACAACATCCTAAACGGTTTTAAAGAAGGCACGACGTGAAGACTCTTGTCATTGGGCTGGATTGTGCGGCTCCCGAGATTCTGTTTTACCACCCGGGATTGAATAACATACGGTCGTTGATGGAGCGCGGCTGCTACGGCCGGCTGGAGAGCGTGATTCCCCCGATCACGGTGCCGGCGTGGATGTGCATGTCCACCAGCCAGGACCCGGGATCGCTGGGCGTTTATGGGTTCCGCAATCGAAAAGATTATTCCTACCACGGCTTATCCGTAGTTAACTCTTCGTCCATCCAACAAACCGCGATTTGGGACGTGCTGGGGGCCCGCGGCCAGAACGTCATAGTAGTGGGCGTACCTCCCAGCTACCCTCCGCGACGTGTAAACGGCGTCAACGTGGGATGCTTCATGACGCCGGATACCAAGGGGCACGAGTACACCTATCCCACCAGCGTACGGCAGGAGATCGACAAGTTGGTGGGGGAATACCCGGTGGACGTAAAGGGTTTTCGCACCAACAACAAGGCGTGGCTGCGAGACCAGATCTACGACATGACGAAGAAGCATTTCGAGGTGATCCGCTACCTGATGGTCACCCAGGAATGGGATTATTTCCAATTCGTCGAGATTGGCGTTGACCGGGTGCACCACGGATTCTGGAAATATCACGATCCGCAGCATCGCCAGTACGAGCCCGGCAACGAATATGAAAACCTGATCAACGACTATTATTCCTACGTGGATCAGGAGATCGGCACGCTGTTGGAGTTGCTCGACGACGATACCAATGTGCTGGTGGTTTCCGACCACGGCGCCCAGCGCCTGGAGGGCGGCTTCTGCGTCAACGAATGGCTGCGCCGCGAAGGTCTACTAGTACTAAAAGAACCGGTCACCAAGCCCACACCGTTTTCGCCTGCCCTGGTGGATTGGGAACACACCAAAGTATGGAGCGAGGGCGGGTATTATGCGCGCGTTTTCTTCAACGTGGAAGGCCGTGAGCCCAACGGCATCGTTCCCGAATCCGAATACGACGATTTGATCGAAGAGATGACGGCGCGTTTCCACGCCCTACGGGACGACCGCGATGAGCCAATGGGGTCGCTGGTTTTCCAGCCTCGCGACCTGTACCGCGGACTGCGCAACGTGCCGCCGGACCTGATTGTGCATTTTGGGGCGCTGTACTGGCGCTCCATCGGCGGCTTGGGCTACGACACCCTGTACCTGCAGGAGAACGATACCGGGCCGGACGACTGCAATCACGCCCAGTTTGGCAGTTTTCTGCTGGCGGCTCCCGATCTGCCGGTGAGGGGCGAACTGGAAGGCATGCACCTGCTGGATGTGGCTCCCACGCTGTTGAATTTAGCGGGAATGGAAGCGCCTGAATCGATGCAGGGCTGTAGTTTGCTTTCACGCAGTCGCAGCGCGGTCGGGTGCGGAAACGATTAGTTTGAAAACGTACATTTTCGCCCAGTAGTACTCGCTTAATAGTGGTAACGTACCTTAGCAATCTGGTACTAGCAAAGCTGTCATTGCCCCGGCTTACGGAGTATTCTAGCTTTTTGGCTGCATCGGGTTAGTCGGATCCGGCGAGGGGTTCACTTGGAGTTCAAAGCGGGTTGCCGGGATGCGGTCCGGAAGCGGTAAACGGCTTGTCCCCCAAACCGCCGGCCTGCGAATTCGTTGCGCCCGTGTACGTCGCAAAATTAAGAGAAAAGGTCTTTTCGGAGAAAAATGAAATCGAACGAAGTCGAATTGAATTCGCCCTACGGCGGCAAGTTGATCGATCTGTTGGTGACCGGCAGCGAACGGGAAGATCTGGCGCGCCGCGCTGGGGAAGGACCTACGCTGCAACTCACGCCGCGTAGTTTGTGCGATTTGGAGCTTTTGGCCATGGGCGGGTTCTCGCCGCTCGACCGGTTCATGAGCAAGGCCGATTACGAAAGCGTCCTGAACAACATGCGGCTGACCAACGGGCTGATCTGGTCGATTCCGATCACTCTGCCGGTGGCCAAGCTGGACGGCATTAAAGAGGGCCAGGAAATCGCCCTGCGGAATGCCAACAATAACCTGATCGCCTGGATGCGGGTGGATGAGATCTTTGAAGCCGACCCGCACGTAGAGGCGGCCAAAGGGCTGGGCTGCTCGGACGAAGAACACCCGACATACCGGGAGATGCTCTCCTGGGGCCAGTTCCGCCTGAGCGGTCCGATGAAGGTGCTGGAGATGCCGCAGCACGTCGATTTTCCGGAGTTGCGGCGGACGCCGGCGCAGGTACGCGAACTGTTGGCGGGCATGGGCAATCCAAAAGTAGTGGCATTTCAGACCCGCAACCCCATGCATCGCGCACACGAGGAGCTGACCAAGCGCGCGGCGCGGGAATCCGGCGCCAACCTGCTGCTGAACCCGGTGGTGGGTATGACCAAGCCGGGCGACGTGGATCACTATACGCGGGTGCGCATCTACAAGGCGCTGGTCGAGAACTACTACGATCCCCAGACCACGCTGCTGAGCCTGCTGCCGCTGGCCATGCGCATGGCCGGGCCGCGGGAAGCCATTTGGCACGCTATCATCCGCCGCAACTTCGGCTGCAACCATCTGATCGTGGGCCGCGACCATGCCGGTCCCGGGAAGAACTCCAAAGGCCAGCCGTTCTACGACCCGGCGGCCGCCCGCGAGCTGCTCACCAAGCACGGCGCTGAGATTGGCGTGAAGTGCCTGCCTTACGAAGAAATGGTGTACCTGGCCGATGAGGACCGATATGAGCAGGTGACGCAGATTCAGCCGAACCGCAAGGTATTCTCCATTTCCGGAACGCAGGTACGGGACAATTACCTGACCAAGGGCCGGCTGCTGCCTCCCTGGTTCACCCGCAAGGAGACCGCCGAGATCCTGAGCTCGGCCTACCCCGCCCGCAACAAGCAAGGCTTCTGCATCTGGTTTACGGGGCTGCCCAGCGCCGGCAAGAGCACCATCGCCGATATTCTGACGGTGCTGCTGATGGAGCACGGACGGCAGGTGACCATTCTGGACGGCGACGTGGTCCGCACCCATCTTTCGAAGGGCTTGGGCTTCTCGCGCGAGGACCGGGACATCAACATTCTGCGCATCGGTTACGTGGCTTCGGAGATCGTGCGCCACCACGGGGCGGTCATCTGCGCGGCGGTCAGTCCCTACCGCGAGACCCGCAACCGGGTCCGCGCCATGATGCGCAAGGACGCCTTCATCGAGACTTTTGTGGACACGCCGGTGGATGTCTGCGAGCAGCGCGACGTGAAGGGTTTTTATGGCAAGGCCCGCGCCGGCGTGATCAAGGGCTTTACCGGTGTGGACGATCCCTACGAGCCGCCGGTGAATCCGGAGATTCACTTGTACACCGGAAAAGAGACGCCGCACTACAACGCCGAACGGATCATGGAGTATCTGATCGAACAGGGCTTCCTGTTGCGGGACACGGCGGAGGTCGTGAAGGAAGAAGAGCAGGAACTACGCGCGGCGGTGTAGGTGTTGAAAGAACCACCCGCATTTGCGGATGGTCGCTAAAAAAGGTGGCAACGGACAACAGTCGTGCACAGAGTGGTCATCACCGGAATGGGCATGAGCACATCGTTGGGACCCGACCTGCGCACGTGCTGGCAGCGGCTGCTGGCGGGCGATAGCGGCATCGCCCCGCTCAGCTTCTGGGACCCTTCCGAGTACCACACCAAAGTCGTTGCCGAGGTCAAACACGTACCGCGGGAGACCGGTTCGGACGCCATTCCGCCGGACTGGTGCCGCCGGGGTGTACGGCTGTTCCTGCCGGTGGTGCGCGAGGCCCTGGCGGACGCCCAACTGGACCGTTCGTCCGGGGCGCCCGACCCCGCTCCGGAACAGATCGGCATCGCCGTCGGGACGAGTGTCAATTACCTCGACATGTACCTGATGAAGCACTATTTCCAGCTTCGCAAGCCGGATAGTCCGGAGCTGGATATGGCGCGCTTCGCGCGCGAAGGCCGGCAGCCGGACAACAGCTTCTATCGCCGCTTGGGAGACATGATCGCCAGCGTGCCGGCCAAGCTGCTGAAACTGGCCGGACCGGCGTTTGTGATGGATACCGCCTGCGCCGCCAGTTCGCACGCCATCGGCGAAGCTTTTCGGCTGGTGCGGCTGGGCCGGGTGCGGGCGATGGTGGCCGGCGGCGCGGCCGCGCTGGTGAGTCCGCTGCCGATTCTGGCCTTCAGTCTATTGGGAGCGTTGAGCCGCAACGCCAATCCGGAGCTCGCCTCGCGGCCGTTCGACCGCCAGCGGGACGGTTTTGTGATGGGCGAAGGCGGCGGCGCGGTGGTATTGGAGACACTGGAAAGCGCCCAGGCGCGCGGCGCGCGCATCTATGCCGAGCTGGCCGGCTACGGATCCAGTTTGAACGCCTACACTTTGACGGACCCGTCGCCCGACGGCAGCGCCGAAGCACGGGCCATCGGGATCGCCTTGCAGCAGGCTGAACTGGCGCCGGAGGACGTGGACTACATCGCCGCCCACGGAACGTCCACGCCGAAGAACGATCCCATCGAGACGGCCGCCATCAAGCGCGCTTTTGGCGCGCACGCCGCGCGGCTGATGGTGTCTTCGAACAAGGGCCAGATCGGCCACACCATCTCGGCGGCCGGCGTCTGCAACCTGATTTGCGCCGTGAAGGCCATTACCGAAGGCCAGGTGCCGCCCACCATGCATCTGCGGTCTCCGGATCCGCAGTGCGATCTCGACTATGTTCCCAACCAGAGCCGGGCCGCGCGAGTACGCGCGGCGCTGGCCAATGCTTTTGCTTTCGGAGGACAGAACGCTGTGCTGGCCGTACGCGCCGTGGCCGGCTAGGAGAACCTATGCCAGACATGAGTGAAACGGAGGTATTCGAGAAGTTCGCACAGATCGTGGCGAAGAGCCTGCGGGTGGACGCCGGACAGGTGCACATGGACACGCACCTGACGGACCTGGGGGCCGAGTCGCTGGATTTGATCGAAATCACGATGGAGACGGAGACGCAATTCCATATCTTCCTGCCGGACAAATCCATCCTGGAGACCGCCGTGGAAGTCTTTGGTCCCGACGTGCTGGAAAAAGACGGGTATTTGACCGAAGCCGGCAAGCAATTGATGTTGCGGCGTATGCCGGAGGCCGACGCGCAGGCCTTCGCGGGCGAGGTGGCTATCAAGGATTTGCAGCATTACTTTCTCAAGGTCAGCACCTGGGTGCGCATGGTGCAAGGCCTGGCGCATTACACGCCGGCAGCGTGCGCCGCCTGCGGCGGGCCCATGGTATCTTCCCAGGGCTTCCGTATGAAGTGTTCGAAGTGCGGCCAGGAGATTACGTTGCGCTCGGGAGAAGAGTTGAACCGGGAATGGGTGCGAGAGTATTACGATAGAGAGTACCATCCGCAGGCGGGGACCCCTGTATCGGCCGCCGCAGTCCAGTAGTCAGCTCCACACGACCGGACGATTATGAGTGCTTTTGGCAGTATCGGGTGCGATCCGTCTGTGACGCGGGCGATTACGCCGGTCGCGTCGCCGCTGGACGTGTGGGCGGAGTCGCACGGGGCGGTGTGCTGCCGTCTGGATGGTTTTCCGTGCGATCCCGGAGTTTTGGCGGAGACGATTCTCAGTCCGGGCGAGCGGGCCCATTGGCTGAGCATGCGGGCGGTGGAAAAGCGGCGACGGGAGTGGCTGCTGGGGCGTTGCGCGGCCAAGCAAGCCGTAAGCCTGCTCCTTGAAAAGCGATGGAATATGCGCCTGTCGTCCCAGGAAATCGAAATCGTACCGGACGGCTACGGCTGTCCCCAGGTGAAGCTGAACGGGACCGGGAGCCCGCCGCCGGGGAGGCTGCCGCACGTCTCGATTGCCCATAGCGACGGGACGGCGGTGGCAATGGCCGCCTGCGACCCGCTGGGGGTGGATCTGGAGAGCCTGTCGCGGCGGGGCGAGGATTTTGAATCGATCGCCTTCAGCGCCGACGAGCGCGCCCTGCGGGCGCATCTGCCGGCGGAGTGGGCGCTGCGCATGTGGTGCGCCAAGGAAGCCGTCGGCAAAGCCCTGGGACGGGGGCTGAGCGCCGGCTTGCTGGCTTTTCATATTACGCGGGCGGATGCGGAGACCGGCGCGATCCAGGTGGAAACCGCTCGCCAGTCGTTTACAGTTTACACGGCACGTGAATCGAACTTTGTGTTTTCTGCGATGATCTATCAACAGGGAGCAGTCTTAATGAGGCCAAGCCGGCAGGAGATTTTGGACTACCTGCTGCACAAATTGGGTGAGCTGGCGCAGGATTGGGATTATACCGATCCCATCCGCCCGGAGTCGCTGCTGTTTACCGAGCTGGGATACGGATCGCTCGAAGCCGTGGTTCTGTGCACCGCCATCCAGGAGCACTATCAAACCCCGATGCCATTCGCGGAACTGTTGGCGGAGATCGGCCAGCAACAGCGCGATTTGTCGATCAATGAACTGACCGATTTCGTGGACACGCACTTGGCCGGAGCCGCTGGCGCGGACGGCGGCACAAGGCGGATCCAGTGAGCATACGGACGCTGCTCATCGGCCTGGACGGAGCCACGTTTTCCGTTCTGGATCCGCTGATGGAACAGGGCGTCATGCCCTTCCTGAAGTCGTTTTTTGAAACCGGCGTGCGGGCCGGACTGCGCACCATCGTGCCGCCGCTGACGCCGCCGGCATGGACGTCGCTGATGACCGGACGCACGCCCGGCCAGCACGGCGTCTTCGATTTCTTCCGCATGGATTCGCCCGTCACGCGGCACATTCGTTTCTTCAACGCCAACGATGTACAATGCGAGACCATCTGGTCGCTGGCGTCGGCGGGCGGATTGCGTACGACCACCATCAATTTTCCGGCGATGTTTCCGCCGCCGCATATCTCGGGCTACGTGGTGCCGGGCTGGGTGCCGTGGAAGCAGTTGCGGCTGGCCTGCTGGCCGGAAGGACTGTTCGACAAGTTGAAAACCATCCCCGGCTTCAACCAGCGCGAACTGGCCATGGACATCAAGCTGGAAGAGAAGGCCACCGAGGGCATTTCCGATCACCTGGAGCTGGGCCCCTGGATCGAGCTGCACGCCCGCCGGGAACAGAACCTGTTCCAAGTGCTGAAACATCTCAGCCTGGAAGATCCTTCGGAGCTGACCGCCGTGCTGTTCGACGGCGTCGATAAGCTGCAGCATCTCGGCTGGCGTTTTCTGCGTCCGGAAGATGATAAGCCGCTCACCGAGGATTGGGAATTCGAGATTCGCAAGCTGTGTCTCAATTATTTCAGTTGCGTGGACAACCTGCTGCGGCAGATGTGCGAGCTGGCCGGGCCGGAAGCCACCGTGGTGATCGCTTCCGATCATGGCTTCGGTCCGACTTACGACGTGCTGCACATCAATACCTGGCTGGAACAGCACGGGTACCTGGCCTGGTCCGATGCGGCGGCGGCGCGCGATACGCAGGGCGCGCTATTGGGCGTCGGGCAGGTGGCCAAGCACACCTGGCTGATGGATTGGAACAAGACCAGGGCGTTCGCCACGACCCCCACCAGCAACGGCATCTACATTGTCGTGAGTGACGGTAACTCGCCCGGCGTGCCGCCTTCCGAGTATGTGGCTTTCCGCCAGAAGCTGGCCGACGAACTGCGCACGATTAAAGACCTGCGCAACGGCGATCCGCTGGTCAGCGAAATCTACAATCGCGACGAGGTTTTTCAGGGTCCGCACCACGACGCCGCGCCGGATCTGACTCTGCTCCTGCGCGATGGCGGGCTGGTTTCGATCCTGCCGTCTCCCGCGGCGGTTTCCAAGCGGCCGGCGGTGTGCGGTTCGCATCGCCCGGTCGGGGTATTCGGCGCGCGGGGTCCGGCGATCCGGCCGGGAGTTGCGGCCGAAGAGCTGTCCATTCTGGACGTGGCGCCCACGGTGCTGTATAGCCTGGGTCTGCCGCTCCCGGAGGAGTTGCAGGGCCGCGTGCCGGAAGAAATTTATCAGGACGATTACTGGAAAGCGCATCCGGTGCGCAAAGTAGTGGGAAAGACCGCGGGGGGCGGTCCGACCGTAAACGGTGCCATCGCCACGGAAGTGGAGGACGAGGAGACAGTGTTGGAGAGGTTGCGGGAGCTGGGTTACATCGAATAAGACGGGCTGTCTCTGGAACGATGCCAAAGATCAAAGCCAATGGAGTGAACCTGCATTACATCACGGTCGGCATGGGACCCGACGTGGTGATGCTGCACGGGTTTCTGGGAAACCTGGCGGTCTGGCATCTGTACATGGCGCCGATTTTGCGGCGCGAATACCGGGTGACCACCTACGACCTGCGGGGCCACGGCTATAGCGACGTGCCGCTGACCGGCTACACGGCGGCGGACATGGCCGAAGACCTGCGCTGCTTCCTGGACGAGATGGGCATCGAAAAGCCTATCCTGATCGGCCACAGTTTCGGGGCGGATATTGCGATGTACTTCAGCCTGCTGTATCCGGAGCGGGTACCCAAGCTGCTGGCGCTGGAGCCGGGGCTGGCGGCGCTGGTGCATCTGCGCAACGACAAGGACTGGATCGGGTGGGCGGCGTGGGTGGCCAAACTGGAAGAGGTGGGCATCCAGGTACCGGAAGACAAGCGGACGGATGCGGAGTTTCTGTTGCAGTTGAGCCTGGAGACGCCGAAGTTTTACGGACCGGCGCGGGGGCTGCCGCGGAACCGGGAGCCGCTGCTGCACTTGATCCGGAACACTACGCTGCTGAAGGACTACGAAGTGGTGGGGGCCATGACGCTGGAGGCGGTGCGGACGATCCGCACGCCGACGCTGCTGGTATACGGGCGGAACTCGCACTTCATCAGTTCGTACGAATTTCTGCACCAGGCCTTGCCGAACTGCAAGCCGGTGCTGCTGCCGGGCGGCGAGCATTTCGGTCCGCTGGAGCAGCCCGAGTTACTGACCGGACACATCCAGCAGTTCCTGCGCGAGCCGGTCAACGAGAACCAGGAGGATATGGTGGAAACCGGCCGGTGATCCCCCGCACCCGAGCCATGAGCATGCCCGCCCTCTCTCCAGCACCGCAACTCACGGCCGACGAGCGTCCGCTCCCGCTGCACACCAAGCTGTTGTACGGCGTGGGAGAGATGCCCATCACCGTGCTGATGGTGCTCTCCGGGTTGTTCATGCTGTTCTTTTACAACTCGGTGATGGGTCTGCCGGCGGGGCTGGTTGGCCTGGGGCTGGCTTCCAGCCTGGTGGTGGACGCGCTGCTCGACCCGTTCATCGGCCATATCTCGGACCGCACCCGGCATGGCTGGGGACGGCGCCACGTATTCATGCTGCCGGGGGCGCTGATCGTCGGGCCGGCGTTTTACCTGCTGTTCAGCCCGCCGCGGCACTTGGGCCATGCCGGATTATTTGTCTGGCTGTTGGCCTGTGCCATGGTTCTGCGTGCGGCCAGCGCGGTCTACCGGATTCCTTACCTCAGCCTGGGCGCGGAACTGAGCCGTGACTACGACGACCGCACCAAGACGATGGCCATCCGCACGCTGTTCGGTCTGCTGGGTACGCTGGGAGCTTCCGCACTGTCGTTTCTGGTGTTTTTCCCGGCCACGGCCGACGGCTCCGAGCCCAAGCTGCATTACGCGGGCTATCCGCGCATGGGACTGGCGTTCGGGGCCTTGATGACGATTTCGGGCCTGATCGGCGCCTTCGGCACTTTGAACCATCGCACCTCGGGCAGCGGCAAGGGCTCCGGCGGGCCGCACTTCTTTTCCGGCTTTCGCATCGCGCTGCAGAATCCCGCGTTCCGCAGCATCTGGTGCTCCACCACCATCTTCTTCCTGGCGGTGGTATTGAACTTCAGCATGGCGATTCATTACTTCACCTGGTATGCGCAGATCAGCCGCAGCGAGATTCTCAGCCTGATCCAGACCTGCTTCTATTCCGGCGCGCTGTTGGGCGTAGTGATGTGGATGACGCTGGCGCGGCGGGCCGAGAAGCGGACGTTATACATCATGGCGGCGGTGGCTTCCGCCGTTTTGCTTTTTATGGCGACTTTCCTGGTCGGCAGCGGCCGGCCGCTGGGCACGGGGCACCCTGTGCCGCTGATTATCGGCCACGTGGTGGGCGGCATCTTCGCCAGCGCGGTGTGGGTGGTGCCCGCGTCCATGATCGCGGACGTCACCGATACCGACCAACTGGCCACCGGCCTGCGCCGGGAGGGAATCTATTTTGGCATCATGAATTTTGGCGAAAAGATCGCGGCCGGCGGCGCGCTGCTGTTCGCCGGCGGGCTGTTGGGAATCTTCCGCCGGTTCTCGCACAATGGCTCCTTCGGCACGCCGGGGCATCCGCCGGCCGCGATCCCGTACGTGGGGTTTCTGTACGGCGCGGTTCCGGCGGCCCTGCTCACGGTGGCCGTGGTTTTGATTCTTCCCTATGGTCTGAACCGGCGGACGGTACACGATCTTCAGATACGGCTGGCGGCCGGGCGGGGTGACACGAATGGCTGACGACAAACCGGTCGTATTGGTCACCGGGGCGGGCTCCGGTCTGGGGCTGGCGTCCGCGCTGCTGCTCGCCGGCCGCAACTTCCGGGTCTACGGCACGGTATTCAACGACGCGGAGGAGCAATATCAGAGCCAGCAGGCCGCCGGCAAGAACGTGAAGGTGACGCCGCTGCGCATGGACGTTACCCAGCGGGCCAGCATTGACCGCGGCGTGGACACCATCCTGCGCGAGGCCGGCAGAATCGACGCCGTCGTCCACTTCGCCGGCCTGGGGCTGCGCGGCTTCTTCGAAGATCTGAGCATGCAGGAGATCCGGCAGCTCTACGACGTGAATGTATTTGGCATCATGGAAGTGACACAGGCCGTGCTGCCGCACATGCGCGCGCGCCGCTCCGGACGGATCGTAATCGTGGCTTCGGCGGCAGGCCGCATGGGTGAGATGAGTATCGCCGGATATTCGTCGGGCAAGTTCGCCGTGGTGGGACTGGGCGAGTGTCTGCGCCAGGAGATGGCGCTGTTGAACATCGATGTTTCGGTGCTCGAGCCCGGCCTGATCTATACGCCGCATTTCGGTATCAATCGCAACCGCGCGCGGCGCGCGCAGGACCCCGCCAGCCCCTATTATTTCTGGTTCTGCCAGCATGAAGCGATCGTGGACAAGCTGCTGGCCGCCAACAAATTCACGGCCGAAGACATCGCCGGCGTGGTGCACAGGATTCTGACTGTCCGCAAGCCGCGCCTGCATTACATGGTGGGATGGAAGCTGAAGCTGATGGTGAAGCTGCGCGACATCCTGCCGTTTGAGCTGTACGAACGGATTCACCAGCGAATTATCGTCCGCATGGTGGCGCATCCGAAAAAGCCGGCCCCCGGCCTGAGCGGCCTGGATGCCGGCATCACTTCGCGCGTCAAGGATCACCACGCAGCGGAAGCACTCTCAAAAGCCCATGATTGATCTGCACACACACACCGACCGCTCCGACGGTTCCGTTCCTCCCGCGCAACTGGTGCACGACGCCAAGGCGATGGGGCTGGAGGCCCTTGGAATTACCGATCACGACACGCTGGATGGGTACGATATTGCCGTGCCGTTTGCCGCCCAGGCCGGCCTGGAGCTGATTTGCGGCATCGAGCTGAGCACGCGTCCCGACCCCCCTCCGGATGGATCGCGCCCGCCGTCCGTACACCTGCTGGGCTACTTCCTGCACCAGCCGGCCTCGCCGGGGTTCCGCCAGTGGATCAAAGGGCACCAGGAGAGCCGGCGCGAGCGTAACCGGAAGCTGATCGCCAAGCTCAATTCGCTGGGTGTCGAGATCACGTTGGAAGAAGTACAGGTATTGGGCAAGCATCTCACCGGCCGCCCGCACTTCGCCAAGATCCTGCTGAAGAAGGGCTACGTCATGACCAATCAGGAGGCCTTCGACCGCTACCTGGCCGACAACGCCTCGGCGTCGGTGGAGCGCGAGGAGCCGGAGCTGGTGGAAGGCGTGCGCAAGATCCGGGAAGGCGGCGGGATGCCGTCGCTGGCGCATCCGGTGCGGCTGCCGGCGCGCGATCGCGCCTCGCTCGAAAAGCTGCTGCGGGAGCTGATCGACAACGGGCTGCAGGGCCTGGAGGTGTACCACAGCGAGCACTCTCCGGAAGATACGGCGTTATACAAGGAGCTGGCCGCCCAGTTCAATCTGATCGAAACCGGCGGCACGGATTTCCACGGCGAGAACAAACCCGCGATTCATTTAGGGACGGGCAAGGATCACAACGTCAACACGCCATACGAGTTGTTGGAGAGCATGCGGCGCGGGGTGGCGGCGGCTGTGGCGGGTTAGGCGGCCGGTGGCTCTTACCCGAGCCTGCGGATCCGCGCCGTGCAGCGGCCCGCCCAGCGGTACTCGTAGCAGGCGCCCGCCCTCACGTTGGCTACCAGGCCCGGGCGGAAACAAGCGACACACTCCGCGCCGGGATGGCGCACGCTGCGGTAGATCACCCCGTTCGATCCGCCGGCCAGAAGCTGGCGCGCCAGGCGCTGCGAAGCCCGGTGACTGATCGGGTCGTGGTACGGCGCATGGCCCGGCAAGCCGGCGCGGATGTCATGGAACGCGCCGCGGAAATCCGCCAGGTACAGGCGCATCTCTACGCGCGTGTCGGAGACGCCGATTTCCGCCAGTTCCGCGGCACGAAAATAGACCGCTTCGGCATGCGCGGCGGTCACGGAGGTGGCCGCATGCCAGGCGCTGCGCTCGACGCCGTTGAAGCGGCCGGACTCCGCGGCCGGATAGCAGAATGCGGCGTTGATCAGATCGGCCAGAGGCCGGTTCCGCACCCACTCCTGCGCCGGGAGGCGATACAACGTGCCGGCCTCGGCCGAGACCCGGTCGTTGGTCCAGCTTTCCAGTTCCAGCATCAGGACCAGATCCTCGGGCGCGGCGACGGCCTCCAGGACGCCCCGCGCGGGATTGGCACAAGGCAACAGGCGGCAGGCGTCGCGCAGCGTCAGTTCGCAGACCGGCGGCATCAGGCTCCTCCGCGCCGGCTGTCCAGCAAGCGCCGGACCTGGTACAACCCGTCCATGCCGCCTTCGACCATCAAGTCCAGCGCGGGACGGCCCCCGAACAGGGGATTGTTGTTGGGCAGCTTGACCCAGCGGTCGGCCAGGTTGTGCTCCGGGTAGAGGATGTGGAGGCTCTTGTAAATCCCCAGCACCAGCGAGATCCGGATCAGCATATCGTACGGCAGCGTGGAGACCTCCCCGGCCTTGTACTTGAAAAACGTCGATTCGGCGGGCCAGCCGAGCAGGGCGCGCTGTTCTTCGGCGCTTAGCTCCCAGGCGGCCGCCACGTTCAGGAACGTGCGCAGGGCCGGCCCCGACATGCGGCGGCGGAGCGCCGGATCGTGGCGGTCTTGCGGCGCGACGGGCGCCATCCGGGCTCCCACCCGGCGCCTGGTGGGTAACTCCACATCTAGAGTATGAACTCCATCCACGGAGTAAGCAAGCTAGTACTTGCCCGAAGGGTACCAGATGATCTGGTGCGGCGCCGGGCGCACCGGGTATAATCAGAAAACACTCAGAATCCGAAAGGACCGCATTTCCGATGAACGAGCAATATGATGTAGCCATCCTGGGCGCGGGGTTCGAGGGCGGGATGCTAGGGACCATCCTGGCCTATCAGGGCGCCAAGGTCGTCATTATCGACGCCGGCACGCACCCGCGGTTTGCCTTGGGCGAATCGACGGTCCGGCACACGTTCCGCATGATCAAGATCATGGCCGAGCGTTTTGGCGTGCCCGAATTCAAGACCGAATTCAACTCCGGTGAACTCCTGCACAAGCACGTCTCCAATCGTTTCGGCGTCAAAAAGAATTTTGGCTTCGTGTATCACCGGCCGGGCGAGCATCAGCGTCCCGAGGAGGCCACGCAGTTAGTCATTCCGCCGTACCGCGAAGGCTACGAAGCGCACCTGTTCCGCCAGGACACGGATCAGTATTTGACGTACCTGGCGATTCACCATGGCGCCACGGTCAAGTACAACACCCGCGTGAAGAACGTCGAAACCGATGCCCAGGGGGTGACTCTTACCACGGAGAAAGGCGATTCGATCCGCGCCAAATTCGTGGCCGATGCCTCCGGCGGCGGGCACGTGCTGGCGCGTCTGTGGAACCTGCGCGATAATCCGCCGCGCGTCCGGCTGCAATCGCGCTGCCTGTTCACCCACATGATCGACGTCAAGCCCTACGACGAGCTGAAGCTGCCCAAGGGCGTTCCGCAATCGCCGCGGCCCTGGTATTCGGGCACCTGCCATCACCTCTTCGACGGCGGCTGGCTGTGGGTGATTCCGTTCGATAACCGGGAGGGTTCCTGCAACAAGGTCGTGAGCGTGGGCCTGAGCTTCGATATACGCAAGTTCCCCAAGCCCATGGACATCACCCCGCACGAGGAATGGCTGCGCTTCCTGGATATGTTCCCGAGCATCAAGGAGCAGTTCAAGGATGCCAAACTGGTGCGCGACTGGGTCTCGTCGGACCGGCTGCAGGGCTCCCTCAAACAGACCGTGGGCGATCGGTGGGCGGTCATGGCCGGCGGCGCCGGCAGCGGCTTCCTGGACGCGTTGTTTTCCCGTGGCCTGGCGTCCTCGGTGGAGATCATCAACGCGCTGGCGGCGCGGGTGCTCAGCATGATCAAGGATAATGATTTCCGCGCGGAGCGCCTGGAATACGTCGCCCGCGTCCACGAAGTCAATTTACGCAACAACGACCGCCTGGTGTTCGCGGCGTACACCTCCTTCCGCGACTTCGATCTGTGGAATGCCTGGTTCCGCGTGTGGGCATTGGGAGTCGGGCTGGGCGATCTGAAACTGGCCAGCGTCTATCAGCGCTACAAGAAGACGCATGACGATTCGATCCTGCCGGACGCCGAAGAGCCCATGGGGCTGTTTTACAGCCAGCATAAGGGTTTCGGCGAGCTGTTCGACAAAGCCGTGGCCAAAATGGACGAAGTGGAGGCCGGCAGCACCGGCACCAAGGAAGCCACGGCGTATATCTTCGACCTGATTCGCAACGCCCGATTCACGCCGGCGGCGAATCGTCTGTGGGACCCCCATACCCACTTCATCAATGCGGGCAGCTTCATGGTCAACGTGAAGACGCTGGCCTGGCTGCTGACATCGGCGCCACCCGATATTCGCAATCTGTCGCTGGGACTACTGGGTAGCGGCAAGCCGCAGCCCGCGCCGTCGGCATCGGTGGGCTAGACCGCAGGTTATTTGGGCGGTGCGTACGCAGTCACGGCGGCGGCTGCCGTAACCGTCGTCTGCGGATTCGTGACGGTGACGGATAGCTGATCGCCGGCCGCCATCGGACACTTTCCGTTTTGATTGACGTTGGCGACGACCGAGATCGAGGTGTCGGACCATTCACCGATCTGCAATGTGCAGGGATCGCCGGCGTAGCCCGCACTCCAGCCCTGAGTGTAATCGGTAATCCGCAGCAAGCCCGGATTGCCGGTATAGGGAAGACCGAATGGGAAGTATCCAAAACCGCCGACGGACGAGATGATGTTGACCGGCGGCTGTGGCTGTACGAAGAATGTATTACAGCCCAGCGCGGCGCACTGTGTGGACACCTGCGTGATCATCGGACTATTGGGAAGCATGGTCTGGCAGGTCGGAGATACGGCCGGCGGACCGTACGGGAAAACGGCGCACGTATAAGGACCGGCCAGGTCGCCGGCCACCGGCGGCAAACTAGTCTGGCTGGCCACCGGGTAATCCACCGCCGGAGCGAACAGGCCCATCAGGCCGGTAGCCTCACCTTTGAAGGGAGGCGCGCCTTTGATGCCGGTCGCCTCGCCGACCTTGTAGGGAAGCATATTGCCGCCGCAGTTAAACGAGGCCGACGGCAGGATGTTCCGTATGGCAATTTCGTTCAGAGTCTGATAGTTGGCGTATTGACTGAGATCCAGCCAGGTATATCCGTTGGCGGGAGTCACCCAGGCGGGCTGCGGCACCCCGGTGCCGACCACCAGCGTCACGTAGCCGTCCGCATTGGTCACTAGAGGCGTGCACGGATAAACCGGGTTTTGCGGACAGCTATCGGCCAGGCTGGCCAGCGTGGCGCCGCCCGGGACCTGGAATGAGATGCTCATGTATCGCAACTGTTCATTGCCGGTGCGCGAACAGCCGTTGGTACATGGTGTGGGCGGAGTGGCGGCCGCGTGAAAACGAAATCGCATCACTTCATTGTTGGCGGCCAAGGTCGCCGGCAATCCGTCCGGCACATAAGTGTACAGATAGGCAGAGTCCGGATTGGCGCCGGAAACATATTCATCGCCGCGGATCCATTGCAGTTGGCTCTGGCTGGTTGGGATGGTCGCCCAGCAACCGGTCGGCTGCCAGCCGGCATAGATATTGTGTTGCGTGACCTGCCCCTGGTTCAGCCAGGTATTGCCGACACTGGCATTCGAGGTCAGGATGTTCAGGCCGTTGATCATGGAGGCGGGATAAGCACATCCGGTGGCGACATCCCGCACGATGATATGCGGCACGCTCGAAGAAGAGGCGGCCGTGAGAGTCAGATAACTGCGGACCAGTACGGCGCCGGCCGTGTTCGGGTGCGAGTGGGTCGGCGAATCCACCTCGTGGGGCGGGGCGGTGGGGTCAGCCGCATAATATGCCGCGTCCAGGTTCCAGTTCATAAACTGATGGCGCAGGGTGCCATCCATGGCATTCTGGTTGACGTTATACCCGGTCATGACACAACCCGGCTCGAGCGTACCCGGGGTCCCGCCCAAATTGATGGGGACGGCATACTGCTGGCCATCCATGAACGCCACGCCGGGCTGGTACGGGTTGATCTGTTTGGAAGTCAGTGGAACGATATTTACGTCGGTGAGATTTTGGATGATAGCCGAGTGATTGTCATACAAGGCCACCGAGAAATAACGCGCGTTCGGAAACTGCCCCACGATGATGAGCTGGTAGGGAGGGATCGTAGAGTTAGCCTTGAAATAGATCTTGTTGTAAATACTGTTAAGATCGCCTTCTTGGCCGCCGGCGCCGTTGCCGGTCGAAAAGGAAATAAGATAGCAGTTGTTGTTGAAGTTAGTGAAGAAATCCCCGCTGGTAAAAGAACCCGGATTGAATGTCGTGGGACAACTCTTCGGGGGACGGGTAGCCGCGGATAGTCCGGCGGTCCCCACGCCGATCAGGCATATCGCGAAGAATGGATAGATCGGTATTTTCATAGGACTGGCCTGGCCCCTTTCTTGCTCGTCTCTGCGCTCGAATCCCGTATTCTCCTGAGATCGCGTTTGCGAAACAGTATAACACCCGAGAGCGCGCCGAGGCCTAGTCAACAAAGGTATAACACACAGTATTTGTTGGGTTTGGGTACTACCCTGGGTCGTACTATGGAGACGGAGGGCTGGCCAGGACCGCGGGGAACGCGCCTCACCAGGTTGCCGACGTCACGCTGTAAGGGCCGAGGGTCAGTGGGGTCCCGGATGTAAACGTCTGGCTTTGCACATTGTACGGCGATTGCGCGGTGTTGTTAGCCAGGCTGTTGGAATTTGTGACAGTGGTAACACTCATCGCGGAGGTAACGTGCGTGCCGTTGACCTGGATCGTGGCGGTGCAGGTTTGACTGGACTTGTTGGTGATCAAAAGGTGGTGATATTTACCGTTGCTTCCCGCGTACCCTTGGGCGTAGACCGCCGGTACCGGCTGGCCGTCGTAGCCAACGATCGGTACGGTGGGGCCGCCGGTGACCGTGGTGGGCCAGGTCTGGCCGGCGAAGTTGATGGCCAGATTGGCGACCTCCATGGCCACACCGGGTGCGGACATGTAGAACTGGTATTGAGTGTTTGGATCGGTGGCGGTATTCGTGGAAAAGTTCGCGTCGGCAGCCACCTGGCCTAGAAGATACGGTTCGAAATCGTTCACGGACTGGATGATGCCGTGATAGTCGTAGTTGTCCGTGTAAAGCGAGTTGATGCCCACGCCCTTGACGTTCGGGAGCGTGGATAGCCGCGCGATGTATTCGGCTAGGAAGACGCCGTTGTAAAGCGTGGCCTCAAACTTGTAGTTGTTGGGTGCGCAACAGTTGAACTCGGTGATGTAGATCGGAGTGTTGGCGCCCACCAGCGGCACCAGGTAGGAGTTGATGTAATCGGTGCTGCCGTGCGCCAGGACTCCGTTCAGTGTTTTGACGGCGGTGTTTGCGTCCAACTGCGTGGGCAGGACGTAAATATGGTTGGACACGGCTTGCCAATACTGAGGGCTGTAGGCGGGCAGTCCGGTGGGAGGCGTGTCCCAACTCGAATAATCTCCGGTGGTGCCAGTGTATAAGCCGGCGTAGAATACGCCGGTGGTGGCGGCGGGGGTTGTGGCAATGATCTGGTGATAGTAAGGGCTATACATGTCGAGCGCGTAATTGGACGCGCTCGCGAAAATCAACGGAAACAGGTAAGGTTCGTTGGAGAGTTCCCATTCCAGCACTTTCAGGCCAGCATTATGGGCCGCCTGGACCATGAGCCCGGCGCTGTTCGGATTTGTGTCGGTGTAGCCGTTGAAGCAGATGATAGCCGGCGATCCGAAAGTATGCGCGAAGTTCGCGAAGTCGCTCAGATAAACTCCGCCTTTGGCCTGGGTGAGCGGTTGGGCGGCCTCCAGCACCGAGGCTGCATTGCCGGTCACCGGCGGGTTAGTGCCCCCGACCAGAGTGCTCAGCCAGTCGCCATTGATATGGCCGCCCGTGAGATTGGCTGGATTCCAATCGTAGGCCATCGACACGGTGCCGCCTGGAAATCGCAGCCAACCGGGCTTGAGCGGAGCCACGGCGGCGACGAACTTGGGGTCGTAATATTCGACACCGTTGCGCAGTTGCGGCGCGTTAAAGCCACTGAAGTCGGAGGCGATGGGAGTTGAAGTCGTGGTGTTGATGTTGATAGTCAACGATGTGCCGGCATAGACGCACGGCAGCAACGTGATTGCCGTCACGGTGACAGTGAGAGTTAGCCTGAACAATGTACGTCCAGTATACCCCAAAGATATAGTCCTATCTAGAGCACAAATAGGTACTATAACGATATTTATATCGATGACTGGACGGTTTAAACCAGAGCGCGGTATTGGCTGCCGTAAAACACCAGGGGATCGCCATCCTGACAATCGGCATGGAGTACTTCCCCGATCACGATATCATGATCTCCCGCTGTCACTACGTTCACGCGGGCGCATTCCAATGTGGCCAGAGCGTCCATCAGCAGCGGTACGCCGGTGTGTCCGGGGCGCCAGGTGACGCCCTCGAAGCGATCGTAGCCGCTGCCGGCGAAGCGATCGGAGAGTGGCCGCTGCGCCGCGCCCAAAATATTAACGCCGAAATGCTTGCCGATCCGGAAATGCTCCAGGATGCGCGCGCGGTGGTCCACGCAAACGAGCACCAGCGGTGGAACGAGTGAGACCGAAGTAAACGAGTTGGCGGTCATCCCGTGCGGAGCGCCGCCGGCGTCGCGCACGGTAGCGATGGTGATCCCGCTGGCAAATTTGCCGCAGATGCGGCGAAAATGTTGCTTCTCCATCTTGGGCAGCGCGGGCATGTGCTCGCTCATAGGCGTCGAATTTAGCACAAATACGGCCAGTCACGAAAGTCCGCAGGCGCCGCTGCTATAATTGAGCGACTCCATGGACGGTCCCACGCTCACGCTGTTTCTGGTGCAGATCAGCCTAGTGCTGGCAGTCCCGCTGTGCATGGCCAAGTTGCTTGAGAAACTTGCGTTATCGCCACTGGTGGTGGAGCTTCTGTGCGGCGTCATGCTAGGGCCCAGCGTGTTCGGGATGCTCGATCCGACCCTCTATGCCAGGGTGTTTCCAGCAATTGGCGGAGCTACGCAGGCGCGCGAAGCGATCACCGAGTTGGGCCTGCTGATCTTCGTCTTCATGGCTGGACTGGAGTTGCAGCCTAAACGCCTGCGCCGCCTGGGAATGCCCATCTTGTGGACCAGCTCGTTGGGAATCCTGCTGCCGTTGGCCCTGGGCGTAGGGTCGGTGCTGCTTTGGCCGTCCTTTTGGCGGAACGAGGCACACGGCAACGTTCCTCTGTTGGCGCTTTTCGTGGGCACCATATTGTCCATCTCAGCCTTGCCGGTGATCGCCCGCATCCTCATGGACCTGGATCTGATGAACTCGGACCTCGGGGTTATTGTAATGTCGGCCGCCATGCTCGATGATCTGGTGGGATGGGGTCTTTTTGCGGTCATCCTGAGCAATTTCGGCGGAGAAGGACATAGCGGGCGTAACTTATGGGCCAGCCTGGTGACGGTCCTGCTGGTATTCGGACTGATCCTGAATCTTTCCAATAAGCGTATCCAGCGGGCCGTAGGTTGGCTGAATCTGCCAAAAGACACTCTGCAATTGAAGCTGACTTTCCTGGTGGTGATTACTTCGGCCATTTTCTCGCAGGTGGCGGGCACACATGCCACGCTGGGTGCGTTTCTGGCGGGTGTGGCATTGGGCCGCATCCGCGATGCGCGCCGGCTGGCCCACGAGAGCTTCTACCGGACCACTACCGGCATTTTCGCCACTTTGTATTTCGTTTCCATCGGTCTGAAGGCCAACTTCATTGCCAACTTCGATGTTCTGCTGGTGGTGTTTGTATTGGCGGTGGCCTGTGTGGGTAAGATCGGCGGAGTTTTCCTGGGCAGCCGCTTAGGCGGCAAGAGTCCCCGCGAAGCCATGGTAGTGGCTTTAGGCATGAATGCCCGCGGAGCTGTCGGAATCGTGCTAACCGGCGTAGCCCTGGATTATGGATTGATCGATCAACGCGCCTTTGTAGCGCTCGTCATCATGGCGCTGGCGACATCGATGTTGAGCGCGATCGGCATCAAGCACCTCGCGGGCCGCCACCGCCAAGAACGCACCGAACACGAAGAATCCGAAATGCTGCCTTATGCGTGATGCCCGCGCGGCGGGCCGGACTACTGGGGCGACCACTCGAAGGCGATGCCGTAACCCAGCCCGGGGCCTCCGAGTCCGGTCGTACCGAATAAAGCGCCTTGGCTGGTGACAATCACGCCGTTCGGAGCGCCGCCGTTGTCGCCGTTTAAGGCGATCAGGTTGGCCTTCTTCCAGGGAGAGCCCGGCGAGCTAGGCGGCACCAGGTCGAATATGGTACCGCAACCGTTATAGGCGCCGGCCGGGAAACAGGTATCGACATTTTGTCCGCCGGCATAGGTCGTGCCGTAAATGACTCCGGTGGTGCTGTTGCGGGCCAGATTCCCGTAAGGATGTTCTCCTTCGGGAAGCGTACTCGAAAAAGTGTGCAGGACGGTTTCGGTCCAAAGGCCGCTTCCGGAGGTCGGCGGCGCGAGCTGATAAACCACGCCGCAACCTTGCGGATAAGCGCCCGTGGCACAGCCAAAATCCACCCCACCCCAAAACGCACTGCCGTAGAACACGCCGTTGGGTCCTTGGATCAAGGCCGACTCGGGAGTGCCGCCATCAGCCGCGCCGTAGAAGCTGTAAAGCTGGGTTTCATTGAACACGCCTCCGCCGGCCCCGACCAACTGAAAAACCGTACCCCAATTCTCGTAAGTGCACGGCGTGTTATCCACGTTAGCCGCACATCCCGGTATGGTGCCGGACGGCGGCGTGCCGGCCGGGATGGTGGTCGATCCGCCGGCCGAAGTAGCTCCGTACAGCGTCACGGTGGACCCGCTGGCCAGCAAAAGGTCCGAAATCGGATAAGCACCATCCGTGCCACCCTGAAAACTGTAGATCACCTTCTCGTTCCAGGTTCCGGTGCCGCCATTGGGAATGACCTGATAGACCGTACCCAGGCCTGCCGTACCGCCACCGTAAGTGGTGCCGTAGAGAGCGCCGCTCGTAGCCCGCCAAACCACGCCCGCCGCCGGATAGGCGCCGTCGGTGCCGCCCTTAAAGCTATAGAGGACCTTTTCCGTCCAGGTCGCGCCCGGCAACAGCTCAAACACAGTCCCGTAGCCGTATTTGCCGCCGCCATAGGTGGTTCCATACAGAACGTTACTATTACCAAGCACCAGATCCGACACGGGGTTGGCGCCATCCGCCAGGCCGGTGAAGTTGTAGATGACCTTCTCGGTGTAGGTCTTACCGCCGGCATTCGGGGTCAATTGGAAGACCGTTCCCCAACCGCCTTTGCCGCCCAGCATAGTAGTCCCGTAAAGCACGCCCTGGGAAGTCCGGACGAGGTTGGCTTGCGGGTAACTGCCATCGTTCAGACCGTCAAACGTATGCAGGTTGGTCAGTGTCGCACAGGTTGCCACGCAGCAGGGCAGCAAGACCGCCAGCGTCAGAAACCGGAGCGCGGGCTCGCCAAGCAGAAAACGGATCTTCTGAATCATACGCATACCTCTGGATTCTGGGCCGATTTGCCCTCTAAAGTCAACTGTTTCCCGGAGTTTAGGGACTAGTTTTGGTACCCTTTTTGGAAACCGGCCCCACCCTGCTTTCTATATGCTTTTTAATCGGGCTGCCCGCAGCTTTTCGCGCCGCTTCCGGGTTACAACTGTAGGATGCACCAAAAACACAAGGAGGCTGTATGTTGAAGAAAATGTTGCTCGGTTCTGCATTCGGGCTGTTGTTGGCGGTAGGTGCGCAGTGCGCTGTAGTGGTGGCGATCCGGCCGCCGGCCGCCATCGTGGAAGCCCGCCCCGTGCGTCCCGGCCCGCGCTACGTGTGGATTGCGGGATATCATCGCTGGGACGGCCGCGCCTATGCTTGGGTACCAGGACGGTGGGAACTGCCGCCGCGTCCGCGTGCCGTTTGGGTCGCCCACCGCTGGCGCCACGTCCACGGCGGCTGGGTGATGGTGGAAGGCCACTGGCGCTAGCCGAGGGACTTGCTCGCCTGCGCCGCCTCGGCTTCGCGCAGGCGAGTCGCTTTGCGAAAAGCCCGGTCAATGGCCCGATACACCAGCCAGGGGAAATGGCGCTGCAGGAAAATCGCCGCTTTGGTAGGCCAGGGAAGGATAAACGTTCGCTTGCGGCGGTGAACGGCTACCACAATCCGCGCCGCGGCTTGGGTGGGTGTCAGGGCGATCAGCTTATGAGGCGGGCGGCGTAAGCGGACCTTGTCGTAAATCTCGGTGCTTACAAATCCGGACAGGACATGCGTGACGCTGATGCCCTCGAGAGCCAGTTCATGCCCCAAGCCGTCAGCCAAGCCGTTAAGGGCGAATTTGCTCATGCAATACGGAGTGCCGCCCGGTATGGAAACCATTCCGATCAGGCTGCCGATGATCACCACCCGGCCCTTGGTCTCCCGTAGCGCCGGGATGGCCGCCATGACCGTGCGAAGAACGCCGAACGTGTTGGTTTCCAATTGTTTGCGGTAATCGTCCAAGGTCAGCGTAACGATCCGGCCGCGCACCAGAATGCCGGCGTTAGCGATCGCCACATCCAGCCGGCCGAATTCTTTTCGGGCCAACTCCACAGCCCGCTCCAGGTCGCCATCCCGCGTCACGTCGCCCTCGACGGCCAGTGACCGCCGTCCCCCGGCCGTCAACTCCTGGGCTAAGGACTCAATGCGCTCCAGGCGCCGCGCCACCAGCACCACATGGGCGCCTTCGCCGGCAAATCTTCGGGCCAACGCCGCGCCTATGCCGGACGATGCCCCCGTGATCAGGACCACCTGCTCGTTGAATCTGGATGACATTGAGTTTTCCGAACGACTATTCTCGCAGAGGTCAGGATCTCCGGTACCGTATGCCGCTGCGATAGTACCCCAATAAGGCCGATATTCTTCCCAACAAGAGTTCGCGGGCGCTATAATTCATACGTTTGATTTAAACGCCTGTGAATCATACCAAGGAAAGCATTCTCGACACCGCGGAACGGCTTTTCGCCGCAAATGGTTACGCTGCCACCTCTTTGCGTAGCATCATTGCCGAAGCCGGCGTGAATCTGGCAGCGGTCCATTACCATTTTCACTCCAAAGAGGCGCTGCTGGAAGCCGTGATCCTGCGCCGCTCGGTACCGGCTAACCAGGAGCGGCTGGCGCTGCTGGACCGGTTCGAGAAAGAAGCGGAGGGTAAGCCGGTTCCGTTGGAAAAGGTGATTGAAGCGTTTGTCGCTCCCACCTTCCGCATGTCCCGCGATCCACAGAGCGGAGGCATGGTATTCATGCGGCTGCTGGGACGTTTGCATGCCGAGGGCGATCTGCTGCCCGGCATCGTCACCTCGCAGTTCGGCGATGTGCTGGAACGATTTGGGACCGCCCTGCGCCGGGCGCTGCCGGATTTGCCGCAGGCCGAGTTGTTCTGGCGCTTGAATCTGGCCATCGGGGCATTGGCCCAGACTCTACGTGGCGGATCGAAGGATTTACAGAAGATTTCCGATCTCGCGCTGCCGTTCGATTCGGAAACTACCTTGGAGCGGCTGGTGGCCTTTTTGGGTGCGGGCTTCCGGGCGCCGGTAGTCAACCACGAAACCAAAGAATCACATGTCGTAGCACAGGAGGGATTGAAATGAACCGCCGTTTACTGGCAGTAGTTGGTTGTACGGTTCCGCTTACCATCTGGGCGGCGGATGCCCCGCCCCGCGAGCCTTTGCGGCTGACTTTGCGGCGCGCGGTCGAGATAGCCACGTCTCCGGAGGGCAACACCTACATTCAACTGGCTGCGGAGAATCTGAAGCAAGCCAAGTCCCGGTCGCAAGAAGCCCGGTCGGCTTTGCTGCCGGATGTGGAAGCGCAGGCGATACAGACCACGGCGATGAAGAGCCTGGCAGCCTTGGGCCTGGATCTGGCTACCAGCCAGACTCTGTTAGGCGCGGAGAACAACCTGACCGGCGTATTGGCCCCCACCGAAAAGGAACTGCTGAACAACATCATCACCAATATCCCGCGCGTAGTGGGGCCGTTCAACTCGGTGGATGTGCGGGCGCGGGTGACGCAGAGCGTCTTCGATCTGGGCAATATTCGCCGGTATCAGGCATCCCGGGCGGCGGTGCGCGCGGTCCGGCAGGACAGCAACAATACCAACGACACCGTATCGGCGACGGTGGCCAAGGCCTACCTGGCGGCGCTGCGCAGCGACGCGGACGTGGAGGCCTATCAGGCCAACGTAGCGCTGGCGGAAGCGGTCTTGAAGCAGGCGGAGAACCAGAAGAACGCCGGCACCGGCACGGGTATCGAAGTCACCCGGGCGAAGGTGCAGCTCTCCAATGAGAAGCAGCACCTGCTGGTGGTCCAGAACGAGCACAACAAAGCCTACTTGCAACTGTTGCGAGTTATGGGTCTCAACCTGGCTACGGAAATGGAGCTGACCGACAAGTTGAGCTATGAGGCGACGGACGCGATTACGGTGGAGCAGGCGCAGGCGGAAGCCGTCAAGAACCGTCCCGATATCAAGGCCCAGGGCGAGCGCGAGGCGGCCGCGCGCCTGAATGCCAATTCCGTGAAATTCGAGCGGATGCCCAGCCTGGTGGCTTTCGCCGATTACGGCACTACCGGAACCAACGGAGACACGGTGTCCTTGTTGCCGACCCGCGACTACGGTTTCGGGATCCGGGTACCGGTGTTCGACGGCGGCCGGCGGGATGCCCGGCGCGCCGAAACGGCGTCGCAGTTCCGGCAGGAGCGTATCCGCACCAACGATCTTCACGAGCAGATTGAACTGGAGATCCGCACGGCCTTGGATACGCTGCATTCCGCCGAAGAGCAGCTCAAAGTCGCCGAAGAAGGATTGACACTGTCCGATAGCGAACTAACCCAAGCCCGGCGGCGATATGCGGCCGGGGTGGCCAGCAGCCTGGAAGTCACGGATGCGCAGACCCGGCATGAGCGGGCCCAGGATAACCGCATCGCGGCTTTGTTCGCTTACAACGTGGCCCGCATCGACCTGGGACATGCCATGGGCAATGTCCGCCGGGTGATCCAGTAAGACAAGGAGTCGCCATTATGAAGAAGATTATTCTGATCGTGCTCATCATCGCCGGGCTGGGGGCGGCTGGAACGCTGGCGTACCGCAGCGCGCATCCGGCGGCCACGGACCGCATTGTGGTTTCCGGCAACATCGAACTGACCCAGGTGGATATCGCCTTCAAGACCCCCGGCCGCCTGATCGAACGCACGGTGAACGAAGGCGACGTAGTGCAGAAGGGCATGGTGATCGCGCGGCTGGACCGCGAACAGTTGTTGCGCCAGCGCGAAACAGCGGAAGCCCTCCTGCAGACCGCGGAAGCGCAACTGGCTGAAAGCCAGAGCGCGCTGAAATGGCAGGAAGCCACGCACCAGGCCGACCTGCAGTTACGCGGCGCGGACTTGAACGCGGCGCAGTCGCAGTTGCAGCAACTGAAGAACGGCGCCCGCCCGCAGGAGATCCAGGAAGCCCATGCCGCCGTGGCGGCCGCGCAGACTCAATACGACCAGGCCAAGAAAGACTGGGACCGCGCGGAGAAGCTGTACAAGGATGACGACATCTCCACCTCTCAACACGATCAGTTCCGGACGCGGTTGGAGGCGGCTGAGGCGAACCTGAAGCAGGTGAAAGAGCATGACGCGCTGATCGAAGCCGGACCCCGCAAGGAAACCATCGAAGCCGCCACGGCGCAGGTCGAGCGCGCCCAGGCCAGCCTGCGTATGGGCCAGGCCAATGGCATCGAGACCAAGCGCCGCGAGCAGGACCTGGTTGCCCGGCGCGGCGATATCGATCGCGCCAAGGCCCAGATCGCTCTGATCGACTCCGAGTTGGCGGACACGATCGCCGTATCGCCGATCAACGGTGTGGTGCTGGTCAAAGCGGCTGACCCGGGCGAAATTCTGGCGCCGGGAGCCAGTGTCGTCACGGTGGGCGATATCGAGCATCCCTGGCTGCGCGCTTATATCCGCGAGCAGGATCTGGGCCGCGTCAAGCTGGGCGCCAAAGCTAAAGTCACTACCGACTCATATCCCGGCAAATCGTATGACGGACATGTCTCTTTCATCTCCTCGGAGGCGGAGTTCACGCCCAAGCAAATTCAGACGTCCGAAGAGCGCGTGAAGCTGGTTTACCGCATCAAGATCGATATCGACAACCCGCGCCACGAACTGAAATCCAACATGCCCGCCGATGCCGAGATCCTGACGGGGAACTGATGGAAGGGATCATTCGCACGCGGGACCTGACGCGGCGTTTCGACACGCTGACCGCCGTCGACCATCTGAACCTGGAAATTCCGCGCGGCGAGATTTTCGGGCTGGTGGGACCCGACGGCGCCGGCAAGACCACCACGCTGCGCATGCTCTGCGGCCTGCTGGATCCGAGCGAGGGCCAGGCCTGGGTGGCGGGGCATGACGTGGCGCACGATACCAATGCCGTCAAGGACTCGATCGGCTACATGGCCCAGCGCTTCGGGCTGTACGTGGATCTGACCGTCGACGAAAACATGGAGTTTTACGCGGACCTGTTCGGCATCCCGGCCGCGGAGCGCCAGCGCCTGCTGCCGGAACTGCTGCGCATGACCCGCATGGAGCCGTTCCGCACGCGCCAGGCAGGCAAACTGTCGGGCGGCATGAAGCAGAAGCTGGGCCTGATGTGTACGCTGTTGCACCGTCCCGAGATTCTGTTCCTGGACGAGCCTTCGAATGGCGTCGATCCGGTTTCGCGGCGGGATTTCTGGGCCATTCTGTATCAACTGGTGAAGGACGGCATCACGGTGTTGGTCACCACGGCGTACCTGGACGAGGCGGAGCGGTGCAACCGGGTGGGGTTGATGTATCGCGGCCGGCTGATCCAGTGCGACGCGCCCGACGCGGCGCGCTATCAGATCGCCGAAGAATGCTACCAGGTGGAGGCCTCCGATTCGCGGGCGGCACGCGAGTTATTGCTGCAATCCGAAGGCGTGCTTTGCGCGGAGCCTTCCGGCGCGACCCTGCACCTGTTTTTGAACGCCGCCCGGACCTCGCCGGATACGCTGCGCCAGAAGCTGGACAAAGAGGGCCACGGCCCGGCGACATTCCAGCGCATCGTGCCGTCGCTGGAAGACGTGTTTATCGCGCAAGTACGCAAGGCGGAGCGGCAATGACAGTCCCGGCCGGCTCCAACGGCGGCGGTCCCGCTCTCGAGATACGCGACCTGGTCAAAACATTCGGCGATTTTGTGGCGGTGGACCATGTCACTTTCCAGGTGCAGAAGGGTGAGATCTTCGGCTTCCTGGGACCCAACGGGGCGGGCAAATCCACCGTCATCCGCATGCTCTGCGGCTTGCTCACGCCCACCTCGGGCTACGGCGCGGTGGCGGGCTTCGACGTCACCAAGAATCCGGAAGAGATCCGCCGCAACATCGGGTACATGTCGCAGAAGTTCTCGCTCTACGACGACCTGGCCGTGGAGGAGAACATCGACTTTTTCAGCCGCATTTACGGGGTCCCCAAGGAGTTGCGCGCGGAGCGCAAAGACTACGTACTGCGCATGGCGGGATTGACGGACCGGCGCCACACCATCACCCGGCTTCTCGCCGGCGGCTGGAAACAGCGCCTGGCGCTGGGCTGCGCCATCGTGCACTCGCCGCGCATTCTGTTCCTGGACGAACCCACCTCCGGTGTCGACCCCATCGCCCGCCGCAGCTTCTGGGACCTGATTTACCAGCTCGCCGAGGGCGGCCAGACCATCCTGGTGACCACGCATTACATGGACGAGGCGGAATATTGCCATCGCCTGGCGCTGATCTATCGCGGAAAGCTGATCGCGCTGGGAGTGCCGGAGCAGCTCAAGCGCGATCTGCATTCCCACAAGCTGCTGCAACTGGAGACCTCCGACCTGCTGGCCACCATGCGCGCGCTGGAAACCCAGGCGGGCGTGCTGGACGTCGCCGTTTTCGGCGCCGGGCTGCATGTGAACGTGGACGATCTGGATGCGGGAGCCGCACATATCCGCCAGGTTCTGGGCGAGAAGCAGATTCAGATCAAACGGCTGGAGCCGATTCAGCCGTCCATGGAAGACGTTTTCGTGGGCCTGATCGAGGCCGAGGAACACAAGAACCCATGAACTTCCGACGCACGCGCGCCATGTTCGAAAAGGAGTTCCGCCACATCCTGCGGGATTCCCGCAGCCTGATCATGGCGTTGTTCCTGCCCTTGTTTCAGATGCTGTTGTTCGGCTATGCGCTCAACCTGGATGTGGACCGTATCCCCACGCTCATCTTCGATGCCGATCACAGCGCCGACAGCCGCGCTTTGATCGCTCGCTTCCGCGGCTCGCGGTTCTTTGAGATCGAGGGATTCACCAACAACTATCAGGAGATCGAGAAACAGATCGACAGAAGCAAAGTCCTGTTGGGCCTGGTGATCCCACGGGACTATTCGCAGCGTTTGCGGGCCGGCAGCAAGGCCAACGTTCAGCTTCTGTTGGACGGCAGCGATTCGAATACGGCCTCGATCGCCCTGAGCTATGTCGAGGGACTGGTGCAGACCTACGCGCTGCAAGTACGCTCGAACGGTCAGGACCGGCACGCCGGCCTGCCCATCGTCTCGCCCGTGGACGCGCGATTGCGCATCTGGTACAACAGCACGCTCGAATCCACGAACTACATCGTGCCGGGGCTGATCGCGGCCATGATGATGGTGATCGCCGCCCTGCTGACTTCTCTCACCGTGGCCCGCGAGTGGGAGATGGGCACCATGGAGCAACTGCTTTCGACGCCTGTGCGCGCCGGGGAGATCGTGCTGGGCAAGATGCTGGCGTTCTTCACGGTCGGCCTGGCGGATACCACCATCGCCGTATTGGTAGGCATCTTCGTGTACGGCGTGCCGTTCCGCGGCAACGTGCTGATGCTGGCCTTCAGCACCATGATCTTTCTTTCCGGCGCGTTCTTCTGGGGCATCATGGTGTCGGCGCTGGCGCGCACGCAGCTTTTTGCTTTCCAGCTTGGGCTGGTCACTACCTTTCTGCCGTCATTCCTGCTTTCGGGATTCCTGTACGCGATCGAAAATATGCCCGTACCGATCCAGGTGATTACCCACGTGGTGCCGGCCCGTTATTTCGTCACCATCGTGCGCGGTATTTTTCTGAAAGGAATCGGAATCCGTCTTTTGTGGGGCCAGGTGCTTTTCCTGTCTACGTTTTCGCTGCTGGTGTTCTGGGCCGCGGAACGGAAGATGAGACAGAAGCTGGCCTGAAGGTGTACTCATGCGAGAACGAATCTTAGCCATCATTACCAAGGAGCTGAGCCAGATGTTCCGCAACCGGCGGACGCGCCTGTTCCTGTTCATTCCGCCGATGTTTCAGCTCATTATTTTCGGCTACGCGGTGAACCTGGACGTCGACAACCTGCGCATGGGCTGGATGGACATGGATCAGACACCCCAGAGCCACAACCTGCTGGCGGCGTTCCAGGGATCCGGCCGGTTTCTACTTACGGCGCTGCCGCGCAACGAGAAGGACATTCAGAACGTGCTGGACCGCGGCGAGGCCCAGGTGATCGTGCGCGTCATGCCGGGATTCGGCCGCGATATCCTGCTGGGCCGGCCGACGTCGGCGCAGATCCTGGTGGACGGTACGAATTCCAACACGGCTTCCCTCGCGTCGGCTTACACCAGCCAGCTCGTGGCAGCGTACTCGGCCAGCCTGGCCACCGCGCAGATGGAATCGCGTTTGATGGCGCGGGCATCCATGGGAACCATGAGTTTGCGCGTGCCGCGCATCACCGACAGCGCGCGGGTGTGGTTCAATCCAGATTTGAAGAGCCGCAACTACTTCGTGCCGGGTGTGATCTGCAACCTGATCATGGTGGTCACCGTGATGCTCACGGCCATGGCCATCGTGCGCGAGAAGGAGATCGGCACCATGGAACAGTTGATGGTGACGCCGATCCGCCCCATGGAACTGATGATCGGCAAAATGCTGCCCGCGGCGCTGGTGGGCATGATGGACCTGGTGCTGATGACCACGGCGGCCTTGTTGATCTTCTCGATCCCGTTCCGCGGCAACCCGCTGGTGCTGGTCCTCAGCGCCTCGCTGTTTCTGCTGACCAGCCTGGGCATGGGATTGTTCATCTCGACGATCGCCAGCACGCAGCAGCAGGCCATCATGTCTTCGTCGCTGATCGCGATCCCGACTTTTATGCTGAGCGGTTTTGCGTACCCCATCCGCAACATGCCGATCGCCGTGCAGTATTTCACTTACCTGAACCCGCTCCGCTATCTCATCGAGATCGTACGCGGTATCTTCCTGAAGGGCACGGGCATTTCGGTGCTTTGGCCGCAGATGCTGACGCTGCTGGTCTACGGCATGATCGTCATGGGACTGAGCGCCACCAGCTTCCGAAAGAAGCTGGACTGACCGTTGCATTAGAATGGAGAGAACCTGTTATGACCTTCCCTGAGCAGTACCGCTCGGACCTGTTGAAAGCCATCGAATCCATCGATCTGAACAAGGTAAGCCAGGCGATCGAATGGTTCCGCGAATCACGGGACAGCGGCCGGCATATATTCGTCTGCGGCAACGGCGGCAGTGCCGCGACGGCTTCACACTTCGCCTGTGACATCGTGAAAGGCTGCAGCTACCAGCGCGACAAGCGGTTCCGGATTATGGCGCTAACCGATCAACTGCCTACCATCACGGCTTACTCGAACGACGTGGGCTATGACGTGATTTTTGCCGAACAGCTCAAGAACTTCGCGCAGCCGGGGGATCTCTTCATGGCCATTAGTGGATCGGGTAATTCCCCGAACGTCTTACTGGCTATGGATTACGCCAATTCGATCGGCTGCCGGACGATCGCACTGACCGGCCGCGATGGCGGGAAGCTGGGCCCCAAGGCACATCTCAATATCCAGGTGCCGGTGGCACACATGGGGCGCATTGAAGATGCCCACATGAATATCTGCCACATGATCGGCTACTACTTTATGGATTGCGAAGCGCACCCAGCCTGACAACGGTGTTCTTTGAAGAGCCGGTGACCGTAGCGGAAAGGGTACCGGTCTGAATCGCCAATGAGGTGGTGTTGTAGCCGTCGGAGTACGTCACGGTGGCGGTGCTCGGGTTCATCGGCACCGGCCCGAAGATGTGAATGAGCTGATTGGGGATGGTGCCGGGCGGCATAAAGACCGTCGCATGGATCGTCAGATTGATGCCCACGATCCTCACCGGAACGGCAAGTACGAACTCGTCAAACTGCGGTCCCACCAACTGCTCGATGCCGGCAGCGTAGCTGGCGATACTGACCGGCGTCGGGCCGAGCAGGCCAGAGTGAACCACGCCGGTCATCTTCAACGGGCTGAAGACCGCCCAGTTCGGCCCATGACTGATGGGCACTGCGGCCGCATTGGCGACCACCGAAATTGTAAACGGCTCATTGGCCAGTTTGAGTGAGTCACTTCCACTCGTGGGCGTAGAGGCGAACGTTCCCGCGGCGGTGAACGTTACGTTGGGCGCCGCCGCCGGCGCCGGGCTGGTGCCGACTCCCGCGAATCCCAAACACGACAATGCCGCCACGGCGGCTCTCAGCGTAGCCATATAGAAATCCTCCCGTCTTCTTTGCCTGGTTCCTATCCCAATAGAATATCCGGGTATGAAACTCTTATCAAGTGATGAGGGATGTTCCGGGTACTAGCTGCCGTCTCGAAAGTTAATCGGGGGTTGCAGTTAGGGCGGTACGGCTAGCAGATCCCGGTCCCGCGCCGGCGTGACATCAACAAACTGCCGCGGAACCGGTCTGCCGCCAGAGCATCAGGACCGGTGGACAGCAGCGCCGCGTGATGAGCCCGAGGGTGTCCCGGCCGTAGTTGAAGGTCGGCAAGGGCGGTCGATTCATCTTAAGCTACTTTTTCCTTCGATGGCTTGACTCCAGCAGTTTCCCGGCCGAGGATCGCGGCCAGTGCCCAGAGATCCG
>Ga0335085_10000218_pt1 | contig 179919 bp, 139 predicted proteins | sample Lox_Sample_45_FD_206712 | JGI IMG/M metagenome (GOLD analysis project Ga0335085, IMG submission 206712) | Soil microbial communities from Loxahatchee National Wildlife Refuge, Florida, United States - Lox_Sample_4.5 | ecosystem: Environmental > Terrestrial > Soil > Wetlands | place: USA... | reverse complement strand
CGCCGTCAGCGTCGTCTTGCCATGATCAATGTGACCAATCGTCCCTACGTTGCAGTGCGGCTTTGTCCGTTCAAATTTCTCTTTCGCCATAACTCAGCTCTTTGCTCCTAGCTCTCAGCTTCTAGCCTAAAACCCTCACCATCCCAAGGCGCGCGCGCCATTGGACCTGTGGTCTTCCCTACTTGGTCGTTCCCTGCACCTTTGCGATGATTTCTTCCGCCACCGACCGCGGAGCCTCCTCATAGCGCGCAAAGTGCATCGAGTATTCCGCGCGGCCCTGCGTTGACGAACGCATATGCGTCGCATAACCAAACATCTCCGCCAACGGAACGATGGCCTTGATCACCTGCGATCCCGCGCGATGCTCCATGCCTTCAATGCGTCCGCGCCGCGAACTCAGGTCACCCATGATCGTTCCGGCATAATCTTCCGGAGTCACAACTTCGACCGCCATCACCGGCTCAAGCAGCACCGGCGAAGCCCGGCGCGCCGCCTCTTTCACCGCCATCGATCCGGCGATTTTGAAGGCCATTTCGTTCGAGTCAACTTCGTGATAGCTGCCGTCGAAGAGCGTCGCCTTCACATCGACCATCGGATATCCAGCCAGCACTCCGCCCTCGAGCGCCTCCTGAATGCCCTGATCCACCGGCTTAATGTATTCCTTCGGCACCACACCGCCCACTATGTCGTTGACGAATTCGTAGCCCTTTCCAGGCTCTTGCGGATCGAGATAAATCTTGACGTGACCGTACTGACCGCGACCCCCGGTCTGCCGGATGTACTTGCCTTCGGCCTCGGCGTGCTTGCGGATCGTCTCGCGATAAGCCACCTGTGGCTTACCGACATTCGCTTCGACCTTGTACTCCCGCATCATGCGGTCGACAATGATTTCCAGGTGCAATTCACCCATACCGCTGATGATCGTCTGTCCGCTGTCGGGGTCGGTGTGAACTTTGAAGGTGGGATCTTCCTGGGCCAGCTTACCCAGCGCCATACCCATCTTTTCCTGATCGGCCTTGGTCTTGGGCTCGACAGCAACCGAAATCACAGGCGCCGCAAACTCAATCGATTCGAGCGCGATCGGATGCGCTTCGTTGCAGATCGTATCGCCTGTGGACACGTTTCTCAGACCGACCGCAGCGCAGATGTCGCCCGCCAGAATCTCATTGATCTCTTCGCGCTTGTTGGCATGCATCTTCAACAGACGGCCAATGCGCTCGGTCTTCCCCGTACGCACATTCAGTATGGAATCGCCGGTCTTTAGTTGTCCGGAGTAAACACGAATGAAGGTCAACTGACCGACGAACTGATCGGCCATAATCTTGAACGCGAGCGCCGAGAATGGCTCTTTGTCGTCTGGTCTGCGCGCTACATCCTTGCCAGTGTTTGGATCTCTTCCGTGCGTCTCACCAATATCAAGCGGCGAAGGCAGATAGTCGACCACCGCATCCAGCAACGGCTGCACGCCTTTGTTCTTAAAGGCGGTACCAACCACAACCGGGAACAGCTTCAGTTCAATCGTCGACCGTCGCAGCGACTTCTTCAGCTCACCTGCGGAGATCTCTTCGCCTTCCAGGAACTTGTGCAGTATCTCGTCGTCGTTCTCGGCGATCGTCTCCACCAGTTGTGCGTGGAAAGCTTCGGCCTTTTTCTTCAGCTCGGCGGGAATTTCTTCCGTGACGTACTCGGCGCCCATCGTCTCATCCTTCCAGAGGATCGCCTTCATCGTCATCAGGTCGACAACGCCTTTGAACTTGTCTTCTTGGCCGATCGGTATCTGAATTGCGACGGGCTTGGCACTGAGGCGCTTGCGGATAGTATCGATGGCATGCTCAAAATCGGCACCCATCTTGTCGATCTTGTTAATAAAGCAAATGCGCGGGACGCCGTACTTGTCGGCCTGGCGCCACACTTTCTCTGATTGCGGCTGCACGCCATGAACGGCGTCAAACACCGCGACCGCGCCGTCGAGCACGCGCAGCGAGCGCTCCACCTCGGCCGTGAAATCCACGTGGCCGGGAGTATCAATAATGTTGATCCGGATATCGCGCCAGGTACAAGTCGTAGCGGCGGACGTGATCGTAATGCCGCGCTCCTGCTCCTGTTCCATCCAGTCCATGGTCGCAGTGCCTTCATGCACTTCGCCGATGCGATGCGTCCTGCCCGTATAGAACAGGATGCGCTCGGTCGTAGTGGTCTTGCCGGCATCAATGTGTGCCATGATGCCGATGTTTCTGCAACGCTCTAATGGAACTGTTCTTGGCACGACTAACTCTTTCTGGGCTCCAGACCTGAATTTCCAGCTCTTGTCATCCCGAGGCGCCGTCTTTTGGCGCCGGAGGACCCATGCACTCTCTTACCACCGATAGTGAGCGAACGCCTTGTTGGCTTCCGCCATGCGATGCACATCTTCCTTCTTCTTGATGGCGGCTCCGCGACTGTTGGCGGCATCGAGCAACTCATTGCTCAGCTTGTCGATCATTCCCTTTTCACCGCGCTCCCGCGCATAAGTAATGATCCAGCGGATCGCCAGCGAAGTCCGGCGGTCGGCATTCACCTCCACCGGGACCTGGTAGTTCGCACCACCCACGCGGCGAGTCTTCACTTCCAGCAGCGGCTTGGCGTTCTCCACAGCCTTCTTGAACAGCTTCAGGGCCTCATCGCCACCCTTCGACTCCAACTTCGTCAAGGCCTCATAAAAGATGCCCTCGGCTGTCGAACGCTTTCCCTGCCACATCATCGAGTTGATGAACTTTGTTACCAGGTCCGACCCGTACACTGCATCGGCTGGTACCGTCCGCTTTGCGATATGTCCTTTGCGAGGCATTTAAGCTTCTAGCTCCTAGCTCTTAGCTCCTAGCTCTTAGCTTCTAGCCTGAGCTTTACTGGGTTTGCAGCTCCTGCTAACCCTGAATCCTGTCTGGCTAACAAACAACAACTCCGCTATCCCTTTTTCGGCCGCTTCGCTCCGTACTTCGAGCGTCCCTGCATGCGGTTGGCAACGCCGACGGCATCCAGCGTCCCGCGGATCACGTGATAGCGCACGCCCGGCAGATCCTTCACGCGGCCCCCGCGGATCAGCACGATTGAGTGCTCCTGCAGGTTGTGCCCGACTCCCGGGATGTACGTCGTGACCTCAATGCCGTTCGTTAGCCGCACACGCGCCACCTTCCGCAACGCCGAGTTCGGCTTCTTCGGGGTTTGCGTGTACACGCGCGTGCAAACGCCACGCTTCTGCGGACATCCCTGCAGCGCGGGGCTCGCCGTCTTGTAACGAGGCCGCTTCCGCCCCTTGGCCACTAATTGATTAAAAGTAGGCACTCTTTGCCACTCCTTGCCGCACACTCACACGACGCACGGCTTCCAATCCAAAGTTTCGGATTACGCATCCGTGGGCATGACCGGCCCGAAGCCAGCCATTGCTTCTCGTCACTTATTGCGCAGCCAATCGCACACGCGCCCTGACGAGAGATTCTGGATTCCCGTTAAGACTTACGCTGCCGACGGTGGCGCCCGGCCAAACTCCGGGGGCACTCCGTTTCGTCAGCCTTGCCCTGCATGTCCTTTCGCAAGGGCGAAAGGCGCCGCAGGTACGTTTCAGCGAGGAATGCTTCCGAACTTTGCTTCCGCCCGGAAACTAATTTCTCTAAAGCTCAACCGCCACTCTCTGCACGCACGCCCACAAAAAAAGTCGCGGCACACTGCAAGCCTGGATGAACTCGCGGAACCAATCTAATATAGCAAGCCCTTCAAAACATCGTCAACTCGTTCTTTTGCATCCCACTTCCGAGAACATACTCAGGTTCTCAGAACAGGTCATGAATCCCGGTGCTTGCCGATTCTTGGCCCAACCTCTAAACTACAGGTTTTCCAATTCATATTAGATTCTCCGCTTCCAGATGGGACTTTGAGTGTTAGCTCTCATTAGCGATGAACAACGAGGAGTGCATGGGTAGGTTCCGTCCGCTGGGTTTGCCCCTTGCAGTATCCATTCTTTTTGTTTCAGCCATCACCGGATGCGGCGGTGGATCCCACTCTGGGCCCCCTCTTTTCCCCGGCCGCATCAACCTGACCCCGGCTGTCACTACGTCTCTCACCGTCGGCGGCACGCTAGCCTTCGCCGCCAGCGTACAGACCACGTCGGGAACAAACCTCAGTACCACCGTAACATTCGACTCCAGTGATACCTCCATTCTCAATCTGGCCCCAAACGGCGTTGCCTGTGCGGGACACTGGGATGCCACGTTCACAGCCTGCACACCGGGTGCTACAGGCCCGGTAACCGTGACGGCCAGCGCTTTGGGAGGCACCAGCGTCCCGACCTATGTCTTTGTTCATCCGCCCATCGATAACATCAGCGTAGTCGGCATTCTTCCCACCGGTGCCTCTGTGCAGGAGCCTTGTCTTTCCGAGTCGCAATCCATGACCATCGAGGCTCACGCCTTCAGCCAGGGCGCCGATATCACCGCCTCGGTCGGCCCTTTCACCTGGTCGGCCAACAACACGCCCGTGGTGACTCTCACCCCCTTGAACAACAGCACCTACAACTTCCCGACCAATCAGGCAACTGCGACGGCGAACGCGCCCGGCATCACCTACATTTATGCTTCCGCGAATGGCGTCAGCAGTAGCTCGTTTCAGCAGCCCCAGCTGACAAACTCGCAGGGAACCGCTTCCCCCCGTCTGGATTTCTTCGCGACCTGCCCGGTTCAGAACATCGCGCTCGAACTGGCCGCTGCGGGCTCCGGCCAGACCACCTTCTCTGTGGCCAAGGGAACTGCCTCTGCCAACCAGACCATCATCGCTACCGTGACCGATATCATGGGTTACAGTTCCCTGCCCAGAACGGATGGCGGCCTCGTCCTCAGCAAAACTCCTCTGTCCTGGACATCTTCCCAACCAGGATCCATCGCGGTTCCAGCGACCGGATGCACGCTGTCCTGCGCCGTGTCACTGGCCACTCCCGGTTCGGCCACGATTACCGCATCGTGCTCGCCCCCAACCTGCAACATCGGATACCCCACTATCCCCAACGCGTTCCTCACCGATGGCCAGCTCGATCCGACTAAAGTGGCCTCCTGCACGACTTACTTCCAGGCCCTCTTCCCGCAGTTAGTCAGCTGTCAGCAGCTTATCCCCGCTCCTGTTTATGCGTCGCCGGTCTTCATTGATCCTTCTGCTCCTCCGCCTCCGCGATTTCTTTCCAACTCAGCCGCGATCTCCGGCGTAGTCACAGGCTCGACCTCGGCGCCCACGATCTTTGCGGCAAGCACCGGATGTGAGCTTCAGCCACCTTTGGCCTGCAACACTTTTGCTTACAACCTCACAAGTCGAACGCCCGGCAACGCCGGCCAGCTTCCGGTCTCGCCTAATTCATTTCTTGCGGATCCCACGGGAACAAGGGTCTGGATGGGAAGTAGTTTCGGAGCACAGATCGTGACTCCATCCAATTTCAACTCCTCCAGTTCCGCGTTCGCCTCGCTCGGCACCGTAACCGGAAAAATTCTTGCCAGTTCCCTTAGCGGCACGCTGGCCGCTTTCTCTGACACCGTCCACCAGCCCAACCAGGTCTATATCGCCAATTCGAATAACCCGTCTTCCCCCACAATCCTCACCATCCCCTCGGCCACGATGGCCGCCTTCACGCCGGATGGATTTAAGGGCTATATCGTCGGCGGCAGCAGCGGAACTTCGCTGTACATATATTCGGCTCTGCAGGCGCTGCAAGGTCCATTTCCCCTCTCGGGACCGCCGAGCGCCTTTGCGTTTTCTCCCAATGCGGCCTTTACCTTCATCGCCGAATCGGGCGCTTCCCCGAGTCTCACCGCATTTGCAAATTGCAGCAACCCCGCCACTTCATTCCAGCCAGCTGATACGATCCCCTTACCTGCCAATCCTCTCCTGATGAAGGTTCTTCCCGCCTACCACATCGATGGCAACGACTCCTCCGGCAATCCAATTCCCGATGGCATTCATATCCTCATCCTCGATTCCACCGGCTTCGATGTCATCACCGCAGCGGTTTCGCCCCCCGCCACCACGGACGTCCTTTGCCCGCAGCAAATTCAGTTGGGACTTCCCACCGCGCACACGCTGCAGCGCATCGAATTAGGCCAAGGCACGCTGCAGCCGTTGAATTTCTTCTATTCGGCGGATGATACGCAGCTCTACATCGTCTCCTCGACAACTTCGAGCATCATCGTCTATTCCTTCGTCAACAACGCAGTGACCGGCGGCATCCAGCTTCAGAACAATGCTATCCCGATCACCGCAGACATGTCCTCCGACGCAGGCACGATCGTCATTGCGGCAAGCGATGGCCTGTTGCATGAAGTCAGCACAGCCCTGGGAGGCAGCGACTCCATCCCCATCTCATTCCCCAATGCCCCGAATGCCCTGAACCCGTTCTGTTCCATCGATCCCAACGGCATCCCCTGCGCCCTTAACGTCGCGCAGGTAAAGCCGTAGCCGGGTCTGCAAGGGCTCACGCAGGGACAGCCGCCTCGGCTGTCCCGTGAACGCGATGCCAGCGGCCGCGCATGGGCACAAGCAAACCAAGCACCATGCAACGAACCAGCGCAACGAAGCATCCCTGAGAGCTGAGAGCTGAGAGCTGAGAGCTGAGAGCTGAGAGCTGAGAGCTGAGAGCTGAGAGCTGAGAGCTGAGAGCTGAGAGCTGAGAGCTGAGAGCTGAGAGCTGAGAGCTGAGAGCTGAGAGCTGAGAACTGAGAACTGAGAACTAACTACTAGGGGTATTGGTTTCCAACTCCTTCCCCACGCTATCCAGCACCCCATTCACAAAATGCACCGACTCCGGAGAAGAAAACTTCCGCGCGATCTCCAGCGCCTCGTTAATCACGACAGCCTTAGGCGTTTCCGGATAAGCTAGCAACTCCGCCACCGCCGCGCGGAGCAGGTTCCGATCGACCGCCGCCATGCGCTCCATGCGCCAATGCTCCGCATGCTTCTCGATCAGCTGATCGATCTGCGACACTCGATCAGTAGCAACCCGAAATAGGTCGTCAGCAAACCCACGCACCTCGGCGCTGGTCGCCCCATGCTCGGCCCAAAACGTCCGTCGTACCTGGTCAGCTTCCTGCTTTCCCATATCCGCCTGGAAAAGCATTTGCAGCACAATCTCCCGAGATTTCCGACGTGTACCCATGGAGTCATCAGCTCTCAGCCGTCAGCTGTCAGCAAAGGCAGTGTGGCCGAAACGTAATCAGTTTACATGGAATGATTCAGGTAAGAGACGGTGAGGAGTCATGCAATTCGGGAGTACCGTTGATCAGTGGGAATGCTTCGTCTTCCGCGATGTTCGCGACTTGGTTTTGCTCACAGCTGATAACTGACGGCTGACAACTGCGTCCCTGACGCCCGACGCCTGACGCCTGACGCCTGCTGTCAGCGACGCCATCTCCACCGCCGCGAGCGCCGCCTCAAATCCCTTATTCCCCATCTTCAACCCGGCCCGATCAATCGCCTGCTCCAAGGTGTCGCAAGTCAAAACACCGAAGGCATGCGCCACGCCAGTCTCCTGAGCCGACTGCCCAATCCCGCGCGTGACTTCATTGACGATGACGTCGTAATGCGCAGTATCTCCACGCAGCAAACACCCGATGCAAATGATCGCGTCGTACTCCCCGGTCGAAGCCAAAGTCCGCGCCGCCGACGGAATCTCAAACGCCCCCGGCACCCGCACAACATCGATGTCCTTCTTGCGGGCCCCGGTCCGAATCAGCCCGTCGCAAGCACTCAACAAAAGCCGCTCAGTGATAAACGAATTGAATCGCGAAACCACAACCGCGAACCGCTTGCCGGAAGCGTCGAGTTGCCCTTCAAGCGCAGGAAGCACCGCAGGCACGGACTCAATCTTCAATTTGTTTTTCCTTGTGATCTCTGTGCCCTCTGTGGTGAGTTGTCTTAAATCTGTGATGCGCGTAAATCCCCGGCAAGGAAGTTATTTGCCTTTGAACACCGGCGCCCTCTTCTCCAGAAACGCCCGAGTCCCCTCAGTCTTGTCCTCGGTGGCGCAAGCCACGCCGAACAGAACGGCTTCGAGGTAAAGCCCCTCGGCCAACGTCATCTCCATGCCTTTATTAACGGCCTCCATCGCGTACTGCACGGCCAGGGGCGCGTTCGCAATAATCTTCGTCGCAATCGCCTCCGCACGCGGAATCAACTCCGCCGCAGGCACCACTTCATTCACGAGCCCGATCCGATGCGCCTCCTGCGCCGTGATCATCTCTCCGGCGAGCACCATCTGCATCGCGATCCCTTTGCCCACCAGCCGCGGCAAGCGCTGGGTTCCACCATATCCCGGAATAATCCCCAACTTCACCTCCGGCTGCCCCAGCTTCGCATTCTCACTAGCCAGCCGCATCGTACAAGCCATAGCAATCTCGCATCCGCCGCCGAGCGCAAATCCGTTGATGCATGCGATGACCGGCTTCCCAAGATTCTCAATAAGATTGAGCACGTTCTGCCCGCGATGCGTATATTCTTTGCCGCTGACGGCGTCGTTCTTAGCCAACTCCCCGATATCCGCCCCAGCAATGAACGCCTTCTCACCGGAACCAGTGAAGATCACAACGCGAATGGCCGAATCGTTCTTGATGTCATGAAACGCCGCCCGCAACTCCTCCATCGTGGCCATGTTCAGTGCGTTAAGCACCTTAGGCCGGTTGACGGTCACATAAGCAATCGAGTTCTTCTTTTCGAGAATGATGTTCTCAAAGTTCATAAGTAATCCTCACGACGGAGGCACGAAGTCACCAAGGGAACCCTAAGAGGATTTCTCCGTGTTTCTGCGCCTTCGTGGTGATTTTGCCTTTCAATCCGCAAAGATCCGTGTGAATCCGCGGTCACAGAAGTTAAAGTTTCTGTGCTCGAGGCTTCCCCGGGTCCGAATAATCATAAAACCCGCGCCCCGACTTCCGCCCGTACCACCCCGCCATCACCATCCGCTTCAGCAGCGCAGGCGACGCAAAGCGCCGCTCCTTGAACTCTTCATACATCACGTGCGTGATGTAGTAAGTCGTGTCGAGCCCGACAAAATCCAGCAATGTAAACGGGCCCATCGGATACCCGCACCCCAGTTTCATCGCGTCATCGATATCCTCAATCGAACCAACACCCTCTTCGTACGCTCGAATCGCGTCCAGCAAATACGGTACCAGCAACCGGTTCACGATGAATCCGGTCTTGTCCGAAGTGCGCACGGGGACTTTGCCGAGTTTCTTCCCAAACGCATAAGCCGCATCGTAAACATCCTCGATAGTAGCGATCGTCCGCACGACTTCCACCAGTTTCATCAGCGGCACCGGATTAAAAAAATGTAGTCCGATAAACCTCTCCGGCCGCCTGGTCGCGGTCATCAATTCGGTAATGGAAATCGAAGAAGTATTCGAGGCGAAGATGGCATCCTTCTTCACAACAGAATCGAGCGCCGCATACATTTCCTTCTTTTGCGGCACGCTTTCGATGATGGCCTCAATGACGATGTCGCAATCGGCAAGGACAGCTTTGTTTGTAGTCCCATGAAGCCGCGCCAGCGCCGCATCTTTCTGCTGCGCGGTAATTCCGCCCTTTTCGACCGGTCGCTCTGCAAACTTGCTCAAAGATTTCTCGATCCCGGCGAATCCCTTATCAAGAAACTTCTGCTCCACTTCGAGCACAGTGACATCGAATCCAGCCATGGCCGCGACTTGCGCAATCCCGGATCCCATCAATCCACAACCAAGAACCCCGACTTTTTTGATCTCCATAATCGCTTCCTCGAACAACTAACCCTGTCATCCTGAACCGCGTTCTTTGCGGCGAGGACCCATGCAATTCTTCTGAAATCCGGCGAACTGCATTCATCTTAGCCGCGGAATCCGTTCCGGAAGACAACCGTGATGAAATCCGCGTCAATCCGTGGCGATCCGTTGCAATGAATTGCCTTACCAACTCATCTCCACCAGCGAAACGCTCTCCCCCGGCATCGGAAAATCCAGCCGCACTCCTCCGTCTTTGCTCTCCACCCACCGCGGCGATTCCAGCAATTGCAACTGTCCGGCTGCTTTCAGTGCCACATACTGCTCCGGCGTAGGAGACTGCGGACTCCCCATCGCCTTCCACACTGTATAGGAATTGCTATGACTCTGGTCAATGCGGTAATGCCTTACCAGAATTCGCTTCGCCTCCGCCGGCACTCCGGCAATATTCAACTGCAGAGGCAACTCCCCCGCCGAGGCCTCCTCGTCCCGATAGTTCCAAAGCAGTACCGCCAGCCGATGATCGCCACGAGTGGCAAGTCCATCCACGTCCGTCTTCCCTCTCACCCCGCTTGCGATCATCTCGTCGAGCGCAACCGACGCATTGCTCTTAACCTCAACGCGCTCCCCCGCCATCATCCCCAACATGCGAAACAGATTCATGACGGGCTTATCGACGCCATTTGTCGCCAGCGTCCGATAGCCGAAGAAATACGGCTGGTCCTCAAACTCAAACGCCCATGTCAAATATCCCGCCAGGTTCGTCTTCGACCTCTCATTCAGATCGAGCGCCCCGCGAATCGCCACCGCCGTGTATGCCGGATAAAGGGTCCCATTCCGATAAGCGTTCTGCGGATGATCCTTCGCCGAACACGCGGCACAACCCTCCGGATCCGCCTCGCTCAAAATCACCGGCAAGTGCGCAAACTCCGGAAACGACGCCACGATCTTCAGACCGTCATTCACATCCCGCAGCTCATGCCCCAACCCCATCTGCACCCGTCCATCTTTAACTTCAGGCGCACCCTTCGCGTGGAAACTGATGAAGTCAAGCGGAGCCCCGGTCTTCCCGGTTGCGGAGTTCGTTCCGCGAGCGCAATGTTCGAGAAATTGCTTGAGAAATGCCGCCGCCTTCGCTGATCCGGGCCCGGTTGTCGCTGGCCCACCTACTCTTGCTTCCGGCAGTGCATGCCGCACTCCATCGATCGCGTAGTCATATAGCTTGTCGTACTCGTCCGGAGTCCCGTGCCAATAAAGAATATCCGGCTCATTCCACACTTCCCAGTTCCATCCGGCAACTTCACTCTTCCCATATCGCGCGACGCAGTGCACAACCATCTGGTAGACCAGTTCCCGCCACTTGTCATAATCCTTGGGGGGATAAGTCCATCCCAGGAAGAGTTCGCCCTGCGGAAAATGATGGCGGTACGGCTCCGGATGTGTAGAGAGCGCCTCAGGCATGAAACCGATCTCCACCAGCGGCTTGGCGCCCGCTTCGAGATAGGTATCAAAAATCTTGTCGACGATCTTCCAGTCGTAAACTGGACGCCCCGCCGAATCTTCCGTGTAAGCGTTCGTCGATCCCCACTTCAGCGCCGCGGTCCCATCTCCGGTGGTCAGCAAATTGTGCGCCCGAATCTGCACCCGTGCAGAATTGCTGGCTGCCAGCTCCGCAATCAGTTCCCGCCCGTGTGGCGCGTACGCATAGTTTGGCTCGTCATACCCAAAATAGTTCCACGCCGGCGCAAGCGGACCAAGGTTCCGCCCCGCATCCACCTGAATGACAACGGGGGCTTGTGCGCAGAGCAAATGACTAGATAGGAGTAATAAGAACGAGAACGCCGCCACTCGGAGCAGAGGATTTCGATTCATATTGGCGCAACTCGAACAAACTCAAAAGAACGCCGGAAAATAAAAGTCTGCTCATTCTACAGAGGCCGTTGTCATCCTGAAGCCGCGTTTTTTGCGGCGGAGGACCTATGCACTCTGCCGACACGAGCGACCTGCAGCGTCCCTGCGCGACAAAAACAAGCGCCCCGGCATCACGACCACCGGAGTCCGCGGAGAAGAATTTAATTCATACTCTCCACCACCATGGCAATCCCCTGTCCACCGCCAATGCACGCCGTCGCCAGCCCGTACTTCTTCTTACGCCGATGCAGCTCATACAGCAGCGTAATCACCAGCCGCGTCCCAGTCGCCCCCAGCGGATGCCCCAGCGCAATTGCTCCGCCGTTCACATTGACTTTCTGGCGGTCCAGCCCCAACTCCTTCTCCACCGCAAGATACTGCGCCGCAAACGCCTCATTCACTTCGATCAGATCGATGTAATCCAGCGACAGTCCCGCCTTCTGCAACGCAATCTTCGACGCCGGCACCGGCCCGCGCCCCATCACCTTCGGCTCCACGCCCGCAATGCCCCATCCCACAAGCCGGCCCAGCGGCTTAAGGCCGCGCTTCAAGGCATTCTCCAGCGACATGACAACAACAGCCGCGCCACCATCCACGATGCCGCTCGCATTCCCAGCGGTAACCGTCCCATTCTTCCCGAATGCGGGTCGAAGCTTGGCCAAACCCTCCATCGTAGTCTGCGGCCGCCGATGATCGTCTTCATTCAGTGTTTCGCCCGTCGCCTCGCCTTTCTGATTCTTCAGCGGCACCGGCACCAGCTCTTCCTGAATGCGCCCGCCCTTGTAGGCATCGTCGGCGCATTTCTGCGATCGCAGCGCGAGATCGTCCTGCATCTGGCGCGTGATCCCCTGTTGCGACCCGTACAGTTCCGCGGTATTCGCCATGTACGACCCGCAATACGAATCAAGCAGCGCCACCATCAGCGAATCTTCCAGCTTCCCGCCCGGAGCCAGCGTAAAACCGTCGCGCCCGCGGATCACAAACGGCGCTTGCGACATCGCCTCCATCCCGCCCGCAAGTACAATCTTCGCCTCGTCCGTCTGGATCATCTGCGCCGCCGAAACGATCGCCTGCATCCCCGACCCGCACAGCCGGTTCACCGTCAGCGCTGGAGTCTCGATTGGAATCCCCACCCGCAAGCCGACATGCCGCGCCCCGTAGAGTGCATCGCCTGATGTCTGCTGCGCATTCCCGAACACGACATGATCGAACTCCTTCGGATCGATCCCCGCTCGCTCAATCGCTCCCTTCGCCGCGACGGCGCCCAACTCCTGCGCCGTGAAATCCTTCAACTTCCCGCAATACCGCCCAAACGGCGTACGTGCTCCGCTGACTATTGCTATATCCCCGGCTTTTAACATGATGGATTACTCGTAGAACCCCAACCGGACCCGGCCAGAGGTGATTTCGCCAAACTTGTCAGTGTAGCAGTGGGATTAAGAATTCACCACAGAGGAACAGAGACATGGAGACACGAAGGGAGGAATAACTGAAGCCTAACGTGCGGAAGTATCAGTTGGTATGAGGTGTCAAACCGGAATCGACCTTCTTACGCCACCGCGCCCGCCGCCAGCGCCGTAGGCCCCAGCGCCACCACTTTTCCCAATCCCTGGCCCATCGCCTGCCCCAGCGCATGCTCCGCACGATTGATCACTTCAGTAACCACATCTACAGGATCAAACTCGCTGCGGATCACCGCCTCCGCCACCCCGGCGGAGAACAGGGCCGCAGTGCCCTGCTCAGCTCCATCCTTCGCCGACCACCGCAGCTCGGCCACGATCTTGCGCAGCTTCTCGATCGCCATCATCGCTTCTTTTTCCGCGGTTTCGCCCAGCAGGATGGCAATGGTGGTCGTGTCGTAGCGGAAGGCCAGGTCATTCGAGCGGATATTGGTCGCAAACATCTGCCCCGCGCGTTCCATCACTGCCTGCACCTCGGCATCACCGTGCTCTTTGACCATGGCGCCGCCCTTGCCGAACTGCATCAGCAGGACAGTAAGAGGCGTCGAATTCTGCACTGCACGTTTGCTTTCGGCCATCAACAAGTCGATGTACGACGCACGTTTCAGCAATCCGGATTTCTCGTCCGTAACCGATAGATTCTTCACCAGCCGCCGCAGTCCTGCATTGTTCAGCGCGATTACCATCTGCTCGGCCAGCGTTTTCAGCACAACCATGTCTGCTGGCTGCCAGGTGCGAGGCCGGTTGTGCACCAAAACCAGAATCCCTGCCCACTCCTCTCCTTCGGTCAGAGGGATTCCCAGAATCGTGGCTGCTCCAAGCTCGCTCAGCGCATCTTTCGCATTTTCCAACGACTTCCACTTGGCCGGATCCTGGATCTCCAAAGGCTCGTTTCCTTCGATCCCCGAGTGCAGGGCCGTGACCAGTTCCGCGATGCTCCCCGTACTCGTCCGCTTCGTACCCTCCGCGCAAAACTCATCCATCGCTGTAGGCGGCAGTCCCGCCTTCCCCATCACTGCAATGCAGCGGGTTGCCTCCCACTGCGCCCCAATTTCCTTGACCGCGGTGTTGAGAACCGCCGGCGCCGTGTTCTGGTGATACAGTTTCCGCGTAATCTCCGCCACGCGCGTAAACGTCCGAACATCCGCCGCCGGATCAGGCACAGAAGCAACAGGCGCCGCCGCTGCAGGCGCTGGCGTCGCAGCCGGAGGAGGTAATGGCGCCGACCCCGCATAGCGCGGCGTCACCCCCGCCGACATATAGAGTCTCTGTAAATCTTCGTTGCGCTCTTCCTCGCGGGGAAACAACTCCTGGATCCTCTGCAATCGCTCTACCGCTTTGTTCCGCATCCCGTATTGCACCAGGATCTCCGCCTGGAGCATCAGGTCCTGCAATGTCCCGGCCCCCAGAGTCCGCTCGTCGACATGCACAGGTTCCTCCGCGGGCTTTGCCGCCGAACTGAACCGCGACGCGATCACCTTGTATCGGGCTTCATCCACCTTCCCCTTGATCATGTCGAGCCGCTTCAGGTGTCCCGGCTCATATGGATCCACTTCGGCCGACCGATCCAGGCATTCCGCCGCCTTGGCAAACTCTCCGGTGCTGCAGTACAGCTCAAATAACTTCAGCAACGTCGAGCAATAGTCGCTCTCACGATTCGAAGAGTTGTACAGCTCGCTGAGGAACTCGAGCATCTGCGATGATGCCCGCCGCGTCGAGGTGAGATCCTCCATAATGGCGGTGAATTGACGCCGCTCTCCGCGCCGCCGCTGGAACTGCTCCAGCTTGCGCGCTAGCCCGACCGCCTCGTCATCCAGTTCCCCATCCAGGAAACTTCCAATCAGCCCGATCACCTGTTGCACCCGCGCCGGATTCTGCTCAAACAGCGACCACACCAGCGGCTCGGCTTCCGCATATCGGCCCGCCGCCACCAGCGCATCCGCGAAAGTCTCCCGGAAATCCTGCGGGACTGGCCCCGCATTGAGTTGCGGCTCCAAAATGAAGATCGCCGCGCCCACCTGCCCTTTCGCCAGCAAACTCTTGGCGTAGGCCAGCGCAATCGATTGATCGGACGCATCCTCCTGGTAGGCGCGTTCGTACCACTGGGAAGGATCTCCGCCTTCCGCGGTCGCCGCCAGCGCCACGCGCTGAAACGCCGCCGCGGCCGCCTTCCGATTCCCCAACTCCGAAGCCAACTCCGCCACCCGCAGCAGATTCGCCTGCGTGGGCTCAATTGACACAATCCGATCCAGAACTTCCGCCGCCTCCTGCTTCTTCCCTAGCTTCGTCAGATCAAGCAGGGCCGCTTCATACGTCCCCACGGCGAGCTTCTTGTTCGATCCCTCCAGCAGCTGCCCAAAACGGAACTTCTGCTGCCACGTTGGACTCCCATGCCGCACCAGTTTCTTGTAGGTCAGGCTGGCCCGCGTGGCATCGCCTGCCGAGACTTGCCGCTCGAACAGTTCGCCGAGTAATTTCACCGCGTCGGCGTTGCGATTCAGCGACAGAGATAAGTCCGCCGTCAGTTGCCGAACCACGTCATTTTCCGGATCGTCCCTCAGGACCTGCAGGTATTCTTCGAGCGCCTCGGCAGTCTTCCCTTTTTGCAGGAGTTTTTCCGCGCGCTCAATGCGCTTGCCCACTTCGGCTCGGTCCATGCGTCGCGTGATCTCAGGCATGCAAAAGGGGCGGAGTAAACCCTGCTCCGATTCTAGGAGTGCCCTCCACCCCCAGCAATGCGGTAACGCCACCCCGCGATTACGAAGGTCACAGTCCGACTCCCTTCCAACCGCTAAAGTTCTGTGTGTGCCACGGATCCAGCCGATGGGATCCCGCAGTCAGTCCCACTGCTTTGAAAGCTGATTAGTGTCGTTCATTTCACCTCCCGAAGTACCCTGGCTCTGACGGGCCAATGTCCCTTTCCTTGGTTGCTCACAGGCAACGACGGTTGCCGCTCTAAAGAGCTATCTTCTTTTTTAGGCTGGATCTTAGTGCCTCAAGCAAACAGGAGTCGAAGTTCAAGGTGAAGAAGGAAAATAAACAGCAAAAAGCTCTATGGCCCGAACTGGAACAACAGGAGAAAACCCGCGAGGAACTCCGCAAGAAGCTCTTGCACGAAGAACTGGAATGTGCGTTGCGGCTCGAAATTGTCGACCGCCTCATGACGGATCTGAAAGTCGACCCAGCCAGCTTTCGTAAGTTGTGGATTCAACCTCTCATTGCGGCCGGCGTAAGCCTCGATTTAGCATTGCTCTGCATCGCGCAATCTCACCATCAGCCAAACTGACAACTGCTCTTCGAGCATGTGGCAATGAGGCCTCGCCGCCCATAACCGTGCACATGGAAGGCTTCACTCCACCTCCAACATCGCCTGATAGCTCTTGTTCGGCCCCACCTCAATCTTCTGCGCATGCTCCAGCCGCTTCTCCAATAGCGATAGGTTCGCCCACTCCAGATCCCATCCATCCTCGATTGCCAGCACCCGATAGCGCCCCGGTAACACGTCGACCAACGTGAATGTCCCATCACTGTCGCTCTCATCCCGCCGGAACTTCGGCAGATTATTCTCCGCATCTTCCGGCACCAGCAGAATCATCGCCCCCGCAACCGGCTTCTTATCTCTCCGCGCTGTTCCCGTGATCTTCGACAGCGCCGACGCCATCTCGATCTCCAACTCCACCGGCTTCCCGCCGGTGATCTGCACGGTCTGCCCCGCAACCTGCGCGCCAGCAGCCTTCAGGCTCGACACAATCGAATTCGGCCCGTTCGTCGCGTATACCGAATACGTCCCCGGAGTCAGGAAATCGGTAGCAAAACTGATCTCGCCCTTGTCGCTGATGGTCGAGTCCAGCACTTCCCCGGCGCGGCTGTTCCAAAGCCTCACATATGCCTGCTCCGTCAGCTTCTGCCCGGCTTGCATCCGGACCACGCCTCCAATCGGAGTCACAGCCGGAGCACTCTCCGGGTCCACTTCCGCATCGTCTGTGAGATTAAGTAATGTCGAACGCTGCGCCCGGACGTTGGACTCTCCGACCGAGACTAGCTGCAACGCATATCGGCCCGGCGCCACTCCTCGAATCTCGATGGCATCCTCTACTGGAACCTGTCGCAGCGCGGTCTGATCAATCTTCGTATCGAAGATCTTCTGCTGCAGCGCCACACTCATGGGCTTTCCTGGGTTGGCGAGTGCCTGATCCACTCTCACACGCAGGGCCGGTACCGGACTCAATGTGAAATCAGCCGTGACGTCCTCGCCCTCGTTCAGCGCAATCTGCGACGCCGCTACCACATCCGTAACGCCAGGATAGAAAGTGGTGGGGTACGCAATATCGAACTCCGGTTTTTGCGAGAACGCAGAATTCCCCGCCGCCTCCGCTTGCTGCTGCAGTCCGCTGAACCATGGAGACGCTGACACCGCAACGTAATAGTATCCCGGCTCCAGGTGAGCAAATCGGTATTGCCCTCGATCATCGGACGCCGTCTGCGTCACAAGAGACGTCTGGCTCAATCCGAAACTTGCATCCCTGCGAAACAGATAGATGGTCGCACCGCCGACGGGCTCATGGTCATCATCCTCAATCACGCCCATCACACGCCCATCGGGGCGCAAGCGAAATACGATGTTCTCCGTGTTCAGCCCCGCTCCCACCACCGTTGCGCTGGAATAAATTCCATGCTGCTCGAAACCCTGCCGTCTGAAGCCTTTTGCCTGCGCATTGAGCAGATACTTGCCTCTGTCCGTGACCGTAAACACAAACGCCCCGTCATCCGCCGTGAGCAGCTTCTGTTCCGTCTCTTCGAAGTCCTCCGCCTTCCCGAACCACACCTCGGCCCCGGCCAGGGGATGCCCATTTACAACATTTACGACCTTCCCGGAAACGCGAAACTTCGCAGGAGCACTCTGTGCGAAAGCCTGCATCGCGACAACGGAAAAAAGCGCGAAGCAAACCAGCCTAGGGGGGAACAGCCGCCATCGGCTGTCCCGCGCGACAAGGCCCCGCTGCGTCGGCGCGGAGGCTGCACCTCTTTCCACCTTGCCCGCTCCGCCGGACAAACTCACTTCTCCACCGCCGTCAGCCCCAGATTCACCATCACCGTCCCGCGCCCCTGTACGCTGATCTGCGCCGCGTCCGAAAGATAAGCATTCACAACGTCCGGATCGGCATACTCCACCCCATCCCCACCATTCAGCGCCACAATCGTATAGTCTCCCGGCGCCACACCCGCAATCGTGAAGTTCCCCCCTGCCGCAATGGTCGACCGGATAGAGTTTCTCGCGCCATGCGCCTGCACTAGCAGCACAATCACATGTCCAGAGTCTCCCGCTGGCGTCACCTTTCCACTCACCGTCCCCGCGCCGTCGCGTACTACGACCTCGATCGGGGAAGGTTGCTCTCCCTCTACGACGGTAAGATCGTCACTGAGCAGATCGACCCCTCCCCTCTGCGCTGACTTCACCCACCAACCCCCATCTGTATTGATCTGTACTCTGTAGGTTCCCGGCGGAAGATTCGGAATCCCACCTGCTTGCCCTGTCCACACATTTGCGCGAAATTGCGAGACGGATTCCAGTTGCACAACCACTCCTGGAACACCCTGCGGCATGGATACTCTCCGTTCCGATCCAGTCCCGCCTTGCTCTCTCACAACCTCAAGGGGAATCGTAGTCGGCACTTTTAATGCTACGTGTAAATCCCTTTCATCCGCACGGATCACCACCGTACCCGATGCAACAAGATCCTTGCCGTCCGGTGTCTGCGCACTGACGCTGTACGTCCCGGCGGGGACGTTCACCTCAAACTCTCCGCCCTGCACCGCCACCATCTGCGTGTAGTCGACCTCGTCGCCGGCCTTTCTCTCGAAAGTCACAGTGGCAACGCCACTGTTCGCGCCTACACTGCCGTCCACGGTGTATAACGGTTCGCCGGCCAGCGCAAAACTCGCCTCCACCTCCTGGCCCGCGGCCACTTCGATGGGTGCCGCGGCGCTCATTTCCGCCACGCCCGGATAGAACACCTTGGCGAAAGTCTGCTCCCGGGCGTTCGCAATGCCCTTCTGGGTTAGCATTGCAATTGCGCTCTGCTCGACGGCCACATAGTATGTTCCCGCCTTCAGTCCAGCGATGCGAAATTCTCCCTCTTCGTTGGTGACGCCTCCCCGGTTCGATGGGTCGAGGCTCCACACCATCCGCCCTTCCAGATTCCTCCGTCCAAACACCTGGACATGAAACCCTTCCAGCGGTTGCTCGTCTTTTGTTGTCACACGCCCGCTGATCACGCCCCACGGCGTGAGTTTCAGAACAACATTCGGAGCGTCCTCGCCCACTCGCGCCGGAGTCGAACTCGCACCCTCATCCGCGAAAAATCCCGGCTTCATCACCGTCAGGAAGACAGCGCCCTCCCTCAGCCCCTCCAGCACAAAACGCCCGCCAGCATCCGTAAGCGCTGCGCTGCCGTTATGCCCCGATACCTGCACCAGCGCGCGCCGTACCGGCCCGCCTGTCACCGAATTGATGACGCTGCCCGACAGGAAGAAGTGCGCTTCCGCTTGGCTTTCCGTCGTCTCATCCGGAGGGGTTGGGACGCTTGAGTCTTGCGCCATGCCGCAACCGGCGACCAGACACACTTCGAGCGCCCAAACACCAACCCGGAATAACCCCCAACCAGAAGTGATCCTCACGCCAGTTTCTCGCCTGCAAGAAAACAATAAGACGTAATGTTGACAGACGCTACTGCATCGACCCAAGTTCCCAAGGTCACGCGCATCTCACAACAAAATGGGTGCCGGGTGCCCCACTTCCGGCCGATGTTGCCGGAAGTGCGGATGTTCGTGAGAGCAAGCCGCCCGCAAACCCTGCTCTCCCAGATGCGGACCGCCGTAGAACAGTTACCCATTCAATCAATTTTCACACTGCCTGGTAGCTACCCGCTGTGTTCTCTGCAGTCCTGCCTCAGCGGACTCAGCGTTAAGCAACCCTGATTCACCCGACGTCCATGCTATGTTGCAGCATGCCCACGGCGTTCGCCGCTCCTCCCGAGACCCATGAAGAAGGCCTTCGCCATCAACTCTCAGCATCCCAAATGGCTATGGTCGCCGTCGGCGGCTCCATCGGCACGGGACTGCTTCTCGGATCCGGCGCCGCCATGGAAATCGCCGGCCCAGCAGCCATCCTCAGTTTCCTCGCCGCCGCGTTCATCAACTGGACCGTCGCCATGGCCCTCGGAGAACTCGCCTGCGCCCATCCCGCCGCCGGGAGCTTCGGCATTTATGGCGATCTTTACCTGAACTCCTTCGCCGGATTCATCGCCCGCGCCGGATACTGGGCTGGCCTCGCCCTCGCTATCGGCACCGAAATGATCGCCGCCGCCACTTATATGGCCGAATGGTTTCCCGCTGTGCGCGCCTATGTCTGGATCATCCTCTTCGGTGCCGCCCTGCTCGCGGTCAATCTCCGCAGCGTCGGCTCCTACGGACGCATCGAATTCTGGCTCTCGATGATCAAGCTCGTTACCATCGTCGCCTTCATCCTGATTGGCGCCACATTACTCGCCTCGCGCCGCGCCACCCCCCAATACACCGCGCACGGCGGATTTTTTCCCAATGGATTTCTCGCGCCCGTAGTCGCTCTCACCTATGCGATCTACAGCTTCGGTGGCGTCGAAATGGTCGCCGTCACCACCGGCGAATCCCGCTCCGCCGAAGAAACCCCGCGCGCCGTCTGGATCACTTTCCTCACCCTCGCCTTCGTCTATGTCGGGGCCATGGTCATCCTTGTCGGCGTAATGCCTTGGAATCACGCCGGAGTCGGCGAAAGCCCCTTCGTCACGACGTTCCGCACGGTAAGGATTCCCCACGCCTCAGGACTGATGAACTTTGTCGTCCTCACGGCCGCGCTCTCCGGTGCCAATGCAACGCTCTACGTCGCCTCGCGCATGATCTTCTCTCTGGCCCGCACCGGATGGGCGCCGTCCAGCCTCGGCCGCCTCAATCATGAAGGCTCCCCCCAGAACGCCGTTCTGCATTCCGCGATCGGGATCCTCTTTGCTCTCGCTCTCGTCCTCTTCGCTCCCGAAAACGCCTTCCGCTATATGCTGGGCGCCGCTTTCACAGGGATGATTCTCTCCTGGCTGGTCTCCCTCCTCGCCCACATCAACTTTCGCCGACGGCGTTCATCCGACGATCTGGCAGCCCTCCCGCTCCGCTCGCCGCTTGGAAGCTGGGGATCTTTCTTCGGACTTGTCGCTGTCACCGTTGCACTGGCGCAAACCTGGCTGCATCCCCTGATGAATCTGTACAGTGGTTTGGCCTTGCTGGCTGCATTGTCTCTTTGCTACGTATTTCTTCGCGCCAAACCTACCCATCGCAGTTCCGCGTAGGAGGTTTCCCCTGGGCCTCGTTTTTGGATCCCTTCTCTCGCGAACCTCAACCCAGTTCCCCTGTGGTTCTCGGGTTCCTTGTGGTGAGTTTCGTTTGCGAGTCGAGTTTGGTTTAAGTCCGCCTTACCGTAGAGGGTTGAAGCATCCCGGCGCTGCGCGCTTTGAGATGCGCTAAACTTGCTCCCGGAGACGCGATGAATTGCTCGATAGCCATCTCCGCAATCATTTGTACCATCGTCATCGTGCCTGATGTGTCCGCCCAGCAGTCCTTGACTAGTCAATCGACTGCATCTCGCGCCGAACTCTGCGCCCAGGTCGACACCCTCCCCCGAGCCGTCCAGCGAGGCTGTGTCGATAAAGTCCGCGAGTTCCTCGCCGCCAACGGCATCGACAGCAAAAACGGCAGCGAATCCGAAGCTCTTGTTACCGCCATTCGCACTGGCAATAAAGAACTTGTCGAGATACTCATTGCTGCCGGAGCCCCGGTGAACCCCTCGGAAACCAAGCTCTGGCCTCCACTCTCTGACGCCGCCTTCACCAAGCACTTCGACATCATGAAGCTGCTGATCGCCTCCGGAGCCAAAGTCGATGCCCCCGACCATCGCGGTTCAACTCTTCTGGTTAGCACCGGCTTCTTCGATCCCAACGTCACAACAATTCTTCTAGAAGCCGGAGCCGATCTCAATGCCGCCGATCGCGAGGGCCAGACTGCTCTGATGAAGGCCTCAGATCGCGGCCTTAAACAGACGGTCAAAATCCTGATCGACCATCACGCCGACATCAACCAGAAAGACGTCATGGGACGCACAGCCCTTATGCACGCCGCCGCCGGTCGATACTCCACTGCCATCCCTCTCCTTCTCGAAAACGGCGCCGACCCCAACGCCCGCGATTACGAAGGCAACTCCGCGCTCGACCTCGCCGACAAATCCAACAACCTCGGCGCTATCGCCATGTTGTCGCTGGCGGTAAAGCGTTCCCGCTGACGAACAGCCACAAACATTCATTTCACGGGGATTGTCATGAGTGCAGTCGCGATCGCTGCGTTGGTGTTCTCCGCGCTCTCTGCGGAAGTTCTCAGCGATCTCTGCGGTTAGATCTTTTTTGAGGCGACAAAAAAGGCGCCGGAAGACCCGGCGCCGTTGAGAACGTCTCGCGAGATGCGGTCAAGCGAGAAGGCAAAATGTGCTACTGAAAGCTGATAGCTGAAAGCTCACTTACTCTCCGCCACCCCCGGCGACGGAGCTCCAAAATCCCGGCGGCCGTTCGCCACCGCCTTTGCTCCACGCGCTGACGGCTGATTCACCGCCGCCGTCCCGTACCGCTCCAGCAGCATCGGAGCCATCGCATTCTCGGCTTCCTTCACGAAAATCATCTGGTTCTCCGAAGCCATGTCGACGCGCACAAAGTCCCCCAGCTTCACCTGCCCGGTGGCGACCAGGTTTGCCAAAGGAAACACCAGGTTCCGCTCAATAGCCCGCTTCAAATGCCGCGCGCCATACCGCGGATCGGTCCCTTCCTTCAGCAAGTATTCCTTCACCGCCGTAGTACAGTTGAACACAAACTGATTCGTACCCGCGGCCATCAGCACGCGCTGCTGCACCATCCCCAGTTCGATATCCAGAATCTGCGACAGGTGCTCATCGCGCAGCGTCTTGAACACCACGACCTTGTCGATGCGGTTCATGAACTCCGGCGTAAATTTCCGCCGCGCCGCCTCGACTGCCGTCCGCTGGATCTTGTCGTCGAACGCCTCATCGACCTCCACCACCTTCGGCGCGAACCCAAACCCGCCATCGGCCAGATTCATCATCTCTCCGGCCCCAAGGTTCGAGGTCATAATGATGATGCATTGCGACAAATCGACGCGCCGGTTATCGCCCAGCGTCAACGTCGCCTTGTCCAGAATCCCCAGCAGCAGTTGCCACAACGAGTCCGATGCCTTTTCAATCTCGTCAAACAGCAGAATCGACAACTTCAATTTCTCGGTGAACCACTGATTCAATGCTTCCTGCGTCAGCAGCGGATGCGTCTCCCGATGTCCCAGATATCCCGGAGGCGATCCAATCAGCTTGGCAATCTCATGCGAGTGCTGGAACTCCGCGCAGTCGATCTTGATGCAAGCCCGCGCATCCCCAAACAGCGCCTCGGCCATCGCCTCGACCACCCGCGTCTTCCCTGATCCGGTCGGCCCCAGAAACAGCAGATTCCCCACCGGACGCCCCGGCGGATTCAGTCCCGCCAGAAACATCTGATAGATCTCCACGACCTTCTCAATGGCCTGATCCTGTCCCACGATCCGGCGGCGAAGGGCTGCTTCAAACTCTCCTGCATCGTTGCTGCGTCTGTTCGGATCGAGCACTGTGGCGAGATTCGTTCTCATAAGTTCGTTGCCCGCTTCTTGCCGGACGTTCCCTTTCGGCCGTTTAGGCTCTCCTATTGAGATGTTTCTCCGGACTTTGTAGGCCAAACGTCGTCTTTTGGACTACCGTCTTGGAAGCCCCCAGAGTCTCCAAGAACTTGGCATCCGTTACTCACGGAATAAGCAAACGCCTAGCCACCCCCCAGCGGAAATCCCCAAAACTCAAAAGTCTTTTATTCGCGTCGACTTAGACCCTATCGCGCGGGATTCTCCACTTCCCGTCCTCCGCCTCCTGAGAACCTGAGGGAAATACTTTGCACCATCACGGAAGGAACATGTACAGCCGTATACCACGAAGAGGCAGCCGCCTCGGCTGTCTCGCGACGGCGAAGCCAAGCGCACCCCGCAACGATCCTCGTCACCAAGCATCCCGCACCGAAAACCGGAAATCCAACCGCGGACCACTGACCATGCCCAACCGTGTTACGCCACCCGTAACTAGCGGCAACTCAACCCCACCTCTACCATCGCCTTGTAAACGGGGAGGATCGCTTGCGCCTTTCGTCTGTCCGGATCATCGCGGGAACTTCTTGTCTTCTTTTCGGCGCTGCTGCCTGGCGCCTGGCACCTCACTCAGCCAACGACTTCGTTGCTCAGGCCCAAACGGCCAAACCCGCCGTCGCCACCCAGAACACGGGCAAGTTACAGACAGCCAGCGTGACTACCAAGCCCTCCATCCCCGATCCGAAACCCCTGGCCGCGCCGGGCACCGAAGTCTACACCGCCAGACGCGGAGAAGCTATCCCCACCGTCGCCCGTCGCTACCTCTCGAAGACCTCCTATCTCACGTCCTCCGAGCTAGCCGATGCGATACGTCAGGTCAATCACAAGTCCGATTCGAGCAACATCCTCAAAGCCAACGAAAACATTGTCATTCCAGGAATCATCTCCGCCCCCGTCACTGAGAAGACCATTCCCATCGCCAAGGACTTCGAAGTCCGCGCCATCTATCTCACCGGATTCATGGCTGGCAGCGAGCACGGCCTGAGGGTCATCAAGCACTGGCGTGAAGTCGGAGGCAACGCCGTAGTCTTCGATATCAAGGACTCCGACGGTAGCGTCACCATTCCCTTTGAGCATCCGCTGCTCGGACCGCACCCGGTTTATCTCCACGACGTTCCGAAGCTTGTCCACTTCCTGCACCGGCAAAACATGCATGCCATCGCCCGCATAGCCATCTTCCGCGATGAGCGCCTCGTCGTGAATCACCCCGACCTGGCCGTCCAGTCGAGAAAGAATCACACCGCGTGGCGCGAAAACGGCAAGCTAGTTTGGACCGACCCCTCCAATCCTAAAGTGCAGGACTATGACATCGCGCTGGCGAAATATGTAGCCGGACTCGGAGTGGACGAAATCCAGTTTGATTACGTGCGCTTCCCCGCCGAAGGCGACCAGAAAGACGCTATGTTCGTCTTCCAGAAAGACCAACCGGAGACGGCGGCAGCCGAAACAGAGCCATCAGTCAGCCCGGATTCGACGTGCCTGGTCCCAGCTCTGAAGCCTCGCCACAAGAAAGGCACCAAAGGCGCCACCACTGCATCGACAGAAGCTCCCAAGATGCAAAAGGGCCCATGCCCGGTCGCGAAGAAACCCCTCGGCCCTCAGCGTTCCGACGTAATCACCGCCTTCCTCAAGAAGGCTTATAGTGAGCTCCACCCCACAGGCGTCCTCCTGAGCCTCGACGTTTTTGGCGTCATGGCCTGGCAACGCCCCATTGACCTCTCCCACACCGGCCAGGACATCGTGAACATGGCCCACTACTGCGACGTCCTTAGCCCCATGATCTATCCCTCGCACTTCTTCGGCATGGACGGCATCGCCCACCCTGGCGACGAACCCGCCCACTTCATCGGCGAATCCATGGACCGCTTCGAACTCATCACAAAAGGTAGCGGCGTAGTCATCCGCCCCTGGCTCCAAGCCTTCCACTGGCGCACGAAAACCTATTCCCCTGAATACATCAAAATTCAGGTGGAAGTCGCCCGCCAGAAAGGCGGCACAGGATTCCTGTTCTGGAACGCCGCCAACGACTACAGCAAGCCGTTCACCGCCATGCCCGAGATGAAGTCTGCGAACTACAAAGAGCGTTCGAAAGACAATCCAAAATACTTCCGCGGCGACGAACTCCCCACCGCCACCGTGCAGGCGTCGCTCAATCCCGCACCACAATCGGCCACACGCTGATCGATGCGGTAGCGGAAACGACTTGCAACCTGTGTCTCGCGCCTGTGTGCATGCCGAGGCCCCGTCCGGAGGCAGAGCCGAACGGGCCCGTGCGAATTTGAATCGGCCCGGAACCCGCGCAAGCACCGAGCGTCCCACCTTGAACCTGACTTCCTGTTCGCTTCCGAACACGTTCGCCCGTTAGCGGACAGCCATCTTCGGGGCGTGCCTCCCCGGATGTGCCCTTCCTCGAATGCGTTCCACAACTTTCAGACCGTAACGAGTGGTTAAGGGATTGCATCGTGTCTGTGACAGCCATTCTGTCCACAAAGCATCGTCTGTCTGTGTATGTGCGGCTGTTGTCATTTCCGCCAGATGCCCGTCTGACCCCTGGGGCTATACCGTTTTACGAACAGCGAGGAACCATGAACCTTTCGGTGTCGGTTTCGCATACTCCCCAGCCTCGAATCATTTCTCTGCTCGAGTCTCTGGCGCGAGACCTGCGCCTCACCTTCCGCGCGCTGCGCCGTAAGCCGGGATTCACCCTCACTGTGGTGATTTCCCTGGCACTCGGCATCGGAGCAAACACGGCCATCTTCAGTGGCGTAGATGCCGTTCTGTTGCGCCCGTTGCCCATTCCGAACCCGCGGGAGCTCGTTACGATCGATGTTGCGGCTTCGCATCTGACACAGTTTGGCGGCTCGTCCTACCTTGACCTCACCGACTTCCGAAGCCGCAGCCGCGCTATTGAAAACCTCGCGATCTCGCAGGTTATGTCCGCCGGCATGACTGCTGGAGAGGGCGAACCACAAATTGTCTACGGAATGCTTGTATCTGGAAGCTTCCTTTCCACGCTGCAGGTTCACCCAGTTCTGGGCCGTGATTTTCGTCCCGAAGAAGACAAAGTCCCGGGAAAGTATCCAGTCGCCATCATCAGCAGCGACCTGTGGGCCAAGGCCCTTGCCAACGACAAGAATGTGATCGGCAGGGAAATCAAACTCAATGGCCGCGGCTTCACCATCATCGGCGTGACTCCCACATCATTTACTGGAGTGAGTTTGTTTTTCCGCCCGGACATCTACGTCCCTACGATGATGGCGCAAGGCCTCACGAATGACGGCAACGACATGCTCACCCATCGCAGCTATCGCGGCTTCGACATGATCGCTCGCGTCAAGCCCGGCGTCACCCTCGCTCAGGCTCAATCCGAAATGGATGGCATCATGCGTGACCTGGAGCGCACCTATCCCGACACCAACAAGGACACCACCGTATTCCTCAGGCATGAAATAGACCGCCGCTTTGCCCTGGGAGTTCAACTGCCGGCGGTGCTGATGGCATTGACGGTGCTCGTCCTGCTGATCGCGTGTGCGAATGTCGCCGGATTGCTTATGGCCCGATCGACCTCCCGCCTGCGCGAGATCTCCACCCAGTTGGCGGTCGGAGCCTCCCGGAGCACACTGGTGCGGCAACTCCTGACCGAAAGCGCCGTGCTCGCATTGCTCGGCGGAACAGCCGGCGTGTTGTTGGGCTACGCATGCATCCGGGCATTTGCCGCCATGATGCCGTACTCCCCTGTCCCCAGTGGACCTGAATTTCGTCTGGATCTGCGGGTTCTCACCTGTGCGCTGTTGGCGTCAGTGGCGGCGGTTTTTCTCTGTGGACTCGCGCCCGCGTTCTCGGCAGTGAAGGAAGCCATGCTCACCATCACCACCAACGTTCGCGGTAGCGCTGCCGAGAGCCGAGCCTTCGGTGCATTCGGGCGCCGCGCTCTGATCGTCGCACAGATTGTGTTGTCTACCGTGTTACTGATGGCAGCCGGACTTTTTCTCAAGGCCTTCACGCGGGCCCAGCAGACAAATTTAGGATTCAATCCCGATCACGTCCTGCTCGTCATGATTGATCCCAGCGTTCGTGGATATTCCTCGGCCAAGTCGATTCAATTCCTGCAGCAACTCCTCGATCTGACGGCGGCTTTACCTGGGGTGAGATCCGCAAGTTTGGCCAGCTTTGTTCCCTTTGTCAACGGATCCTCGTGGGACCTGTCGATTGACGGCTACACCGGAGCCGGTGGCGAAACTTTCATCGATACTGGCACCAACCAGGTCGCTCCCGGCTACTTCAAGACCATGCAGATTCCGCTCCTGAGTGGCCGCGATTTCACCACCCACGACGCCGGAAAATCGCCGTTGGTTGCGATCGTGAACGAGACTTTCGCACGACGATACATCGTGGGCGATGGCCCTTTGGAAAAGGCACTGGGCCACAACCTTCGATTGCGCGACCACGACCGTATTTCGCTTGTGGGTGTGGTCAAGGATTCCTCCAGTGGTGCGATCGGTCTCCCGGTGTTTCCGAAGTTCTACACGCCTTATGCTCAGATGGGCGGTGCCAACGCAACGCTGCACGTGCGTACCGAAGGCGACCCGGCGGCCATGACCGCAGCGATTCGTGAGCAGCTTCGCGAGATCGATCCCGAAGTAGCGCCCTTCTCCGTTGTAACTCTCAGAACTGTTGTATCTCGCCAGGGACTCTTCCAGTCCCGCGTCGCGGCTGTTCTGGCTGGTGCATTCGGAGTGCTGGCGCTATCCCTGGCCGTTGTCGGTCTCTACGGCATCGTTGCCTTTATGGTCGGACGCAGAACCCAGGAGATCGGTGTCCGCATGGCGCTCGGCGCCCAGCGGAGCAAGATTCTACGCATGGTTTTGGCGAATGGAATATCGCTCGCGCTGGTGGGCCTTTTGCTTGGCGGAGTCGTCGCATATCTGACCGCGCCGCTAATGAGCGGTTTGCTTATCGACGTCAGTCCCCGCGATCCCCAAGTCTTCGTGCTGATCGCGCTGGCCCTGATCGCGGCGACGCTGGGAGCGAGCTGGATTCCTGCTCGACGCGCCACTCGCGTCAACCCCATGGACGCTCTGAGAAGTGAATAACGTGGAATGCGAAGTCCATCGACGCTACGCCTCGAACCGAAACGGGTTGAATGGCGCGACGCCGAGCTGCCGAAAATCGCTTTCATTTCTGGTCGCCACCTGCAGCCCGTGAACTCGTGCCGTTGCGGCAATCATCGCATCTTCGATTAGCTCCGAAGACTTCCCTGCCTTCACCCGTGCCCATTCGCGAAAGCAGGCCGAGTCCATGGGAATGACGGAAAATGATCCCTCTACCATCGCTAGCCAATTCTCGATCTCAGCCGCCTTGGTGGCATCACTCTTTCGTGTCACTTCCACACCTGCCTGCAATTCTCCGATTGTCACCGACGAAAGGAATATCTGCTCGGGCAGGAGTGTTCTCATCCAAGCCACAACCGCACCATGGGGCTTGTTTCTGCGTAGCTCAGAGACGATGTTTGTATCGAGCAGATAGCGAATCACTGGCAATCGAAGTTACTCGAATTCCGGACCGCTGAAATCGACTGGGCGACGGCTCTTCCATTGACCACGCTTCGGCACAATGTCCTCAAATCGCGGCGCTTCGCCCAGCAACAACTCTTTAATGTTCGGTCGACGCTCGCGCTGCAGCCTCCGCCACTCGTCGGCCGCAACGAGCACAGCCTGCTCCACTCCGCGTCGCGTCACCACTTGTGGCCCCTTCTCCAACGCCGCATCAAGAAATTCGCTGAAACGCGCTTTGGCTTGTTGTAATTGCCACGTGCTCACGTCGCTTTTCATAACAACAGTCTATGACTAGTCATCTGACTAGTCAATAATGCGGTCGCTTTTCCACCAGCGTTTGTCGCCTCATTTCGAACCTGGAAATCGATATAAGTCACTATTTTGCAATATTTTAACGCTAACTCCTTTAATTGTAATATTTTACAGGACATCGAAACTGCGCTCGCCGCTTAAGCCTAATCTTTTTAATATTTTACAGAGTTACCCGGCAGGAATCGCAATCCCGTTCCTCCCTCGAGACCGAGCGCAAGTCATTATTACGCAATATTTTACCTGCAATATCTTTATTTTTAATATTTTACGAGCTCTTCCAATACTCACAAAGAAGCAACTCGCCTGTTTTCAATATTTTACCTTCTGCTATAGGAATATCTGATTCGCGGACACCCAACACCCAGTCCAGTGGTTGCGTTCTAAGCGTGACCTCTATCACGCCCCTTTGTGATCCCACTCATCGTTCAACAGGGCCCATCCCCTGTATCTCAGATCACATGCCGTAGCGTGCCTGAGCCGCTTCCCCACTCGGGCCCGGAAAGGCCGACGTGTTCAAGGACGTCGAACATCTCATCCGCCTCGCAGCCGTGATGCTTCTGGCGCTGCTGCTCTTCGTTGTTCTCCGCGCCGCCGTTGTCCCCAGGAGTTTTGGCGAGTACGGACATTACCGCGGCAACGCCATCGCTGAGATCGCCGCTCGCACTCCGGCTTTCGCGGGTCACGAAGTCTGCGAGGGCTGCCACACTGACGTTGTCGACCAGAAAAAACTTGGCCGTCACGTGAACGTCCCCTGCGAGGCCTGTCACGGCGCTCAGGCCCGGCACGCCGGCGACCCCGCAACCGTGAAGCCGCAACTTCCGGACACGGCGGTGATCTGCGCTCGCTGCCACGAAGCGAACAGCGCCAAGCCGAAGGCATTCCCGCAGGTGGTCTCCGCCGACCACTCGGGCGGTCTCGCCTGCAACACCTGCCACAAACCGCACACCCCCAAGATCGAAGACGAACCTGCAGCCAAGACCGCAAGCCCGAAACCCACAACAGGAGGGAAGAAATAGTGGACATCACCCGCCGCCACCTCCTGCTGCTGCTACCCGCTGCCGCGGTCGCCTGGAAATATGTGCAGGCCGGAACACCCGAAGTCGCTCCGAACTACAAGATGACCGAGCACTGGTGGGGCATGCTCATTGACATTCCCAAGTGCATCGGTTGCGGCAGCTGCGTCCGCGCCTGCGCGGAAGAGAACGATGTGCCCGACGGCTACTTCCGCACCTGGATTGAGCGCTATCACGTTTCCGATTGGAAGATCGAGCGGCCGCAAGTGGAATCGCCGGATGGCGGGAAGCAGGGTTTCCCGCCCAACGAAATCAGTGACGGAAAGAACTTTTTCGTCCCCAAGCTCTGCAATCACTGTGCTGATTCCCCTTGCACGCAGGTCTGCCCCGTTGGCGCAACGTTCGTCTCGCCCGATGGCGTGGTTCTGGTCGACAAGAACTACTGCCTCGGGTGTCGCTATTGCGTGCAGGCGTGCCCCTACGGATGCCGCTTCATCAATCCCAAAACCAACACGGCGGAAAAATGCTCGCTCTGCTACCACCGCATCACCAAGGGATTGACGACAGCATGCTGCGAGGTCTGTCCCACGGGGGCTCGCCAACTCGCGGATCTCAAGAATCCGAAAGATCCGATTCACGAATTCCTGCGCACTCACACGGTGCAGGTTTTGAAGCCGCACATGGCCACCGGTGCAAAGGTTTTCTACAACGGGATGGATGGCTCAGTGAGATGAGATCGGTGCGATAAGGAGGCTCGTTGCAAATTCCGGTTGAAGGCTTCATGTATCCGAACGAAGTGGAGCTCCAATGGAGCGTTCTCATCGTTCTTTACCCGTTCATCACGGGCCTTGTAGCCGGCGCGTTCATTCTTGCGTCACTGGAACGCGTCTTCCGCGTTGAAGCTGTACGCCCAACGTATCGGCTTGCCTTGCTGACCGCACTCGCCTTCTTGCTGGTTGCGCCGCTGCCGTTGCAACTGCATCTCGGCCATCCCGAGCGATCTCTGGAAATGTATCTGACGCCCCATCGCTCGTCCGCCATGGCGATGTTCGGCTTTGTTTATCTCTGGTATCTCATGGCGGTTCTGCTCCTGGAGATCTGGCTCGACTACCGGCGGGATATCGTCCTGAAGTCGCAAACGTCGCGCGGACTGCCGCGAATTTTCTACCGGATTCTGACGCTTGGTTCCGCCAACATAAGCGAGCGTTCGCTGCGAATCGATGATCGCGTCGGATACGTAATCACCCTTGTCGGTATTCCTTCTGCCTTTCTTCTGCACGGATACGTCGGCTTCATCTTTGGGTCGGTGAAGGCGAATCCCTGGTGGTCGACTCCGCTCATGCCCATCGTTTTCATCTTTTCGGCGATGGTGTCGGGCATCGCGGCTGTAATGTTGCTCTACATGTTCTCAACGCGGCTCCGGGGACATGAAATCGATATCCGCTGCCTTGACAAGATCGCGCAGTACCTGTTCTACACGTTCGTCATCGACTTCAGCCTGGAGATGCTGGACCTGCTGCAACGCATTTACGAAGCCGACGAATCGTTCCGCAGTCTGGATTTCATGGTGCACACGCGGCTCTGGAAGTCGCAAGTGATCGTGCAAATTCTCCTGGGTACAGTGACTCCAATTGCCCTGCTGGGTATCACGCAGGTCTTGAAGCTCACGGAAATGGTCCGCAAGCGTATCTACACCCTTGCTGGCTGCCTCACCCTCGTCGGCATCTTCGCCATGCGCTGGAACGTGGTGATCGGCGGCCAGCTTTTCTCGAAGAGTTTTCTGGGTTACACCACTTATAAGATGGGCTTTGCTACGCGCGAAGGACTATTGACCGCGATTGTGCTGATGCTTCTTCCCTTCGTGATTCTCTGGGTCTTGGTAAAACTCCTGCCGCCCTGGCCGGACGCGAGACCACTCTCCGCCTCCGGTACAGCTCCGGCTCACGGAACCAGCTAGCCCACTCCGGGCAGATGCGGAGTTGCACATGCCGCAAGCTGTCGACAGCATCGCCACACTGGAACAACTCACCGAGCAGGTGCGCCAACTCGAACGGCGCGTTGCCGTTCTCGAAGGACAAAGAGAAAAAACCTCGGAAGAGTCAGACGCAGCCTCCATCTCGCTGCAGCGGCCGCGCCCTCCGGCAACCTGGCGCGGATTCCCTCCTCTGGAAACGTCGTCGGGAGCGGTGTCGATTATTGGCAAAGCGGTACTCGGGATGGCCGGCGCCTATCTGCTGCGTGCCCTCGCGGAATCGAGTTCGATTCCGAAAATGCCTGTTCTGCTGGTTGCGATCTTGTACGCATGCTTCTGGATGGTCTGGGCATTACGCGTTCATGCTGCGAGTCGACTCGCGAGCGGCGTTTATGTTGTCAGTTCCGCTTTGATCCTCTCGCCGCTTTTGTGGGAATGCACAGTCCGCTTTCGGGTCCTCTCCCCAGCGGTTGCAGCGGCGGTGACGGTGGCGTTCGTAGCGCTCGCCATTGCCTTGGCGTGGCGAGAGGATCTGCAATTGATTCCGTGGGTCGCCACTCTGGGATCGGTCGTTACCGCCCTTGCACTGATTATCGAAACCCATGAACTGGTTCCTCTGACAGCGGCGCTGCTCGCCGTGGCGCTGGTAACGGAATCCACGGCATGCCTCGGACACAGACTGACCCTGCGCGCCATTCCGGCCCTGGCCGCGGATTTCGCCGTATGGCTGATGGTATTCATTCTCGCTTCCGAAATCGTTCCCGACGGATACAGTCCCGTCTGGCCGGGTACGATCGCAATACTGTGCTTCGGGCTTCTCACGATTTATGCCGCAAGCATTGGAATACGCAGCTTTGTTCTGCGCCAGCCCATCACGCCGTTCGAGATCGGGCAAGCCGTGGTCGCCTTTGTAATCGCGTCCTATGGTGTGCTGCGGGCGCTTCAGAGCTCCATTGCGCGTCCGCTCGGCGCAATCTTCTTGTTGATGGCGGGCATCTGCTACTGGGGAACTCTATCGAGGTTCACGGAAGAATCGCAGGTTCGCAATCGAAGAGTATCTGCGAGTTGGGCCGCAGCCCTGATTCTCGCCGGATGTTGGTTGTTGATGCCGCCGAATCTGCAGATTCCCTTCTTAACGATGACGGCTGTGGCCGCGACATTGATGTACACACGCACCCGGAAGCTCACTTTGGGAATGCATGCTTCCGTATATCTGGCGGCAGCAGGAGTTGTCTCTACTCTTCCGGCCTACGTTGCCGGCGCATTGGCCGAAAGCGTGCCGGGGGCTCCGGATTGGCGCATTTGGACCCTGCTGGCCGGTGCCGGCCTCTGCTACTGGTTTGGTTCATTGACGCGAACAGATCGGCGCAGTCATCGGCTACTGTGGGTTATTCCGGTGGTTATCGTGATACTGACGGCCGCAGCTCTGGCTGTTTCGGTGATCGTGAACGTTGCATTTGGACACCACGATGTTGCAGCTTCAACGCTTTCTGTGATCCGAACGATCGTCATCTGCGGCGTCGCGCTTGGTCTTGCAATGCTTGGTTCGCGGCTGGAACGTGCTGAACTCGGGTGGATTGCCTACGCAGCGGTTGCACTCGGCACGCTGAAGCTGTTACTGGAAGACCTGCGCTTCGGCAACGCCGCATCGCTTGTCGTCTCCCTTCTCTTTTACGGGTTGATCCTTATCCTTCTGCCGTGGTTGTCGCGCAAGCTGCAAAGGTCGTTCTGACCTCGATTCGGCGCGCTGCTTGGATGGCTGCTTTCAAGTTGGCGCAATAGTTGGGCTGAAAGACAGATTACGATGACCCCGTAAACTCCATGGCATCAGCCCTGCAGAATCCGGTGGACGATCTCCGCGTTCTCCCGCACTTCATCCTTGCCGCGGGGAAAAACTCCGACGAGGACCCCGTCATTCGGCTTGATGCTGCTGAAAGCTGTGCGGAATGCCTGTTCGACTCCTCCGCTATCCACTCGTCCGGCGGCAAGAATCTTGAAAGCAAAGCACGGCTTGCGCGTCTGGCGCATGACGCGGTACATGCGTGGGGGGTCGCTCTGGATATAGATTTCGTGCGGCATCTCAGTGATCTCTCCGTTGAGAATCTTCCTCCATTCGTCTTGAGTACGGGTGCGGTTGTAGACGCAGCCGGCATAGAAATCGACATCCCACCCTTCTTCCTCCACTTGAGAAATGACCTCCGGCTTATGCGTCCCGACTCCGACGATGGTGCCGAGATCGCGCACCATCTTGCACCAGTCGCGCACGGTGTTCATCTTGCCCTGCTGAAATGCCCGATCGACCACTTCGCCCTGCCGGAACATCGCGAGAGGCTGAAGACTCTTAGCCTGTTCGAGCGTGGCGTTGTCGTCGTGCAATACCTGGATGATCAGGTGCATCTGGCCGCCCTCGGCGCGGAAGCGAAGCCAGTCCTGCGGCATGCGCTCCAGAGCCACATAGTTGAATGCATTGATGCCAAAACGTGCCGCCTGATGCATGACGGCACAAACCCGGTCCGAGGTGTACCACTCTTTCATCGCGCCCGAATAGTTGCTGTTGTAATGCGAATATCCGCAGAAAGGATTTACGCCGAGCACCATGCGGCTGATCTCAGCATTAAAGAACTTCATTTTGGGGACTTGCACATCCGCGGCAGGTATGGGAGCCGCGGTCGTTGAAGTAGCCGGGAGTGACGGTCCTGCTAGCATCCCGTGCGCATCGAGGGCAGATGCGCTCGACAACGCGGCTGCGACCACGGCGCCAGACTGCAAAAATCCTCTTCTCGTAGGCATGGGCGTCCTCCGTGCAGAGTGCAAGATCTACGCCCAATGACATTCCCTGCGTGCAATCTGGTCAGTGATTTCTGTCACAGTTGGAAGTGACAAAGAGAAAGGCGGGCTTCTGCCGTAGGCAGAAATTGGTACCTTCTTTACCTCGAGATCCTGCGCTTCTGCCGGGCGACCTTCGCACCTTGCTTCCCGAGGGCCGTGCGCACCGACTTGGGAAGGTGCGCAATTGTCTTTTTCCTCCGAGCTGCGGCCGCCGCCTTCTTGATGTTTCTGCGTGCCGCGTTTTTCTGCTTTGTGCTGGCCATGTGCATCACCTCAGCAGTGGATGCCCCACGCCAACATCGGGTTGACGCAAATCTCCGGTCGTTGGGGGAAACTTGAACGCAGAGCGGATGGATTGGCGTCCCTGTTTGCCGATCCCTTGCGCAAGATAAGCGGTGGGTATCTAGCGGCCTTCCAGCTTGATGTCGCCCACGCCGACATGCGCACGCAGTTGATATTTCCCGTCACCGTGGTACTTCAGGCTCTTTCCGAGCCAGCCGCTGGTTTCACCGTAACCCTCACCGTTGACATCGCCGATGCCAGTACTTGCCTTGACCGTTCGATAGGCCGAATGCTCCGTGGAAATACGGATATCGCCCACTCCCAAGCTCAGATCTTTATCGCCTTCGATGCTATCGACGGTCAGGTCACCCACTTTCTGATGAACGTCGAGGTGGGTATTCACGGGAACTTCCAATAGCACATCGAACTGAGTGTTTCCACCCGTCGGAGCAAGGAATTCAACCGTCGCGTCGTTTCCGTGAATGTCGAAATTGACACGAGCTTCTTTGAGACCGCTGTCCCGGCGAGACTTCACGGTATACTCCAACCGGATTTTGGTGGAATCGCCGCGCTTGATGCGGAGATCGCCGACACTGAGCCGCACATGCAGGTAACCGCCGGCCGCGAAGTCGCGCGAGTCCGTACGCGTCTCTTGATAGCGCCCATCATTTGCCCCGCAAAAAGGAACGAGAAAGAGCCAAAACAGTATGACTCTGCGGATTTGCCTGAGATGGAAGACTGAGAGTAGAGACATGGAGCACCTCTTGGGCACACCACTACCATTTCTTGGTACGTACGAAGGGCCCTGTCAGTTCCAGGAGATTCGGAGCAAGGACGTAACCTCGGGCAGAGGGGATCAGCTTCTGAAATCGGCGATGCCGTCAGAGACAAGTTGCACAGCGATCGCAAGAATCAAGAACCCGAATATCTTGTTGATGGCACCAACGGCGCTGGGCCCCAGCCTGCGCACCAACGGCCCTCCCAGCCAGAAAAAGAGAACGACGCTGAGGGCAATTCCTGCGATGCCGATGACCATCCCGATATAAGCAGCGGCATTGTCCACATGCGCTGCCAAGGCCATGACGATGCCGATCGCACCCGGGCCGGACATTAGCGGCATAGCCAGTGGAGTTAGCGAAATATCCTCCTTATCTTGCGCTTCGTTGCTTTCTTCGGGAGTGATGCGAGCGTGTGAGGTCACCATGCCCCAAGCGGTATTGGCGACGATCAGGCCTCCGGCGATCTTCAAGACTGGGAGGGATATGCCGAAGAAGTAGAGCACAAACCGGCCGAAGAAAAGAAAAGTGACGAGAATAACGAAGACCCAAATTCCCGTCTTGACCGCAGTACGGCAGCGGTCGCGGGGAGCCCACGATGATGTCATGGTGAAGAAAATGGGAATCCCGCCGAAGGGGTCAACGATCGGGAACAGAGCGAGGAATGTGGCCGCGGCCGAAGCTGGCAATGTACGCAGGAAGTGTCCCAGCGCGTGAGCGGAGGTCATGGGCTAGCGATATCCTTCAAGCGTTTTCGCCGCGCGCTCCAAAGCTGCGGCAAGCGTGGCCAACTGTTGGCGCAAGCGCTCGCTGTCTCCCTTGTCGATGGCCTCGTTCACGCCGGGAATCACTACCGCGGCGTAGCCGGTGTACTCTCCTGGGGCGTAAATTGCGTGGCGGAACCACGGGCGATTGGGCAATCCCTGAGGCACGAGCAGGGCACGCTCCGTGGCGAGCAATGCCTGGTTCAGCCTGGAAGCATCCGGAGGTGGATTCTTCTGTTTGGCCAGGATCTTCGCGCCGGCGGATTCGAAGTGCCGGGCCGCAGCGTTGACCGGATCGAAGTCGAGAGCGTGAGCCCCGAATTTGTCGTCGGATCGACGCTTGGCCGTTTCAAGATAGGCAACAACTTCTTTTGCGTACTCCTCGTAGTCATAGGGCAAGACATCGGCGTCCGCCATGCGCACGGCTTCGAGTCCGAACACACGGGCCATCTGCTGCTCGTAAGCAAAATCCGGATCGCCAAACTTCTTGAACCAGGCGAAGTTGTCGAAAACAGAGTGGTAGACACCGTATGGACCGCTCGAGCTGATATCGGCGGAAGGAATCCCGAGATGCTGGAGGAATGCGGTGTAGTCAGAACCGCTGCCTAAATCTCCGACAGGCACGTCGCTCTTGATCTGGGCCGCCGGAGTACGACGGCTTTCCCCAATGGCCTCCGTAGGCGACTGCGTGGCGGGTGTTGCTTCCGGCTGCGACGCCTTTTGCCAGGCTTCGTAGACAGTTCCTCCTTTCGGACTGGGGACCACCTTGGTTACATCACGCAGGAACTGCTTGAGGCTCGGTACCGCCGAAGCGCCGAACTTAGGACCCGAGACCGCCACATCCACGTTGAAGTAAGCCGGGGAGTTGCGGAGTTCGACTTCATGCTGCTCCACCCATTCGGTGGAGCCCATCAGGCCTTCTTCTTCGCCATCCCAACTCGCGAAAACAATCGTGCGTTTCGGCTTCCAGCCCGAGCGTAAGAGTTCTCCGATTCCGTGGACGGCCTCCAGCATAGCCGCGGTGCCGCTGTTGGGATCGACTGCGCCGTAGACCCAGGCGTCGCGATGGTTACCGCAGACAACCCATTGCTGGGGCATTTCGGTCCCCTGTACTCGTCCGATGACATTCCAGAGGGTCCGGTATTGATAATCCTGCTTCAAGTGGATTCTGAGGCGGGAGGGCCCGGGACCAACGTGATAGGTGAATGGCAGAGAGCCCTGCCACTCGCGCGGTGAGTCTGGACCACCGAGATGCTGCAGTACGGGCCAGACGTCCTGGTACGAAACCGGGGTAACCGGGATCTTCGGCATCTGCGCCGATTGTTGGGGCGAGATTCGCTGTGAGTCGGGCAGGGATGGAGTCGATGCTACGCCCGGAGTTGTGGGATCGCCGGGGAACTCGAACATATAGCCGACGGACCCGCGCTGTACGCCTGTGTCGGGACGCCAAGGGCCGTCAGGATATTTGTCGCCGCGGCGCCAGCCATCGTCGGCGGGATCGGAATAGATGATCACTCCGGCGGCGCTGTGCTCCTGGGCGACGAAAGCCTTCACACCACGAAAGTTCTGACCGTAGCGAACCAGCACGATCTTGCCACGCACGTCGATTTTCAGTTTTTCCAACTTCTCGAAATCTTCGGGCGTGCCGTAATTCGCATACACCACGTCGGCCTCGACGTCGCCTGAAGGAGACATGCTGTTGAAAGGAGTGACAACCCGAGGATCGTCCTGAAAGGGATCGTTGCTGACGTGCTCGCGCGTGGGACCGTGCATCTCCACGCCTTCGGGCGCCGTCAAGTCGACGCTGATTTCGGCGGGATAGTTGATCCAGACCTTGTATTCGACGATTTCCGTTTCGAGACCTGCTGCGCGGAATTTCTCCGCGACGTAATCAGCAGTGACCTTGTCTTCGGCGGTGCCGGCCATGTGGGGAGCTTTGGTCAGGACACGCAAATGCTCTTCGGCGAGTTTGGCATCGGGAACGGAAAGAAATCGAGTTTCGGCGGTAGCTTCAGTGGCCGGGCTCCGAAATCCGAAGATTACTTCATTTGCCGAACCGTTTCGCTCGGCGCTATCAGATGAACCGGTTAGCAGAATTACGGGCCACAGCAGGCCCGCGAGGAAGTGTTTCATCAGGATTCCTGCACTCGAATTTAGTAAGGTAGCACAGCAGAAGGGACTATGGTCGAACCTGCCCGGACCCGATGATTTCGTACTTGGAGGATGTCAGTTCGGCGAGGGCAAATGGGCCGCGGCAGTGGAGTTTCTGCGTGCTGATACCCATCTCAGCGCCGAAGCCAAATTCACCACCATCGGTAAAGCGCGTGGAGGCGTTCCAATATACTGCCGCCGAGTCTACCTCGCGGAGGAACTTGCGGGCATTCGTTTCGTCGGAAGTAACGATTGAGTCGGAGTGCTTCGTCGAGTAATGGTTAATGTGGGTGATGGCATCGTCGACATTCGCGACTACGGCGATCGCCATGCACAGACGCAGGTATTCTTCGTACCACTCCTGCTCCGAGGCAGGCGCGATAGGCAGCCCTGCGGTCAGAGTTCGTGATTTTCCGTCGCCGTGGAGTTCGACCCCAGCATCGATCAATTTTTTTGCGATGCGCGGGATATACTCGGCCGCCACACGCTCGTGCACCAGCAATTTTTCTGCTGCGTTGCAGACCGATGGCCGTTGAGTCTTGGCATTGATCACGATGCGATCGGCCATGTCGAAGTCGGCTGAGGCATCGACGAAGATGTGGCAATTCCCCGCCCCGGTTTCGATTACCGGTACCGATGAGTTCTCGGTGACGAACGTGATGAGACCCGCGCCTCCACGGGGAATGATCACATCAACCAGACCTCGGGCTTTGATGAGTTCGTGGACGGTTTGGCGCGTGCTGGAATCGAGCAGCTCTATCGCGCCTTCCGGAACTCCGGCCACTTCTGTCATGATGTCGACGAGGCGCTGGTTGCTGCGGGCGGCTTCCTTACCGCCGCGCAGAACGATCGCGTTACCAGTCTTGAGTGCGAGGACAGCCGTGTCGACCGTGACATTCGGGCGGGATTCGTAGATGATGCCGATTACCCCGAGCGGGACGCGCACCTTTCGAATACGCAGGCCGTTGACCTTGGTCCATGCGGCGAGAGTCTCTCCGATGGGATCCTGTAAGGCCGCGACATCGCGAACTGCCTGTGCCATATCTTTGATTCGGGCAGCAGTGAGCAGCAGGCGATCGCGCATGGCGCCTTCGAGGCCGGAGTGTTCGAGGTCTTGACGGTTTCCTGCCAGAATTTCCTTTTCCCTGGCTTCGACGGCGTGTGCAATCGCCAGTAGGATTGTGTTCTTCTCTGCAGTCGACATCTGGGCAAGCTTTGCGGAAGCAGCACGGGCTCGCAGCAGCTTTTCGTGTGTCGAAGCGGTGGCTCGGAGTGTCGTAGTCATCAGGTTTTCTTCCGCGCGGGAAAATAGGTTCCGATTTTGTGCGCCATTCCCAGGGTGATTGCCTGGGGATGACGGCCATTGACGATGGCGACATGGACCCCGCCTTCGCTGGCGAGTTTGGCGGCGCGTAATTTCGAGATCATGCCTCCTCGGCCGAGGGAGCTCTTACCGTTGCACTGGGCTTCGAGTTCAGGAGTAAGCTTGCGGATTACGCGTTGAATTTTCGGTTTCTTCTTACCATTCGGCACAAGGAATCCGTCAACGTTGGTGAGCAACAGCAACCAATCCGCTTTCACCGCCGTCGCCAAGAGAGAACTGAGTTCGTCGTTGTCACCGAAGGCCCCTTCCAGTTCACGCACCGAGACGCTGTCGTTCTCATTCACGATGGGAACGACCCCCAGGGCCAGGAGCTCGCCCAAGGCGTTCTGCAGGTTGCGGTAACGAACAGGCGAGGTGAAGTCGTCGCTCGACAATAGCAGTTGCGCTACGACCTTCTTTCCGAAGAACACTCGTTCATACGTGTGCATGAGCTTGCTCTGGCCAACGGCGGCACAGGCCTGCATGCGCGGTACGTCGCCGGGCCGCTTCGCCAGTTGAAGACCAGACATGCCGGCTGCGATGGCTCCGGAGGTAACGATGAGGTATTCGTGCCTGGAGAGGTCGAACTGATCCACCATGCCGCGGAGCAGATGAATATCGATCTGCCCGCTGGGAGCAATAAGACTGGTACCGACTTTGATGACCACGCGCATGTTGTTTTTGGCTGCTGGAGGGTGCGAACGGCTGCTTCGCTGCCGTGTTGCACCGACCTGGGAACACGGCCTCCCGCGAGGGGGGACAACCTATCTATCGTGCCGTTAGAATGGCGTTCTTGGCAAGGTGAAAATCCTGCCAGCCAACGCCCATGCCCGCTTCGAACTCTACCAGCCGCTTTTCAGATCGTGTTGAGAACTACATTCGGTATCGGCCGGGATATCCGCCCCAGGTGCTTGAGACGCTGAGGAAAGAATGTGGGCTGACGCCAGCACATGTGATCGCGGATATCGCGTCAGGAACCGGCATCTGGACGAAGATGGTGCTTGAGAATGGGAATCATGTCTACGGGCTCGAGCCAAACCTGGATATGCGGCAGGCGGGGGAACGGCTGCTCGCGCCATTCCGCCACTTCACCAGCGTTGAAGGGACGGCTGAAGCGACCGCATTGCAGGATGCGAGCGTGGACTTTATCACCGCGGCGCAGGCGGCGCATTGGTTCAACCGAGAGCGGGCAAGGCGGGAGTTCTCGCGGATACTAAAGCCCACCGGTTGGCTGGTGTTGCTTTGGAACGAGAGAGAAGTGGATACAACTGCGTTTCTGCGAGCTTACGAGCAGCTGCTGCTGACATATGGGACCGATTACGAGGAAGTGCGGCACGAGCGCACGACCGATGCAGTGAGCGATTTCTTTGACCCAGCGCCGTACCAGGAGCGTGTCTTTCCGATGCAGCAAGAATTCGATTATGCGGGATTGGAAGGACGGCTGTTGTCGTCGTCCTATGCACCCGGGACGGGCCATCCCAGGCATGAACCGATGTTGCAGGAACTGCGCCGGGTCTTTGAAGAACATGCTCGGACTGGGCGGGTGCAGTTCGCGTATCAGACTCGGGTTTACTTCGGCCAACTTTGTGCATCCTGAGCGAACGCAAGCCTTACGAAGGATGCGAAGAATGCCGAAGGAACCGCTTCTGCTCTGATAGGATTTGCAGTTATTTTCCGAGGTCTCCGTGTCCCAGGACAAATCTCCCCATATGACACCCGAAGAGTTCCGGCGCTACGGTCATGCCGTGGTGGACTGGATCGCTGACTATCAATCGCGGATTGAATCTTTCCCAGTGCTATCGCAGGTGAAGCCCGGGGAGATTCGCGCTTCCCTCGCCGCGAGCCCGCCTAGGAAAGGCGAATCCATGGATGCGATGCTGCAGGACGTCGAGCGTTTCATCCTTCCGGGTATCACGCATTGGCAGTCGCCCAATTTCTTTGCTTATTTCCCATGCAATGCCTCCGGGCCCGGGATCCTGGGGGATCTCCTCTCGTCTGGATTGGGAATTCAGGGCATGCTCTGGTCGACCAGCCCAGCGTGCACGGAGCTGGAGACGCACGTGATGGACTGGCTGGTCGATATGCTCGGGCTCCCTGAGAAGTTTCTCTCATCGGGTACAGGTGGCGGAGTTATTCAGGATACGGCTTCGAGCGCTGCGCTGTGCGCGCTGCTGGCGGGACGCGAGAAAGCTACCGGATATACGACGAATAAGAAAGGGGGGAACGGCCGACTGGTGGCTTACGCGTCGACGCAGACGCATTCTTCGCTGGAAAAGGCAGCGATGATTGCGGGAATTGGAACTGACAACCTCCGCTTGATCGAGGTGGACGAGAAGTTCGCGATGCGTCCGGATGCGCTGGCGAAGCAAGTTGAGACGGATCGCGCCAAGGGACTGATGCCCTGCTTTGTGTGTGCGACCGTTGGCACCACTTCGTCGAATGCGATGGATCCGGTTCGGGCCATCGGCGAGATCTGCCGCAAGAACAATTTGTGGCTGCATGTCGACGCGGCCATGTCAGGGACGGCGATGGTCTGTCCTGAGTTCCGCCATTTGCAGGATGGCATCGAACTCGCTGATAGCTACAATTTCAACCCCCATAAATGGATGGGCGCGAACTTTGACTGCAGTTGTTTCTGGGTAGCTGATCGCAAGGCGCTGATCCAGACGTTGAGCATCCTGCCGGAATATCTGCGAAATCAGGCGACCGAGTCAGGGGCGGTGATTGATTACCGGGACTGGCATATCCAGTTGGGCCGCCGCTTTCGATCGCTCAAGTTGTGGTTCGTGATACGGCACTACGGAGTGGAGGGTCTGCAGTACAACGTGCGTGAGCACGTGCGGTTGGCGCAGGAATTTGCCGGTAGGGTGAGAAACGACGATCGCTTCGAGGTGGCTGCTCCGGTACCGTTGAACCTAATCTGCTTTCGCCACAAAGGCGGAGAGGCTGCAAACCAATCGATCATGGACCGCCTGAATCAGAGCGGAGACCTATTCCTGACGCATACGAAGCTGAATGGGAAGCTGACACTGCGGTTATCAGTGGGGCAGATGAACACGAGGGCGCAGCACGTTGATAACGCATGGAGACGGATCGAGGAAGAAGCCGCGATCGCCGCAGCCCGCTTGTAGAATTCAGACTAGAAGGCCCCGCTTCTGGCAAGTTCGGCCAGAAGTGGGCACGCTGTTTCGTTTCCGTGGTGAGCAGAGCACACCGAATAACACGCGCCCTTCGGGCGCGGGGCGGACGAAGGCGTCCGCCCCTACACAAAATCGGGTGGTTGACCGGGAAAGTGCGTGGCCCCTAGTATCTTGGCCAGTGGAGAATTCGTCTCAACTACTGGGGCAGACCATTTCGCACTACCGCATTGTGGAAAGAATTGGCGGTGGTGGGATGGGAGTGGTCTACAAGGCCGAAGACATCAAGCTCAACCGCTTCGTTGCCCTCAAGTTTCTGCCGGAAGACGTGGCAAGGGACCCGCAGACGCTCGCGCGATTTCAGCGTGAAGCCAAGGCCGCATCGGCTTTGAACCATCCCAACATCTGCACAGTGCACGAGATCGACGAGGCGGATGGGCGTCCGTTCATCGTCATGGAGTTTCTGGACGGCACCACCTTGAAGCATGTGATCGCGAAGCGGGCGTTGGAACTCGATCGGTTGCTGGAACTCGGGATTGAAGTGGCGGACGCACTGGAGGCGGCGCATGCGGAGGGGATCGTGCATCGCGATATCAAGCCGGCCAACATCTTCGTAACAAAAAGAGGGCACGCCAAGATTCTGGATTTTGGACTGGCGAAGATCAGTACGTCGCCTGAAGTCGCGGCGGCGGAGCCGACCGTGACGGTGGGCGAGGAGCACCTCACGAGTCCGGGCAGCACGATGGGAACAATCGCCTACATGTCACCGGAACAGGTCAGGGGGCTGGAGCTGGATGGGCGGACGGATCTGTTCTCATTTGGAGTGGTGTTGTACGAGATGGCTACCGGCAAGCTGCCGTTTCGAGGGGACACTTCGGGAGTGATCTTTGACTCGATTCTCCACGGCACGCCGGTCGCGCCGGTGCGGCTGAATCCTGATGTGGTGCCGAAGCTCGAGGACATCATCTCGAAGTCGCTGGAGAAGGATCGGGAGGTGCGGTATCAATCGGCGGCCGAATTGAAGGCCGACCTGAGACGGGTGAAGCGGGACACCGAGTCACAGCGGGTACGGGCGTTGCGAAGCGGCGATACCGAGAGGAGAACGAATCGAAAATCCTGGATCCTGGCGGTGGCGGTCCTCGCGATTGCAATTGCAGGGGTGTTTGGATATCGCTATTCCGAGTACTTGGCGCTCAGAACACATACCAGTTCCGTCGAACTGAAAACGGCACCCGAAACCATGGCGGTTCTTCCCTTCCGCGACATTTCGGGGAGTGGCAGCGACTCCTGGGGTATCGGAATGACAGACGCGATCATCAGCCGTCTGACTTCGCTGCAGAATCTGGCTGTCAGGCCTACGGCCTCAGTATTGAAATATGCGAAAGAATCGCCGGACGCGACCGAGGCGGCGAAGGCTTTGAGCGTGGACACGGTACTGGAGGGAACTTATCAGCGTTCGGCAAATGTGATCCGGGTAACGGTGCAACTCATCGATGGTCGAAGTGGCGCGATCAAGTGGTCGCAGCGCTACGATTTGAAAAGCGCGGATGTCTTGAGCTTCGAGGACGAGGTGGCGGGCAAGGTTGTCGAAGGACTGCAGGTGCAAATTTCTCCGCTGGAAGAGAGAGCCATGCAGCAACGGGCAACCAGCAACGTCGAGGCTTATAACGATTATCTACAAGCGCGCTTCCATTTCAGCGAATACCTTCTGCACTCGCAGCTCGATAGCCTGCAAAACGGGGAACGATTGCTTCTGCATGCCATTTCTTTGGATGGGAACTTTAGCGACGCATACGCGCTGTTAGCGGAATTCTATGCGTTCGAGAGTTCGAATTTTGTCGACGACGCGCCGGAGAAACTGAAGAAAGCGGAGCTGGCTGCCCAGAATGCAGCACGTATCAATCCGCAACTGGCTGAGGGAGTTATCGCTCTGGGACATGTGTATGGCGAACAGGGCAGGGAGCGGGAAGCGATACAGACGGGGAAAAAGGCAGTGCAGCTTGCACCCAACAGTGAGCTTGCGTGGCAAGTACTGGCGTATGCCTATTATTACGCCGGGCTCGGAGAGCAGGCCGAGCAAACTTACCGGCGAGTCGTGGAAGCGGATCCCATTCCTGCACAGCCACATTGGATGCACGCGCGCATGCTGATGTACGTCGGCAGAATGTCGGAAGCGGAGGAGGAACTACATCAGGTTCTGGCGAAGAATCCTGATCAATTCAAAGCGCTGGCGTACCTTGGCAAAGTGCAGTATTACGAGGGCAAAATGGATGAGGCTGAAGCCACGCTGGGGCGTGCCGTACAGTTATCTGTGGGCTCCACCGACGAAACAGCGCAGATCATTGCCGCGTTTGTCTATGCGTCGCGGAATCAGAGAAGCAAAATCGCTCCGGGAATTTTCCAATACGTCCCGTCTCGGGTGATTGACGGTGATCAGGCGTACTGGACGGGTGGCGTTTACGCCCTGCTGGGCGACAAACAAAATGCATTGTTGTGGCTCAGGCGAACCGTCGAGTTAGGAAATGTGAATTATCCCTGGTTCCAGCGAGATAAGAATTACGACAATCTGCGTGGGGATCCTGAGTATCAGGCGATCATGGCCGATGTGAAGAAGAAGTGGGAAGCGTACCGCGCCGAATTCGACCCCGGGCATTGAGTCCGTCGCCGAGACATCGCTAGCGCAACTAATTTCCCAATGCAGTACGCCACCAACAGACCCACACCAACTTGTGATTCAGATCACAGAACGGTCCAGCGGCGACCCCTAGTGTAGAAGAGAAATCCTTTCATGGATTGTGAGGGCTTCCTACATGGGTATTACTCTGCCTGCGACTACCTCTCGTATTTTGAACCCTAAGTTGGAACGCAAGATTATGAGCGCCGAGACCGCGGCTGGTCTGATCCAGAGCGGGGATCAGATCGGGATGAGTGGATTTACCGGGTCGGGATATCCGAAGGCGGTGCCGGTACAACTGGCCAAGCGGATTGCGGACGCGCACTTCCGCGGGGAGAAGTTCCAAGTGAGCGTGTTTACGGGCGCATCTACCGGGCCTGAACTTGACGGGGCACTGGCGATGGCGGGGGGAATTCATCTGCGGCTGCCGTATCAGTCGGATCCGGAGACGCGGAAGCGGATCAATGCCGGCGAGATGGATTACATGGATATCCATCTGAGCCACGTGGCGCAGTTTGTGGAGTACGGATTCCTGGGCAAGCTGGATGTGGCGCTGATTGAGGTCGCCGCGATTCTGGAAGATGGGCGCGTAGTGCCCAGTTCGTCGATTGGGAACAACAAGACGTGGATCGATTGCTCGGAGCGAATCATTCTCGAAGTGAATTCGTGGCAGCCGATGGCGCTGGAGGGGATGCACGATATTTATTACGGGCTGGAGCCTCCGCCGAACCGCAAGCCAATTCCGCTGACGCAGCCCGGGCAGAGAATTGGGACACCTTATCTCAACATTCCTGCAGAGAAGATTGTGGCTATCGTGCTGACGGACTCTCCGGACCGGAATAGTCCGTTCAAGGCGCCAGACGAGGGGTCGAAGAAAATTGCCGGGCACATCCTGGAGTTTTTGAGCTGGGAAGTGAAGAAAGGGCGGATGCCGGAGAACCTGCTGCCGCTGCAGTCGGGCGTGGGGAACATTGCTAATGCAGTTCTCTTCGGGCTCGAGGAAGGACCGTTTGAAGGACTTACCTCTTATACGGAAGTCATTCAGGACGGGATGATCCGACTGCTGAAATCAGGGAAGTTGACCTCGGCTTCGGCGACCGCGTTTTCGCTGAGTCCGGAGATTTTGAATGAAGTGAACGCCGACATGGCCACATATCGTGAGCGGATCGTGCTGCGGCCGCAGGAGATTTCGAACAACCCGGGGATCATTCGGCGGCTGGGTGTGATCGCGATGAACGGGATGATCGAGGCGGATATCTACGGCAACGTGAACTCTACGCACGTGATGGGATCGCGCATTCAGAATGGGATAGGCGGGTCAGGGGACTTTGCGCGGAATGGGTATCTGTCGATCTTCATGGCGCCATCTTCCGCGAAGGGCGGAACGATTTCGACCATCGTGCCGATGGTTTCGCACGTCGATCATACCGAGCACGATACGCAAGTGCTGGTCACCGAGCAGGGACTGGCGGATCTGCGGGGACTTTCGCCGAAGGAGCGGGCGAAGTTAATTATCGAGAAGTGCGCGTCGCCGGAGTACAAGCCGCTGTTGAAAGATTATTTGTCGCGAGCGGAGTCGCTTTCGTACGGGAAGCATACGCCGCATTTACTGACTGAGTCGCTAGGGTGGCATAGCCGGTATTTGCGGACGGGGAATATGCGGCTGAGGGAAGAGAATCAGTAGCCTGTTAAAAATCCCCAGTTCTCCTAAAATCGGGGAGAAGTGGGGAACGCGAATCCGCCGCAGGACGCTCGCATCGCTCGCAGGGCGGAGGAAGGCGTCCGCCTCTACACAACTTATTTTGGCCAGAGCCAGCCGAAGGTTCCCGCCATCAGCAGCGCATAGATAAGACCGTCTACCGCTTCTTTCAGGACGAAGCTCCAGGGATATCCCTTCCAAATCACGTTCGCCAAGGGACCGAGGCCGAAGGAAAGGAATGCAGCGGTCCCTACGATACGGAACACCGCCAAGTAGTACGTGTGTGGCGGGACGGTGTGCGCCGTCAGGTAGGCCACGAAAAATCCGATCAGGAGGCAATAGCCGAACCAGAGGCCGAGGAATTTCGGCATGAAAGGTGTTCCGCTCGGGAAGACGATCATCATGCCGACCGGGCCCTGGTTGTATTTCTCGATCATGGCGGGTGACTTCATGTCTTTGTGGGTGCCGAAGGGGAAAACGTAGAGACCACGCTTCAGGCTTGCGGAGCGGAGGGCAGAAAGAGTCTTGTCTTCGTCGGGCAGTTGCGTGTAGTCGCCACGATGGTAGGGAAGCAGCATGTGCATGATGGAGCTGGCAACGAATACGATGACTGCCGAGAGCAGGATCGGGAGCCATAGATCGGAGAGTGGCGTCATTGGTTAGCCTCCAGAGCGAGGTGGATGACGTGTGGGAGGCTATCGTTCAAGGAGAATCAGGTCAAGTGGAATTGCGTTTCTTGGTGAGATCCGGGGTAAATATACGAGACTCAAAATCCTCGCGATTGGACACTTCACGCTCGCTTCACTCGCGGGCGGACGAAGGCGTCCCGGCGACCGAAAGATCCGGTGGTGTAGGAAGGATGCCCTTCGTCTGACGCGCGAGCGCAGCGACCGTTCTGTCTGTATCTCTCTAAATACATCTCAAGTGGGTCCGCCAAAAGTTTGCAGAAAATTTACAAGCTCCAAACACTGACTTTGCGGCGGAGCAATAAGCTGAAAACGATTTCGGTCAGTATGGCTGCTGGCTGACCGGTAACGGCGCGCTTGTTGAGTCCCTGCCTCCCTGACACGCGCCACAAATGCGAGTTGACTCCCAGGTTATGAAGAAACTACTCGTGTCTCTATTGATGGCTACGGCATTGCTCGGTGATGCGACCGCGCAGAAACCACCAGCCGTCACCCCTGTCACAGGCGAGAGCTGGCTCAACCATCTGCATCGCTCGCTGGAACAGTCCAGTATGGGCAATACCGGACACTTGGGGCCCGCTGCAATTGTGCTCGGCCGTCTGGCTGCCGAAAATGCGAGCCTCCAACGGCTCGGCAGTGAGTCGAGGCAGCAGAGCGTCACTCTTCAGGGAGCGGACTTATACCGGCTTAATTGCCGCGGATGTCACGGAGAGTTCGGCCTGGGCGCTCCTCCGGAGATTAATTCGGTTATCGGCGCGACCCGTGCAACTTCTACGCCACTGATCATCGCTCGCATGAAGGAGCGGGGATTGGATACTAGCCGCGAGCAAGCCAACGATTTGGCGAATCAGGCCAAGGCCACCCTGATGGAGCGCTTGCACAAGGGTGGGATTGAAATGCCGCCATTCCCCCACCTGAGCGAACCAGAAATCCGCGCAATTTTCAGCTATCTGCGGCAGTTGGCGGAAATTCCCGGTGCGGAGAACCAGCAAGTCCGCGTCGAAGAAGAGCCCGTACGCGTCGGCGAGCACATTGTGAAGTCCACCTGCCACGTCTGCCACAGTGCACTTGGCGTGAACCCGAACGGGGATGAACTCTTGCAAGGCGCGATCCCGCCTCTGAGTTCTCTGACCACGCGTGTGAGCCTGCCTGGGTTCGAGCGCAAGGTGAGGCATGGTGCTCCCATCATGATGGGAACGCCTCTCGAGCCCTATCGCGGAAGGATGCCGGTCTTCGATTATCTGAGCGAGAGCGAGGTCGCCGACGCCTATCTGTACTTGAAGATTTATCCGCCCAGCGCGTGGAGCGACCGGGTCAATCCGCCCAACCCCATGCAGTCGGCGATCGCGATCGCGGCGATCGTGTCCACGCACGAGCCGCCAAATGTTCTGGCGCGCAGCGAAACTGCCGAAATGAAGACCTGGATTTTGCCGGTCCTGGCGGAGATTCTTGTTGGCCTGCTGGTCGTTGGGGGAGCAGTTTTCACGCTCTACGATGTGAAGAGATCAAAGCCGCGACTCCAGGAAGTGCCGGAGAATGCAGCCGGCTTTCCTTCGGTATTGCCACAAGCCACTGTTGTACCGATCCGATTTGCAGCAGAGCTATCCGGCGCCTCTCCGAGCGCGCTGCAAGATGCGCACAAGCAAGCTGCATGGGGTTCGCGGTTCGATCGCAGTGAATACCAGTCATTCGAGAGTTCCTGGCTCTCACGGCGACTGGAAAAAGAGGACGGCGTAGCATAGGGCACTCTCTGATCAAGGGAATCGGGCATGGATGCAATGGCCTCGGCGACCTGACGAAGACGCTTGTCTTTCGTCCGCGAAGCGTAGGTGGATTGGGATAAACCGAGGCGATCAAATGCGTCGGGCATCCCAATGCCCAGCATAAATAGACATCGCGCCTCGATCATGTGCCCCAGTTCGTTCGTTTTTGGCCGCAGGTTGAGACTCTTCTGCAGCTCTTTTATTTCTCAAACAGAATTTATCAATTCAGACAGAGGTGCTTAATCTGGTGGCCGCGACCGTATGCCCTAAAACGCCTGTATAATCAAGCTTTGGGGTTCGACTGCACCTCCTCAATACAGTCCTTTACTTCGCACCAGGAGCAATCTTTTGAGCGCACATACGCCGCACCAGCATGGACATGGTCCCGCACAGCCCAGCCCCCAACCGCTCCCGGGCGTTGACACCATCATCGCCGTCGGGTCGGGCAAGGGAGGTGTCGGTAAAACCACATTGTCAGTCAACCTGGCCGTCGCCCTCACCAAGATGGGGCACAAAGTCGGCCTGCTCGACGCCGATGTCTATGGCCCCAACGTTCCTCTGATGCTGGGGGTTAATTCGCAGCCGCGTATGGTTGGCGACAACCGCATCGAACCGCTCGAAGCGTTCGGGCTCAAAGTCATCTCCGTCGGATTTCTGAATCCCGGCGACAAGCCCGTTATCTGGCGTGGGCCCATGCTGCACCAGATTATTCGTCAGTTCCTCGGCTTGGTCGAGTGGGGGCAACTCGACTACATGGTCGTGGACCTGCCTCCCGGCACCGGTGACGTGGCGTTGTCGCTGGTACAAACTGTACCGCTGACGGGCGCAGTCGTAGTTTCAACTCCTTCGGACGTTTCGCTGCAGGACGCACGCAAAGCCATCGAGATGTTCCGCCAGATGAAGGTCGATGTCGCGGGAGTGGTCGAGAACATGAGCTACTTCGTCTGCCCTCACTGCCACCATGAGGTCGATATCTTTTCGCGTGGCGGAGCCGAGTTGATGGCCAAGCGCTTCGATGTTCCGTTCTTGGGCAGCATCGCGCTCGATCCGGAAGTGCGCCGATCGGGCGATAGCGGCAAGCCCGTCGTGCTGGAGGGTGAAGCGGCACCCCATGCCAAGTCGATTTACGATTTCGCCCGACGGGTGATCGATCGCGTGGGCGAAATCAAGGCAAACGCACCCGGGAACGTGATTCAGATTCAGTGAGAAATAGGTCACCACAGGGGGCACAGAGGAACACCAAACCCTCTGTGATCCCGTGTCCTCTTTGGTTAGTCTTTGTTGAATCTCCCCAGTCGCCAGATTGACGGGGGTTCACCATCCTTGAGAACCAACTCGGCCGTCATCTCTCCGATGGCTGGCCCGTGCTTGAAACCGTGGCCAGATCCGCCGCCGAGCAGCCAAACATTCTCGTTCGCTGGATGCCGGTCGATAATGAAATGACCATCCGGAGTCTGCTCGTACTGGCAAACCCGCGTCTCGAGCAGCGGCGCATCTTTCATCCCTGGGAACCGAAAAGTTACATAGTCACGAATATCCTGCAGAGTTTCGGAACTGACCACCCGTTCGCCGTTGGTGGGATCGAATTCTGGTCCGCGGCTGTCGTCGGCGATCTTGAAGCCACGGCGATCTCCACCCGGGATCCCGTAGCGGAATTTTCCGCGATGATCGGCCCACACTGGCAGGTTAGGATCGTGAAAGCGCGTGTCTCCCGCCGGGCAGCCGAAGAAGAATACATCCTGCTTCGTGGCCCTGATGAGTGAACCGATCACCTGCGGAAACAACTGTCCCAGCCAGGGACCGCAGGCGAAAACGAATCGGTCAGCCTTGAGCTTCGAGCCATCGGACAAGACAATGCTGCGCAGGGGAGCTTGTTCCAGGTTTTCTGGCATCACCACAGCCTGCCGATAGTCACCACCCCCGGCCACGAAGGCTTCCACGACCACCGCACAACTCGCCCGCGCCTTGAGATAACCGGACTCTGGTTCGAAGATCGCCCACTCAATGCCGTCGAAGTTAATCTGCGGCCAGCACTTTCGCAGTTGTGCTGCGGAGAGCTTCTGATACTTGATCTTCGCGGCGCGCAGCTTCTCAATCGATTCACGCTCAAACGAGTCATCTCGGCCGGCCGCCATCCACAACACTCCGCTGCGGTGCAGGAACTGCCGTTTCCATTTACGCTCGTACCTGGCCCAGAGTTCCAACGCCCAGGCTGCCATGTCAGTGTAAGGTTGATCGGGCCCGTAGGTGCCGCGCATCACCCTGGTTTCTCCGCCAGAAGACGATCGCGAGTTGCCCGGTCCCCAGGCGTCGATCAACGTGACACGAACGCCGCCCCCGAGTAGATGCAGGGCGGTCCAACCGCCGAAGGCTCCGGCGCCAATCACAGCGATGTGGGGAGTCGATTTCATTCAGCGTCACAAAGTGAAGGAGAAGAGGATAGCAGGAGTCCCTTTGGATCGAACGCTAAGCCTCGCGAATGTCTTACCGCCCCTTGCTCCCCCTTGCTTGACACCATTCCAGCCCATTCCTAGAATCCAATCGGGATCTGAGATTTGGTCCAAAACCTAAGCTTCTGCATCTAAAATAGATAGTGAGGTGTGTCCCACCGGCCCAACCGGATCGCAAGACAAGAATTGACAGAACGCCGTATGTCTGTTGACCCCAGCATCGGAACCCGCGAACGCGAAATCCTGACCGCCATCGTCGAGACCTTTATTTCGACGGGCGAGCCGGTGGGATCGCGCACGCTTGCACGCTCGAATCGTGAGGGACTTAGTCCGGCCTCCATCCGCAATGTGATGGCCGATCTCTCCGACGCCGGTTTCCTCGAGCAGCCGCACGCTTCGGCGGGGCGGGTGCCGACCACCGAGGCCTATCGCTATTACGTCGAGCAGATCACGGGGAGGGCCCGGTTGGCGCCGCAGGAAGAGACGATGATTTCAGAGTCGCTTGCGGGCATTACTGACGTGCAAGAATTCATGGAGCGCACGTCGCATGTGCTCTCCCTGATTTCACGTAACGTCGGTGTAACGGTAGCGACCAGCGGCCCGAAGAATGCACTCGAGCACGTGTACTTCTCTCGCATCGGCGATCAAAAGGTTCTGGCCGTGGTGGTGACGCGTTCGGGATTGGTCCGGGATCGCGTGCTGCGCATGGATCTTCCGCAGTCTGACCTCGACCTGGCCGCGCGCTACATCAACGAGAATTTCCGCGGCTGGACGATGGAAGCGATGCGCGTCGAGCTCGCACGCCGCATCGAAAAGGAGCGCAGTGAATACGACCGGCTGATGAACTCCATCGAGGCCCTCTACAAGCAGGGCGCACTTGCGGCCGATCAAGGATCCCAAATGGTTTTTGTGGAAGGCGCGGCGAACCTTCTTTCTGCTGATCAGGACCGTAAGCGCCTGCAGGACCTCCTCCAGACTCTGGAGGAAAAAGAAAAAGTTGTGCAACTTCTGGGTGCCTATCTCGACGTAAAGCAGGAAGCGGTACGCGTTGTCATCGGACTCGATGAGGCCCTGCCTTCCATGCAGAATTTCGTGCTGATCGGCGCACCCGCGCATGCCGGGAACGAGGTCATGGGCTCGCTTGCAGTGATCGGGCCAACGCGCATGGATTACCAGCACACCATCACCGCGGTGTCGTACATTGCGCGCCTCTTCGACAAAATCTTGAATGAATCGGAGTAAGACAAGCTGTTATGGGGAAATCAAACGGAAAATCAGAAGTAGAAACGGCAGGTCTGGACGTGGATCACGAACTCCCTGCCGGGGACGGCGATCAGCCTTCACCCGGTAGCGCCCAACCCGCGCCAACGGCCGAAGGTGCAGGACCGGAAAACGAGAATCAAAGGCTGAAGGCTGAGCGCGATATGGCGGTTGATCGCCTCGCTCGCATGCAGGCGGAATTCGATAATGCCCGCAAGCGCTCGGCCAGAGAACAGCAGGACTTCCGCGACTTTGCCCTGGCGGACACCATCAAAAACCTTTTGCCTGTGGTCGATAACTTCGAGCGCGCCCTACACTCGAAATCGGAGCCCGGCGATTTTCGCGCGGGCATAGATCTCATTTACAAGCAATTACGAGATGTGCTGATGAAGCTGGGAGTGCAACCTATCGAGGCCAAGGGGCAGCCGTTCGATCCGCGCTTTCATGAAGCCGTTGAGATGGTCGATACTTCAGACGCGCCGGATCACGAGGTGCTCGAGGAGTGGCAGCGAGGCTACAAGTACAAGGACCGGTTGCTGCGTCCTGCGATGGTGAAAGTCGCCAGGAATCCCGGAAAATGAAAACGCCAATCGCCGCCTGATGCAGGTGCATGCAGACGACCTTCCCAATTCTGCGCTACAACGAATCGCGGCCGTCTTCTGCCAGGGATTGCGATGATCGGAATTAGGGTTTACCAGCTTCGCAACGATTAAGGATTGAATTGACCACAAACGCGAAACGCGATTACTACGAAGTACTGGGCGTAACTCGTACGGTGACTGAGACAGAACTCAAGTCTGCCTACCGCAAGCTCGCGCTCCAGTACCATCCCGACCGCAATCCAAATAATCCGGATGCTGAAGAGAAGTTCAAAGAAGTCAGCGAAGCCTATGCTGTCCTTGCTGACTCAGACAAGCGCGCGGCTTACGACCGCTTCGGGCATGCTGGCGTCGGAGGCGTGGCCGGTGCAGGGGCCGGGTTTGATCCCACGGTCTTCCAGGATTTCAGTGACATCTTCGGCGAGTTCTTCGGGTTCGGAGATATGTTCGGCGGTGGTGGACGCCGCCGCAGCCGGGTCCAGCGCGGCGCCGATCTTCGCGAGGATTTGACGCTCGAGTTCGAGGAAGCATTCTTCGGGACTGAGTCTCGCGTTACCGTTCGCCGGCACGAAGCATGCGAAGAGTGCCACGCTTCTGGTGCGGCTCCCGGCAAAGGGCCTACGACTTGTCGGTCGTGCAACGGACGCGGCCAGGTTCGCTATCAGCAGGGATTCTTCAGCATCGCGCGTACTTGTCCGACCTGCCAGGGCGCTGGCAACGTGATCACCGATCCTTGCGCGAAGTGCAAGGGCGAAGGCCGCCTGCTGCGGCAGCGCACCGTTGACGCCAAAATTCCCGCCGGAGTCGAGGATGGAACCCGTATCCGTTTCGCTGGCGCGGGAGAAGTCGGCCAGTTTGGTGGCCCGGCCGGCGACTTGTACGTCGTGTTACACGTGAAGGAGCATCCGTTCTTCGAGCGGGAAGGGAACGACCTGCACTGCGTTGTTCCGATTTCAGTGGCGCAAGCCGCGATGGGCGCGGAGATCCGTGTGCCAACCATGGAGGGCGAACACACTCTGAAGATTCCTGAGGGCACGCAGCCAAGCACGACCTTTCGCATCCGTAACAAAGGCGTTCCGGTGCTGAACGGACACGGCAAGGGCGATCTCTATGTCGAGGTGCGGGTGCAGATTCCCGGCAAGCTCAACAAGCGTCAAAAGGAATTACTTCAGGAACTCGATGTGTTGTCCAAGGTCGATAACCAGCCTCTGTTGCGGTCGCTGATTGGCAAGATGAAAGACATCTTCCAATAAGCCCGCACCCGAAAGATCCGCAAGGTGAGGGCGCCAAGCGGCTGTAGAATAACAGCCCACGGCGCAAGCCTCGTAAGTCTGTCAATTGAGACGACACGCTACGGGGCGAAAGAAACTGCTCGTACATGCATGACCCGCCGACGGTGGATTGCCGATGAAGTGTCGGGAGACCGCGCCGCGCTCACCGGTGTACATGCGGACCATCTCACTCGCGTTCTGCGCGCGCACGTTGGGCAGGAATTCGATATCGTCGCGAACGGTGTCCTTCATCGCGGCCAGATCGCCACGATAAGCGACGCTCGCGTCGAGTTCGATCTCGGCGAAGAAATTCCGGCAGAAGCCGCGCCAGCACAAATCACCCTGGTGTTGGCGATCTTCAAATTCGATCGCATGGAATGGGCGATTGAGAAGTGCACGGAGTTGGGCGTGGAGCGCATGATCCCGGTGATCGCCAGGCGAACCGACTCGCATCTCGCCTCGGCCTCTGTGAAGCGAGTCGAGCGCTGGCGGCGTATTGCGCTGCAGGCTTCAGAGCAATCACGCCGCGCCGCCCCGCCGGAAATCTCGGAGCCGATTAAGTTGCGCGACACCCTTGCCCTTCCCGCGAAGCTCAAGCTCGTTTTGTCCGAGGCTGAAGATCGATCCCAACTCCGAGATATTCCAGCGCATACGGCCGGCGAAGTCTTGCTCGCGATCGGACCCGAGGGAGGCTGGACCAAGGATGAACTGGAACAGTTCCGCATCAATGGATGGACCTCGGTCTCTCTCGGCCCAACCATCCTGCGAGCCGAGACCGCCGCAATCGCGGCTACCGCGATTGCTACGTCGGCGCTTGTGAGATAAAGCCCAATTTGTGCACAGCTTTCCTCATCCACTCAGGTGATATCCTGACCAGCAATGCCGTCCGCGAAGTCAACTTCCCGTCCAGCGTTCATTCCGGACGATCGCCAGGGTGAAGCCATTGAACATGTCGAGGGCCCAATGCTGGTCGTTGCCGGAGCCGGCACGGGCAAAACGTCGGTGCTTACTCATCGCATCGAGCGCCTCGTACGCGAGGGCCACGCACGCACCGACGAAATCCTGGCCCTGACTTACACGGTCAATGCCGCGAAAGAAATGCAGGAGCGCGTGCGCAAACTCCTGGGCAAAACCGTGCAGGCCACCACGTTTCATGACTACTGCCTGCAGCTGCTGCGCAGAGTAGGGAAAGACTTCGGCGTGCTCGACGAGAAAGATCTCTGGATTTATCTGCGCCGCCGCATCCGCGATCTCCATCTGGAGCATTACATCCGTGCAGCCAACATCGGGCAGTTCCTGACCGATTTGCTGGAATTCGTCAGCCGCTGCCACGACGAACTCGTTACTCCAGAGAAATATGCGCATTATGTCGGTCGTCTTGAGTGCGGCGAGGTCCCCATCCCACGGGTTGCGAAGTCCAAGAATGTGCTCGATGACGAAGAAGTCTGTGGCCGCTGCCGCGAAATAGCCCGAGTCTTTTCCACGATGGAGAAGTGGCTGGCCGACGACAACCTCGGCACCTTCAGCCACATGATCACCCGCGCGCATGCGTTGCTCCATACGGACCAATCGGTGCTGGCTCAAGTCCAGAGTAGCGCGCGCTTCATCCTCGCCGACGAATTTCAGGATGCGAACTTCGCCCAGATCAAGATTCTCGCGCGGCTCGCAGGTAAGGACGGCAATCTCTTTGCCGTCGGAGACCCCGACCAGTCGATCTACCGCTTTCGCGGAGCCTCGAGCGAGGCCTTCGAGCTTTTTCACCGGAACTTCCCGCACGCGAAGCTTGTCGTACTGGAGAAAAATCGGCGATCGACGACTCCGATCCTGCGTACCGCGTTCGCCGTCATCAATGAAAATCCACCGGCGTTCGCTCGCAGTGCCAATGGAGCGATGGCGTACCAGCGCGCACCGCTAGTCTCTGCGCGCGAAGAGGAGGCTGCGCTGCAGGGGGCGCAACTGACTGGCCCACTGGTCACAGCGATTATTCTGAAGGATAGGGCGACGGAGGGTCCCGACCTCGTCGCCTACCTGCGCGAGGCGCAGCGCAAGTCGCGCTGCAAGTGGTCCGATTTCGGAGTCCTGTACCGTCTAAACTCGCACAAGGACGATCTGGCGCAGGAGCTGGCCGAAGCCGGAATCCCGTTCGTGATCGAGAACATGGATATATCGGACACTCCTGAGGCTCGCGACCTTTTCGCCTGCGTGCACGCGATCGTCTCCAGTGGCGATGACGTAAGCCTGATACGCGTGGCTGGCCTACCCCGCTTTCGTGTGAACCCCGAACTGTTGCGGCAGGTTCTGCGGGCTATCAGGCGCGACAACCGGGAAGCGCAAGTCGTGCCTTTGTCCGCGGCCCTCGACCGGGTGGAGGGCGGTGCGGAAGTACTCGCGACCGTGCAGCGAGTCCGCGAACAGATTCAATCCCGTGCGGCGCAGGCGCGGGCTGCGGTCGATATCATCGTTCGCGAATTCGGACTCGATACCGCCTCTCCCATCCTGCAAGCGGCGCTGCAGTTTGTGCAGGAGTGGGAGCGAAAGAAAATCAATAAGACCACCGAGCTTGCTGAACTGGTGGACTACCTCGAATACTTCCGCGAAGCCGGCGGCGTGATGCCTCTCCAGGCCAAAGACGAGGACAATGCCGTTCGCCTGATGACCGTTCATGGCGCCAAGGGATTGGAGTTCCCGCACGTCTTCATTCTCCGCGCCATCAAGCCGTCATTTCCCAATGCCTTTCGCGAAACGCTCGTGGCCTTTCCACCTGAACTACGGGATCCGGACTCCATCCGCGAAGCAGATGACAAGACACTCCACGAGCAGGAGGAGCGCCGCCTTTTTTACGTGGCGATGACCCGTGCCCGTGACTCTCTCCGGATTTATGCCCGCGAAGGCAGCGGCAAGGTCGATAAAACGCCTCCCGGTTATTTGCGCGAGCTTATCAGCAACAAGACCGTCGCGACCTGGTTCCGCGCCATTCCCGCAGGCGGCGCGCAAGCGACACTCAACATCGCCGCCGAAGCTTCTCCGCTCTATCCCGAGGAGTCACAGGTCACGCGCTGGCTCGAACTGCCCGTGCTCGAAGGGCTGGAAAAGAGCCTAAGTGCATCCGCAGTCGATACCTATCAGCGCTGCGGACTGCAGTTTAAGCTCGACCGCGACTGGCGCATTTCCGCCAGGCCCGCCGCTGCGATGCAGTATGGTGCTGCGATTCACCGCGTGCTGAAAACGTACTTTGATTCTGTCCGGCTCGGACGTCCGAAGACCGAGGATGAGTTGATCGAACTCTTCCGTCTCGATCTGGCCGGTGCCAAAATTCAGGAACCCTATCAGCACGAGCTATACGAGAAGCAGGGAGTCGTGCAACTGCAGGATTTCCTTTCCCAGACACGCGCAATTCCCGCATCGCAGGTTCTGCATACCGAAGAGTCATTCGAGATCAAGATCGGAGAGACCACGGTGGTGGGACGCATTGATCGCATCGACCGGCTCGTTGACGGAACCGTCGCGATCATCGACTACAAGACCGGCAAAGCGCGTGATCAGGAAGCGGCTGACGAAAGTTTGCAGTTGTCCCTGTATGCACTCGCTGCAAAGCAAAAATGGAATTACCAGGTCGGTGCGCTCGTCTTCCATAATCTCGAGCAGAACGTCCCCGTCGTCACCAGTCGTTCCGAAGCGCAATTGCTTGATGCCCATGTTTGCGTTGAAGCAGCGGCAAAGGGAATTGCGGAAGGAATATTCGACGCGAAGCCCGGCCAACACTGCAACTTCTGCGCATACCGTACGCTCTGTCCTGAAAAAGAGCGCCGCATTCCTCGCCTGGCATCGGCTAAAGCGTGAGTCGAGTCGACGGTCAGCTTTTTTCTTTGAACCTTGAAACTTTGAGATCTCGAAGACTATTCCTAAAGAAACTTAGGGGACGCATTGAGCGTCCCCTGTTGACTTCGTACTGAACTGCTTAGTGTTTCTTTTTCTTCTTTGCCTTTTTCTTGGTTGCCATTGTTCCTATTCTCCCTTCCATTCTTCATGGAAACGTGCAGTGGTCTTCTACTGCAACTAGTTGATGTATAGAGTTAATGAAAAATGAAGTCAAGAAAAAAATGACGATGAACTCACACGAAATCATGCACCAAAGTCATCGACGAAAGAATTTCTTCGTCGAATGTCAACCTTTTTTTCATGAAGACGATGTGTGATTCTCAGTTTCACGTCGTCGAAGAATCGCAGCGTGTTTTGGGTAATGCACCAGAAAGGAAAGTCTCGCGGAGAGGCGATCGGAGAAAGCTCATGGCCCTTTCGTCGACCTGAACCTGACTCCAAACAGTGCTCATCTATAATGAAGAAGTGAAATCCTCGTGAGGAGCCCGTTTTATGGCCTCTTTTGACGATGTAGTCATCATCTCCGGGTGCCGCACTCCGGTAGGAAAATTTCAGGGAAGCCTCTCTGCCTTCAGCGCTCCCCAACTTGGAGCGATCGTCGTGCGTGAAGCGGTGAGCCGTGCCGGCATCGATCCAGCACAGGTTGACGAGTGCATTATGGGCAACGTCGTCTCGGCCGGACTCGGACAAAATCCTGCGCGACAAGCTGCCATCTTCGGCGGACTCACTCCCGCGACAGGTGCCATGACAATCAACAAGGTCTGCGGCTCAGGATTGAAAGCAGTCGCTCTCGCAGCGCAAGCTGTGCAGACAGGGAACAGTTCCATCGTCGTTGCCGGCGGAATGGAGTCGATGACCAACGCTCCGTATCTTCTCCCGCAGGCGCGCAAGGGATACCGCCTCGGCAACACGCAACTGATCGACTCCATGGTCCACGACGGGTTGTGGGATATCTACAACGACTACCACATGGGGATCACCGGCGAGAATGTTGCGGAGAAGTATGGCATCACCCGCGAAGAGCAGGACGAGTTCGCCCTGAACTCTCATCGCAAGGCGCTTTCCGCCATCAAAGAGTGCCGCTTCCTATCGCAGATCGTCCCTGTGGAGATTCCTGCAAAGAAGAAAGGTGCTCCACCGACAATCTTCGACAAAGACGAGAGCCCGCGCGAAGACACGACCATCGAAGTCCTTCGCTCCCTGAAGCCCGCATTCAAGAAAGATGGAACGGTAACGGCGGGAAATGCTCCCGGCGTAAACGACGGCGCTGCCGCGCTGGTAGTCACGAGTGCGAAGCGCGCTGAAGAACTCGGCGCCAACCCGCTGGTCCGAATCGTCGCCCAAGCTACGAGTGGCGTCGAGCCAAAATGGGTCATGATGGCGCCCGTCGGTGCCGTGCAACAGATCTGGCAAAAAACCGGCTGGAAGAATGAAGATGTAGATCTTTACGAACTGAACGAAGCGTTTTCGGTACAAGCGCTGGGTGTGATGCGCGAGCTAAACTTGAATCCTGAGAAGGTCAACGTGAACGGCGGCGCAGTTGCAATCGGCCATCCCATCGGCGCCAGCGGCGCGCGTGTCCTGGTCACTCTGATCTACGAGATGATCCGTCGCGACGCAAAGCGCGGCATAGCTGCCCTGTGCCTGGGTGGAGGGAATGCAGTGGCGATGGCGGTAGAACGACGCTAGCGGAAGCCGACCCACTGTGTTCCCAATGGTGAGAGATTCCGCTTCTAACTCACACCCGCGACCGGCAGCGTCACCGTAAACACCGCTCCGCCGTCCGCAGCGTTGGCGGCTTCCACAGTTCCATTGTGCTCTTTCATGACGGACTTGCAGATGCTGAGGCCCAATCCCGTCCCGCGCCCCGGCCGCTTGGTCGTATAGAAAGGATCAAAGATGCTCGGCAGATTCTCCTTCGGGATGCCGGATCCGTCATCATGGAAGCTGACCCACACCGTCTTATCTCCTTTGCCAAGCCGAATACGAAGTGTTCCCCGGTCCTGCGCCTCGCGGATTGCCTGCTCCGCATTGACTATCAGGTTCAGGAACACCTGCATCAGCTGGTGAGGATCGCCCAACGCATACGGAATCCCAGTCTCCTTCAGAAAGTCGACGGTGATGTTGTTCTTGCGCAGGGAATAAGCGTGCAGATTCAGCGTGCGCTCCACGACCTCGACCAGATTGATGCGGCTCTTCCCCGGCGCCGGTGGCCGCGAGAAGTAAGTCAGGTTCTGCACGATCTCCGCCGCTCGCCGCGCCTGCTGCTGCAACATTCCAAGCTGCTTGCGTGAGGTTTCGTTCGTTTCGGTGTCCTGCAGCAGTTCACTAACGCCTAGGATGCTGGTCAGCGGATTATTCAGTTCGTGCGCCACTCCACCGATCATCGCTCCCATTGCCGCCAGCCGCTCGCTCTCCACGATCTGCCGCTCCAGCTTGCGTTCAATGGTGATGTCGCGCAAGGAGAAAATTACGGCACTGATTTTTCCTTCCGAGTCTACAAGGCGGCTACCCGAGGCGCGCATGGTGCGAGCGCTGCCATCGCGATGCCGTGCCGCATATTCCGCCGCACCGAACGCCTGATCACCCGAAACCAGCGTGCCGTAGAGCGAAACCAGGTCGGGAGAGTGCGCCTCAATCTCCGAAATTTTTTTGCCGAGCATCTCCTCCGGCCGGTAGCCGAGAATATCGTGAGCGCGTGAGCTCACGAACGTATATCGTTCCTCAAGATCTACCACCAGAATCAAATCCGGAAAGCCCTCCAACAAGCGGCTACGGAACTCCTCTTGCTGTTTGAGTTCCCGCTCCATCGTGCGCTTTTCCGTGATGTCAACCAGCGTTCCCTGGTAGCGAATGATGTTCCCCGACGAATCCCACACCGCCCGCGAGGAATCGAGAAATATTGCTGCCATCCCGTCTTTGCGGCGAAGTTTGATCTCGCGCGTACGAACGCCCCCGCGATCATCCACTGCACGCCCCAACACCGGAGGTCCCCCATCGAAACTCAACGTCGCGGCCTCGACCGAAAGCAATTCTCTCTTTTCTGTGTATCCCAGCATGCTGACCAGCGCGGGATTCGCATCCAGCAATTTTCCCTCCGGTGTGCTGAAATACACTCCCTCCTGCAGCGTTTCGAAGAGCTCGGTAAAGCGCAGTTCTTTTTCGCGCTGCTCGGTGATATCCCGTCCCAGGATGCTGGCTCCCACCACCTCGTCGCCCTTCAGGATTCCATTGAGCACGCAATCGAAGTAGAGCGGCCGGGTGCTGTTTTTCAGGCGCACCCGCGCCGTTCCCGCCCAGCGTCTCTTCTCGAGAAATCTTCCCAGACTGCGCTCTACTTCCTCGCGTGCCGGTTCATCCACCAGGTCGTAGATCTTGCTTCCCACTAGCTGCGAGTACGTCAGTCCCGTCAATTCCGCAATCCGCCGATTGACCGTTCGTAGTGTCCCATCTAACGATACCGCGCATGCCGGATCATCGAGCGAATCGATCAGTTCCTTGAAGTTGCGCTGCGAGCGCATGATCACCTGGCTCAGTTGATCCAGTTGCTCCTCGGAAGGCGCCGCTCCAACGTGGTCTTGCAGGCCCCGGAGCAGTCCTTTGAGCTCGCTGACCTCCTGCCGCCGCCCATAGGCGTACACGGCAAACAGAATCGAGAGCGCCAGCACTCCGACCGGAATAGCTCGAAGCTGATAAGGGATTGCTTCAAGCCTCTCCCAAAGCAGTACGGTCAACGCGACGGCCAACAGCAGCATGAAGCCCAGGATCCAACGCCAGAGTTGAGACTCTTCACGATCAAGATTTCCAGCGGGATGAGAAGGACGGGAAGGCAGATCGGGCTCCGTACTCATAAGAAATCGAAGGTTCTTCCTGAATGCCCCATCCTAATGCACCGCAATCAACGCCAACAACCCGATTGTGTGACTCCATTGGTTCCGGAGGATCAGGGACCGTTGCCCCAAATCATCGCTAGGATACCGGTCAGTCTTCCCAATTTGGGACTTTCCACAGCCATTGGTGACATCCGTCACAGCCAGCCTTCGCCAGCAGTCCGTATGGTAGGTCCGAGATATCAAAGCGGCTATCTGAGCCCTCGTGTATGCGGAACAACTGGCCAAGCGCGAGAAGTAGGTGTGCTGACCGTCCGATGAGTCCGTTTCTATGCTTTACAAGACCTTGAGCGCCGCAGTCTACGGAATCGACGCCAACATCATCCAGGTCGAGGTTGACTGCTCCGGCATCAAGTGCGACCAGGATCACTTCCATACGGTCGGCCTGCCTGATGCCGCGGTACGCGAAAGTCGCGACCGGGTGCGCGCCGCGCTGAAAAACTGCGGCTACGACATCCCGCCCACACAGATCACCATCAATCTTGCTCCCGCAGATATCAAGAAAGAAGGCTCCGGATTTGACCTGCCGATGGCCCTCGGGATCGTTGGCGCTTATGGCGGCTTGACCAAGAAAGAGATTCCGGACTGCCTGTTCGTAGGGGAACTCTCCCTCGACGGTGGTGTCCGCGGCGTGCGCGGTGCCTTGCCCATTGCCATCGAAGCCCGCGGACGCAAGATCTCGCGCATGGTTGTTCCCGAAGCCAATGCCAAGGAAGCGGCAATGGTGGGCGGCGTTGATGTCTACCCGGTCCGTTCACTTCTCGACGTGATCCACTTCGTGAACTCCGGCAACGGCATCGCCCCGATTAAAGCTGACAGCGATTCTCTCCTGCGCGCGTCGCAACAGTTTTTCGTCGATTTCAAGGACGTCCGGGGCCAGCAGACCGCGAAGCGCGCCATAGAGATTGCCTGCGCCGGCGGCCACAACATCCTGATGATCGGCCCGCCAGGATCAGGGAAGACCATGCTCGCCAAGCGCATGCCGACGATCCTGCCACCATTTACTTTTGAAGAAGCGTTGGAGACGACGAAGATCCACAGCGTGGCGGGAGTTTTGGACTCGGGCACCGGCTTGGTTGGAACGCGTCCCTACCGCTCTCCTCATCACACGATCTCCGATGCGGGCCTGATTGGCGGTGGCGTGATTCCGAGACCCGGCGAGGTCTCACTCGCCCACAATGGCCTGCTTTTCCTGGATGAACTTCCGGAATTCCCGCGAAATGTACTGGAAGTGCTGCGCCAGCCGCTGGAAGACGGAACCGTGAGCATTGCCCGAGCCTCGATGTCACTTACGTTCCCAGCGCGCTTCATGCTCGCCGCCGCCATGAATCCCTGCCCCTGTGGATTCCACAACGACCGCACCCGAGACTGCCAGTGTACCCCGCCGATGATCCAACGCTACGTTTCGAAGATTTCCGGCCCGCTCATGGACCGCATTGACATCCATATCGACGTCCCGGCAGTGAACTACAAGGAAATGCGCTCGGGTGCCGAGCCCGAAGGCTCGGGTGCGATTCGTGCCCGCGTTGTGCGTGCGCGCCAGAAGCAACTCGACCGGTTCGCCACGTCGCGTCAGAAGCTATACTGCAACGCCCAGATGACCTCCCGCCATATCCGTACGTTCTGCGAACTCTCTGCCGATTGCGAACACCTGCTCGAACGCGCCATGACGCAGCAAGGCCTGAGCGCCCGCGCCCACGACCGCATCCTCAAAGTGGCCCGCACCATCGCCGACCTCGAAGACGCCGCCAATCTGGAACCGAAGCACATCGCCGAAGCCATCCAATACCGAAGTCTGGATCGAACGTATTGGGCGTGAGCATTGGAACAAACAGGAAGAGTGTAGGGAACGAAGCGGAGAGTGGTAACGCCGTGAAGCGGCGAAGACAGTAAAGCCCACGGCGTAAGCCGTGGAAAAATGATTAAGTGACCACCCAGCCCCGAAGGGGCGTAAGAAAGTGTCCCCTACCCCTCAGGCTTTAGCCGGGAACGATGCCCCAGCGATGAACCCTAGCTTTCGCTTCTGCATCGCCCCTCCATCATGAACACATGGAAGTCGGTGGCCAGTGGCACGGCGCCAAGTTGACGGGTCATCAATGAGATCTGCCCGCGATGATATGTGGAATGATTCGCAACATGTTGTATCAGGTGAATCAACCTCACCTGGGTTGTGCGAACTGGAATCATTCGCTCCAGCCTTTCATCCGTTAAGACGTGTACAAACTCAATCTGTTCTTTCTCAACTTCGACCCACTTGAGCCGAACGCTGTCGATATCAGGAAATGCAGTCGGATCGAACAGGATCTTCCGTCGTGCCATCATGTGTGCGACGAAGACAGAATCCGGAGACGCTTCCTTCCAATACTGAAGCCATCCCCATTCCCCGGCGAAGATGTGCACAAGGGTGTCTCGAACGGAGGAGAAACTGCTGCCTAGATCCCTCGTGAACTGCTCATTGCTCAGCCCGGAGCAAGCCTGCAAGACCCGGTTGTTAGCCCAGCGGTCGTACTCGTACAGTAAAGCGACGTCATCTTTCGTCATCGGTCGGGGGCTTGCCTTCTTCATGGAAGATTCTATTCACAAATAATAGTCCCTCCCCGCTCTTACCGTGCCACCGATTGCTGCTTGCGCTTCTCCCACTCCTCGCTCCGAAACAGATGCGGTCCGACTTCAATCAGCCGCGGCAGCATCTCAAAAACCGATACTGGAGTCCACCTCACTCCCTCACGCGTTCGACATCCGCGGCGATTGAGTTCGGCGGCAATGCGCGTATAGGACCCTTCCTGAACGATAAGTTCCATCATCTGGAACAGTGTCTCTCGCTCATTCGGATCCTCTTCCAGTCGCTGCGTATCAGGAGAGACACGTAGCCCAAAGGGTACCTCGACCGGCAGAGGTTCCTCCGCGCTTTCGACCTCCCGCTCCCACTCGAGGGCCACAAGCTTCCAGCCCTTCTCCACCTGCTGCTTGAGGTCAGTCTCGGCCACCGGTCCTGAAACCACCTGCCGCACCCGCTCAGTTTTCTTCATGGATCGACACCTCTGCCCAAACCTGACAAGTTTCACAGCACCCCAATTTCCGAAGTGGAGCGGCGCAAAGTCCCGTCTTTCGAATGCCGAAAGCGCTGGACAGACAGGTCACTCTGTCCGCTCGTGGACTGACGTGTTCGGAACGAGACAGTCGATCGTTCCATTGACTGATGTCGGCAGCCTCCGTAATATGAGCCTTCCCACCATCCGCCCAAAGATGATCGGACAAACTGTCTCGCACTACCGCATTCTGGAGAAACTCGGCGGCGGCGGGATGGGTGTCGTCTACAAGGCCGAAGATACACGCCTGCATCGTTTTGTTGCCCTGAAGTTCCTGCCCGACGAGGTCGCCCGCGATCCCCAGGCTCTTAGCCGCTTCCAGCGTGAGGCACAAGCCGCATCGGCGCTCAACCATCCCAACATTTGTACGATTCATGACATCGGCGAGGAGAGCGGTCTGACGTTCATCGCCATGGAATACCTCGAAGGGACGACGCTGAAGCACCGCATCGCAGGTCGCCCTCTCGACCTCGAAATTCTTCTGCCGCTCGCCATCGAAATCGCCGACGCGCTTGACGCCGCCCATGCCAAGGGCATCGTCCACCGCGACATCAAGCCCGCCAACATCTTCGTAACGGAGCGCGGCCACGCCAAGATCCTTGACTTCGGCCTGGCCAAGGTCGCTCCGGCCGACAGTTCTTCTTCTGCCAATACGCAAACGCGCACCGTCAACGAACAGCAACTGACCAGTCCCGGCGCCACACTGGGAACGGTCGCCTACATGTCTCCCGAGCAGGTTCGCGCCAAAGAACTCGACCTCCGCACCGACCTGTTCTCCTTTGGAGCAGTCCTCTACGAGATGTCGACCGGCACCTTGCCATTCCAGGGCGAAAGTTCCGGAGTAATCTTCAAAGCGATCCTCGACTCGACTCCGCCGTCGGCCATTCGCTTCAATCCGACACTCCCGCCCAAAGTCGAAGACATCATCGGTAAAGCGCTGGAGAAAGATCGTAACCTGCGGTACCAAAGCGCCGCCGAGATGCGAACCGACCTCCAGCGCCTGAAGCGCGACACCGATTCCGGCCGTTCGGGAGTAGTGTCGACCTCCGGCACCGACGCCTATGTTTCGGATCGCCCCTCAAACGCCGCAGGTGTGGCTAAGCCTGCGCTCATATCGCGAAAATTGTGGGTTCTCGTTGCCGGCGTTCTGGTCTTGGCGGTTTCCGCTCTCCTTTATCTGCGGTCCCGGTCCCTGCCAACTCCTGGCGTTTCCGGCTATGTTCCGATCACGCACGATGGTGTTTCCAAGTACTTGATTGGAACGGATGGATCGCGCCTTTATCTCAGCGAGTTTGCCTCCGAAGGTGGCATTGTGGTCCAAGTCTCCGCGATCGGCGGTGAAGTAGCTCGCGTTCCCGTTCCTGCTCCAACCATGGTCCCTCTCGCCGTTTCTCCCGACGGTGCCACTCTCCTCGTCGCCGATGAGGTTGGACAGACGGCGTTCCATGGTCCGCTCTGGTCCGTGCCCATCCTGGGAGGATCTCCTCGAAAACTCGGAGACATCGCAGCTCAGGCTGCCTCTTTTTCTCCGGACGGCCAGAAGATTGTGTACTCCGACGGCAATGACCTCAAGGTAGCAAACAGTGACGGCAGTGAGCCGCGCAAGCTCGTCTCCCTCACCGACCTTGCTTTTGAGTCAGCTTGGTCGCCAGACGGTTCGGTCATTCGATTCCGACTCGGCGGCGGCATGGCAGGTCGATCGTCGCTTTGGGAAGTTGCGCCCGACGGGACGAACCTTCATCCAGTGTTTTCCGGCTGGCACAATCCTCCTGCCGAGTGCTGCGGCCGCTGGACGCCCGACGGGAAGTATTTCGTGTTCGGCTCCCAGGGAAACATCTGGGCTCGCGCAGAAAAGGCCAGTTGGTTCGGAAAAACCACTGCTCAGCCCGTTCAGTTGACCTCGGGTCCGTTGGCTTTTTTTGCGCCTCTACCAAGCAAGGATGGCAAGAAGTTGTTCGTGGTCGGCGCCTTGGCGCATGGTGAGTTGACTCGCTACGACGTCAAATCCGGACAGTTTTCTCCATTTCTCTCCGGAATCTCCGCCGACAACGTGAAGTTCTCCAAAGATGGCCAGTGGGTCACGTATTCCAGCTATCCGGATGCGACTCTCTGGAAATCCAAGGCGGATGGCAGCCAGCGCGTTCAACTCACTTATCCACCGATGGCCGCGCTTCTGCCCAGCTGGTCTCCCGACGGAAAGCAGATCGTGTTCTATGCATTCTTGCCTGGCCAGAACTCCAAAATGTATGTCGTTTCGGCCGACGGCGGAACGCCCCGCGAGCTGATTCCTGACGAACCCAAGGACAAGCTGGATGCTCAATGGGCTGCTGACGGCAACCGGATCGTTTTCGCCAACGGCCCCGCGAACCCGAGCAGTAACGTCTACATTCTCGACCTTGCCACAAACAAAAGTTCGCTCTTACCCGGCTCCACAGGTCTCTATTCTCCGCGCTGGTCCCCCAACGGCCGCTACATCGCAGCCATGAATTCTGATTCCCGGGTTCTCATGCTTTTTGACTGGCAAACGCAAAAGTGGCAGGAACTCGCGCGGGTCACCATGGGTTTTCCCAACTGGTCAGAAAACTCAGACTATGTCTACTTCCTTCATGAAGAGAACGAGCCATCAGTCATGCGAGTCCGCCTTAACGACCACAAAGTCGAGCGCGTCGCCGATTTGAAAAACTTCCGCCAAGCCGGATATTGGAACGTCTGGCTCGGCATGGCTCCCGGCGACTCCCCTCTGCTCCTGCGCGACACAGGAACCCAGGAAATCTACGCGCTCGATTGGCAGACGCCTTAGAACAATCTTCTGCATCGGCTTGAAGGCTATTCTCGAATCCCACCAACGCCTCCAAACCGCATACTTGGATGGCCTCCGCTCACGTGATGAATGCCTCGCCGCTTCCGGCCAGACTTCGCGGAGAGCGCTCTCCTAGCCCGTGAAGGTTGGTGTATGCGCATAGCTGTCCTCACTCCGCCTACGTCGGCGCTCTGCACAACCCTCATCCCTGCAGCCTTTGCTCTGACTATCGCCGGATGCGGTTTCAGCTCGGACTCTGACCACGCCTTGTTCCAAGGGGAAGTCGATAGCCGCTCTCTGCGCCACGAACCCCACACCGTCAATCAACGCTTTTCCGAGACAAGCGCACCTGACTTGAGTGAGGCACCAACCGGAGTTCGCGGACCTGCCTCGATACTCTCGCTAGGTACCTCGAGTCCTTGCGGCAGAGCCGTCGCTAACCATTGGGCTGCCTCAGTGCAATCATCTGGGAGCCCCTTGATGCTCGAGCGAATGCCCTCCCAGTTGTACTGTGCCTCAGGCAATTTGGAGCCAGCTGCTTCGCAATACAGCCTGGCTGCTTCCGGAAAGTCTCTTGGCACGCCGACCCCATGTTCGTAGAGGTAGGCCAAATTGTTCAGGGCTAGGGGGTAGCCGCGTTGTGCCGCAGCTCGATTCCACTTGAGCGATTCGGCCAAGTCCTGGTGACGTCCAACCCCGTGTTCATAAATCCACGCGAGCCTGGTTTGGGAATACAGATTGCCATTCCTGGCAGCCTCCAGGTACAGACTCGCTGCCCTGTCAGGATCGCGTTCCAGACCCCAGCCCTCGAAATAGAGTGTGGCGAGGTTCGCCTCTGCAATCGGGTTGTGCTGGGCTGCAGCTTTTTCGAACCAGCGGGCCGCCTCACCGTAGTCCTGCCGCAAGCCTGCTTCGCCGCTGATGTACATGGCGCCGAGGTTTGTCTGAGCCACCGAATCGCCTCGGACGGCGGCACGCAGGTACCACTTGGCCGCAACAATCTGATCTCGGGCTACTCCTTTGCCTTGAGCGTACAGGTTCCCCAGGTGAGCTTGAGCGCCGGGATCTCCAGCGTCGGCAGCCTTCTGGTACCAGCGCGCTGCTTCTGCGAAGTCTTGGGCTACGCCACGCCCAAATTCATAGGCTACCCCGAGCGTGAATTGGGCGTTGCTGTTTCCCTTCAACGCAGCCTTCAGGAGATGGACGACATCTGGAACATGCTCTGCCCTCGCGCCCGAGAACGGGAACAGCATGGTCACAAACAAGCACAGCGATCCCCACTTGCGCATTCGTCACCCCAATCAGAATGACTGCGATCGAAAGATGAGTGCGACAGCTCGCTGGCTCCGGTGCTGACTGTGGTCTTCGTTTACAAACTAGAATGGATTCGACTGCGGATATGAGGTATGAAGAATTGCATGTGAAAGTATCAGGCCGAGTTTGCGGTGTCAACGAAAAGCGCAATTCGAAATGCGCATGGTCCCGATCATATCTTTAAGATACGAGTGAGGACACAATTGATGCACACAAAGATGTAGTGGATTTCGAATGACGGGCAGAACCAGGACTCAATCCTGGGCTGGGAGGCATCAGTTACTTTTCAAGAGCGACCTCGCTCCTGCTGGAGGCTGCTGGACCAATCGAGGATTCGCCCGTATTTTCGTCGAGCCTCCAAGGTGGCTTCAATGATTCCCATTATGGCTCTGTTTGAATCGGCGTTTATTCTGTCTCGGCAAATTGAAGCTCTCATTTTATCCAAACCCATGTAGACGCGGGAAAACTCGGTAACTGCGGTCACAGGATGCAGTGATTCGCCTCACAATAACGATTTTCTACTTGACAACAGTCATTCATTGGACTTAAACCGTAAACGTTTACGAGAATTCTCTGGACTTCACCCGTAAACGTTTACGACTTACTTTAACCCCTCCCTGAGTTCCCAGCCTGGCCGGGGCTGCACAGTCCAGAAACCCAACAATTTGGAGGCTCCTCATGAGATTCCTCTTCATACGAGGTCTGTCAGTAACAGTCCTTTTCATATTCCTGGGCACGCTATGTTTCGCCCAGGAGGCGACGATTCTGGGAACAATCACGGACCCTTCCGGGGCCACAGTCCCTAACGTCAAAGTTAGTTTGACCAACACCGACACAGGTATCACCACCACGGTGACCACTAGCACCGACGGCCAGTACGTTGCTCCCGACCTACACATCGGGGCGTACACCGTTCGGGCGGAGGCCGCCGGGTTCAAGGTCGCAGCAGAGAAAGGCATCAAGCTGCAGGTTGCCGACCGTACCCGCGTTGACTTCAAGCTGGAGGTCGGAAGCACTGCCGAGACAGTTACTGTTGAAGCCAATGCCGCCGTTGTGCAAACCGATACCGGCGAAGTCAGCAGCATGGTCAGCGGGCAGCAGATCAGCAAACTAGCTGCGAATGGGCGCAGCGTGTTCGCGCTCGAAGCGCTTACGCCAGGCGCCTCCAGCGTGCAGGGAGACTTCATGGTTCCCACATCTGCCGGCAGTGACTTTAACGTTAGCTTCAACGGCCAGCGGGTGGTTCATAACTTGTGGCTAATTGACGGGGGCGAAGCAGCCGATCGTGGAGGTGGCGGAGGTTCCGACGTTGCCCCAAGCATGGAGTCCATCGCGGAGTTCCGCGCTTTGACTTCGAACTACAGCGCGGAGTTTGGGACGTCTTCGGCTGGCACGATGACCATGGTCATCAAGTCGGGCACGAAGACATTCCACGCGTCCGCGTTCTATAACGGGCGCAATGACGCGCTCGATGCCCGCAACTTCTTCAATCCGGCTCCCAACAAAGTAGCCGAGTTACGGTTCCATGATTTCGGGTTCAACGTAGGCGGCCCGGTTTCGCTGCACCCGAACACAGGGAATCCGAAAACCTTCTTCTTTTACAACATGGACTGGCGACGCTATATTCACGGCGGACTGTTCAACGTAAACGTGCCGCTAGCCAGCATGTATCCGAATGGAGCCGGGGACGTAGTGTTGCCCGCTACCGATCCCAACGGCAAGACGATCACAGCAATTGATCCTCTCCTCACGACCATTCCAGCGTCCATCCAGTATGCAAACTGTCCCGGCGGGGTCGCGCCAGCCGGGGTAACACCCGGCGCTGCATTCCCCAACAACACTATCCCGGCTTGCATGGTGAGCCCCAATGCCACCTCGCTTCTGGCAGCGGGAATCTTCCCGAAGCCCACCAGCGGCTGGGCGTTCATCGGCGGCGGTAATCAGCCTACGTACGGCAGAGAAGAGATCGTCCGCATCGACCATCGCTTCACAGACAAGTTCTCTGTGTTTGGCCACTACATTAACGACCATGCGGACCAGACCTACGGAACCACGATGTGGAGCGGCGACAACATGCCGAGTATCGGCAACACGTTTGGGAACCCATCCTCCCATTACGTTGTGCATGCCACCTACGCGATCAATCCAAACGTGCTGAACGAGATCGCGTTCAACTACAACGGCAACCGGATTCACATCTTGCCTGATGGTGTCTACAGGGCTCCTTCGGACTTTACCTTCAACCGGATCTTCACCGGCGAGAATGCAGAGAATCGTATTCCCTCCATCAATCTCGCCAAGCAGATGGGCGCTAACTACACCACGAACTGGGTGCCCTGGAACAACAGCGCAGATGATTACCAAGTCCGCGATGACCTTTCCTGGGTGAAAGGCGCGCACCAACTCAAGTTGGGATTCAGCTGGGCTATCTACAAGAAGGTGCAGGACTACTTTGCAAATACGCAGGGTGGTTTTACCTTCGATGCCTCTGCTACTGGATTTGATTATGCCGACTTCATTCTCGGCGCTGCACAAGGCTACAACGAGAACGCCTACAAGGGTACGGGTCACTGGAACGCCATCAATCCAGCCGCCTATATCCAAGACAACTGGCGTGTGAACAATCGGCTCACGCTCAACCTGGGACTGCGTTGGGACGGAATTCCCCACACGTACGAAGCTAACAACGCCATGGGGAACTTTTATCCCAATCTGTACAACCCAGCCCAAGCTGCGGTCTTTGTTCCCGGAACCAACGGTGGGCAGATCGCCGGCAACAGCCCGGGACTCGGGACGAGCCCGCTTAAGGAGCTTCAGGGCTACCAGCTGTACCTGAATGGCATAGGGCTGGAAGGCAAGAACGGAGTTCCCAAGGGCCTTGCTAAGGGCAACTGGTGGGACTTTGGCCCGCGCTTGGGTTTTTCTTACGACCTGACCGGCGCAGGTAAAACGGTAATCCGCGGCGGATTCGGCATCATGTACGAACGCATTCAAGGAAATGATATGTACAATGGCGCCACGAATCCTCCCTATGGATATAGTCTGAACTCAGGTAATGTACTGTTCGCTGACCCGCACACCACCTGGCAAGGCGGGGCCATCACGGTTCCGATCGTGCCTGCATCGGTGACCGGGATCAACGAGTACTATCCTTCACCGCGCGTGTCCCAGTACAGCGTGGGGATCCAGCAGCAGGTGACGCATCGGGCTGTGCTGTCCGCGTCGTATGTAGGCAGCGTGTCCAGACACCAAAGCTACTGGCAGGAGTTGGAACTGCCCGACCCGGGTCAACTCGCCAGCTTGACCAGCACGGCAAATCACGTGGGAACGGATGGCGTGAGTCACTTTAATGAACTGGTGCCATACAAGGGCTACACGCAGTTGCGGCAGGCCTACAATGGCGCTAACTCCCATTACAACTCGCTGCAAATGGAACTGCGTGGGCGAGTTCAACGCGACCTCCAGTTGCAGGTTGCTTACACGTACGCGAAAGCGATTGATCCCGCCAACGGTAGCACCGGCAATGGGTGGGATCTCAACTCAGTAACCAATCCATATGCGGGTTGGAGGTACGACGTGGGGCCGTCAGCTCTTGACCGCGCCAGCGTTGCTTTCGTCAACTTCGTTTACGACATCCCGTTGCTCAGGAACAGTTCCAACCGCGTCGCGAAGACCCTAGTGGGTGGCTGGTCGCTGTCCGGAATTGTCTCGATGCAAAGTGGTGCCCCTCTCAACATGACAGTGAGCGGCAACAACGTCGCCAGCTTGTTCACAGGCGGCGTTGGCAACCGGCCGAATCTGTCTGGGACGATCTCTTATCCCAAGTCGAAGGTGTTGAGCCCGACAGGACAGGTAACCGGGATTCAGTGGACCAACGTGTCGGCGTTCACCGCACCTGCGGCAGGGACGTGGGGCAATCTGCCCTTCGATGCCTTACGCGGCCCGGGTCGCCATAACTGGAACCTGTCGCTGTTCAAGCAGTTCGTGTTCAGCGAGTCTCGTGGATCAGCATTTGAGTTCCGTGTAGACGCCTTCAATACCTGGAATCACACGCAGTTTGGAGGCGCAGGACAAAATGGTGGCTTCCACACCGGTTTCGATGGTGGTCAGGCCGGCCAGATTACCTCTGCCTTCGATCCTCGTACACTCCAGCTCGGTGCGAAGCTGATCTTCTAGAAAAGGGCTTCAATCCAACTCCTCCCGCCCGCATCCACTCCGATGCGGGCGGGAACTTTTGGCGTGAGTTCTGAAACTCGGTCAAAATCCCTTCGCCTTCAGCAGCGTATCCAGATCCTCCGCATGCAGCGCACGCGTCATCGCCTCTTCCCGCAGCAGATCCTGCTGAAACACGAGCTGCGCCAGCGATTCCTCCAGCGTGAATGATCCCTGCTTGCGCGTGATCGTGATCTCCTGATGCAGGTGCTGCAGCGCATTCTTCCGAATATGCTGCCGGGCGCCGTAACCCACCATGAGCAACTCCGCAGCCGGAACGCGTCCGCCGTTGCGCTTCGGAATCAGCGTCTGCGTGAGCATCGCCGCCAGCGCCATCGCCATCTCCGCCCGCACGGTATGTTGCCGCTCCTGGGGAAAAGAATCTGCAATCCGCGATACAGTCGACGCCGCATCGGTCGTGTGCAGTGTCGTGAACACCAGATGCCCCGTCTCCGCTGCCGATAGCGCAATCCGGGCCGTCTCCGAATCTCGCATCTCGCCCACGACAATCACGTCGGGAGCCTGCCGCATCGCCGCCCGCAACGCGGTAGGGAAGTCCGGCGCATCCACTCCGATTTCGACCTGTTCGATCACGCTCTTGCTATGCGCATGCTCGTACTCGATTGGATCCTCGATCGTCACGATATGCCGCGCCTCGCGTTGATTGATCTCGTTTACCAGCGCTGCGAGAGTTGTAGTCTTCCCAGACCCGGTCGCTCCGCCGATAATCACCAGCCCACGCTGCAGGTTCGCCAGCGCGTTCACTCCTGCGGGCAACCGCAGCTCGCTGAGCGGGGGGATTTTCGATGGCAGCGCCCGTACGGTGGCCGCCGAGCGCCCTCGTTCCCGGTGCAGATTGATGCGGAACCGGCCTACCCCCTCCACTCGGTAGGACGAATCCGCAATGCCGTACTGCTGATATTCCTCGCGTGCATGAGCTGCCAGGACAGGGAACACCGCCGCCTCGATCTCTTCGCCGCTCAATGCCCTATCGCCAATCGGCGACACCACGCCTTCGAAGCGTATCGACGCGGGAGCGTTTGGGACCAGCAAAAGGTCGCTGCCGTTACGCGCAACCAGTTCGCCGAGCCAGTGTTTGAGCGCAGCAGACTCATGAGGCAGCTTTTCGGGATGAATTGCCTGAACGCGGGCGGAATTGGCGTCAGCAGTCATGATCTTCTCTCGGATGCAGGAACCCGGGGGATCGACCCCACGGAATGGCTCCAGCAATAGTAAGGAACGCCGAGCAGTAAATTCTTGCCGGAAATCAAATTTCTGCGTTCTGTGGACCCGCGGACCTCACGTTCGTGAATGTGTAGGGGTGGACAAGTCGCTTATCTTCAATAACCTTCGCCTTCCAGTCGTACCTTGCCTTGGAACATGCGATAGACGAAGAAGAAGTAGCCGAAGGCAAGAATCATTCCGAGAGTCCACCAGACAAGGCCGATGCTAAGCCCGTGGTGTCCGGCAGACGTGTTGTAGATCGTCAGGCTGCGCGCGGGGTCGGTGCTCGCCGGAAGCACAACCGGGTAGAGTGCAAGCGCTGCACCTACGAGCATACCGACAATATACGCGCAGGAAGCAAGAAAGGCGTTTCTATCGGAATGCTTAAGCATCGCGTGCATCATGACGGCAAGCGAGCCGAAGACGATGACGGGGATTAGGAAGCCGACGGCGTGATGTTTGTAGTTGTCGAGCACGGCTGGGCGGATGACCACGCTCGCGATCAATCCGATGATGGTGAGGCTCAATTGCACTGGCCAAAGCCGCATGGCGATCGCGCGGGACCGACTGTTTAGATCACCCTCGGTTTTGGTTGCGATGTATAAGGCTCCATGAGTGGTGAGAGTCACCAGCGCCATCAGGCCAGTCAGCACCGTGTACCAGTCGAGGATACCGTTGTTGGTCCCGACGCGGAAATCGGTCCAGAGCGGTTCGAAGAAATATTGGTCCGGACCGAGCGGGACACCGCGCACGACATTGCCGAGTGCCGCGCCGAAGAAGATCGTCAGCAGGGCGCTGGCCGCAAAGAAGATGAAGTCGAAGAATCCGCGCCACACGGGATTGTCCATGTGTGCGCGTAGTTCAATTCCGATGCCGCGCAGCATCAGCAGCCAAAGCACGATCATCAGTGGCAAATAGAATCCGCTGAAGCTCGAGGCATAGAGCAGCGGAAAAGCAAAGTAGAGAGTGCCCCCGGCGGCGAGCAGCCAGACCTCATTACCGTCCCAAACAGGGCCGATCGCGCGCATGATGGCGTGGCGCTCGGTTGCAGTGCGTGTCGCCAGGGGATAGATAACGCCTGCACCGAGATCAAATCCGTCAAGCACGACGTAGGCAGCGATCATGAAGGCAACGATCATGAACCAAAGTGTTTCCATCAGTGTGCCGCCTCCACCTCAGCTTCGGGACCACGCTCGATCTCACGCCGCACCAGGAACAAAAAAAGAATTCCGAGCACGGTGTACATTCCCATGAATCCGAGCAGAGTGAAAATTCCATTGCCCGCCGAAACTGTTTTCGAGTAGCCGTCCGCCGTGCGCATCAGCGAGTAAACAAGCCATGGCTGGCGGCCGAGTTCGGCGGTCAGCCAGCCGGCTGTATTTGCAATATAAGGAAACGGCAATGTGAACAGAAGAATCCAGAGCATCCACCGGCTTGAAAACAGTTTGCTGCGCCACAGCAGAAATGCCGCCAGCACCGCAATCGCAATGAAGATCGTGCCCAGTCCCACCATGATGTGATAGCTGAAATATAGGAGTTCGATGCTGGACGGCCACTGATCTTGCGGGAAGGCGTCCAGGCCCTTCACTTCGGCTTCCCACCTGCGATACGTCAGAAAGCTGAGCGCGTTGGGCAACTCGATCGGATTGTCGATTCGGTGCTCTTGAACGTTCGGTTGACCAATAAGGACAATGGGCGCGCCGGGACGGCTTTGAAACAGAGCTTCCATGGCGGCGAGTGTCACTGGCTGGTGAAACGCAACCATCCGACCCTGGCCGTCTCCAGTCGGAAACACTTGCAATACGGTTGCGATCAAGGCCGCGACAACTCCCACGCGCACGAACTTGTGCGCATATTCTTCCCATTTGCCCCAGAGCAGGTAGAATGCGCCGACTGCTGCCATCACGAATGCACCGGTGATGACCGCACCGATCATGTTGTGCGCATATTGCCACCAGGCCCACGGATTCAGAATAAGGGCCCAGAAACTTGAGAGTTGCGCAGATCCATCGGGGCTTATCGTGTATCCCACGGGATGCTGCATCCAGGCATCGGTGGCAATGATGAAGAATCCGCTAAGCCATGACCCCAGAAAAACCGCGACTGCCGCCCACCAGTGGCCACGCGGCCCAAGACGCTTTTCGCCGTAGAGAAACAGGCCGAGGAAGGCTGACTCCAGAAAGAAGGCGAACACGCCTTCCATGGCGAGTGTCTGGCCGATGACTCCTCCCGCGAATCGCGAGAAGTGAGACCAGTTGGTGCCAAACTGAAATTCCATGGGAATCCCGGTCACGACTCCAATGACGAAGTTGATTCCGAAAATGCGGGCCCAGAAGCGGGCTGCCTTGTTATAGGACTCGTCATTCCGACGCAGAGCTAGCGTTTTCAGTACGACGATCAGGGGCGCGAGCCCCATGGTGAGTTGCGGAAAAAGATAGTGGAAGGTGACCGTAAAAGCGAAGTGGATGCGATGAACTAGAAGTGCGCTATCCATAAAAGGCTGGTTCTCACCTCACTGGATTCATGGCAACTGCCTCTGGTTGCGTTTTTGGCCAATTTTCATCTTTTTCGTCGCCGTTCGAATTCGGCGCGGCGGATTTCGCGCCGTCTTCCTGCATCGTCATAACGACGCCGTTGCTCGTCAGTCTCGGGAATCACCGCCGGCACCGGGATCCGCCTGCCGGATGAATCGATAGCGACGAACGTCAGGTGCGCAGACGCAACATGCTGCGCAGTGTCGGCGATGTAATTCTCGACATAGACCTTCACTCCGACTTCCATCGACGTCTGAAAGACACGATTGACCGAAGAACGCAGAATGACCAGGTCACCGACACGCACAGGCACAAGGAAATCGATGTGATCGACCGAGGCCGTGACGACGTGATGGCGCGAGTGTCTGTGGGCGGCCAGGGCTCCGGCCAGGTCGATCCAGTGCATCAGGCGTCCACCCAGGAGCGCGCCGAGCGGATTGGCGTCATTCGGAAGCACGATCTCGGCCATCTCCGACTGCGAATCGCGGACCGGACGCGGGGTGAGATCAGACTCTGCCATGGTCCTTCCTCATTGCATCGAACGCCTTTCCGATTCGCGCATCAGCTTCTTCTACGCAAATAGGACTCGAGAAAACACTCCGCCATCTTCTGAATGCGCGCGTCTTCGTGACGGCGGAGCCAAGTTGCTGTCGTGAGATCGAATTCCAATTCTCCGTGACCGGCAGGACAGTTTGCCTGTTCGTAAACGTAGGTCACGTGAACAATGGGGCTCGACCCTCCTGGAGAATCTTGGCTGGATACTTGGGCATGCCTCGCGGGCGAGGAGACAGCAAAGCGGAGGGCGTCCGCGCAGCGCTCTGCCGGCGCCCAACCGCAACTACCGGCGTATCCCATGTTGCAGCAGCCCTCAAGGACATCCTGCGAAGGAACAGCCTGCTCATGACCGGGGGCGGTGCAATGCCCGTTCCATCCGCCACCCAGCGGGAGTCTGGCTGGATGCAGCCAGTTCCCACTTTCCAGTCTCGAGACGGGCATGAAATACGGACAGGCCAACGGATATTCCCTCAGCGAAGATTTTTTGGGACTCGCCATTGTAATCACAGACAGGCGCAGTGGCTAGCTCGGATGAGGAATAGAGCTTTGATTGTAGTAATCTCGTGTACGGGGGACGTCGAGATGGATCGTATCGCGGCTTTGAACGACATTCTGACGGAAAATCCGAAGGACGCGTTCGCGCGCTATGGGCTCGCGATGGAGTATTCCAAGCACGGCGATTTCGACCGGGCCCTGGCGGAATTTGGCATTCTTATTGAAAATCATCCCGACTACACTGCCGGTTATTTTATGGCTGCGCAGACGCTTGTCCGGGCGGAACGGGCTGAGGAAGCGAAGAAGATGTTGCAGCAGGGCATAGCTTCGGCGCGGCGCACCGGTAACCTACATGCACAGTCGGAGATGGAAGCCATGCTGGGAGAATTGGGATAGAGGGGTTTCACAGTTCCAACATTTCAGAATTTAGAGTTGCGCTGCGGGAGACTCAAACGCACAGAAGATGTGCCGGTCGCCGCAAAACCTTGAAGCCTTATTTCGCCATTGCTGCCATGGCCCATTCGACCACTCCCGGGAACAACTGGTAGAGCTTCACGGGTACATGCATTGTCCACGGGACGATGATTTCGCGCTTCTGCTTTAGGTAGCCGCGAAGTGTGGCGTGCGCCACCCGCTCCGGGCTTATTCCGCGCACAGAGTTCGGACGAACCTTTTTCAACTCATGTCCGTGAACGGCATTTTCACCGAACGCAGTGCGCACGTAACCGGGACATACGGTCAGGATGTGGATTCCACTCTTCTTCAACTCAACCCTTGTCGCTTTCCCGATGGCGTTCAGCGCGAACTTCGTCGCGCTGTAGGCGGCGTGAAATGGCAGTGGGATGTGGCCTGCGACGCTGGAAATATTGATGATCGTCCCGCAGCCTTGCTGCGTCATGATGGGAATGACCTTCTGCATTGCGTTCACGGCACCGAAAAAGTTCGTATCGAATATCTCGCGGCAGGCCGACATGTCCATCTGGGAGAAAGAATCGAGTAGCCCATGCCCGGCGTTGTTGATCCACACGTCGATGCGATGAAAGTGGTGAAGCGTCAACCCGATCACGCGGTCAATTTCCTCGGCATGCCTCACGTCGCATGAGAACGAGGCTGTACGCTCCAGAAATCCGATGCGACTGCGGGCGGCTTCGGCACGCGAGGAATCGCGCGAAAGCAAGACGACACCTGCACCTTGCTCGGCAAACAATTTTGAGATGGCTTCGCCGATACCCATCGACGCGCCGGTAACCACCACGACTTTCGCAGTGAGTTGCATGCTCGGGTTGTACCCATCGGCCGGAATGAAGTCAAGATAACCACGGCACAGTGTCGTAGAATCAAAATATCGCGTGCTCTGATCGCGAATGGAGAGTTCGTGGCGCTTCTTCCCCTGTTCCCGCTCGAGTTAGTCCTGCTTCCGGGCACACCTTTGCCGTTGCACATTTTCGAACCGCGTTACAAAGAGATGATCCGCGAGTGTCTTGCTTCAGAAGCGCCGTTTGGTGTGGTTCGCGCTTTTGAGGAGGGCATCGCCGAGGTGGGATGCACCGCGGAGATCATCTCGGTGACCAAGGAATATCCCGATGGCCGGATGGATCTGATTTGCGAAGGGCGCAAACGCTTCGAAGTACTCGAAGTCAACCGAGATCGCGAATTCCTGCAGGCCGAGGTGCTGATAGTCCCCGACGAACCGGGCGCTGCAGTTCAGGACGAACAAGTGAAGGCGGTCCAACTTCATCTCGAGATCCTATCGCTGGCAGGAGCCGTGCAGGATCTTTCGGCCGCCGATCAGAATCAGCTTTCGTTCTATCTGGCCGGATCACTGCCACTTGATCTCGACTTCAAGCAGAATCTGCTCGGGATGAGGTCAGAAGGACAACGAATTCAGGCCGTAGCGACGTATCTGGAAAATATCCTTCCCAAGTTGCGGCATGCGGCGCGGGCCCGTGAAAAGGCGGGCGGAAATGGCCACGTGCATTGATACTTACTTCCCCAGTTGTGCCAGCAACTTCTGGAAGTCCGGCTCGGCCTTGAGGCTTTGCAATTGCGGGTCATTTTCGAGAACCGTGCGGTCTTTCACTCCTCGCCGCACGGCTTCCTGAAGGTCCTTGATTGCCAGCCTTCGATTTCCCGCTGCAGCATGTGTGTCGGCCAGAAGCAGCACGGGCCACGGGTCGTCAGTCAACTGACGCATCAAATCAAAGTAGACCTCGGCTTTTTCGAAGTGCCGGACTGCAAGTTCCTGCTGGCCATCTTCCATAGTTCCCACGAAAATCCCGCCGAATGCCCGGCTCGCGATCAGCCGCTTCGTTTCGTTCTTGTTGTGTCTTGCTTGCTCGTTCAGCGCACCCAGTTGCTGGCGGAGTTCGATGCGAAGGGAGGTCGTATCGGGGGCGGAGTTATCTGCAAGGGCGGCGATTTTCGGCACGATCTCCTGTTCGAGCCTCTGTTGTGCGTAAATTTGTTCGCGCTCTTCTTTCAGTGCTGCTTTGAAAGCGGGTGATTGCTGCAAGGATGAGAGCTTGGCCGCGGGTTCTTTGACGTCCCGTAGCCCCGTGAAGTCCGAGACCAAAGCGCGACGTGCACTGAACTCAGCAATCGGATCTTTCCTTCGTTCCGCGTCGGCAGCTTCAGTTCTTAGTTGTTCGAAAGCTCGATCGATCATCGCGGCATCAGAAGCGAGGTAGCCGGTTTGCATTGCCTTCAGGTTCAGGTATCCCAGTGCCTCTTCCATCACGGATGCTGCCGCCCACTGATGCTTGCCAGCGTAGACGCGCACACGATAAGGGGAGCCCTGCTGTTCGCGTTCGTTACGGATGTTGACGACTTCGGGCCAGTTGAAGTCCTGATCGCCAACGGCGAAAAAATACGGAACGTCGTCCTTCGACCCCGCTATATTGCTCGGATACCCGGCTCCGTGCGCGATCACGCCGGCAATCTGACCCGGGTTGCTCATTGCCATGGCGCCCGCCACCCGGGCTCCACCAGAGAATCCGCTGGCGTACGAGCGATGTTCATCGAGTGAAAGCCGCATATGCGTGTCCTGCCAGATGGACATCACAGCTTTTGACTGGTCGCTTAAGAAATTGCGCGAGTTATTGGAACCCGCGAGGATGAATCCGTTTGTCTCTCCGACGTCTTTGTACAAGTCGATCGGACGGCGGCCACGTCCGCGGGGGTCGAAGAAATATAAGATGGGCCATCGTTTTGCGGGGGTGTAGGCAGAAGGCAGGTATAGTGCATAGGTCTGCGTCGCATCCGACGCGCAGGTCACGTCGGCAATCTGTCCCGGCTGCGGAAGTTCAGTAGATTTTTGTGTCTGCCCGAGAGCGAATCCGCATAAGAGGCCGATCAGTAGCAATGCGTTTCTGCATCGAAGTGGTTTCATCGGAGCTCACCTGTGCGGCAGGACGTCTCTGTCGGAGCCTGCTGAACCCACCGCGCCAGAGCGGCGTATAATCACTCTCATTGTAGTAGCTGGGGGGTTCCTTTCATGAGTGTTCCGCGCACGTTGGGGGAGCTGCGCCGCAGTGCCTTCTCTGCAGAGCGTTTACGCACACGCCGGGTGAAAGACGAACTTCGTGACAATCTGGTAGCACGTTTGCGGGAAAGCGGCGACGCGTCGGTTTTTCCGGGAATTGTCGGCTACGACGACACCGTCGTGCCGCAGATTATCAATGCAATTCTCTCGCGCCATAATTTCATTCTGCTCGGACTTCGCGGCCAGGCCAAAAGCCGCATCCTGCGGGCATTGACGACGCTGCTCGACCCGCAGATGCCGTATCTGGCCGGATGCGAGATCCATGACAACCCGTACACACCGATTTGCCGCCGCTGCCGTAATGAACTGCAGCGACTCGGTGACGAAGCTCCGATCGCCTATCTCACGCCGGACGAACGCTACGTGGAGAAGCTGGCAACGCCCGACGTGACGATTGCGGACCTGATCGGCGACATCGATCCGATCAAGGCAGCGCGAGGTGGCCACGAACTCTCCAGTGAGTTGACGGTTCACTATGGCCTGCTACCCCGCGCCAATCGTGGCCTCTTCGCCATTAATGAATTGCCTGATCTCGCCGGAAAGATTCAGGTCGGCTTGTTCAACATCATGCAGGAAGGTGATGTGCAGATTAAGGGATACCCCATCCGCCTCCCGCTGGATGTGGCGCTCGTATTCAGCGCGAACCCGGAGGACTACACGGCACGTGGAAAGATCATCACGCCGCTGAAAGACCGCATCGGATCAGAGATTCGCACGCACTATCCGGCAACCGTAGAAGAAGGGATCGCGATCACCACTCAGGAAGCGTGGACGAGGCGGAATGGGAATACCTTGCATGTTCCTAACTATGTGCAGGAGGTGATCGAGCGCATCGCTTTTGCGGCACGCGAAGACAAGAAAATCGACAAGCGCTCGGGCGTGAGCCAGCGCCTTCCCATCTCAGCCATGGAGAACGTGATCTCGAATGCAGAACGGCGTGCCATTCGCAACCAGGAGAAGCTTGTCGTACCGCGCATCAGTGACGTGTATGCGGCCCTGCCCGCGATCACCGGCAAGCTCGAACTGGAATACGAAGGCGAAATGAAGGGCGCCGATCACGTGGGCCGCGAACTGATTCGTGCCGCCATCGCTAAGACCTACGACGAGTACTACACCGGAGCGAACGTGCAGCAGATCGTGCAGTGGTTCGACCTGGGAGGCGAGATTCAGCTGTCGGATTCGGTTCCGGCGGCAGAAGCACTAGACAACCTTCGCGGAATTCAAGGCCTGATCGAAAAGCTCGGCCCGCTCGGAGTATCGCCGAAAGAATGCGCAGAGCAGCAGGTTTCGGCGGCGGAGTTCATCCTTGAAGGCCTCCACGCCCACAAGCGCATCGGGCGCAGCGAGGAGCGTGTATTTAAGGCCGGAGAGAAAAAGCCTGAACCGGTCCGCGAAAAGTCATTCGACCCGGAAGAGAGGCCGCTCCGGCAGAGAAGACAATTTAATTAGGACCGTCGTTGGTCCTCGGTCGTTGGTCGTTTGGCAGGCCCAAACTTTTGCCGGACCATGAAAGCGCAGGGCCAATGACCATCGACCGACGACGAACGACGAAGTTATGAAGCGCATTCGCTATTCCAAATACGTCCCCGATCCCGCAGGCGAGATGAGCATGGAAGACCTGCTCAACGCCCTGTCGGACTACCTGCTGCAGAGCGGGTTCCGGGATTCCATGTGGTACGAAATGCCACAGGGGGAGCAGACGCTCGAGGAACTCAGGCGGGCCATCGAGAATGCGCTGCTTGACGGTGAAATGTTCGACGAGAACCTGCGGCAGCAGATCGAGCAGATGATGGCCGAGGGGCAACTCGATGAACTGATCGAAAAGCTCATCGAGCGCATGCAGCAGGAAGACTACATCTCCGTCGATCAACCACCCGATCCGTCGCGGCAGTCCAGCGTCGGCGGGCAAACGGGAGAGGCTCAGCAAGCGCGCTTCGAAATTACCGACAAGAGCCTCGACTTTCTCGGATTCAAGGCTCTGCGCAATCTTCTCGGATCACTGGGGAAGTCGAGCTTCGGGCGCCACGACACCCGCGACCTGGCGACAGGCATCGAGGCCAGCGGCTCGTCGAAGACCTACGAGTTCGGCGATACCCTGAATCTCGATATCACGGCAACTCTCTCCAAGGCCATTCAACGCGAAGGCCATACACTGCCCCTGAATGTTGAGTACGCCGATCTGCAGGTACATCAGTGCGAGTACCAATCTTCCTGCGCGACGGTGCTCATGCTCGATTGCTCGCATTCGATGATCCTTTATGGTGAGGACCGCTTCACGCCGGCGAAAAAAGTAGCCATGGCTTTGTCGCATCTGATTCGGACGCAGTACCCTGGCGATTCGCTGTCGCTGGTGCTTTTCCACGACTCAGCCGAAGAAATCCCCTTGTCACAACTGGCACGAGTGAAGGTAGGCCCCTACTACACCAATACTCGCGAAGGCCTCCGGATGGCGCAGCGGATCCTGCAGCGGCAGCGCAAGGACATGAAACAGATCGTGATGATCACCGACGGTAAGCCCTCGGCGCTGACTCTCGAAGACGGACGAATCTATAAGAACGCGTTCGGGCTTGATCCACTGGTGGTCAGTCAGACGCTGGAGGAAGTTTCAAAGTGCAAGCGAGCAGGTGTGCTGATCAACACCTTCATGCTGGCGTCAGATTATGGACTGGTGCAGTTCGTGCAGAAAGTCACCGAGATGTGTCGCGGCAAGGCATACTTCACGACTCCTTACACGCTCGGCCAATACCTGCTGATGGATTACATGTCGCGGAAGACGAAGACAATCCACTAGCCGCTTGTGTAGGGGCGGACGCCTTCGTCCGCTCCGCCGAGCGGAGCGACGTGTGCGACCGCTTGGGCTCGCCTGGACATTGCTTGAGCTACCGGCGGTTTGCATTGCGCTGTGCGCAACCCCGGGCGAGGCACCCGGGGCTACATGTCTCTTCCGCACCCCACAACTTCCCTGAGTACTGATAGGCTTCTATACAAGACATGGCAAACTGCATTCGATGCGGCAGACAGATGCCTCCCCTTTCCTTCAAGAAGATCTGCCAGTGGTGCGTGCGGCACGAGGCGGCGCAGCGCGGCGAAGACGACGATTACCAACCCGTGATTACACAGCCGTGGGTGCGACGGAGCGAGTCCAGCATCACGCTTACGCAGGTCCTGTTTGGAGCGTGCATAGCGGTTTACCTGGCAATGGCGATCGCCAGCGGGTCACCTACTGATATTCCTAGCGGCATCGCCCTCCATTTTGGGTCGAATTATGGGCCAAACACGTTATCCGGCCAATGGTGGCGGCTGATCACATACATGTTTCTGCATGGCGATGCCATGCACATCTTCTTCAATATGTGGTGCTTGTGGGATCTGGGACGACTCTGCGAATCACTGTACGGCAGGTGGACATTCGCAGCGATTTACTTCGTTACGGGTATTGCGGGAGGTCTGGCCAGTCTCGCATGGCACCCATTCGTACCAAGTGTCGGTGCTTCCGGTGCAATCTTCGGACTAGCCGGAGCACTGATTGCATCGTTTTATCTCGGCGAGTTTTCTCTGCCCCGAGTCGCAATCAGCGGTACCTTGCGAAGTCTCGTCATCTTTGCCGTGTTCAACATCGTCGTCGGACAGTTCTTCGGAGGAATCGACAACGCGTGCCACATCGGCGGACTCGTCAGCGGGCTCCTGCTCGGTGCTGTGATCGCTCGGCTCGCACCGCAAGAACATGCTATGCTCCGGGCAAGCGTTGTTGGCTTTGTCGCGCTGCTTGTTCTGCTGGCCGGACTCGGAGTCCGGCAATGGCGCGGTGGGCAGATGCGCATGGCTCGTGCATTCCAGGAAGCCAATGCTGATCCAGTGGCGCGCCTGGAGGCCGTCGTCAAGGAGCAGCCCAATCTTACGCGGGCGCACTTCGCCCTCGCGCAGGCGTATCTTGCTCGCCAGCAGTTTCCCGAAGCCGAAGTCGAATTCAAGCGCGTCATTAAATTGCAGCCGGATAATATCGACGCGCGACTCGATCTCGGGTTGCTTTATCTAACCCAAAAACGCCTCGACGATGCCAAATCCACATTCACCCAAATCCTCGCACAGGACGCCAACAGCCCTGAAGGTCATTACGGGTTAGGACTAGTGTTTGCGGACCAACAGAATTATCCAGCAGCGATTGAAGAGCTCAAGAAAGCCGAATCCAGCCCACGCCTCTCGGGCGTCTCCTACGAGATGGGAAATTCGTACGCAAAACTCAAGCGCTACGACGAGGCCATTGCCGCGTACCTCAAGGAGAAAGAAAGGGTTGGAGACGATCCGGACCTCGAGAATGCGCTAGCGGATGCCTATCAGGCGAAGGGGATGGTGAAGGAAGCACAAGACGCTCGAGACCGCGCGCAGCAATTGCGAGGGCAGACGCGTTAGGCTTCCGGCGCGCCGCTACACAACAATCTCGCGCACGGCGCGATAGGCTTGATCAATAGCCGCATTCGTGAACGCGTGGGCACCTGCGTCAGAATTCGCGATGGAGATTCGCCCGAAGGGTTTGCGCGCACGCTCGCAAGGCTTTTCCCCGCTCTCCAGGATGGCGCTGTCCCACAGCGTGCTGTATTCGTAGGCATATCCGTGGGGCCAGCGATTGACCGTGATGGCCATAATGTCGCGTGCGGGATCGAAACCTCCGGGACTGAGGATTCTCGCCAGTTGATCCCGCACATTGCGTTCGATGGTCTCGAAATCCGTGGTGAAAAGCTCCATCCTACCCATCGTGTATTGCTCGCGGGGCGGCAATCCTGCGTGACAGGCGCCCTTGCTCAGGTGAAGCACAACCGGTTCGTCGGGATTGTGCGCGCAATGGTAATCTCCGATGCTCACCGGCAGGTCCATGTCGATATTGGTGTGGTAGCCTCCGGGAGCGTAAATGGCATTCGCGCCCAATTTTTCCGGAGACGTCCAATTACGCAAAAGCACGTTCGTGTAGAGCAATGGGACTTTCTGCGCCATGCACAAGTCCTTCTTTTGTTTTTCGGGAAGTTCCTGGCAAATGTATGGGATGACCACGTTCCAGCAGGCCAGAATCACGTTCTTCGCTCGCGCGACGTAGAGATTGTCTCGCCGTGAGTAGGTAACTTCCACTTCTTTGGCAGTTGTAGAGTCACCGACGTGCTTGACGCGAACAGCTGTGCTGTTCAGTCGAATTCGCACGGAAGAAGAATCGTCGTCGAGCTTGGCGTAATCAGCTCTTGTGGTAACAACGTCGGTGGCCGAATGGCCGGGGATCGCCGCGGGGATCAGCCCCCGTACCAGAAGCCGGGCAATGCTGGCATTGCCATCGGGAAAATGAAAAAAGTATTTCCGCTCCTCGTCCAGGCCCTCCGCATCAAACCCCATGCCATCAAATCCCGGATATCCCGTCTCCGCAGCGTCTGCCGCCGCGATCGCCTCAATGCCGACGCCAAACAGAGGTTGCGAGACTGTCTGATAAAGACGAACCACATCCTTGTGAGCGCCGGCAAAATCAGTCAGGAATTTTGCATAGCTGATGTGCGCTAGCCGATTTTCCTTCTTCTCCCGGCTCAGGCCGGGCAGATAGTCTTTCTTCGCGGTACACAGATCGTGGAAGTCTTTCCGCGCCTGCTCGGCGATCGGCGCCTCGGTCAGAAAATGCTCCCATGCCTTTGGCCCGGGAACGGCCAGGTCGTAGGTTTCGCCGCCGGGAAAGGGATAGGGATCATCGACCAGTCGATCGACGCCAAAAGTCTCCTTCTCGAAGAAAATCTTCGGAACGCGCCCGAAAGAACTGTAGGCTTTGCGGTCGAGATATTTCGGAAAGCTCGAGACCTCAATCCCAAGCTCGCGGACCAAATTGCTGGCCACTTCGCTGTAGGGTTCGGGGGTCTCGATGGAATACGTTCCTCCATATCCAAGGACCGTTCTCTTGCCCACTTGAAATTCGTTGCGCTTGGCGTGGCCGCCAAAATCATCGTGGTTGTCGAGAATGAGAATGCGAGATTTGCTGCCGGCGGCTTTACGATAAAAGTGTGCGGCAGAGAGGCCGCTGATGCCGCCTCCCACAATGATCAGGTCGTACGTTTCGCCTGTTTCCGTAGGCTTTCCCGCGGTCTCCCAGAAGGTACCGTCGCGGATGCTGTGTGCTGTCTCAAACGACCCGGGATGGCTACCGCGTAGGCCGGTGAGAGCGGGAGGATAGTAGTTGCCCGATTTCTCCGGATCAACATCCGTGCCCATCAGATGCCAAGGCATCATGGCTGCGCCGGCTGTTATCGCCACGCCATTGATGAAATCCCGGCGTGTAATCTTGCGATCCAACCCCAGTTGATGGTCCCGTGAATCTTGCACGATCTCTCCCAACCGGCGTACGACCCTCGGCTTCCCCAACCTCTTTCAGATGATCTTCCGACATCCGAACATCGGGAAGCTGAAAGCTGGCCTTTACGCTTGTCCTTCGGCCTTCTTCACCGCAAGTTCTGCGCCCTGGAAACCGATCTTGCTATGGGTCCCGTCACAAAAGGGCTTGTTGACCGAACCGCCGCAACGGCAGAGCGAGAACGCGGTTTTGCCCGTGAGGTCGAACTGGTTCCCGTTGATGTCAACCAGCTCGACAGAACCTTCGGGAGCCTCCACCCGGAACGGTCCATTAGGACGAACAGTAATCTTCACTTGCGCCATGCCAATTCCTCCAACCTTACAGGTTTCTAGTAAGCCTTAAGAAGATATCACGGAAGGGGCTCTAATGGTGCGGACACGGGAAAGGGACAAGATGGCTAACGCAGAACATGACGGGGAAATAGCGCCACAAACTTCCTCATCTCGCCACCGCAACCAGACGTGGGGCGCCCTCGCGTTCCTGTGAGAGGATTATCGGCCAGGAGTATTACTCCGTCCGTAACGCCCTCATTGGGGCAATGGAAGCGGCTTGCTGTGCCGGCGGAAAGCTTGCGGTCAGAGAAACGAGCATTACGGCTAGAAACGCCCCCATGAAGGTGAGGGGATCGCGGGATTTCATGCCGAACAGCATCGACTGCATCATCCCGGCGGAAGCAAGCGCAATCACCAGGCCAAAGCCAAGACCGATCCCGGCAACCACCAGGATCTCACGGAGCAGCATGCGAAGAACCTGGCCGGGACGAGCACCCACAGCCATCCTTACCCCGATTTCCGAAGTCCGCCGAGCCAGGCGGTACGCGAGCGTTCCATACAACCCAATCGCCACCAGCAAGGCTGCAAGGATCCCGAAGAACGCCGAAAGGCGCGAGAACATACGCTGCTGAGAATACGACTGCTGGAAAACTGCATCTTGTGCCATGGGGTTCTCCAGCGGCAGGTTCGGATCTAGCCCGCGAATCGTCGCGGCGATCGATGGCAACAGGGCCGTCACTGCACCTCTCACCCGCACCTCGACTTCCAGATGGGTGACGCCGCCAACCTGCGTGTACGGGTAGTACGCCATCGGGATTGGTTTTTCATCGACTCCGGTGTACTTGCTGTCCATCACGACGCCAACGATGGTTCGCGGAAGCTTACCGCCCAGTTGGTGGCCGATTGGATTCACGCCCGGCATCAGTCTCTTCGCGAAAGTCTCGTTTACCACAACCACTCGCGGCGATGATTCTGTGTCATTGTCAGAGATCTCGCGCCCGTTGGTCACCGGTACACCCATGACATGGAAAAAGTCGGGCCCGACATCATTCGAGCGTAGAGGGGCCTCGGAGTATGTGTGCTTCACTCCATCAATCGTGGCGGTGTTGTTGTCGCTCCATCCCGAGCCGGGACGATTTTCTGCGAACGTGACCGACTCCACACCTGGCAGACTCCGCAATCGGTCGAGCAAGGCGCGATAGAACTGCAGGTTCTGCGCTGTGCTAGACGTTTTCTGTGGCGTGATCCCAAAGACTAGTAGCCCTTGTGCGCGCATTCCCAGGTTCGTGGATTCGTAGTTTTCCAGCGTCCGCAACAATAGCCCCGCTGCCACCAGAAGCACGAAGCAGAACGCTATCTGCGTGGCTATCACCGCGTTTCCACCCCACTTACTGGTGCGAGTCCGGTAAGCGGTTGCCGCTGATGTTTTCAGTGCGCCCAGCACCGGAACGCGCAGAGCCTGGATCAACGGAGTCAGCCCAAACACAAGCGCTGCAAGCGCGCAGATCCCCAATGTGAACAGAAGCACCGTCGCATCGGGAACCAGGCCCGTCTCGATCCGCGACCACGCAGCCAGGGCACGAGTCGCCGCGATGGCAAAGAACCATCCCAAACTCGCGCCGATGATCACGAGCAAGACACTTTCCAGCAACAGTTGGCGGAAGATCTGCCAGCCTCGCGCGCCGAGGGCAAGCCGCAAGCCGAACTCCCGCTGGCGAGCGCTCTTTTTGGCAACCAGCAGCATTGCCACGTTGGTACATGCAATCACCAATACAAGCCCGACGAGCGTCATGAGAACGATGATGCCGGTTTTGTAATTTCCGTCGATGTTGAGCCCTTCGATTCCGCGCGCAGGTTGGAATGTCAGCGTCACTTTGCGCGCTTTGGGGTCGGGCGCACTAAGGCCGGTATAGGCGACGCGCTGAAGACGGGGCGTAACCTCGGCGATCGCCTGCGTGGTTGAAACACCCGGAGCCAGCCTTGCGATCAACTGCAGGCACCACCAGGTTGGCGTGCCATAGAGCGTGTTGTACTCCGGCGCGCTGCCCCAGGCATTCAACTCTATGCGATTCTGCAGGGGTATCCAGACATCCGTCGATTGACCAGGCTCAACTCCGAAGAATGCCTCCGGCCCAACGCCGATGATGGTGAAGTCATTCCCTTTGATATAGAGGTGCTGCCCCAGAATCGCCGGATTTCGCGAGAAGCGCCGGGTCCAGTACGAATAACTGAGTACGGCAACCGACGCATGGGAACGCTCGTCATCGAGCGTGAAGACGCGTCCGCGCGTCGGAGTTATCCGCAGCCCCGAAAAGAAATTTCCGCTGACCATGTCGCCTTCGATCTCTTCCGGCATATCGCCGAAGCGGACCGCTACCTTACCGATTGCGAGCGGCACGAACGCAATTAGATCCGCGAATGCACGACGGTCCTGGCGCAGATCTTCGAAAACCGGTTCTGAAAAAGAGGTTTCCGAGTCACCGGTGTTCCCTGCCCCATCTGGTTGGCCACCAGGAACATGCAGATAGACGAGTTCCTGAGGATTCAGCACCGGGAGGCTTTTGAGCAGGACGGCGTTCATCACGCTGAAGACGGCGGTGTTCGCACCGATTCCCAGTGCCAACGTGAGAACAACCGTAATCGTGAACCATGGGGAGTGATACAGCTGGCGGATGGCGTACCGTAACTCCAGCAGCAACCTCGGCATGCGATTTCTCCCGACCGCAATTGAAGGACGGGTGGTCGCAGAAAATGTGAGCAAGTCGTAGTGATTTGTGTGCGGCCTTTTCTAGGCCGCTTCCAGGCGAGCGGTCCGCAGGCTGCGGTACATCTCCAGGCACTGGTCGATCATGCGCTTGGTGGTGAAGCGTTCGCGGGCTCGAGTATAGGCAAGTTCGGCGTAGGCGCGGCGCATAGGACGATCGGCATTCAGTGTTCGAATATTTTCCGCCAAGCTGGCTGCGTCGTTCCTGCGGAAGTAAAGAGCGGCATCGCCCCAGATTTCGCGGTAGCTGGGAATGTCGTTGGCGATAATGGCGCAGCGTGAGAACGCCGCTTCGAGAGCGGGCATGCCGAGAGGCTCATAGCGGGAGGTGGCCGCGTAAATGGCGGCGCGGCTGTAGAGCGCGCGCAATTGCGCATCGGTCTGCGGGCCACGAATCGCAACCGAGGTTTCCTCGGTGGCTATTTTTACATCTGCGCGGATCGGAATCCGGGGCAACGGAACCGTGTGCTCCGCACCGACAATACAAACCGGGAGCGGATGCTGCTCTTGCGTAAGCAGAAAGACCTGCTTGCTCGCGTCCACCAGGCGGCCAACAGCCAGCACGCAATCGTCCTTGCTGACATAGGGATTGAAGAAGATCGGATTGCGTCCCGGATAAATGACTTCACCGCGGTCAGGCCGCGCATAGCACGCCGAGATCCGGTCGAGCATCCACGCCGATGGGGCGACGACGGCGTCGGCACCCTTCAGCCCATTGAGCACCGTTCGCCGGTACCAGTTCAGGGCTCGCCCGGGCTGCGGCGGGCGATCCTGCACAGACTGCGTCCACGTAATCAGATCGCCATGTGCCATTACGACCTTGGGGATGTCGACGGGCAAGTTGCCGTAACAGAATTGATTGAAGTGCAGGACATCGGGCCGCAACTCTTCGACCAGCGATAGCAGAAACGCTGAGGATTCGGGCAAGTCCTCTTCGGCCTCCTGCATCCATTCCAGGCGAAACGCCGTGGGACGGTAATCGAGTCCGTGAAGGTGATCCATCCACGTGGTCTGATCTGGCAGTGGAATGTCACCAAAGCTGACGAGCGTAACGCGCACACCGCGTGTCACCAGCCCAGTCACCAGTTCGCGGGCATACGTCCAGGAACTGGAGAGCGAGTCAGCCGTGACCAGTACGTGCACAGAACCTCCGGAGCGAAACCCGTGAGAGAAGCGGGTTCCCCCACTGCTGTGCATCTATTTTAGTGTCAAGACGGCTCAGGCGGAAGTGATTTTGCGTTTGTCTTGCGTTGGGCGGACGCGGCTGCCGTGAGCGAACTCGAAGGGTCCACCCCGAGCGCAGCGAGCGCCGGACCGGCTGCGGAGGCCTCAGACGCTCGCTCCCGCGCAAGGTGGACGAAGGCGTCCGCCCCTATACGAGCTTTCAGAACTGGAACTTCAGGGCCAACTGAATCAGGCGCGGTGGCTGCGCCGCCAGGATCTGGTTGAAGGTCGGCGAACTGATGTCGCTGTCGGGCAAGCGGAAGTTCGTGTGGTTCAGGAAGTTGAAGAACTCCGCGCGGAATTGAAACTCCTTGCCTTCGCTTACGAGAATGTTCTTGAAGGCGGAGAAGTCCCAGTCAGCGTATCCCGGGCCCTGAGCGATATTACGCCCCGCAGTGCCGAACTGCTGGACAGGTGACAGAGGATTCGGCGTGATCTGCTGGAATGCGGCCCGGTTCAGCCACGCGTTTGTCGTCTTGGGCCCACCATTCGGATTCTGCCCTGGAACCAGGTTGGGACGATTCGCCGAGAAACCGGTAATCTCCGGTGCTCCGCCTTGCTGGGACACGTCAGTGGAGTCGAAGACAGTGAACGGGGCTCCGGTCATTACGGTTGCGATGCCATTGATCTGCCACGCGCCCAGGATGTGCTGATACCAGCCATGCGGCCGCTGCCATACTGGGATCGCCCACTGATAACTAAGCACGAGACGCTGCCGCGAATCGAAGAGCGACCGTCCCCGCTCTGCCGCCAGATTGAATGGGTCTTGCGCGAGATCGTTCTCGCCCGCCACCGGCTTGGCCGCAGATCCCGTCATGTTGAACGAGGACGCATCGTCGATTGATTTCGAATAGGTGTAGGAAACCAGGAAAGCCATCCCGTGGCTGAAACGTTTGTGCAGGCTGGCTTCCAGCGCGTTGTACGAGGAATTGGCGATTCCCGCGATCAGGCCTGTGGACGAGAAGATACAAGTTGTGGGATCATCCGCCAGCGTGCAACCGGAATACAAACGCCGTTGGTCCGCGTTGTTCGGGTTCGAGATGGCCTGCCCGGTACTCGGATCGATTCCCGGCACATAGATGGCGGGATTTCCTTCGATAAAGCGTGGCAGCTTCGTGCCCTTGGTTCCGACGTAGCCAACCTCCAACAACAGATCAGAACCGAACGAGTGCTGAACGTTCAGATCCCAGTCCTGCGAATAAGGCAGCGGCAGATTCGGTGTCAGCGTCAGATTCGTCAAGGGCGTGGCGAAGGTTCCCGGCGCTGGAGGATTTCCGTTAAATGGATCGGCGAAATTCGGCGGAGGCGAACTGATCTGCGCCGTCTGCAAGTACGGTGGCGCGCTGATCGGAGATTGCAGTGGACCTCCTTGCCCCGTGTAATACGGTTCGTAGAAGATTCCGTAGCTGGACGTCACCAACCAGTCGCCTGTCCCGGTGGGGTCCAAGGCGATTCCAACGCGAGGTCCGAAGCCTTTCCGGAACGTTGGAATCAATCCACCGGGAACCCCCCGGTCGCCGGGGTACAGCAGGCCCGTGGGCGCGGTCGGCATGACTGTGGATTGCCGTCCGGGGATGAAGAGTGTTTGCCGATTGTGGATTTCGGTATACGGAGATGGCATCTCGTAACGCAGGCCGTAGTTCAACGTGAGCCGCGAGTTGACCTTGTAGGTATCCTGCGCATAGGCGTTGAATGACTGGCCATCAATGCCCCTGCTAAAGTCTCCGCGCCCCTGCAGGAAGAAGACGGGCTGCCCGAACAGAAAACTGGCGAACGCATTGGGGACATTCGGAAAAGGCACAAACACAAAAAAACCGTTCGTCGCAATACCCTGCAGCATATTCACGTGGATATGCTCATACCCGCCGCCAAACTTGAGTTCATGCCGGCCGCGCACCCAACTCAGCGAGCCGTTATAGTCGTACGCGTTCTCGTAAGTATTGCGCGGTCCGGTGATCGGATCGCCGATGGTCGTATATCCATTCACCTGAATGAATGGAGGGCCCACGGCCAAATCCAAACTGGGTTGATAGTGGAATCCCAAGCTCTCCGGTGTAGTGTGATTGGTGCGTTCACCATAGAGGAACTTGTTGCGCAGAAAGGAGAAGCGTGCGACTCCGATCATGGAGGGAGAAAACGAATGCGTCTCCGTCGCCACGAAGTTCTGTGCGCGCTGCTCCTGTCCGACCGGGAATCCTGGAACGCTCGCGCCCGAGGTCGGGATGGGATTGAATTGCGAGCCGTTGGAATAAGCGTAGCGGAAGTTCAATGTGTCGGCAGCCGACAGTTGCTGGTCCAGCCGCAGTCCGAATTGATCGGAGTTCTGCGTGAAGATCTGGGTCGAGCTATAAAGATTGTCTCCGACGTTCGGCAGCGGGAAAAGGCTCAGGAGCCCAAGCGAGAGCGGACTCGTGTCGGGCGGAGTCAACGGCATTTTGTTGAATGGGTACGGCTTGTTCAGAAATACATTGAAGAGTTGATGAATGGGCTGGCCTGTAGAGTCCGTGTCCAGACAGAAGCCGCTTTGTGGGTCAAAGGCGCTGCAGATCTTGGAGAAATCGCCATTACGCTCCAAGACGGAAGGCACTGTCGATTGAATCGTCTCCCCCTGATGATTGCGGAAACCTTCGTAGTATCCAAAGAAGAAAGTCTTATCTTTCACAATCGGCCCGCCGAATCTTCCTCCAAATTGATTCTGTTTCAGCGGTTCGACGCTGCTCGCAAAATAGTTGGTCGCGTCGAAGGCGTCATTTCGCAGGAACTCCCATACAGATCCGTGAAATTGGTTGCCGCCGGACCGGGTAATGATGTTCGTGGTCGATCCAAGGGCATTGCCGAACTCGGCGTTGGCGTTGTGGGTGAGAATCTTGAACTCAGTAATTGCATCGACAGGCGGCTTGAGCACAAAGCCTCCATCGACCCCGTTGAAGTTATTGGCGCCATCGATGAGGAAATTATTCGACTCCGGCCTCTGGCCGTTCACCGCATACGCCTGGCCATCACGCAGTGAGCCACCGGCTTCGCGAAGCCCGGGAGTAAGCGGCGCAACTCCCGGCTGCAATAGACCCAACTCTGCGAAATTGCGCCCGTTAAGAGGCAGCTCTAGAACATCGCGCTCGCTGACGGTTTTCCCAAGGCTGGTGACTGTCGTCTGGATCAGCTGAGCGTCGGCTTGTACTTCGATCTTTTGCGTCTCCGTGCCTACTACTAAGCGCACCGGAATCGTGGCCGTCTCATTGACATCGAGCGTAATTCCCTGCTGGATGTACGATTGAAATCCTTTCGCCACAGCCTGCAGACGATAGTGACCGACCGGCAATTCGAGAAGGACATACTCGCCGCTGCGATCCGTCACTGTGGTTCGTGTCAGCCCAGTCTCAAGCTGAATGGCGCTGACCGAAGCACCCGGCACAGTGGCCCCGGCGGGATCGGTAACCGTCCCGCGAATACTTCCTGTGATTTGTTGAGCCGCGACGGTGAAGCTAAACGAGAGCGTCAGGACAGTCGAGATCAGTATCTTCGAGACAGACATACGTCGGTTCACGATTCCCCCCGTGCAGAAAAGCACGCTCACGCTTTCCACATGACAGCACTCTCGCCTGGCTGCAGCATTGCCAGGCAAACTCTAGGTTGCAGAGGGCGATGGAATTCTTTGGGCCCACATCCCAAAGAAAGAATGAGCAGGCGAAACGGTACTGGACTTGCGGAGAGCCGCACAATAGCGAAAAAATATTAGAGCGGCCGACCTTGTGGTTCAGTTCACTTCAAGACGCAGTCTGATTTCGCGCGCCAGATTGTCGATCATGCGAATCTTTTCCGCCGCCATCACGGGAACGTTGGGCACTGCCATTGCCAACTCGCAGGAGAGCAGCATGGCCGTGAGGGTCTCACGCATCTCGCAGTTCAGTTGCTCGGCAACCACTCGCCGGGCCGCGGACTCCTCGCGCTTTCGGCGATGCAGCGCGAAGCGCACCTCACGCAACAGGCGATCCATGCCTGTGAGGGCAAAATTCACATAAACCGGATAGGCGGTGCCCAGGTGTTCGAGTACCTGATCGCTCTCCTCTGGCTCGGTTTCCAGAAGAAATTGATCGATCACGGCGGCCGAGTAGGCCTGTTCGCGCAATCGGGTGGCGGCCTCCTGCAGGTTTTGGGCCCAGTGCGTTTCCTGACTGGTGGCGGCATAGAGGGCGCCAGCGAACTCCGGCCCTTTCGACTGTGGCGTTATCAATAGAATCATGACTTTTTCCCTTGCACGCGTCGCACCACACCACGGGCGCAGAAAACAAAGCGATTGCGATTATGACCAACGAATAAGTTCCTGTTGCCGAACAAGTGGGGGTCTTCTCCGTTTTCAAAATGGGCATTCAGCATTCTTGCGTGGCGTAGTCCTTCAGCTTGCGATAGAGCGTCGTCTTGCCGATCCCCAGTAGTCGTGCGGCCTGCAGCTTGTCTCCGTTAAGTTCCATGATGGCACGCAAGATGGTCTGCTTCTCCAACTCAGCGATGGGAATGATCCTCGAGTGCCCGTTACCGTTGCCGTTTCCGTTCCCATTAGACGATTGCGGCACCGGGAGATTGGCGATCTCCCGCGGCAAGTCTGTCGTGTGAATCGTGGGCCCGCTGGTAAACGCATACGTGCGTTCCAGACAGTTCTCCAACTCACGCACATTCCCGGGCCAGTCGTAGGCCAGCATCCCCTTCAGTGCATCATCGCTCAGAACCTTCTCCTGGCCTAAGGTGCGCGTCATACGCTCCAGAAAATGGCCGATCAGCAGAGGAATGTCCTGTCTACGTTCGCGCAGCGGCGGAATACGCAGGCTGAGTACATTCAAGCGGAAATACAGATCGCGCCGGAATGTCCCTTGTGTCACAGATTGCTCTAGGTCACGGTTGGTCGCTGCCAGGATGCGTACATTGATGGGCACGCGCTTGGTGCTGCCCACGGGACGGATCTCCTTTTCCTGAATGGCCCGCAGCATCTTCGCCTGCAGGTCAACCGGTAGCTCGCCGACTTCGTCCAGGAAGATCGTTCCGCCTTCCGCCATCGCCATTAGGCCATCTTTGGTCTGACTGGCACCGGTAAAGGCTCCCTTCACATAGCCGAACAACTCACTTTCAATCAGGGTAGGCACCAGCGAGCCACAGTCCACCGGAATAAACGGCTTATCCCGGAACGGTCCAGAATAATGAATGGAGCGCGCCACCATCTCCTTGCCCGTGCCGCTCTCGCCTAGGATTAATACGGGATGGATGCTGTTCGCCGCCTTGGCGATAATGCGATATAGCTTCTCCATCTCTGGAGCGCGGCCTACGATTCCCCCGAACCCCTGTTTGGACTTGACCTTCTCCCGCAGCATGCGGTTTTCTGACTTGAGCTTGAGATGGCTGGCTACGCGCTCCAGCAGAAGCTTGAGCTCGTCGACGCTGAAGGGTTTGGTCACGTAATCGTAGGCGCCGTTTTTCATAGCCTGGACGGCTGACTGCACAGTCCCATACCCCGTGACCACAATGACCAGGGCATCGGGCCGGCGCTCCTTGATGCGCCGCAACGCATCCAGGCCGCCAGCTCCCGGCAACCGCAAATCCAGCAACACGGCGTCGAACGGCTGGATGTCGAGCATGCGATGCGCCTGCTCTGCGGAGTCGGCAACGTGCGCCGAAAAGCCTAGCGAATGCGCGACCTCGCGACAGGCTTCGCGCACCGACCGTTCGTCGTCGACGATCAGGAGGTTCAGAAAGTTGGCTGGTTCGATTTGCGGTGTGGCGGTCATCGGACTTACTGCGGCTGACGTCATGGCGTTGTTCCCTCTGATTGGTATGAAGGTACTTTCCCGTTAGGCGTGGGATAAAAATTCGTATCTGCTAAAGAGTCGGGTACAGATTCCGGAACAGTGGGCAGCAGAATGCTGATGCGCGTGCCTCGGCCCAACTCACTCTGGACATGAATCAGGCCGCCATTCGAACTCACGATGTCGTGCACCGTGGCCAGTCCAATGCCGGTTCCCTTGCCTGCTTTGGTGGTGAAAAAGGGCTCAAATAGATGCGCACGCACAAACTCATCCATACCGAGTCCGTTGTCTTCCACCGCAAAGAGGGCGCAAGGCAGGCAGCTATTTTCCGGCCGGTTCCCGCCACCGTCAGGGAGAATCTGCATTTTGCAGTTGCCAGTTTCGACCGAGATCTGCCCACCGGTTGGCAGGGCATCGCGTGCATTCAGCACGAGGTTAAGCAGAATCTGCTGCGCGTGAACAGGATCGATCCTTACCAGGCCCAGCATAGGATCAAGCTGAACCTTCAGCTTGATCTGGTCTCCGATCAGGCGCACGAGCAGGTTGTGCATGCTGTCGGCAACCTCGTTCAACGAAACAGGTTGAGGCAGGGATTTATTCGAGCGGGCCACACTTAGCAGTTGCCGCACCAATCCGCTCGCTTGCAGACCCGCTGTTCGGATCTCTTCTGCATACTTCCTGGCGCGGTCGACTGGGCCAAGAACCGACAACAACAGATCGCAATACAGTAGAACTCCGGTCAACAGATTGTTGAAGTCGTGGGCGACACCGCCCGCAAGGCGCCCAATCGTCTCCAAGCGCTCCGCCTGCTGCAGGCGCTGACGGGAGAAGGCTACATCGGAGAGATCCTCAACCATTACCACCGCGCTCTCCACCTTGCCGCGTTCTGCGTGAACCGCCCACACTGTCCAGCGCAGAGATTTCCTCTCCCTGCCGGAGGCGGCGCCTTCGACTTGAAAACTCTCGCGCGTTCCGTCAAACAGCTCCGCAAGCAGGGCGCGGACTTGGCCGCCCCCCTCCACCAGAGCCAGTTCGGACAGTGCCCGAGGAGCCCGATGGGGGATAAACTCCAGAAGCTCCTCGAAAGTGGAATTCGTGGACAGGATCTTCCCCGAGCTCTCGCACAACGCAAGCCCGACAGGTGCGTACTTCAGAAATGATGAAAACAGCGATTCTTCCGGCGAATGTAATATTGCAGCTACAGCACTCATACTCACTACTCTGCGCGGGAACAGTTCCGAAAGGAACCGCCAGTCGGCAGATTCAATACCTTGGTTTTCCCGAAACGAAACTTGAGGTACTGGCTGACTGACTCACGCCTCGGCCCACTATAGGAAGATCACCCCACCTGTGCGAAAGGGCAGATGTCACTAAAACGCGAACTTTTCCTGTGGAAAACTTTTCACTATGGGAAAGCCATTCAAAATGAGTGGGTTAACGGATGGCTTTTGAGAGGCTCGAATACAAAAAAACTTGCTCGTTCAAGCGAAACGTAAAACGGCGACCCTTTTCCAGTCGAATCGCGACCGAATCTGTAGCGGCAGACGTTGGCTGGCGCACGAACAAGCTGGCGGTCTTAATTGGTACCGATACGCCATCTACCTCCACAGAATTCAGTGCGAGACGCAGATAACCTCGATCAGAACCAGCTTTCGATGGATGCGCTGACTCGATTTCGCCGGAGACAGTAGCGTCGCGGGCAATCACTGGGTTCCCTTCGACCATTACGGGCTCGTCCAGAACCGCCTCAAACGACTCCTTCAATGCATTCCCGGCAATCAATGAGACTTTCAGCCGCACGGTCAGAAGAGATCCGGCAGGAATAACATCTGAATTTTGAAAAGCGGGTCCACCGACCCGATCGCCACCCGAAGAAAGGCCCTCTACTGTGTTCCCTGCGACACCTCCTCGCTCATTTTGAAATGACGAAGAAGTGCTCTGCGTCGCGTCTTCCGTGGGCAAGTTCGGCGTGGGACGAGAGCAAGCCAGAGCGCATACAAGCGTAAGGATCGGGATTGTCAACCCACAAGATCGGCAGCATGCGCTCATGCGATACGGGTTCACTCGCACTCTGTAATGGACGAAGTGGCAACTTACTTAGCAACAACGCTGCCATCAATCACAAGACTTGGCGATGGCACTTTCGTGGCGTGCATGTTTATTTTTCCGGTACTCGCGCCCCTTCCGCCGTGGCTCAGCCCTACATGAAAAAAGCGGGGGAACGAAATTCCCCCGCTCAGAACACTTCCTTCTTAGACGTTCAGACTACGGCTTCTTCGGCACCTGCTTCGTGGCTGCCGGCTTCTTGGCCTGGCCTTGACGACCTCCAATCAGTGTCATTGCATCCGCAGCGTTGAACGGGAACTGGCGCACAGAGGTTTCGCTCGCTCCACCGGCGTTCAGCGTAATATCCACGCGGCGATTGCTCGCCATGCGGATGACGCTGATTCTCGCCAGCGCCCGCTTGCGTTCTTCGGTCGTCAGTTCTGTGTTCTGTAGGACCGACTCCTTCACCTGTTCGGTCGTGAGGTTGCGCTCTGCGCCAAATGCCTTGGTGTCGATCGCTGCCTCCGGAACACCCTGCTCGACCAGGAAGTTCTTGACACGGGCCACACGACGTTCGGTGAGGGCCTGGTTGTAGGCTGCCGTTCCGCGATGGTCGGCATGGCCTTCCAGCGTGAGATGGGCATCTGGCTTGGCTTCACGATACTTCTGGAAGTCCCTGGCGAGACCACTGAGCGTTTGCTGCTGACTCGGCAGCAGTCCGCCCGTCGGATCTTTCGCCTTGGGCTGATCTGTTGGGAAGTAAACGCTGTGCAGCGCCAACCGAGCTTCAAGCGCCTTGTCGACCGGCGGCGGTGGAGGATTCTGAATCGTGACCTGGGTCATAGCCTGTGTGTTCAGGCCGCGTGAATCCGTACAGGTCGCCGTAATCGTGACCGGGCCCGGCGCCAATCCAGATGTGTTCAGCGTTGCGGTATTGCCGCTTCCGGAAATCGTTCCCTGGGTAGAGATCCAGTTCGCAACCGAGACCGGTGCGCCGTCGGGACTCGTGCAATTGGCGGTTACGTTTACTGCTCCACCAGGCGTCAACTCGCTCGGATTCGCCGAGAGGCTCAGGTTGGGTGGATTCTTGGGCGGAAGCGGCTTAATGGTGTAGTTCGCCGAGCAAATCGCTTCGTTCCCCTTCTTGGTTTTAGGGTCAGTTACGTGAGCTGTAACGGTGTAAGCGCCGGGAGCAGCGTTATTCGTGTCAATACTCGCTGTCGTATCTTTCCCGCTCACCTGCCCACCCGCACCGCTCCAACTGTAAGTCAGGGGGTGCTTGGGATTGAAATTGCTCGCGTTCACCGTCGCAGTCAGGGGCTCGCCAACAATGACCTCCGTCGGCTGCACCGAACAGGCAGCTGCGGGAGGAACTGGTTCCGCCCCGCCGTAGCTGTAGACGATACCGGTCCGCAGCCGTACTCCTTCCAGATCAGGCCGCCGCAGCGACGGAAAATTTGGCCCGGCAAACTGCGGGAAGTTATGATGTGCCCACACATAATCGGCCTCAAAAACCCTCCAAGCCCACTTCTTGCTGAAAGGAAGATCCATACCGCCGCCCAGGATCAGCCCGATTCCGTTATGGGTTGCGGCTAACTTGTCATACGACAGACGGTTCAGACCTACTAGCGTGTGCAGGAAGTAGTTTCCGGTGTCGGTTCGGGCCATGAATCTAGGACCGACGCTCAGAGTCCACTCCGTGGAATCAGAATTTCCGTCGGTGTTGTAACCAAAATCCAGTTCGCCCCCCCAGAACTTGTCGAAGTTGTATGTAAGTGCCGCCCCACCGCCCGCCGCCTCATCGGGAAGCTTGAAAGGCGTTGGATTCGACGGATCACTCGCTGCCCGAGGAACGGTCCCACCGGGGTGTAGCCATTGATATCCAAGAAAGCCGTCCCATTTCGGAGTGGTATCGCTCTGTGCAAAGACGGGACCGGCAGTTACCATCAGCACGAACAATGCCAGAGCACAAGACAAAGCTACGCGCTCTGCGCGACACAACCTGCGGATTTCCATGATTCCTCCAAGAATTTGATCATTCCCTGGATTGCCAGAGCGGCAGACCCTCCCTGGATTGCCAGAGCGGCAGACCCTCCCGCGAGAACAATCGGAAAAAATGAGACTCAAGTGCCGGGACCCAAATTCTATCTCAGAGCTTGGCAAAGCGAAAGTCAACTACTTGATAAGTTCCGGGAAAGTCGAGCATAGGATTGGAAGGCCGGATTGTACGTTGCAGACCTTGCCGCCAGGGAACAAGGCCGCGTATCGTTGGATCGAAGCCCGTGAGGCCGCGGCGGAAGATGTTTTGGCAGCCCCTGCAGAGATCGAGCAAAACAACCGAATGAGCCACGAAAAGGTACTGATTGTAGAGGACGAAGAGAACGAACGTTCCGGACTGGCGGAGTTGGTCACGTCCTGGGGCTATCGCGTTGAGACGGCAGCGGATGGCGCCTCGGGGTTGGAGAAGGCTACGCAGTGGGGACCGTCCATCGTAGTGACCGATCTCAAGATGCCCCGCATGGGCGGGATTGAACTGCTGGAGCGTCTGGCGGAACAAGCCCAGACGATTGCGGTCATTCTCGTCACGGCCCAGGGAACCATCGACAGCGCCGTGCAGGCGATGCGCACCGGAGCCTACGACTACATCACCAAACCCATCGATACCAACCGGTTGCGGACGATTCTCGCTAATGCCTCTGCCTTGTTAGGCACGCGCGCTGAGCTAGAAATCACTCGCCGCAGGTTACGAGACAACGGATCGCTCGGACGCCTTAGCGGATCCTCCCGCAGGATGCAGGAGATCTTCCGCCTGATTGAAATGGTCGCACCGAGCACCGCTTCGGTGCTCATCACCGGAGCCAGTGGCACCGGCAAGGAACTGGTGGCGAGAACGATTCACGAGCTCAGCTCGCGCAAAGATCGCCCTTTTGTCGCGATCAACTGCGCCGCCATCCCCGAGACACTCATGGAAAGCGAAATCTTCGGCCACGAAAAAGGGGCCTTCACCGGCGCGCTGGAACGCCGGACCGGTTGCTTCGAACTCGCGGAAGGTGGAACCTTGCTTCTGGATGAAATCGGGGAAATGCCCATAGGGACGCAGGCCAAACTCTTGCGAGTCCTGGAAGATCGCAAACTGCGCCGACTGGGAAGCAAAGTGGAGACCGCCGTCGATGTCCGCGTGCTCGCGGCTACCAACAAAATTCCCGATGAGGCTGTAGCCCGGGGCGAACTCCGGAGCGATCTGTATTATCGCCTCAACGTTTTCAACATCCACCTGCCGCCCCTGCGTGAGCACAAGGAAGACGTTCCCGGGCTAGTCCAGCTTCTCCTGGCCGAGATGAGCCAAAAGCATGGCCGAAAAGTCGCAGCGGTGAGCGAAGCTGTGCTCAATCAGTTCAATAACTACGCCTGGCCGGGGAATGTCCGTGAACTGCGCAATACCATCGAGCGAGCGGTAATCGTCTGCGACACGGGCGTTGTCGAAACCAAGCACCTGCCGCCGGGCTTTGGACAAGCCCCCCTTCGCGCCGCTGCCAATGATCCTGACGCCGTGCGTCTCGGCGTGGGCACCACGGTTGAAGAAGCGGAGAAGATGTTGATTTTGAAAACACTGGAGGCAACCAGCAATAACAAAACCAGGGCCGCTGAAATCCTGGGAATCAGTCTGAAGACGCTTCACAACAAGTTGAAAGAATATGGAAGTGCGGCGGCCGAAGCCGCTCCCGGCAAAGAAGAAGTACCGAGCAGCTAGATATCTTTTAGTGCCGTTCTGATTCTCGTAATATGCTGCGACGCAAAACGATTATTGTGCTGGCCATCACCTTGATGGTGACGGCGATGGTCACTGCATTTTCTTACCTGTATATCTCCCAGATTCTGCGCCTGAGAATCGCGAATGCCTACGAGACCGCGACCAGCCTGACCCATCAGCTCGCGTATGCCGCAGGAAACGTAGCCCCTGATTTCGGCAGCACGAAAATCGACACCAGTGACCCCGTGGCAATCAAACGGGCTCTCACCGAATACATGCAGGAGGACGTCAACCTGAACAATTTGCTGCAATCCTATCCCGGCGACTGGCGATACATCTACGACGCCGCGATTGTAGACGTGAATGGGAAAGCACTCCTGCACTCCAATGCCCAGCTGGCGGGAAAGCTTATCGAACCCCGCCCGGAATTTGACAAGAACGTCGTGCAAGCCAACCTCCGCCAACAGATCCGGCTTGTGTTCAGCCCTGCCGCCGTGTACGACGTCACGTACCCATTACAATTGAATCCTACTACGCCCTTCGGTACGATCCGCATCGGTGTACAGACTGTGTTCCTGAAGAGCGAGGTACAGGACAAGCTCCGTACTTCTGCCTTCTACTCAGGAGCCCTGATCATTGTTTCGTTGCTGCTCGCCGCCGCGATTTCTAATATCGCGCTCGGTCCTCTCAAAGAAATCAACCGCAACCTCGACAGTGTCAGCGCTGGCGAGGGCGATCTGTACACTTCAGAGTCCGAACACGACGAATATGGGCTGGTCAGCCTGAAGATCGCGAACCTCGGTCGCCAGATTCGCGATAGCAAGGAAATCTTCTCCGCCTTAAAAGACAACGTAGACCAGCTCATGTCGAAGTTGCAGGACGGCTTGATGCTGTTCAGCCGTGACTCCCGGGTAGTGCTGGTCAGCGCGCCGGTCGAGTCTTTTCTTGGCCGCCCACGCGGAGAGCTTCTTGGACGCACGGTGCAAGAGGTCTTTGACCGTGATTCCCTTCTCGGATCAGCGCTGCTCGATTCATTCGAGAGGCGGCGGCCGATGTCGCAGCGCGAATTTGACGTGGTAGGAGGCAAGCGAGTTGAGGTGTCGCTCGATTTCGTCCAGGAAAAGAACTCCCAGATCGGCGCTCTGCTCGTCATGCGCGATACAGAACCAGTCCGCCGCATCGGGGATGAAATCGAAATGTCGCGACGCCTCTCCGCCAGCAGCCGTGTCACCCGTGGCGTGGCTCATGAAGTGAAAAATCCAATTAATGCCATTGTGCTTCACCTCCAGCTACTGCAAAACAAGCTCGCCCAGCAGGAGCCCGACACGCGTCGCCATATGGATATCATCGACAGTGAAATCCGACGCCTCGACCGTGTCGTGCAGACGCTGGTTGATTTCACCCGTCCCCGCGATCTTCATCTTGAAGATATCGACCTGCGCCAGTTGCTCGAAGATGTGGTACAACTCGCTGCTCCCGATGCCGAGCAGCACGGCGTAACAGTCGACCTCCACATGCCAAACGAAAAACTGCCGGTGAAAGTTGATATTGACCTGATGAAGCAGGCGATTCTGAACGTCGTCATCAACGGTGTACAGGCCATGACTCACGGAGGGCTACTCACCATCTCGGCACGCCGGGAGAACGGTGTCGCGCTGGCGGAGGTCCAAGATCAGGGTGGCGGCATTCCCAAGGACCTGCACGACAAGGTATTTGAGCTGTATTTCACGACCAAAAAAGAAGGCAGCGGTATCGGGCTGGCGCAGACGTATCAGATTCTTCAGTGGCACTACGGCTCGGTCGATTTCGAATCGGCAGACAAAGGAACGGTCTTCCGCTTCCAGATTCCCATGGCAGCCGACTCTAACACTACCAGCACAGACCTTGCCACAAATAGTGTTGAAAAATCGGCCTGAGAATTTGCGCCTCTGGCCAGGACGATTCTGTGGTGGGATACTCGCGAGAAGGCGTAAGATGATTTGAAACCCGCGTTCACCCTTCGGGACCGTGCATGACTCTGGCCGCTGCCATCCTGATCCTGAGCATCTGTTCATCCGCGTCGCTTGCTCCGAGCTTCGTGGCGCCATCTGCGCGTCAGTCGCAAACGCCTGCTGCTGCTGCGCCGGTTTCTCAGTCGCAAGCTCAACCGGATCAAACAGTACCAGCCACGGCCAAATCTTCTTCGACCCGGACGCCGGGGACTCAGACTCCGGCTACCAAGTCAACGCCCCATGCAGCGAAAAAAGCGCCCCATCAGAAAAAGGCACCTCCCGCTTCCGCGTGTGATACGGCACCTTCCGATGCAACGACTCCACCGTCGCCTTCAACAAGTACGTCGCCGCAGCCAGGCACTGCGCACGTGGATTCTGCAGCAGAGGCGCCGAAGAATTGCCCCCCGCCGAAGAAGAAGGTTGTCGTGAACCAGGGAGGCGCCGCGGAGCAGAACATTCAATTAGCGGGAGGCTCCCCTGGCGGAGACACAACGCAGACACGCGAATCTACCAACGAAATGCTGAAGGCAACTGAAGAGAATCTCAAGAAGGCGGCGGGCATCCAACTAAGCGCCGAACAGCAAAGCTCGATTTCCCAGATCCGTCAGTTCGCCGCCGACTCAAGGACTGCGCTCAAAGCCGCCGATTTCGAGCGCGCACGCAATTTAGCCTGGAAGGCCAAGGTGCTGTCGGAAGATCTCGTAAACCCGAAGAAATAACCTATACACAGGCGCCTCGGCAGTTTCTGAACCCCAACCGAAGCCGGAGGAAATTGGCGGTGCCAACCTTCTCGCCGATTTTGCGAGAAGGGGAAACTCGACCGCGCCCCCTGAGACGCCGCATCACCTTCCCTTCGCGCGCGCCTGGTTCACCTTCGCCAGCAAATCTTGCGACATTGCCTGCATGGGTCCCGGGATCTTCACAGCCTCGGTCAGCACTTCGCGCGCCTCAGTGAGTTTGTTCAGCTTACCGTACGCGAAACCGAGCCCGTACAAAGCGCGCGCGTATTGCTGGTCGTCTTGGCCCTTGAGTAGGGAGGCTGCCGACTTCAACTCTGGAATCGCAGATGTCGTCTTCTCCTGCTTCAGATAGGCCCACCCAATCGTGTTGTGCGCGGTACCCGCTGCCAGCTTGCGCGTTTTATCGGCATCCGGAGCATCCGCTTTCGCTACCTCAATGGTTTTCTGAGCGTAAGTGATGGCTTTCGCCGAGTTGCCCGAATCTCCGTAGTAACCGGCCAGCAGCAGCAGCGCCAAAAGGGAATTGGGATCCCTGGCCAACATCTTTTCGCTAAACGCTACCAGCCGTGTCTGATCGTTCAACTGACCCGGCCCCAACGTATACATCGCCAAGTTCGAAACCTGGTCGTTGTACTTGGAATTCGGATAAGCCGCGGTGAACTTTTCAATTTCCGCCATCCGGCTCTTCGGATCCGTTTCGGCCCCGATCACGTTGATCCCGCCAGTCTCGAGGAAGTCGCAACTGCTCTTGTTGGCCTCTGCTTCATCTGAAATCTTGCGGGCGAAATCTTCGTCGCTCATGCCTTCCGGCTTCGTCTGCTTGGCGATCGACTGGCAGATATCTCCGCCCTTCGTCGAATAATCGATCGCTTTCTCATTATTCTTCGCTTGCAGAGCCAGGCCTTCCATCGAGACCAGAATTTCCAGGTTGCGTGGAGAACTTGCTACCGCCTTGTCGCCATACTCCAGCGACTTTTGCATGTCGCCGCTCGCCTGGTAGGCCTGCGCAATCTGCCAATTTCCGTACGCTACAGCCTGCGGATTCGAAGAAAATTTCTGCACGAACTCCTCGTACATGGGCAATCGCTTCGCGGCATCCTGTTCATTGTTGATGGCTTGCAGCGCATGGTCTTCTTCCGTTCCCGCGGCAATCACGATCTTTTCCACCTGGGCCCCTGCCGGGCGAATGGAAAAAGAAAGGAAAGATGAAACAGCCAGCAGCCACCCGATGCAGCGTTTCATAGCAAGCCTCCGGTCAATGCGCGAGATGCGTTCACTTCCAATCAGCACGCGAATCCTAGCGCCGAACTCGGCCGTGCGCAAGAGCCAGCGTCACCGCCTCATGTGTAGGGGCGAACGCCTTCGTCCGCCCCCGCGAATCCAAGCGAAGAAGTGCGTGCCGTCGTCGCGCCGTTCATCGGACCGTTGTCGTTGTTTTGCAATTTCTGTCTCCGTATCCCCGCGCCTCCGTGGTGAATTTCTTCCTCGTCGTCTAAAGTAGAAAGATGCGTGCGAGTTTCAGCCATCGTCCCCTGCGATTTGTGTTCGCGGCCAACCTGATCTCCATGGTGGGCAGTGGGATGAACTCTGCCGCAGTGGCCTGGTACATCCTCAAAGCCACACACTCGGAGATGGCCCTCGGCACTTTCGCCGTCCTGCAGACCCTCCCGGCAATGCTGATGCTTCCCTTCACCGGCGTCGTCATCGACCGCGAAGACCGACGCCGCCTGGTGATGTGGCTCGATGCCATCCGCGCGATCATCATCGTGACGGTCGCGATTCTCGCCTTTCGTGAACAGGTCAAGGTCTGGCAGCTTTACCTGATGAACACATTGGTGGCGGCTGGCTTCTGGATGTTCTGGCCGACGATTACCGCGCTCATTCAGGAACTCACACCCGAAAACGAGTTCGTACAGTCGAACACATTTCTGCTTGCCGGCGTGCAAGGCGGATTTCTCGTCGCGGGCGCGATCGTCGGATTTGTCTACGACCATATCGGCCTCGGCGGCGTCCTGATGCTCGACGTATCGACCTACGTAATTTCGTTCCTTTGCTATCTCGCGGTTCGCAAAGGAAAGCACATCGTCATGCGCCCGCAGGAACTGAAGGCCGACATCCTCGCCGCCGAAAGCCAGCTTGCCGTCTTCTGGCGCGAGATGAAGGAAGGCTTGCACTTCTTGCGCGATCATCAGGCGGTAGTATTGCTGGGCGCCAGTTGGGCCCTCTTTCTTGGCGCCATGGTCACAGGCGTGGTCGTGACTCCTTCGCTCAGCGACCGCGTGTTTCACGCCGGTGCGAAAGGATACGGCTGGCTCAATGCCGGATGGGGCACCGGGGCCTTCTTCAGCGCGCTCTATGCTCCACAAATCATTGCCTGGATTGGCGGGCGTCGCTCCATCGCCTTCTCCATGGCATTGCTCGCTGTATGCATCGCACTTGCTCCGATCTCCGGCGTCTTGTTCCTCGCGATTGCAACCTACTTCGTCATGGGCTCGGCCCGGGGCGTCGGAGGCGTCGCCATGAACACGAGCCTCATGGAGATGGTTCCCAAACACCTCATGGGACGGGTGCAAAACGCATTCTATTTCACGGGAACATTCCTGCAACTGGTGCTGGCCATCGTAGTCGGAACGGTGGCGCAGAAAGTCAGCCTGGTGGTTGCATTCGCGATCCTGGCCTGCGTCTACGTGCTTTCCTTCATCGCGTCCAGCGTCCCCGTACGAACTGAGGTACCCGAAGAAATGGCCGCCGACTAAGCATGAAGTCTCGCGCTCTCCGCAGATTTTCTCCACGATCTCGGCGGTCACAAAGCTTTCAAGGCTGAGACCGTTCAGCAACCGCAGAGACCTGCATCACGGACCAGGAGCATCGCGCGTAGTAAAGAATCGCCCGGGGCTGATATTCTTTTCATTTCCCAAGGAGAACTATGTCCGCTGATCTACAGGGCAGGAATGCTGTTGTCTTCGGAGTCGCCAACAAGCGCTCGATCGCGTGGTCGATCGCGCAGGGATTGCATGCCGCGGGCATGAAACTCGCCATCACCTATCAGAACGAGCGCTTGGAGCAGGAAGCCAAAGACCTAATCCTGTCATTGCCTGGCGCCGAAGCCCATATGTGCGACGTCAGCAAAGATGAAGAAATCGCCCGGCTCTTCGGCAACCTGAAAGAACGGTTCGGCAAGATCCACACCCTGGTTCACTCCATCGCTTATGCCCCCGCTGACGAACTAAAAGGGAGCTTTGTCGATACGTCCCGTGAAGGTTTCCGCATCGCGCTCGACGTGAGCGTTTATTCGCTCATCGCGGTAGCCCGCGCCGCTGCCCCACTCATGACCGATGGCGGCTCGATCATCACGATGACATACTACGCTTCGGAAAAAGTCGTACCACGATATAACGTAATGGCCGTCGCCAAGGCCGGTCTTGAGTGTTCGGTGCGATATCTGGCCTACGAATTGGGAAAGGAAAGAATCCGGGTCAATGCTATCTCCGCCGGGCCGATCAAAACGCTGGCCGCCCGCGGCATCGCGGGCTTCGGCGACATGCTGAGGGAGCATGAGGAGCGCGCCCCGCTAGGGCGGCGCGTGGAAATCGAAGAAGTGGGGGCCACGGGAGTATTCCTCGCCTCCGATGCCAGCAGCGGCATCACCGGCGAAGTGCTCTACGTGGACTGTGGCTACAACATCATGGGATTCTGAATCCACTTATCAGATCTCAAGGTCTGGGAGCCTTTTTTTCTTGGCGAGACAAAACGTGCTTGGCTTCCTCGTGTCTCGCCGATTTTGCGAGGGCTGCCGCCACCGATGCCCCTCACCGCTCCTTGCAGAGGACTCTTGCTCGTTCGCGTACAAAAGACGCCTCATGGTTCGCGATATACTCCTCAACCATGACTCTGAACGGGCGAATTCTCTTCTCCCTTGTCTGGCCGCTGATTGCGATTCCCAATTCTGTGGCGCAGACCACCACCTCCCGCGCCGCAGCGGTAATCGACTCGATGCCCCGGGCGAAGACAATTCAGGAGGCTGCGATTTCTCCCGATGGTCGCCACGTCGCTTACATCGTGAGTGGCCAGCTCACAGTCCTCTCGCTCGATAACAAAGCGAGCCACTCGATCGAGGTTGAAGGAAAACTCGAATTGCGCGATGCTGCCTGGTCATCGGACTCAAAACAGCTCGCCTTCCTCGCCGATCTGCCCGGTGAAGCCCCTTCTGCGCAGCTGTGGACCGTCCCGGTTGAAGGTGGGACTCCAAGCAAACACGCCGATCTGAAAGGAAATGCGGCGAGCCCCAGTTTTTCTCCCGACGGCTCCAAGGTCGCGCTTCTCTTCATCGAAGGCATGCCCCGCCAACCCGGGCCCCTGCAGCCCATGACCCCAATGGCGGGCGTCGTTGGCGAGAAAGTTTACGAGCAGCGCCTCACCACGATCGATCTCAGTAACAATGCCGTTACGAAGATCACACCCGCTGACGTGTACATCTACGAGTATGACTCGACTCCCGATGGCCGGTCATGGGTCGCCACCGCCGCTCACGGATCCGGCGACGCGAACTGGTATGTCGCCCGCCTATACCGGATCGACGCCCTTTCGGGCGAGATGCACGAAATCTGTGCTCCCAAGCTCCAGATCGCCGAGCCGCGCGTCTCGCCAGACGGCAAGAATGTCGCCTTCATCGAGGGCCTGATGAGCGACGAGGGTTCCACAGGAGGAGATGTTTTCGTCGTTCCCATCGGCGGTGGCAAAGCGCGGAGTCTCACTCCCAACATCAAGGCATCCCCCTCATCCTTGATTTGGACCGCTTCCGATCGCATCACCTTCGGCGAAAACATCGACGGCAACTCAGGCTTCGCTACAGTCAACACTTCCGGCACAGTGCAGCAGCTTTGGAGTGCAGAAGAGTCCGCTGGCCCCGCTTCGTTCGCGCGCGATGGGGGGACAACGGCTGTTGTCCGCCAATCGCCAGGCACGCCGCCTGAAATCTGGACAGGGCCGCTCGGAAAATGGAATCAATTGACCAGTCTCAACGCCGACATCAAGCCCGCATGGGGACCCGCCCGTAACATCCATTGGACCAACGGAACGCAACGGTTACAGGGCTGGCTCATCCTCCCGAAAGATTACGACCCAGGCAAGAAATATCCACTCGTCGTGAATATCCACGGCGGTCCGTCTTCGGCCTGCGGGGCGCGTTGGGACAGCCACATCATGGGGCCCGAATCCGCCATGGGATATTTCGCTCTGTGTCCGAATCCCCGCGGCAGCTACGGTCAGGGCGAAGCGTTTACGCAAGCCAACGTCAGAGATTTCGGCGGCGGCGACTTCCACGACATCATGTCTGGCGTCGACGCCGTCCTCAAGGAATTCCCCGTCGATCCGCGCCGCATTGGCATTCGTGGACACAGCTATGGCGGCTACATGACCATGTGGGCCGAAACGCAAACGCATCGCTTCGCCGCAGCCGTCGCGGGCGCTGGTCTCTCCGACATGCTGAGCTACTACGGAGTCAACGAAATCGATGAGTGGATGATCCCATTCTTCGGTGCCTCGGTTTACGATGACCCAGCTGTCTACGCCAAGAGCGACCCCATACACTTTGTGAAAAATGTCCGGACGCCGACGCTTATCCTGGTTGGCGATAGCGACGGAGAAGTCCCAATGGAACAATCGGTCGAATGGTGGCACGCGCTCAAAACTCTAAACGTGCCCACGCAATTGGTGGTCTACCCGCACGAGGGCCACGTATTCTACAAACCTGCGGATGCTCGGGACTACGCCGTGCGCGGTTTAGAATGGTTCGATGAGTGGTTCGCGAAAGCTGATGTCAAAGCGAAGAATTGATTGCGGTCATGTAGGGACATCCCCCTTGGCCGTCCGGCTGGGCACAGCCGGCGGCTTTGTGAACTGACTCAGTCGCTCGTGGAACTCAACCTCACATGTAGTTCGAGATGCGGAAAAACGATCTGATTTTCGTCTTCTTCGCCGCAGCCATCCTGTTCTCGATGGTGCGAGAATGGAGCGCACCGGCTGGATGTTTACGCTCCGTTTTCGCTCCACGAGCGGAAACCAGCGCACACTAGAGAACGATTTTGATCGTACGCTGATTCTCTCCAGTCTGTTCTAACGCGATCTCCATATCCCGCTCACGCACAAACCGCGGAAACTTCTCCCCCCACTCGATCAGCAGAATGCCGTCATCTCCGCGCAAATCGTCGAGCGCCAGCGTATCCAACTCTCGCTGCGTGTCGATGCGATATAGATCAATGTGAAACAGATTCGCCCGCGGCCCGCGATATTCGTGGATCAGCGTGAACGTAGGGCTGGTGACGTCCTCCTCCGCCGCCGCTTCGAAGGCTGCCGCAATTCCCTTCACCAACGTGGTCTTCCCCGCTCCCAGGTCTCCGCGCAGCAACACCAGTTTCGGAGGAGCCAGCAGTTCGCCCAGAGTCCGGCCGAAGGCGATCGTCTCCTCCGGCGAACGCGTGATCACTTCGCGCAGCAATGCGCCAGTTTTTGTTTCACGATTCACATCAGCAGTATAAGGCGAGCGAGGCCCCACGCCGCATTCAGGCCAAGCCGCGAAGCGGCAGCATCGGACAGCCCGGCAAGGGAGTGTCAGGAAAGGATGACAACTGAAACGAGGAGTTCCGTAGGAACGACACGATGCTCCTCGCTAGGGCTCGCTCCGCTCGCCGGACAGTCGCGGCCGCTGTCTCTCCTGGCGTCAGTAGGCGGAGAAAGCGCTCGACTTGATCCCCAGCGAACTCCGCTCCACCACGTGATCAAGCGATGTGCGCAGGCGCCGATGGTCATCGTCCTCGATCGCCACGAAGCGGAACGGCTGCAGCACGCTGTCGGCCAGTTTCTTCATCGGGCTAAGGACTTCGGCCATGCCATGCACCGGCCCAGCCTGCGTCTGGAACGCGACTTCCACAAAGTCGCCCGCTCCCAGCGATTGCTGCAGGCGCAACAGGCCTCCGGTCACAGAGATGGTTTGGAGTTTAGCTTTGGTACGGCGGCCATCTTCGAGACGAATCGCAGCCAGAACGGAATCTCCTAGCTGGACCCGGGCGGCGCGCCGCGAGGGGTGCGGTTGGGGGAAGTGGGTCATAGGCCACATGCACTATCGCACTACTCGATATTGCGTAACAGATTACGGAGGCCCCTTGTCCGAATTCCCCATCCCAGGCGGGAATTCGGCTGCTCCAATACCTATCGTTCGAAAAGACTTAGACCATGTTTACTTTTTCGTTACTGTACGCCCGGCCAATAGCGCACGGCGCCGAATTTCACATTTCGCGAGAACCGCAGCCTTCGATTATCTTGAGCAGAACACCCGGAGGGAAAGGTGCCGCAGATCTTCCAGCAGCTTATTCAATCTCGCCCCATGCCGATTTTCCTCGTCATCGCGATGTTGGCTGGCGCGGCGCTTTCAGCGCTGCGAATCATGTCCTCACTCGCGATGCGGCTTCAGCCGCTAAGGGGCCTCTTTGGCACAGATCTTGGCCTGACTACGACTCGTGTCCTCCTCACGGCTGTGTCGCTGGGAGCCGTAGCGTTAGCCCAGGTACCTCAATCCCATCCTCCACTTCGCGTCGCCATCGTCGGCCTGGTGCACGGCCATGTGCATGGATTCCTTCATCAATACCAGCCCAGCCCCGAGATCGAAATCGTTGCTGTGGTTGAACCCGACCCTACTCTTCGTTCCTCCGCCGCCAGTCGATACAGCTTTCCCGCTTCGCAGATGTTCGCCGATCTCGACGACATGATCGCGAGGGTGCATCCCCAGGCGGTCCTCGTTTACACCAGTACCTACGACCATCGCCGGGTGGTCGAAACCTGCGCGCGCCACGGCATCCACGTCATGATGGAGAAGCCCCTCGCCGTCAGCCTCGAGGATGCGCTGGCCATGCAGAAAGCCGCGCAGGCGGCCAAAATTCACGTGCTGGTGAACTATGAGACGTCGTGGTATCGCAGCAATCACGCCGCATACGAACTGGCACACGATGGAAGCCTCGGTGAAATTCGCAAGGTAGTCGTGCACGATGGCCATAAGGGCCCCAAAGAAATTGGCGTCGAACCGGGATTCCTAGCCTGGCTCACCGATCCCAGGCTCAACGGCGGAGGCGCCCTGTTCGATTTCGGCTGCTATGGTGCGGATCTAATGACTTGGCTCATGGACGGCCAGCGTCCGCAAACCGTCACTGCAGTCACGCAACAGCTCAAACCCGAAATCTATTCGAGGGTCGACGACGAAGCCACAATCATCCTGACCTACCCGAAAGCACAGACCATCATTCAAGCCTCCTGGAACTGGCCCATCGACCGCAAAGACATGGAAATCTACGGACAGTCGGCACAACTAATCACTGTAAAACGCGACAACTTACGCGTGCAGAGAGCGGGCGAACCGGAGCAGCTGATAGCCGCGAAGCCCCTCCCTTCCCCCTACGATGATGAACTCGCGTACCTGCGTGCCGTAATCGTCGATGGAACGAAAGAAGACGTGCTGTCATCGCTGGAGACAAACGTGACCGTGACAGAAATTCTCGACGCCGCACGGCGTTCCGCGAAAGAAGGAAAGACGATTCAACTGCCGAAATCAAAATGATAGTTTTCAGTTCGGTCAACCTAAGCGGAGCAGTTGCCAGAGCAAGCAAGGCAACCGCGCAGTCGAAGGATCCCCATTTCTCCGTGTAGAGTACGGCTCCTTCGACTCCACGCGGTTCCACTGCGCTCCGACCGCACTCCGCTTACGATGACGTTTCTGTGTAGGAGTTCCAGCACGCAGAGTGACCGGTCGCGCTCTGCCGCGCCCTTTCGAACGCTTCCGGAAGTCCCCGCAGCAAGTCACTGGCTACAAGCGAGTGCTCACCCATGCTTTCGCGCGCAACATCCCCGGCCAGCCCATGTAAGTACACTGCCGCACACGCCGCCATCAGCAGGTCTTTCGGATGTTGCGCGATCATCGCTGCCACCATTCCAGTCAAAATATCGCCCGTCCCGCCCGTCGCCATCCCCGGATTCCCCGTCACGTTGACCCAGGCTTCTCCGTCAGGCTGAACCACGAGCGTTCGATGTCCTTTAAGTACCACGATCAACTCGTGGTCGCTGGCAAACTTCCGCGCGACACCCAGCCGGTCTTTCTGCACATCTGCCGTTGAACATCCCGCCAGACGAGCCATTTCGCCAGGATGCGGCGTGATCACCAGCGTCCTTCCCTTCCCGTTGAGTTCGCCCGTATGATGCTCGAACGCGTTGAGCCCGTCGGCATCCACGACCATGGGAATGGTGTGATGCGCGATCAGCGACCGCACCAGCGTCGCCGTATGTGGATCGCGCGAAATCCCTGGCCCGATTGCCACGACGGTCATGGTTTTCAGCAGTTCCTCAAGGCGCACTCCCGCGCTGGTCGCAATGGTTCCCGCAGCCGTTTCCTCGAGAGGCTCTGTCATCAACTCCGCGTGAAATCCCGCCACGGTGGAAAGCACTGACTTTGCGGTTGCAACGGTCGACAACCCCGCACCCGCCCGCAACGCTGACATCCCAGCCATGGCCGCCGCTCCGGCCTTACCCAACGAGCCGCCTATCACCAGCACATGCCCATAGTTTCCCTTGTTGGATTCAGGAGGGCGCAAGGCAACGAAAGACTCGAAGTCGCGTGGATGGATCGCGTTCAAGCGCAGCGACGAGACAATGGCTTCGTCCGGCGATCCGATTGGAGCAACGCACGTCGGACCGTCTGTTAACAGGCTAAACACATGCGCCGGACGTGCTGCCGTGAAGGTCAAAATGGCGTCAGCGCGCGCAATCGTGCCTTGCTGCAGCCCCATCGCGTCGGCGTCAGCTCCTGAAGGAATGTCGACTGCGACCGCCTTCCCATTCGCAGCATTCAGCAAAGTGATTGCTTCCGCGTACAGCCCCCTGACGGGCGGCTTGAATCCAGTACCCAGGATGGCATCCACGAAAATGTCGGCTGCAAACAACTGCCGTACGCGATCACTCTTCAACTCCTCACTGGACCGCACGATGATCGCCGGCTTGGGCAACTTCCCATACATGAGGGCCGCATCGCCCCTAAGTTCAGCAGGGTCAGCGAGCAGCACGACTTCGACCGACTTTCCTTTCTCATGCAAAAGTCGCGTCACCACGAACCCATCCCCCCCGTTGTTACCCTTCCCGCAAATCACAAGAATCCGCAATGTAGCCCCGGACGCCTTCGTCCGGGGCGCCCCAGCGCCCGTTCTTGCCGCAGGCGTGTCTGCACTCTCATCGAGCATTGCCAATACGCGCTCCGCCACCGCCGCCCCCGCATTCTCCATCAACACGAGCGAGTGCACACCAAACTTCTCACTGGTAACGCGATCAATCTCGCGCATCTCCTCCGCACCGACAATTTTCATGGGAGTTCGATTTTCATGAAGAAGCTACAGACTGTTCCAGTTGCCGCAGTTGCGCCGGCTCGCCCATGGCGATGAGGCAGTCATTGGGCTCGATCTTCTCATCGGGTGCGGGATTGAAGCGCATGGAATCGCGACGCTTGATCGCCAGCACAATCACACCTCGTTCCTGCCGGATGCGGGAAGTCTCCAGTGTTTTACCTGCGAATTTCGAATTCGACGTCACATGAATCTCGCCGATCTCGAGGTCCATGCCGAGGTGTGTAGTAGCGGTATCGAGAAAGCTGACAACATGCGGCCGCAGCAGTGACTGCGCGATTCGTTGTCCGGCAAAGGAATATGGTGAAACCACCGAGTCAGCTCCGGCCGTAAGCAGATGCTTCTCAGCCCCATCCTCGCTGGCCCGCGCAATAATCTTCAGCTGCGGGTTGAGCCCTCGTGCGGTAAGCACGATGTAGAGATTTGTTGCGTCGGTAGTTGTGGCCGCGATCAGTCCCCGAGCACGCTCGATCTGCGCCTGGCGCAGCGTCGCTTCCAGCGTCGCGTCTCCCGCGATTACCAACCAGTTTTCGTGCACAAAGCGCTGCCGCTTGCTGTCGGCGTTCTCAACAATCACAAACGGCACCGGCTTTCGTGCCAACTCTCGTGCCACGCTGCGGCCCACGCGGCCCATGCCGCAAATAATGTAGTGGCCGTCGAGGCGTCCGATCTCGCGCTCCATGCGCCGCCTTCCGAAGAAGCTCTGCAGCTCGAATTCTAGCAAAGCCTGGCTGAGCAACCCGACTCCCAGCAAAAGCAGCGAAACTCCGGAGATGATGATGAATACATTGAACAGGCGCCCCGCATGAGATAACGGATGGACCTCTTGATATCCAATGGTGGTCAGAGTAGTGATCACCATGTAGAAGCCATCGAACCAGGTCCAGCCCTCGATGTAGTGATAGCCAGCAGTGCCGACAGCAATGACCAGCACCAGAAGGATGCCGATCTTTCGCAGGTGGCGAAGAGCTGCCATGGAGTTGTACTCGTGTAGCGACAGCCGCCTCGGCTGTCCTGGCGCGGCGAAGCCCGCCGGTCTGTAGGCCAACGACTAATGACCAACGACCAACGACGCCTGTTCCGACCCACGACTATAAAGCAAAACGGCCCTCCGCGCAGTGCGGAGGGCCGCTGTTAAAACGATGAGAACCTAATCCGCCATGCTGGGCTCCCCACTCGGTTGGGGAACGCCATTCAGCGCCTGCACCTTGCTATGCCGCCGGCCGTAACCGAAGTAGATTGCCAGCCCGATCACCAGCCACACCCCCAGCCGCAACCAGTTGGTCCAGCCTAGTCCGTAGATCATGGCCGCGCAGATGATGACTCCCAAGGGCGTGACAATGGGCACAGCCGGCACTCTAAACGCGCGCGGCAGATCGGGGCGCCGGACACGCAGGATCCAAACAGCAATACACACCAGTACAAACGCAAACAGCGTCCCGATACTCGTCATCTCGCCCACGATATCCTCGGGAAGAAAGGCCGCAAACAGTCCCGTGAACACAAAGAACAGCATGTTCGACTTGTAGGGAGTGCGAAAGCGAGGATGGATGTCCGAAAAAATCTTGGGCACCAGGCCGTCATTGCTCATTGAATAAAAGACTCGAGACTGCCCTAGCAACATCACCAGGATCACCGACGAGAACCCCGCCAAAATCGCGACCGTGACCGATTTCGACAGCCATTCATACCCATGCATGTACTTAGTGATGGCGAAAGCAACCGATGCTTCCCGTCCCGCTGTGCGAAAATCCTGCACCGTCGCAACTCCGCTCAGCACGTAGGAGAAGAGTACGTAAAGGATCGTGCAGATGACCAAAGAACCCAAAATTCCGATCGGCATATCACGCTTGGGATTCTTCGCTTCCTGCGCAGCCGTCGAAACGGCGTCAAATCCGATATATGCGAAGAAAACCACGCCCGCTGCGCCCAGAATTCCCAGCAAACCCCCGAAGTGATGAGTGATGCCCGCAGGCGTTACATACTCCGTTGCAGCAGGAACGAACGGAGTGTGATTGGTGGGATTGATGAAACCCCAGCCGATACTGATCACGAGAATCACAATCGTGACTTTCAGAATCACAATCAGAGCATTGACCGTGGCTGACTCCTTGGTCCCCTTGATCAGCAGGGCCGACAAGAGCAACAAAATAAACAGGGCCGGCAGATTGATGATCCCGCGTTCTCCTGTGCCCATCGCCGTCTCAAGGGGAGAGTGGCTCCATTGAAACGGCACGCGCAATCCGAACCAGTCGAGCACGCGGTTGGCATATTGACTCCAGGAGACGGCAACCGTGGCTGCACCGACCGCGTATTCCAGAACCAGATCCCAGCCGATGATCCAGGCAATCAACTCTCCCATCGTGGCGTAGGAGTAGGTGTAAGCGCTCCCCGCTACCGGGATCATCGAAGCGAATTCGGCATAGCACAACCCGGCAAAGGCGCAACCGAACCCGGCCACAATAAAAGCGAGCGTCACTGACGGACCCGAGCGGTCCGCAATGGCGTCGGCGGTTCGCACGAACAGGCCCGCCCCAATGATCGCCCCGATACCGAGCATGATGAGACTGACCGGGCCGAGCGTCCGCTTCAGACTGTGTTCGCCCGTCTCTTGAGCCTCATTCATCAACCTGTTCAGAGGCTTGGTTGCGAAAAGATTGGCCATTGCACGGCTCTCCTTATGATCCCCGGATCGACTCTGAGAGTTCAGCTTGCCGCCGCGACCACGCGTAATACACCGGAATCCCGAGCAGCACCACGATCAATCCCGGCCACGTGTATTGCGGCTTGTAACGCAATAGTACGACATCGATGAATAATGCCATCACAATATAAATGATTGGCAACGCCGGATATCCCACCGCCTTGTAAGGCCGCACCGCGTCCGGATGCGTCCGCCGGAGCACGAAAAGCCCCACAATGGTCAGGACGTAGAACACCAGCACCGCAAAGATAATGTAGTCCAGCAGCTGCCCATACGTTCCAGAAATGCACAAAACGCAGGTCCAGACCATCTGCACCATCAGGGAAATCGTCGGGGTCTTATACCTAGGATGCAATTTCGCGACATTGCGAAAGAACAGCCCATCCTTCGCCATCGCGTAATAGACTCGCGCCCCGGAAAGAATCAGCCCGTTCATGCATCCGAACCCGGAGATCATGATGGCCGCCGCCATCAGATAGCCGCCAGAGGACCCAAACCTCTGCGAGATCACCGCGGTTGCAACGCGATCCTCGGCGGCATGCGTGATCCCCCGCCCTAGAATCGTTGTGGCGCCCTCAGTTCCATGGAACGGCAGGGCGGTCAGATAGATGAAGTTGCACGCGATATACAGTGCGATTACCACACCAGTGCCGATAGCCAGCGACAGCGGCAGATTGCGGCTGGGATTCTTCACTTCCCCGGCGGTGAAAGTCACATTGTTCCACGCGTCAGCCGAGAAGAGCGATCCGACCTGGGCAATCGCTAACACGGTTAACGTGCCGACCCAGACGCCTCCGCCGATGTCGTGTTGCGCTCCGAGTCCCGCGTTCTCCCAGAAATGTCCATGGAAATTCGCGCGTATGGCTTCCGGATTACGGCAGAACGCGAACCCTAAGGTTGCCAAGGCTGCCAGTGCCAACACTTTCGCCGTCGTAAAAACGTTCTGAATGGCCGCGCCCGTCTTGACTCCCAGAATGTTGATGAGTGACAGGAAGATCACCAGCAGAATCGCCATCAGATTCTGGGTATTAATCCCCACATCCATATTGCCGAGCACCATCGGCCCGATGGGGATCGGCGGCACCTTCCAGAGATGGATGATCCAATGCGTCGAGGAAATCGACGGAAAGAAGACGCCGAGAAACTTTCCAAAGGCCACCCCTACGGCCGCGATTGTTCCCGTCTGAATGACCAAAAACAGGGTCCATCCATAGAGGAATCCCCAAAGCGGCCCTAGCGCCTCACGCAGATAAATGTATTGGCCGCCGGCCCGAGGCATCATTGCCGCTAGCTCGCCATAACTAAGCGCGGCCACGACCGTCATGATTCCCGTAACCACCCAGGCTCCGATAAGCAGCGCCGGAGAGCCCACCTCGCGCGCAATCTCGGCGGACACAATAAAGATGCCCGAGCCGATCATCGACCCGATGACCAACATGGTGGAGCTGGTCAGGCCCAATACCTGGATCAGTTCTTTGTCTTGATGGCTGTGAATTTCCCAGTCGCTGCCTGCGGATGGCGGCGTCGTTGTCGGTGTGCTCAGAGAATCGCTCCTGATCTCGTCGTTAAGTCGGTGGTCGCTACTCGTCAGCCTTTGTCATCCTGAGCAGCATTCTTTGCCGCGGAGGACCTCTGCAACTCTTCGCCGCTTGAGAACTTTACCCTAAGATCCGTAAAAATTCCTCTGCTGATTTCCGGGGAGTCTCAATCAGGTCGGAAATCACCGCCACGGAATCAGCACCTGCCTCTATTACAGAAGCTGCATTCACCCTTGTAATCCCCCCGATGGCCACTAGCGGTTTCCGCGTCAGAGCCCGCGCTCGACGCACGCCTTCAAGGCCGACGACCGGATCCGGCTTCTCCTTACTAGTCGTAGCGAACACCGGCCCAATTGCCAGATAATCTGCCGAAGTCAGATCCGCCTCGCGCAGCTGCTCCGGATTGTGCGTAGAGACTCCCAACCACCGATCCGGCCCAATCATCGCGCGCACGGCCTCCGCAGACAGATCGTCCTGCCCCACATGCACACCGTCGAATTCAGCCGCCAGGCACAGATCGGCGCGGTCGTTCATGATCAGCCGAACGGAAACATTGATTTCGTCAGAATGTGGGTGCCCCCCTTCTCCATGATTTTGGGAGAAGTGGGGATCTTGCCGCTGGCCTCGAAGAACTCTTTTCAGCTCCCGCGCCTGCTCCAACATTAACCGGGCATTGCCCGACTTATTGCGGTATTGCAGTAGCGTGCAACCGGCCACCACCAAACCTTGCGCCGCGGCAAGCATCGCATTGGCATTAGCGAAAGAACCGGCGTCCAGAATCGGGTACAGGCGGGGAATGACTCGCGGATCTCTCGGCATGATGGTCACTGCCCGGTCTGAGTCACCATCTGTCGCCCTCGCTCCAGGATCTCCTCCGGAAACGGGCACGACTTGCGGCTTTCGGTATCGAGGTGAACACCCGTCAGAGTAGTCTTTGCCGCGAGTTCTCGCGTCTCAGCGTTCAGCATCTCGTGATAAAACCGGACTACTTTTTCCCGAATTTCCAGCACGCCAGAGTGAACCGCGATCAGGTCACCCGCAAGAAGCTCGCGCCTGTATGTCGTTTCCTGCTGGACGGCGACCATCCCACGTTTTTGTTCACGCAGGTAGGCGGGAATGAGTCCGATCAGCGCCAGCAGGTGCCACGTAGCTTCGTCAAACTTTCCCGTGGACCACATCACGTTCATGTGGCCCATGTGGTCGCACTGCCACGGGTAGACGATGCTGAGCCCGGTGACAATTGCCGCGGCTGTCGGCTGCCTCTTCTCGGGATCGACGATGTCCGGTTCCATGGTGTCTTCACGGGGGCCCGATCAGGTTGCCGCATCGGCTACTTGGGATTGTGTCAGCCGATGGTCAGCAATTCGCAGCAGAGCATTCTGAACCGCCTCCCGAACCATGCTGCCGTATCGCCCTTCGGGAAGTGTGTTGAGCACTCTGGCCGACATTTCATAGAAACGCTTGGCTTCCCCCTGGCTCCCCATGTCTTCGTGGGCTTTTCCCAGATTGAAATAGAGTGATGGGTAGAACTCACGGACCCGGTCATCCCCGACGGCGTTCGCGCGATCCAGCGAGACTTGGTTCCACCTCAACGTATCGAGCGGATCTTTTTGATGCCTGGCCACATAGTGAGCCGAAATGCAACGCTCGAAATCACTCGTGCTCTGCTTCCAGGCGCTAAGAAACAGGCGCGAGGCATCCTCGAAAAGTCCCCACCCTTCGCACTCCATACCCTGCACGCAGAGCCGGACGACGGTATTATTAGGATCCATTTCTAATGGCACCACTCTTACTTCCCATTTTTCGCCAGGAATCGCTCAATAAAACCGGTATCAAACTTTCCCGCCCGGAAATCCGGATCGGCCAGGATCTTCCGGTGCAGCGGAATCGTCGTATACACACCCTCGACAATGAACATCTCGAGTGCTCGTGCCATTCGCGAGCATGCTTCGTCGCGATCCTTGGCGCGTACGATCAGTTTTGCAATCAAAGAATCGTAATAAGGAGGAATCACTCCCTCGGCATATGCAGCCGTATCGACGCGCACCCCGGTCCCGCCCGCTGGATGAAACGCGGTGATCTTCCCCGCCGACGGCGTGAACTTTTCCGGATGCTCGGCATTGATGCGGCACTCGATCGAATGCCCACGATGCACGATTGGCCCGTGGAGCACTTCCTCCATTTTCGCTCCCGCCGCGATCATGATCTGACTCTTCACCAGGTCAACATCCGTCACCATCTCCGTGACCGGATGCTCCACCTGAATACGCGTGTTCATCTCGATGAAGTGCAATCGCTTGTTCTGGTCCATCAGGAACTCGATCGTTCCCGCGTTCCAGTAACCAATATCCGCGAGGGATTTACAGAGCACATCGCCGATCTGTTTCCGCAGTTCCGGGCTCACCTGCAGCGAAGGCGATTCTTCCAGCAACTTCTGATGCCGCCGTTGAATCGAGCACTCGCGCTCCCCCAGGCTGACGACATTGCCGTGCTCATCCGCCAGTACCTGGAACTCAATGTGCCGTGGATGCTCCACATACTTTTCCATGTAGAGATCGCCATTGCCGAATGCCCCCGCAGCCTCCGCCTGGGCCGCCTTGAAGAGTCCGGGCAACTCTTCCTCATTGCGGACGATCCGCATGCCGCGGCCCCCGCCTCCCGCCGAAGCCTTCACGATGACCGGGAACCCCACTTGCTTCGCCCATTCCAAAGCCTCGCCCTCGCTGGCCACAATGCCGTCTGATCCAGGCAAAATGGGCACGCCGGCCTTCTTCATCGCAGCGCGGGCCTTTTCCTTTTCGCCCATCAGCCGCGTAACTTCCGGCCTGGGCCCAATGAACTTGATCCCGCTCATCTCGCAAACTTCGGCGAAATTCGCGTTTTCCGCCAGCAACCCGTAACCGGGATGGATCGCCTCCACGTTGGCGATTTCTGCCGCGCTAATCACTGCCGGAATATTCAGATAACTGTGCGCCAGCTGCGGCGGCCCAATGCAAATCGCCTCGTCAGAAAAACGAACGGGCAACGAGTTGCGATCTGCGTCGCTGTAGATGGCAACCGTGCGGATGCCCAGTTCCTTGCACGCGCAGATGACGCGCAGCGCAATTTCCCCACGATTCGCAATAAGAATTTTCTTGAACATGAACTTCAGCTTTTTGAATCTATGTGGGGACGGCCGCCTCGCCCCTCCGCCGGACGAAGTCCGGCTTTTGCAGCACACACAAAAGGCGCGCAAGGCAGCGCGCCCGGGAATTCCAGCTTCACTTCTTCGGCCGGATCACAAACAGTTCCTGGCCATATTCGATCGGCTGACCGTTGGTCGCCAGTTTCTTGACAATCTCTCCCGCAAAATCCGATTCAATTTCATTCAACAGCTTCATTGCCTCGACGATACACAGTACCTGTCCGACCTCGACTGAATCTCCCACCTTGACGAAGGGCGGCGCTCCTGGAGAAGGTGCCTCATAAAATGTCCCCACGATGGGTGATTTCACGGAGTGCAGACCTTCTTCCGGCGCAGGAGTAGCTGGAGCCGCCGCATTTGGCGGAGGAACCACCGGCGGCGCACCTCCCATTTCGACCGGCGTGCTCGGCGCGGGAGGCACCGCGTAGAACCGAGGCTCGGCGTGCGAGTGCACGACCGTTTGTTCCCCGGCGCGCTTGATCTTGACTTTGACATCGCCCCGTTCCAACTCGAACTCGGCAATGTCCTTTTCGATGAGGAACTCGATGAGTTCTTTCAGCTCTTTTTGATTCATTCGTTTACGGTGGGACCGTTTACTATCCCTGCCCAAGCGCCGGAAGAGGCGCAAACAAGTCGGGCGCGAATACTGCCTGGCTTACGCGAACATTGAAGCTAAGAAGACTAAACTGCTAGCAATTCCTTACTCGTCGGAGTTAGAACTTCACACCCCGCGGAGGTGACTCCTACCATATCCTCGATTCTCACACCCCATTTGCCGGGGAAGTATATTCCCGGCTCGATCGTGATCACCATTCCGGGCTGAAGAATCTCTTTCTGTCCGGCCGCGACCCGCGGACTCTCGTGAATTTCAAGCCCCACGCCATGCCCGGTGGAATGAGTGAAATATCGTGCTAATCCGGACTTCTTCAACGGCTTGCGCGCAGCCGCATCCACCTCGCCAACGGTGATCCCAGGCCGGACCGCTTCTACGGCGGCCTGCTGTGCCTCGCGCACCACTTCGTAACATCGGCGTGCGTCCTCAGGCACCGAACCGACCCACACGGTGCGGGTCTCATCCGAACAATAACCTGAGAGTATAACACCGAAATCGCAGACCACGAACGCGCCGGAAGGGATCGGCTGCGTAGATGCGCGCCCGTGCGGCAAGGCCGATCGCGGCCCTGACGCGATAATCGTTTCGAATGACATGCCGTCGGCCCCGGCCCGTCGTGCCGCCAACTCCATCTCGGCGGCCACCTCGACTTCTCTTACGCCGCGCCGCAACACCTTCAGGCCTCGGTCGAAAATCTCCCCACCCAGCTTGACCGCATTTCGAATCAGCCCGATCTCTTCCTCGTCTTTCACCATCCGAAAACGCTCGACCATCGACGGCGCGTCCTTCAGTCTCGCTCCGGTAGACGTCAATTGGCTAAGCCGCTTCTTCTCCGAAACCGTGAAATGCTCCGACTCAATGCCAAGAATCTGTCGTTGTCTTTTTTTCTGATGCTTCGCGAGGAATTCCCCAACAGCCGCGAGTGTTGCTTTCCGCCCGATTACCACCTTGGCTGCTTTCACCTCTTCGTGCGCCTGGATGTCGTAGCGAACGTCGGTGAAAAACACGCTCCCGGATTCTTGCACCAGCAGCAACCCAGCACTCCCGGTAAATCCGCAAAGATATCGAATATTAGGAAGATGGCTGACCAGAAGCAAATCGAACCGGGTAGTAGCCAAATGCTTCCGGAGTTTGTCCTGGCGTGCGCGGAAATCCATCGCTGGGAGTGTAACAGGAGGAAGCAGTTCTCACTGAGAACCGAGAACTAAAACAGAACCGCCGCCCTGGCAATTGCTCCAGGACGGCGGTTCTGGCTCGCTACTCGTACTCGTTATGTCTGAATGATCCGCGGAGTGATGAAGAAAATCAGCTCCTGGTTCGCGGTGTCAACTTTCGTATGTTTGAACAGATTGCCCAGCACTGGCAGGCTGCCCAACAGCGGCACTTGTGAGACCTGGATCGAGTTTTGGGTCTGGATCACACCACCGATCACCACCGTGCCACCATCGGTTACCAGAACCTGCGTGGTTGCCTGCTGCGTGATCAATTCGGGGTTACCCTGCACTTCCTGACCGAAGTTCGGAGTGGTGTTTTCCACGTCTACGTTCAGGAAGATCGTGTTCTCCGATGTGATCTGCGGAGTTACCGTCAGCCGCAGGAACGCATCGACGTAGGTCACGGTTGGAGGACCGCCCAACTGCGCCTGCGTCACGATCGGTACGCGCACGCCCTGCTTCACCAGCGCCTGGATATTGTTCTGCGTGACCACGCGCGGACGAGACAGCACCTTGAGTAATCCGCGCGACTCAGCCATCGTCAGAATCGCGTCGATTCGAACCGCCGCGCTCGACGTCTGGAAGCCGATGCCGCTCGAGGGCTGCGTCACTGCGAGGTTCGAGAACAACGGAATCTGGTTCAGCGTGCTCCCCGAAGGCGCCGAGGTGCCAACCACGGAATAGAACGGAGGCGGCCCGCCAAACACGCCGATCGGAGAAGTTCCCACCGCGCTAGCCCCACCGACCGTCGACGCGCTGTTGCCCCAGCCGAAGCCGAGCTGCGTGCCGATATCTCGTGCGAACTGCCGGGTCGCTGCTACGACACGCGCCTCGATTTCCACTTCCTGCGTCTTGCGATCCAGCTGCGTGAGCAGCCGGTCGATCACCGGGATGACCTTCGGAATGTCGTTGATGATCACAGCGTTGGTGCGATCATCGGACACAACGTCGCCGCGCTGCGAGAGGAACTTCTTCACGGTCGCAATCGCATCCTTCGCCTTCGCATAGCTCAGGAACCGCGTCACCGAGACCTTTTCCACCGCCAGCGCTTCCGATTCGATCTGGGCGCGCCGCGCGTCAGCTTCCTTCTTCAGCGTGTCGACGGTCGCGATGCGCAGAACATTCCCTTCCAGTTCGCGCGCCAGATCATTGTTCTTCAACACGATGTCGAGCGCCTGATCCCACGGTACGTCGTCGAGCACGATCGTCAACGTGCCATGCACGTTGGGATCGAGGACAACGTTCAGGCCGCTGATTTCGTGAACCAGACGGAAGAAATCTTTCAGGTCGACGTCTTTCAGGTTCACCGAGATCGGCTCGCCCGTGTAACGCGGCCCGGCAGCGACAGCTCCCTGCTGCGCCATCTGCTGCTTCTGCTCAGCGGCCAGGTTCACCGCCGGGCTGATCCCAGTCGAGCTCTGCGCGCCTACGCTTGAGCTCTGTGTTTGCGGAGTAGCATGCATGCTCACTGGCAAAAGTTCCGCTGCCGTCTTGTCCGAGAACCGGGCAGCAGCTTCTTCCGCACGAACCGTGGGCTCATCCGATGAGCTCAGGACGGCATTCTTCAACTCCGGCTTGGAGTCATTCTTCGCCTGATAAGTCGGCTCGACGAATACGAAGTCATTGGCGGAGGTTTTCGGGGCGGGCTTCGTCGCTGGCCCAGCCGCCTTCGGCGCTGAGCGCAGGTCCATCACGCGCGGCGAAAACGGCGACATCGGATGCGTCGTCGGAGCTGTGGCTTCCGCGGCCACGGTCGTCGGCTGGGCGCCGGCACTGCCGTGCAGCGTCAACACCAGCTTCCCGGCAGGTCCTGGCGTCAACTCATACGCGCAGGCCTTTTCCAGGTCGACCACGACACGGGTCGTCGGATGCGCCTGGCCGTTCATGCCAATGCGCACGCCCTTGACCCCGGCCGCGTCGACACTGATGTGGCTCTGGCCGGTCGCCATCACCGTTTCCGGCAAATCGACCACGACTCGCTCGGGTGAGTCCAGCTTGCTGAGCTTCGGCGTCACCGCGCCACTCGCTGTCATCTCGATGCGGACTTTCTCGGCATCGCGGATTACGTTGACTCGATCGAGCTGGCTGGGCGCCTGGGCGGCCGCAGCCACCACTCCCATCAGCAGCAACGATACGAAGATGATTGCTTGTTGCTTTCGCATTTCGCCTCTCCCCACCTGCGGGCCTGGCCCGCGTGTCCTTCTTGCAACTCGAATTAAACCGCCGGTGTAAAGATCTTCTTCACCACTTCGTGCGTCGAGGTCTTGCCTAGCTTGTCCTGGATGGTTTCCTCGAACACCACCGAGTCCCCCGTGATCTTCACGACATAGCCGTTAAACACGGGATCGTTTTCCCTCAGGAAGTACGCCTTTCCGATGTTGTTCGTCACCACCGCGATGAAGCCGTTGTCAGACTTCACAACTCCCCGCAGATTGATGTTGCTGATCTCCAGGCATTTCTTACCCGTCGAGCAACCCGATCCATGCTCCTGCACAACCGGGCTGAAGAACGGATCGCGCTTGCCATTCATCGCCCAATGCTTCTCTTCTTTGGGCTTGGATGTTTCAGCGGGTTTCGCCGCTGGAGCAGCGGTGGACGCCACTGCCGTTACAGTCTTCGCAGGCGCGGGCGCTGCGGGTTTTGCTTCCTGCTTGGCCTGCGTCTTTGGCGCTGGAGCCGCTGCCGCAATCTTCGGAGCCGGTGCGGCCTTCGCGGCCGGAACCTTCGTTTCCGGAACAGATTTCGCCACCGCAGCCTTCTCCGGAGCCGGTGCACTCTTCGCTACTACCGGGGCTCCGCCCTGCGTATGCAGAATCAAAGTGACTTTTCCCGCCGGACCCGGAGCCACGTCATAGGAAATTGCCTTCTCCAGATCTACGACAACGCTGGTCGTCGGCGGATTCTTGCCGTCCATGCCGATCCGGACGCCCTTCACTCCGCCGCTGCCGACCGGAATCTTGCTCTGCTGCGTGGCTACCACCGTTTCCGGTAACTCCACCAGGATGCGTGCCGGTGAACTCAGCTTCGACACATTCGGCGTCACCGCCTGGCTGGAGCTGATTTCAATCTGAATGTCTTCGCTGCCCGGAACCACATTCACCTTCTGCAGCCGGTTGCCGGACGCGGACGTCGCTTTCGGAGCAGCCGCCTTGGCTGTTGGAGCAGGGGCAGTCGCTGCCGGCTTCGCAGGCGCAGGCTCGATTGCCTTCTGCTGTTGCCCGGGGATCGCGGCCGGCTTTACGCTCGGAGCCGGCGCGCCCGCCGCGGGCTTCGCCGTCGCCGGAACTCCTGCCGCGTTCAGGGCCGCGTTCGAATCGTTGGCCTGCTTCTGCTGCAGCGATTTCGCCACGCTGCGCGCATTGTCAATGGCGTCTGCGTTCTGCGCTCCCGCTTTCGCCGCGAAAGCCGCGCCACACAGGATTGCGATTGCCAGAATGCCAGTTGTCCGCTTCATCGCCGTCTTCATGGGTTATCCCTATCTCGCCGCCGCCGTCGTCGCCGGCTTTGCTCCGGCGCCCGCTGCGGGAGGTTGCAAGTCACGACTGAAATACGTCGTGGCCGTGAATGTCGCTACGATGCTCTCGTTCGGTGCGTATTGATACGTGTGCTTGGCCTTCGCGCTGGTCGGGTTCTTCGTGGTCGCAACCAGCAAGCTGCTGACGTTGACGATGCGCTCCAGCTTGCTCACCCGGTCAAAGAAATTCAGCACCGAGTAGTACGGCCCGTCCAGTTCCATGTCGAACGGAACTTCTGTGTAGTACTGCTGTTGCTTTCCATCCTTCGCCGTGTATCGCCGCAGCTCGACCCCCGCCTTGGTCGCCTCACCGTCCATCATGGTGATGAACCCGTCGACCTGCTTCTCGTCAGGAACAATGCGCTGCTCGATTTCGAGCTGCTGCTTGAGTTCGGCCAGCTGCTGTTCCATCTGCTTCAGCTTTGGCCGGTAGGACTCCAGCTCGTTGTTCTCCCGGATTTTGTCTTCCAGGGCATGTTGCGCGGCCGCGTTCTTCTCGTTCTGTCCCTTGAATACCAGGAACCAGAGCGCCCCTGATACCACCGCGCCACCGAGAATCACCAGCCCCCACTGCTTGATGCCCGACAATTCGCTAAAGTTCGCCATAGGTCCGCCTCTACGACTTTCCCTTCCCGGCCGACATTTCCGCCGCGGCCTTGTCGCAGCTCAGGGTGAACTGAAACGCCTGCATCTCCTTGATCTGCTCGTCCTGGTACGTTTCCTTGATCTCGACGTTCTTGAAGAACCCGGTCTTCTGCAGATTCGCGATCAGATTGGCCACAGCATCGGTCGACAGTGCCGTGCCTTCCAGGTTCACGCTCATGCCCTGATCGTCCATCTTGTTCAGCCAGACGGCTTCGGTGCTATTGATGGTCTCGCCCATCATGGCCATCAGATTCACCGGACCGGTCTGATTCTGCCGCAGCCCGTCGATCACATCCACGCGCCGCTTATACGCGTTTGCCTGGTTCTGCCGCTCAAGGAATCGCGCTTTCACGTCGGCCAGTTCCCGGTTCCGCTGCTCGGCCACTTTCATCTTCACGTCTATGTCCTTCCCTAGACGATCCAGGTGATGCCAGTAGCCCAGGTTCACCAGTCCGACGATCACCACGATCACCAGAACCTTCAGCTTGGGCGATCCCATATCGCCCATTTCCATCGTGGGCATCGACGGCCCACTGCCGCCGCCGCGTTTGCCCTTTCCTTTAGAGGATTCGAGAAGATTGATTTTGATCATAGGGATTCAAAGCTCCTCAGGGCCAAGCCCACTGCCACTGCCATTTGCCCGGGATTTTGCTCGACCAGTTCCGCCCCCAAACCTTCGGTCGGCGGCACTACCCGCTGGAACGGATTCAGCAGTTCCACCGGCATCGAGAACTCTTGCCGCAACGCTTCCACCAGGCCAGGCACCTTCGAAGACCCGCCTGCCAGGTAGATCTTCTCGATGTGCTCGCCCGCCGCGCTGGCGCGGAAGAAGTCAAACGTCTTCTGGATTTCCAGCACGATGATCTCGGTCACCTGCTGCAGGATCGGCTGCTTCGCGTCTTCGCTCACCGTTCCCACCTTGCGACCCAGCTTTAGTGCTTCTGCGTCTTCGAAGCTCAAATCCAGTTCCTTCTGCAGCGAGTCCGTGTACTGATGCCCGCCCACGCTGACGTCGCGCGGGAACAACGGCGTCGTGCCCTTCACGATGTTGATATTCATCACGCTGGCGCCCAGATTCAGCAGTGCCACAACCTGGCCGGGCGCGGGCTGATAGTTGTACTCGTAGCAGTTCTGCAGGGCCAACGCGTCGATATCGACAATAGCCGGGGTACGCCCCGCCATCGAGAGTACGTTGGTGTAGTTCAAAATCTTGTCCTTCTTTACCGCGACCAGAAGCACGTCCATCTGCGGCGAACCCACTTCATCGGACAGAATCTGATAGTCCAGGCTTACGTCCGCCAGATCGAAGGGAATGTGCTGCGCCGCTTCCTTCTCGATCGTCTCCGCCAGTTCCTGATCGCTCATCGAGGGCAACGAGATCTTCTTCACGATGACCGAGTGTCCGCTCACCGCGGTGGCCACAGCCTTCGTCTTGATCTGGTTGTCGAGGAACAGCTTCGAGATCGCGCTCGATACCGTGCCCGAGTCGACGATCATCGAGTCGACGACGATATCGGACGACAGCGGCTCCAGACCCAGATGCGCTACTTCGATCTGCCCGCCCTTCTTCTTCAACTCCACCGCCTTGATGCTCGATGACCCTACGTCCAGACCAACAATCGATTTCGATCCGAGTCCAAACATGTGCCCACCTTCTTGTGTGGTCGCGGGCAACTCGCCCGCGGTTGTTTAACTAAACTTGTCCCGCAGCCTTGGTCGCCGCCTTCGGCTTCCGCTTCGCCGCCGGTTCCATCTCGCTCGACTTCTCTTCCATCCACTGATCCAGCCGCGATTTCTTGAACCGCCATCGGTTTCCCAACTTAAACGCGGGAATCTTCTGCTCGCCAACGTACTTGTACAAAGTGTCCGGACTCACGCCCAGGTATTGCGACGCTTGGCGAATATTCATCACTTCTCGCGAGTCGGCCATAGTTCCTTGTGCTCTCTCCGCAGCGTTTCTTCCCGTCCGTTCTCTCGCCCCACGGGATTGCTTCGGCAGACTGCCTCACCCTGTCTATCGGCTCAGAGGGCTTTCGTGTCCCGAGCATATATCAGCCCTGAAAAACCCCGCCGCGTAGCGAATCTCCGCGTTTTTCGGGCTTTCTTACGGGTTTTCTGGAAAGTGATACTCGAGAAGAATGGACTAATGTCTATATGTTGTGGTCAAGAGACCGGTATGTACTATAGGTTGAACGCTCTCCAGCGCCGATGCGAGGTCATTTGCATGGCGGTAACTGAAGTACTAGGCACGGTACGGAGGTACTACATCGCTGGCTCAAAGTGTTGTATATACAGCGCTTTTCTGCCGCATCCCTAAACCCGTACACGATGACCGGTGGGCGCTCAAAGTCAACTCCCGCTTTGGATAGGTTATCTGGGTCTCATGGGCCTGATTAGGGCGGAGTGCCCCATCCCAAGAATCGCCCTCTTTGCGATTTCAGGGTGGGGATTCTAATGACCTCGAAGAGGATCCCGTCAAGCGATTGCACATTCAGCTAGTGCCCAAGAAATTTATCAAGTCTGGCGGCGTCCCCCTCCGCCAGATCCAGATATTTCTTGGCGCCCGCCGCATCCTGATTCTGCAGCGCCGCCTGCGCCTTCGCCAGATGCGTCTTCATCAGTTCCTGGGCGGACGCGATGTCGCTGCGCAGACTATATCCCTGCGCACTCTGCTGATTCCGCAAGTTGTCCAGGCTCTCATTGATCGCATTCACTCGGCTCGATAGCTGGTCTGCTTGCTGTTCTAGTCCTTCCATTTGAGCCGCATCCGCCCGAGCGGACCCGGCATCCTGACCGGCGTGTTCGATCTGCACGTCGCCACCAGTGTTTGGGGCAGGTTTCGACTCCGCCTTCACGACATGCTTTTTATTCGGCTTCGCAGCGTCGGACGTGGAGCCTTGCGGTGTCTGATCAACTTGCTTAAGCCCAGCACTCTGCATTGGCGTGCCGATGCTCGTGTTTGCTTTAGACTCCGACGGCTGAGCAGCACCCTGAACCGACTGATAAGGGTTCTCCTGAGCTTTGCTCGTGTCAGCATCGGGGGCGCTGCCGGATGTCGCAGACATTGCCGACGAGTCATTGGGCTTTTGCTGTGTATCCTGCGTTTGCTGTGTGCCCGGCGTTGCTTCGTTGGCTTTCGTCGTGGCTCTTCGCGGCACATAGAGGCCGGCCACTACAAGCACAACCAGCACGACCAAAGCCCCCAGCGACATGTACAAGCCCCGATGACTTTTCTGCCGTGCCGAGAGTTCGAGCACGCTGGGCACCGCCTCAGCCTGTGCCGGCGTTTCCAATGGCGCAGTGGCCGCCTCGTGAACCGATAAGGGGACCGCGCCATCCTGCAAGATCGCGGTCGCGCCAGCCGCAACGGCAGTCGGTATCGCCACAGGCGAAGCGATTGGCCTAACCGCGGCCGCCGCCGGCAATGCTCCCCGCAAACTGCCCAACGCATTCCGAAACGCATCGGCCGATTGAAAGCGCTGCGCCGGTTCCTTCGCGATTGCCGTCAAGATAATGTCATTCAGCGCCGCTGTTAAATCCGACCTCAGTTCAATGGGCGGCTTAGGCTCTTGCTGCACATGCGCGGCCATAATCGAGTAGTTGCTGTCCGCGTGAAACGGAAGCTGCCCCGTCACCATTTCGTACAGAGACACTCCCAGTGAATACAGGTCCGAGCGAGCGTCCGTGGTCTGACCTTTCACTTGCTCCGGCGACATGTAGTACAGCGATCCCAGGGTTATGCCGGTCATGGTAAGTCCGCGGTCGCCTCCTGAACGAGCGATGCCGAAATCCATGAGCTTCACGACCCCTTCCGGTGTGAGCATCATGTTGGAAGGCTTGATATCGCGATGGATCACGTTCCTTCGGTGCGCGTAACTCAACGCTCCCAGCACCTGATCGGCGTAGTTCACCGCGTCAGCCACCGGGATTGGCCCCTGCTCCAGTCGCTGCCCCAGCGTCACGCCCTCAACATACTCCATCACCATCACGAGTTGATTGTTCAGAGTAAGCGCGGTCTGTAGAGACGCAATGTTGGGATGGTTCAGGCTGGCTAGAACCTTGATCTCACGCAGGAACCGATCCGCCAAGTCCTGTTGTCCAGCCAGGTCGGGCAGAAGAATCTTCATGGCCTCGATGCGATCCGAGATGACGTTTCGCACCTTGAAGACCTTGCCCATTCCCCCACTGCCCAGAACCCCAAGAATCTCGTAGTCGCCAATTCTCCTTGAAGTTTCTTCGCTCATCGAAACAACTCCATCAGTGCTTGTGTAGGGGCGGACCGTCGTCGTCCGCCCCCCGGCGCGAAGCGCCGGTGCAATGCCGCTCGTTTACTGTGCATTCTTGACGGAGTCACCAACCTTGGCGGGAGAACTGCCGTTGTAGTTTGCTGTAGCCGATTGCGCATCCACATCGGTCACCGTGGCCGTGCCCACTTTGTTGGTGATGGTCCGTAATACTTTCCCCGTGCTTGGGTCTTTAACCGTCTTAACGGGCCGGCTGATGTCGAGCGTGTCACCAACCTTCACTCCGTCTTTGCTGCCGACGTTAAGAACCAGAACATTACCGGTCACGTCAGCCACAAGACCGTTGACTTCAACTTTTCGCGTTGGCAGCGCTTCCGATTTCTGATCCAGTTGTGTTGCCATCGAGTCGACCGCCTTGTGCACTGCCTCACCCAGCACGGTCTGCCCGAAATTCGAACTGGTCATGTCGTAATGGCCGCCGGCCATCCCGCTGCTGCCACCCCCGGCGCCGATGAGCGAAGTCCCGGAACGAGTTGACTCCCCGGATCCGGTTACTGCTGCCAGGATTTCCGCCGTACTCGTATCCACCAGGCGCGCCGTTATTCCCACCACCGCCTTGGATTTGCTTTTCCCGATCCCGCCAAGGCCGAACTTGCTTGCCACTGCTCCCGCGCCCACCGACGTCTGTTTGTCATCTCGGCCGAACTGGGTAATTGTCCCCATAATCACCGCATCCACACCGAGGATTCTCCCGATCTTGGCCGCAGTACTGGAGTCCACACGATCACTGTTGGCGAAATTCTGCTCTGACAAGATCTTGTCTATGGCATTGCGCTCGATCAAGGAGTACTTGCCATCTTCCACCAGCTTCTGGATTAGGAGATCGGAAATGCCTTTGCCGACGTCCTGGTCGGTGCCAAAGATTGCCGCCACGTCGGTTCGCACGGTGCCATAGTCAAAATTGAGCACCGCCACGCGCTTCTTCTGTTGCGCCTCTCCCCTTGAAACGAACACGCCAAGCACGACCATCGCCAGGATCGCCGTGCGCCAGATTCTCTCCCTCATAGACAACTCCCGTCTCCAATACGAATGTTCTCCCCCCGCGGGCGAACCAACAGCGCTGAAAGAGTACCGCCCACCCATAGCTTGGTCAAGAGTTCGCGCCATGTCGCTCGCACGCCAACATGATCATCTCTTGGGTTTCTTCCAATTGCTGTACTCTATTCGCACGGAGGTTTCTTTGCGCTACCTCGATCGTCTGCAACCTCTGGCGCTTCTCGTGATGCGTGTGACGCTTGGCGCTATCATGGCCGCGCACGGATACCACAAAGTCTTCGGCGGCCTGCACAACTTCGTTCACGCCGTCGGCGGCATGGGCCTTCCCTCCTGGCTAGGCTACGTCTCGGCTTTCACGGAGTTCCTCGGCGGATTGCTGCTAATCATTGGTTTCTTCACCCGCCCCACCGCCCTCGCCGTCTGCATCAATCTTTGCGTTGCAATCTGGAAGGTACATTTGCACAACGGGCTGCTCGGATCACCCGATCACCCGGGATACGAATTCCCATTGGCGGCAGCCACTCTCGCTTTCGTCCTCATTTTCCTGGGCGCCGGCCCCATCTCCTTGGATCACGTACTCCGCGGCGGCGGTTCCTCTTCGCGCTGGGGAAGTGGCAGATAGCCAGCCCCCAAACACCTGTCACCCCGAGCGCAGTCGAAGGATGCCGGCACGAATTCAGCCTGCCCGAGAAGTGCAGCAGGAATGCTCCGCCAGCAACGTCACGCTTCTCGATAGTGAGCCAAACGGCAACTTCGTTTCCTCCAAAGGGTTTACCCTGTTTCCAGACTTTTCTCCCGCTTTATTCGCCGGGATTTGAATGTTTCTCACGTCGCAATATATGATGAGTTCCACCTAGACGCTTGCATCCAAAAGCTTTGGCGGCTGCATCCAAACCGCTACGAGTGACAAATAGGAGGTTTCTCTTGAGAAAGTCCGCCCTTTTTGTAACCGCATTTGTAATCTGTATCCTCGGTAGCCTCGCCTCCGCCCAACAGGGCGACGCCTATATCGGCGGCGGAACGATGCTCTCGTCGACGCCTTCGTCCGCCGACCGTATCGGAGGCAGTAATTGCACGCTGAATTCAAGCGGCAATGCGATCTGCCCCGAGAAGGGCGGCTTCTGGATGAATCTCGGCGGGGATATCATCTTCAAAAAGCGTATCGGCGCGGCCTTCGACGTCAACTGGAGGGCAAGCGATGCGACTTTTGGTGGGCCCGCCGGTCAGCCCTATCGGCCTCTCATCTTCACCTTTAACGGCGTCTACCAGCCCCGACTCAGTAAGAAAGCCGGCCTAGATCTGTTCGGCGGAATTGGATGGCAGAGTACTCGCTTCTATAGCTATCAGGCGACAACGAACTGCATCTATTTTGGAGCCTGCTATAACAGCTCCAACCACTTCGTCGTCGACGTGGGCGCCGGTCTCCGCTACTACGTCTGGGGACACATGTTCGTTCGTCCTGAATTTCGCTACTACAACATTATGAACAATAGCGATAATTTCACCTCCGACCACGTCATCCACGTTGGAGCCTCCATCGGATACACCATTGGTCCAGACTAGACGACCCGGTCTAATGCCGACCGTTCTCAGAAGACAATGTAGGGACAGCCGCCTCCGCTCTCCGCGGAGCGCAGCTCCGTTCCAGCGGCAGATTCACTCTTGCTCCCGAAGGTTGCTCTGGCTCACGCTGGTCCTATCTGCACTTGCCGGCTTTGCCCCAGCCCAGCAAGTCGACCTTGCCGCCAGCGGCAGCATACTGCTGTCCCCCGGGCCGTTGAACGCTTCCCAGGCATATCTTCCGCCCGCGGAAACAGGTGGGATCTACGCCGGCGCCAGTCTCCAATACCTCACCGAGCACCGCTGGGGAGTGAACCTCGAAGGTGTGTTCCGGGCCAAAGAAGGTCTGTACAACGGATACCAGTACTACCGTCCGATTATTTACGACATAAACGGTGTCTACACCCATCGCCTGGCGGCTAAGACTCGCGGCGATTTCATGGCGGGATTCGGCGGGCAGACCGTCTTGTTCTACAACACAACCGATTGCACCTACACAACCAGCTGCAGCACTTATGTCAACAGCACCCATTTTCTCCTGCATGCCGGATTTGGCGTGCGCTACTACTTCTGGCGCACATTCTTCGCGCGCCCGGAAATCAACTACTACTACATACACAACAATTCCGAATTCCATTCCGACCACGTCTTCCGCGCGGGAGTGTCCATCGGCCACACCTTCGGCTCCAAGTGAGTGACCTTTTGAAGCAGGCGCTTCAGGCTGCTGGAAACCTCGCATGGGATGGCTGTTTGGAGGCGAGCGGCTTTAGCCGCTGAGGACGCTCTCGAACTGAAAAGGAGCGTTACAGCAGCCTGTTCAGCCACACCGTCACAGTCTCCGAAACGAGACGGGCTCTAGCCCCTGAGGTTTCGCTTCCGCCGATTTCACAGCTCGAACCGCGCGGAACCAACAACTATTTGGCTGGCAGCCAAAGATCCAAATAAAAACAGCATCGCGAAATGCTGCCGGGGAAACTTCTTTTCAAAACTGAAGCCTTCTACTTCATGCTCATACAAATTTCCGCCTCATGCATCGCCTGATTGAGGTGATCGATCGACTTTACGCGGTGCCCGTCAAAGTCGTGCTCTGCGACTTCGAGTTCGTGCTTCGCTGCACGCATGTGCTCCAACGCCTCGTCGATGTGCGGATGCCGTTCCGGCGTTGCGGCCGGAGCCGGGGCTGGCACCGCGGCTGCTGCCGGCAGCGCCGCCGGCGCCTTTGGCCCGGCTGCCGCAGCCGAAAAAGCGAGCGTGAACAGAAGCATCGCCGTGATGAGCAGGCCCGTTAACGCAATGTTCTTCATACCTTCCTCCTCGTCCGAATTGTGGTCCGAACGTGACCGTCAGTTTTTTCCCTGATGCCACGACGTATTCGCCCCAATTCTCGAAGAGACCCCGGATACTCCCAGTATATTTACCCTGCCAAAAGTTCGGGTCTCTGCCGAAGTTACTCTGCAGATGCCCCCGTATTGGATCGCCGCCCACGCCACCACAGGAACAGCGCGATCAGCACCACCACAATCGCCACCACCAAATCAAACCGCTTCATCCCGCGTTCGAGCTTGTCCCAATGCCGCCCGAAAAGATATCCCACACACGAGATGACACTCACCCATACGAATGCGCCCAGAAAATTGAAGATGGCGAATCTCCTCCACGGCATGCGCAACACCCCCGCCAGGGGCCCGGCGATGATTCGCATGCCAAATACAAACCGTGCGAAGAAAATCGTCGCCGCTCCGAAGCGGGCGAACAGCCGCTCCCCACGTTCAATCGTGGACTTCTGAATGCGAAAGAACGATTGATACCGCGCCAGCAGCGGACGCCCGCCATGATGCCCGAGCGCAAATCCCAGATTGTCGCCCAGCGTCGCCGCGATCGTTCCCACCACCATGATCCAGGAGAGTCGCAGGTCGTGCTCGGAGGAAGCCAGAAAACTGGCCAGTAGAAGAATCGTCTCGCCCGGAACCGGCACCCCGGTGTTCTCCAGCAACAAAGCTCCACCCACGGCCCAGTACCCGTACTGCACAACAGCGCCGCATAAGAAATCGAGAATGGATTGAGTCATGGACCGTGGGTGCCCCATTTCCGGCCGATTTTGCCGGAAGGGGGGATGACGTTGATATCTGACGCTGATAGAGCGTGTGGGCTTTCGGCGGGTATGGTCTATCGCGTCAGAAAACCGATCACCGCCCGATTGAATTCCTCCGCACACTCTTCGTAAGGCAAATGCCCCACTCCCTCAAACACAACTTTCTCCGCTCCAGGAAAATACCGTGCCAGCCGCTGCATCGAAGAAAAGTGAACCGCCGGATCTTTCGTTCCCCACATCAATAGCGCCGGCATCGATGACAACTTGGGCAGTAGATCCTCCAGTTCCCGCAGGTCAGCGCTCCACGTCTTCACAATGCTGAGCCCATGCTCGAACAATCCCGGAATCGTCAGCGGAGCTTTGTACCCTCCCAGGCTGTCGGCAGGAATTTTCGTCTTTTCGGCGAACATCCGGCCATGCCAGTAGGGATACATCCAGGGAAACTGCTCCAGCATCACTCGCGCAATCGCCGAGCCGAAACGACTCCCGCAGAGCGGCGCCAGCCTCCGCCCATGCGCCGAGTAGGGATTCACCGGACAGACAAGAATGAGGCTGCGAACGCGCGGATATCCTCGCTCCAAACACTCGGCCGCCGTGCACATCGCCACCGCCCCGCCCCGCGAGGTCCCGAGCAGGTCGAACGATTCGAGGCCAAGATTCTCGGCAAATTTAATCACCCGCAGCGCGGTCGCACGCATGGAATGATCAATCTTCGGCCGGTCAGAGAACCCCGCCCCCAACATGTCCGGCGCGAAACAAGCCCGGAACGGCGCCAACGCGGGCATGGTTAAGCGCCACGAAAACGAATACCCCAATAAACCATGCAGCAAGATCAGCGGAGGCCCCGACCCCGCCCGCAGATACCGCATCCACGCTCCGTCGAAGTCCATCCAGCACTCTTCGACACCCTTAGGCAACTCTCCAGTCTCATCAGAACCTTTGTCATCCTGAGGCGAGCGCCTTGTGCTCGCCGGAGGACCTATGCACCCCGCCGATGCTCCCTCCAGGACCGGGACCGCCGGGGTGCCCGACGTCTCGCCGCCTTTGCGAGACGTGGGACTCTCGACAGAGCTTGCAGAAGGGACACCCACTTCCCGCCTCCCAAATTCTTCACTCAAAGACAACTCTTTCCCCGCTCCCGCCTTCTATCTAAGTGAAACAACGCCTCTGTCGCTTCACTTCGGGGAGCCGAAGGCTCCCCACTTTTTCCCTTAAAGGCTACCTACGCCGCCTGCTTCTTCTTCCCCATCAACTTCTTTAACACCCGGATCCCCTTATCCACATGCTTCTCCTCGAGCAAGTACGGCGGGAGAAATCGAACGACCTTCTCGTGGGTGACATTAAACAGCACACCCTCCGCCAGCCCTCCATCTACAATGGGTCGCGCCGGAATCTCCAACTCAATACCCTGGATAAACCCGCGCCCGCGCACTTCGAACGCAACGGACCGTTTCGTCACCAACTCCTTCAACTTGTCCTGCAAATATGCTCCCACGCGATTCACATTCTCGAGCAGTTTCTCTTCCTCTAAGATCGAAAAAAACTCCAGCGCGATGCGGCACGCCAGTGGCCCTCCGCCAAATGTGGTTCCATGCTGCCCCGCAGAAATCGCCGTCGCGAATTCTTCTTTTGCGATAAACGCGCCCAGAGGCAGTCCCGCCGCAATCGGCTTCGCGATCGCCACTATGTCCGGCGTCACTCCAAAAGTCTGAAACGCGAAGATCGTTCCCGTGCGTCCCAAGCCACACTGAATCTCATCGAAGATTAGCGCCGCCCGATGCCGATCCGCCAGAGCCCGGCACTCCTGCAGGAACTCCACCGAGCATTCGTAGATTCCACCCTCACCGAAAATCGGCTCCAGTACGATCGCGCACGTATTGTCGTTAACCGCGGCACGCAGCCCCTCGATATCATTCTGCTTCACAAACGTGACATCTCCGAGCAGCGGCTCAAATCCCTTGCGATGCTTGTCTTGCCCCGTCAACGAGAGCGCGCCAAACGTCCGTCCATGGTACGAACCATCGAGCGCAACCAGCCGGCACTTCGCATCCCCTCCCGCCCGATGCCCCGCCAGCCGCGCCAGCTTAATCGATCCCTCGATCGCCTCCGTCCCGCTATTCGAAAAAAATGCACGGTTTAATCCTGAAAGCTTGCACAGCTTCTCCGCCAGCGGTGCCTGATACTCGTGGTAATAAAGATTCGACACATGGATCAGCTTCGCCGCCTGATCCCGAATCGCCTTCACAATCCGCGGATGCGCGTGCCCCAGCGCATTCACACCAATCCCGGCAACAAAATCCAGATACTTCTTGCCCTCAGTGTCAAAGAGAAAAACTCCCTTCCCGCGCGCCAGCACAACCGGATAGCGGTTGTACGTCGGCAGCAAATATTGCCGCTCCAATGCAGCAATCGTTTCAAGCGTAGTAGGAGAAGTTTGCGTCACGGTTTCCATAACGCATCGATTGTAAAGGAACCCAGCCTGTGTAGGGGCGGACGCAGCCACCTACATGGGGTGCGAGAGACCGAACTTGATCCGCGGGCTCACTTCTAGTGGTGCACCCTGTGTGGGGCATCCGCAAGAGCGATGAGCAGCGTGCAGAGCGCTTCGGATGTTCTCCGCAGGAAAGATTCAACCGGGAACGCTCACAACGCACAGTTTCTTACCTGACGACCGGGGAATCCTTGTCGGCGGGTTTGGAGTCGTCGGCGTGGATCTTGCCGTCATCTTCGGCGTAGAAGGAGCGGTGGGTGGCGTCGAGGACCCTGGGCATCATTGTGAGCACGTAGCTGTCTTTCTTTCCCTTAAAGCCGACGGTGTAGTCGCCACGATTGGGATCCACCATGCGTTTGGTGAAGGAACCGGTGTGGACGAGTTCATTCAGGGTGGTGGCATAGTGTCCGTATTGCTTGTTGAACTGCTTTTGGGCGCGGACGACTCCGCGCACATAGGCGAGGGCGACAAATTCGGATTCGGATTGGGCGGGGTCACCCTTGTATTTGGGGGTATAGGTCGGCGGTATGGTCTGCGGCGGTGGGATTGAAGCTGGTTCGGTTTGTTGTGCGAAAAGCGATGTGGCGATTGTGAGAATCAAAGTGGACAGCATGATTGCGAGACGGATCATTCTCACTCCCTAGAATGGTGTTGAACTCACCAGAGAGGACACAGGACTTCACAGAGAAACGATCACGAGTTTCTCTGTTCCTGAGCCTCCGCAGTTCAAAATCTGCACGCAAACTCATGTTACTCCCGTAATTTCCCTTCGGTCACCTTCTCTTTGCATGTCGACGAATTATTACTATGCTGAGTAAAGAATTTAGGCCTACAGGGAAAACTATGAAAGCAGCAGTCGCCAGAAAACCAGTGATTCGTATCGCGGTGGTGGAAAGCGATCCCCTACGCTTCGTCGGGTTCCGCGCATTGTTTGACGCCGAGCCGGAGTTTGAACTCATCTCGGCGGCGCTGCCCGAGATCAGCGTGCTGCAAGGAATCGACCTCATCCTGCTCGGCAACCGTTCCGGGCAAAACCTGTTTGATGTGATGGCCAGCCTGAAGGCGACGCGCCCAGACCTGAAGATCATCGTGACCGGGTCGGGCATCGATGAAGAAACCATTCTGAAGGCGATTGCTTCGGGAGCCAAGGGATACGTGGACGAGGCGGCTCCGCCGTCGGAGTTTGCGCAGGCGATCCGCGTGGTGCACCAGGGATCGGTGTGGGCACCGCGGCGCGTGCTGTCGATGTTCATCGAGCGAGTGTCATCGGCGCCGGGCAGAATCTTTCCCGCAGGCCGCGTGACCTTCACTGACCGCGAGAAGGAAGTTCTCGAGATGCTGGTGGCGGGACGCTCGAATAAAGAGATTGGCGCTCAGCTAGGGATTGAGGAACGCACCGTGAAGGCGCACGTGGCGAAGCTGATGCGCAAAGTCGGAGTGCAGAACCGGATTGCGCTTTCGGTGCACGCGATCACGCATTCGCTGGTGACGACGAAATAAGTTTGGGCTGCGAGCTTTGAGCTACGAGCTTCGAGCAAACCGGCTCGGAGAAGTTTCTGGAAGTAGGGCAAATCAGCTGAAATCACAGAACTCGTAGCTCTTCGCTCGTGGCTCGAAGCTGGACGTAATCTTCAGGTCACTTACCTTCGTAATCTTGCCCCTTTTTCTGGTCTGCCACATACTCACTTCACCTACCACAGAACCTGGGAGACGGGGTTGAGAGTGGCGATTAGGGTCACTGCTTTCAGCCCCGCATTTTTTGTCTGATTGACGCCTGACCCAAGTTCCATTTCCACTGACCTTGTGGTTTGAGAGCAAGCGTCCACGAACTGCGAAAAATTCCTGACACCTCCCAGAGTACGAGTGCAGGGGGGGGTTGAAGCCCCACTCCATCGAAATGACTTACGCGGCCTGAAGGGCCGCTCCTCCACGGGTGGTGCCAACCATCTTGTTTCTTGGCCAACTTTAGAGCGTCGCATCAGAGGTTGGCATCCCGGCGATGAAGATGATTTCTTGCGAGCATGCGGGCTCGAATGGGCCGGCATGCCAGTCTCCGAAGACATCCCGAACTACCAGTCCTGAGCGGTCGATTAGAGACTCTATGTGTTCGCGCAATGGGAAGCGCAGTGTGGTGCTCGTGGTCAGTGTTTTATCCGGGAGTTGATACGTCGTCTCGAACGAGATGAACTCGCCGTCGTGGGTGGTGATGTTCAGTGTCTCGACGATCTGGCCACCGGAGATTGTGCGAGAGCATGCGTTCCAGGCGCCGACCCAGTCAAGGCGCGGGTTGCGGGTCTCGAAGGCAATGCTGCCGCGCGGCTTCAGATGCAGGCGCATGGTCTCCAATACTGCCAATACGTCATCATCGGACAGCAGCATCTGGAAAGCGTGGCCGGTCATAACGATCAGATCGAAGCGCCGCTGGGACCTGTAGATCTGGGCCGAAGATTCGACCCAGGCAACGCGTTCCGAGAAGGTTTTGGTTCTGGCGATGGCCAGCATGGCCGGTGCTGGATCAACTCCTGTTACGCAATGACCAAGTTCCGCGAGGGCACAGCACAAAGTACCTGTGCCGCAACCCAGATCGAGCACGCTTCGTGATTCTGGCCCGGCGAGCGAGAGATAGAATTTGGCATCCTGCGCGAAGGGATTGGCGGAGTCGTAGATGGCAGCGATCCGGGGGTCTTGATAGTTCATGCCGGCTTGTGCGTTTCGATCAGTCACATTGGTTACTCGTGCCCACTACAGGAAATACTGTAGACCGTGGTTTGGTGCATTCACGACATAATGAATGTTCAGTTGTCACTGGGGATTTCAATCCGTTTTGAGCATAGCCAGGAGGAGAAACGGGGATGACCGCCATGGAACGAGTGTCGAGCGAAATGGCGCGTCTGATCGAAGAGAAAGATTGGTCGCGGACAGCGGTGGGTGCCGCGGAGAATTGGTCTGCTGCACTGCGGATGGCTCTAAGCCTTCTTCTCGCGAACCGCTTCCCGCTTCTGCTGTGGTGGGGACCCAAGTATGTGCAGTTTTACAATGATGCGTACCGGCCGATACCTGGATCGAAGCACCCGCATTCTCTGGGGCAGCGCGCGAGTGAGTGCTGGCCTGAAATCTGGCATATTCTGAAGCCGCTGATTGATACGCCGTTCCAAGGCGGCCCGCCAACCTGGATCGAAGATTTCGAGCTAGTAATTCGCCGTTCGGATTTCCAAGAGGAAACGCATTTCACTGTGGCCTACAGTCCGGTTCCAGACGAAACCGTCGCGGACGGAATCGGGGGTGTGCTCGCGACCGTACACGAAATAACCGGGAAGGTGATAGGGGAGCGGCGGCTGGGGCTCTTGCGCGAATTGGCAGCGCGTGCGACTGAAGGCAGAACGGCCGAAGAGGCGTGCTCGATTGCGGCGGAAATTCTTGTCCACTACCCCAAGGACCTTCCATTTTCCGTCCTGTATCTGCTGGACAAGGAGCGCAAGGAGGCGCGACTGGCAGGCGCGGCCGGGGTGGCAAAGGATCAAGTTGCCAGCCCGATGACCATCGACGTGTCGCAGGAGTCTAACGACGCCTGGTGTCCCTTCGCGCAGCTTGTCGTTCGCCAGAACACAATCATGGTGGTGGACAATTTACCGTCGCGGCTGCAAGAGGTTCCTCCCGGACCGTGGCCAGACCCGCCTTGCAATGCGGTGATCGTTCCGATCCCGTCCGCAAAGACAGGGGATATCCGTGGGTTTCTGATCCATGGGGTCAGCGCGCGGCTAAGCTTCGACGACAATTACCGGACATTCGTGCAATTGGTTGCGGTGCAGATCGCAAACGCGATTTCGAACGCCGAGGCCTATGAAGAAGAGCGGCGTCGGGCGGAGGCACTGGCGGAGATCGATCGGGCGAAGACGACATTTTTCAGCAATGTCAGCCACGAGTTTCGTACTCCGCTGACTCTGATGCTCGGTCCACTACAGGACCTGCTCGCGCGAAGCGACGCGCATCTTTCTGCTACAGCCAAGCAGCAACTCGAATTGATGAATCGCAACGGCGCGCGTCTTTTGCGGCTGGTGAATACGTTACTCGACTTTTCGCGTATTGAAGCCGGACGCGTTCAGGCCGTATATCAATCCACCGATCTGGCCGGGTTTACCGAGGAGCTGGCAAGTGTATTCCGGTCGGCAACGGAGAAAGCGGGTTTGCGCCTGACGGTGCGCTGCCGCGATCTGGGAGAACCCGTCTACGTTGATCGCGACATGTGGGAGAAGATTGTTCTCAACCTGATCTCCAATGCCTTCAAGTTCACGTTTGAGGGAGAGATCGCCATCACCATGGAGCGCAGCGGCGATTTCGCCGAGCTGCGGGTTCGCGATACGGGTGTCGGTATACCGGCCGAAGCCATGGCGAAGTTGTTCGAGCGGTTCCATCGCGTGCCGAACACGCGCAGCCGCACGCACGAGGGCAGCGGCATCGGCCTGGCACTCGTACAGGAGCTTATCAAGCTGCATGGCGGCTTCATCCGGGCTGAAAGCGCGGTGGATCAAGGCACGACATTCATCGTGACGATTCCGTTCGGAAAGGATCATCTGCCAAAGCATCAACTCGGAGGCTCGCGCAATCTTTCTTCGACCGCGCTAGGTCCGACACCGTTCGTGGAAGAGGCACTCCGATGGCTCCCCGACTCCGCCGACGTGATCGAGAGGCCTCCGGATGGGGAAGCCTTGCTTGCAACGCCGTTGCGGGCAACGGCGGAAGGTGGGGCTCGGGCGCGCATCCTCATCGCGGACGACAATACCGACATGCGCCAATACCTCACGCGCCTGCTTGCCGACTACTATGACGTTGAGGCCGCGGCGGATGGCAGATCTGCCATGGCGAAGGTGCGGGAACATCCCCCGGACCTTGTGCTGAGCGACGTCATGATGCCGGAGCAGGACGGTTTCGAATTGTTGAAGAACCTGCATGCTGACGAGCGGACGCGCAACATCCCAGTCGTGCTGCTTTCGGCGCGGGCAGGGGAAGAATCGCGCGTGGAAGGAATGCAGGCGGGAGCGGATGACTATCTGGTAAAACCTTTCTCCGCGCGCGAGTTGTTGGCGCGCGTAGGCGCACGTCTGGAGATCGCTCGTTTGCAGAAGCAGTCGGAGGTCCAGCTACGCGCGACCCAGGCAGAACTCGAGCAGAAAGTGCAGGAGCGAACGCGAGAGCTTTCCATGGCGAGCCAGGAATTGCGGGAACTCTCGGCGCGCATTCTGCAGGCGCAGGATCAGGAGCGCCGCCGCCTGGCGCGCGAGTTGCACGATGGCGTCGGGCAATTACTTGCTGCGGCCAGCATGGAGGTAGCCAATGTCGTTGGTGGGGCGGAGTCTTCGACAGCGGACAGAAGTGGCTCGGCCGCCAACGTACAGTCGCTGATCAGGCAAGTGAACCAGGAGATCCGCACGATGTCGTACCTGCTATATCCGCCCTTGCTGGACGAGGTCGGTCTGAAATCCGCTCTGAGCGAATACGTCCACGGTTTCACGCAGCGCAGCCGGATTGAGGTTGCACTTGATCTGCCAGATCAATTCGCCCGCCTGGAACGAGATCTCGAGCTGTGCCTGTTTCGCATCATTCAGGAATGCCTGACGAATATTCATCGTCACTCGGGGAGTGAGACGGCGGCCATTCGTATCGCCTCCGAAGACGGGTTACTGACGCTTGCCGTTTGCGACCGGGGGAAAGGGATCTCTGCGGAAAGACTCGCTGAGATTCAGTTTCGAGGCTTGGGCGTGGGAATCCGCGGGATGCGTGAACGGGTGCGTCATTTTGGCGGAGAGATGACGTTCAAATCCGACAGGGCTGGAACGACAGTCTTTGTAGTAATTCCCACCTCGAAAACTCACGTCGAAGCAAGCGGGAGTGAACCTGTTCAAAGCGTCGCGTAAGGGTCATGGCGCCCGGCCTTGAGTTCGTTGGCAGAAGTTTTGTTAGAATTCCGGCCATGAAAAGACGGACATTGCTGCAGGGAATTCCAGCGGTGGCGTTGCTGTCGCCGGCGGTTTTGGCGGCGAGGCTTGTCGCCTCCGAAAATCGTGAGGCTCTGGGCGCGGGCGAGGCGAGCTATGGATCGGGTGGCGTGTACGAATTGCGCGTGTATCATGCGGTGCCCGGAAAGCTGGGAGATCTGCTGGCGCGGTTTCGCGACCACACGACCAAGCTTTTTGAGCGGCATGGGATCGAGAACGTCGCGTACTGGACGCCGACGGACGATCCGGAGAAGGACAAGACGTTGATTTACATCCTTCACCATCCTAGCCGGGAAGCAGCAGCGAAGAATTGGAAGGCGTTTCAGGATGACCCGGAATGGAAGAACGTGAAGGAGAAATCAGAAGCGAATGGCCCGCTGGTGGAGAAGATCGACTCGACGTTCATGGTGCTGACGGATTTCTCGCCGAGCATGTCGAAATAGCGACCAGTATTCATTTGCGGAGCTATTTGAGATCGATACCTGCCAAGTTGGCTCACCACAGGAGACACAGGAGTGCGTATTGTCGCACTGTGTACTGATTGGATAACCGGGGCGAGATGCAACTACTGTCCGTTCTTTTACAATCCAAGAAACAGATTCCGGCAGATTGATGTGGTGAGGATTATGAAAAGATCTCTATTGTGGGTGGTTGTCTTGTCAGTGTCGTCGCTGGTGTGGGCTGCGGACGAGGCGAAAGAATCGAAGGCCACGGACCGCGTGCAGGCGGGGGCGGACGTACTGAACGAGATTCAGTCGGCGCCGGATTCGGGAATTCCCCAAGAGATTTTGGCGCACGCCGAGTGTGTGGCCGTGGTGCCGTCGATGATAAAAGGCGGGTTCGTTGTGGGCGCGAAGTACGGCCGAGGTGTGGCGAGTTGCCGTACCCCGAAGGGATGGAGCACGCCGGCGTTTTTCATGGTGACAGGGGGTAGTTTCGGATTTCAGATCGGCGGGCAGGCAGTGGATCTGGTGATGCTGATCATGAACAACGAAGGGATGCAGCGTCTGCTGTCGAGCCAGTTTGCGCTGGGAGCGGATGCCTCGGTCGCGGCCGGCCCTGTCGGGCGACATGCGGAAGGGAATACGGACTGGACGTTGCGCGCGCAGGTGCTGACCTATTCGCGGGCGCGTGGGGTATTTGCCGGAGCGTCCTTGAATGGCGCTGTGATGAAACAGGACAAGAACAGCACGCGCGAGTTCTATGGACACATGGTGACGTTCAAGGCGGCTCTGACAGGCGAGGTCGAGCCTCCGGCGCCGGCGAATCCGTTCCTGAGTTCGTTGGCGAAATGGGCACAGGAAGCGGCGAAGTAGCCCGAGCTTCGAGCGACGAGCTTCGAGTCACGCGGGCTCAGGTTACCCGCACATCATGAGTTCCCCCATCACTGCTCCGCTGCGTGATACATTGAGCCTTTCCTGATGCGGCGGAAATTGGAATATGCGGCAGCGTGGCCGTTTTTAAAGATCCTGGGCATCCTGCCGAGAGGGCTTTCGCGCGCGTTTGCCATTGCCATCGCACAGATGGTGTATCTGCTGCACTTCCGCTTGCGACAGGTCGGCATGCGCAACCTGGCGATGGTCTTTCCCGAAAAGAGCGAGCCGGAGCGGCGGCGGATTCTGCGTGGCGTGTTTACTTCGCTTGGCCGACAGCTCGCAGAGGTGAGCCAGTTTCCGCGTTATACGGCGGAAAACGTTGAAGACGTCGTCGTATACGACGGGCTCGAGAATTTTCAGAAGGCGTATGAGCGCGGCAAAGGAGTGCTCTTTCTGACGGCACATTTGGGGGGCTGGGAACTCTCCGCCTTCGCGCATTCTCTGCACGGATACTGGGTGCATGTGGTGATGCGGCCGATGGACAATCCGTATCTGGACCGGCTGCTGCAGAGCTATCGCATGATGCACGGAAACAAAGTGGTTCCGAAAGATGATTTCGTGCGCGGATTGCTGGCGGCAATGAAGGCGGGCGAGACGGTAGGAATATTGATGGACACGAATATGACTCCGCCGCAGGGAGTGTTCGTGGAATTTTTCGGAATTCCGGCATGCACGGCGAGTGGGCTGGCGCGGATTGCGCTTCGGACCGACGCCGCGGTTGTGCCCGGGTTTGCGATTTGGGATGAGCCGCTCGGAAAGTATCGTTTGCGGTTTGATCCGGTGGTCGAGTTGATCCGTACTGGGGACCTGGAAGCGGATATTGTTGCGAACACACAGAAGGTGACGCAGATCATTGAAGGATATGTGCGCAAATATCCGGATCAATGGTTGTGGGTGCATCGGCGGTGGAAAACACGACCCGAAGGGGAGGCGCCATTGTATTGAGGGTGCTTGTAGCTAGAGTAGGACACCTCGGCGCGACCCTTCGAGTGCGGTCTCTAAACTCTTCCACCGTGAAGTCGGCTCAGGCCGCCGTGAACCGCGCCGCCATGGAACCCACCTCCCATGCGTCCGTAGCCTCCATGGAACTCTGTCACTGCATGGCTATGAAATCCCTGCCCGATCGCGACAGGTCGGCTGCCCTCAAAGTGGTGGACCCCTCCCGCAATCACCACCGGCGCTCTCCATACCATCAGCGGAGAGTAGAACCCCCATCCAAACGGGTTATAGAAAAACCCGCTCGCCGGCAGGAACGTAAAGCCGCCGAACCACGGATCGAAGTACCAGCCCGGTCCCCACCAGCCCGGACCGTACCAGCCGTTCGCGTAATACATCTGCGCAGCATTGACATTGGCTTCCGAGAGATACTCCGAACGCTGGCTGCTCCAGCGATACAGGTCGTCGTTCTTCGTGACCTGGTCCTTCTCGAACCCGCTTGGCTTCAGCTTGGGGCTGTTAAACGCGAGTTCACGATTCTTCTTCACTGTGATATCGTGATCGTCGGCGGTCACCACAGCTTTTCCGTCGAACACCCGCACAGTTCCTTTCGTCGCGTCGAAGTCATACAACCCGGTCTTGACCAGCTTGGTATCAGCGCCGGGTTGGCTCACACGAAGATTGTTCTCGTGATACAACTCGTCTACTTCTACCATCGCTTCGCCCTTGTTCAGCGTGACTTCTGTGTTCGTCAGCGAGTTGGAGATCATCTTCACCGCGCTGTCGCTGCCCAGCCGCAGATAGACTCCGGGCGTGAGCAGGATCTCCGCTTTCCCACTGCCGGTCTGCAGGACCTGTCCGTTCTCCAAGTCCGCAGTTGCTACCGCCTGGGAATTCAGCGTCTGATCCCCAATCGACACTTGCCCTTCCACATAATTAAGAGTGCCTGGCACTGCGGTATGCCGGCTTTCCGCCGTCGTGTCCCCCCACATCGGCACACTCAGAAGCGCTGCCAGCATGCAACTCCCGAGGGCCGTTTTCCATCTCGCGAACCTCATAGCCTTTCTCCTTAATCCTTCACTCTTTTGGATGACGTTCGCGAAGCTGAAGATGCAGCTAACACATTGATACTAGGATGTTTAAGGTAGACCCGCAACAGAGGAACCAGTGGGTCGTCAGAGGCTTCGGTGGGAATGCGGATTAGGACGCCGCGGTGGAAAGCACCGCACTACCCAAGCCACACAACGGCGCAAGATTAGAGCCCACGACGCAAGCCGTTGCTATTGCGCGCGAGGTATTATAGCCCCGAAGGGCCGAAAGAGAAGTTCGCACACAACCTCGCCAGAACAGACTATTCGTTCACCGCAGCATCGGGGATGACCTCAACCTGCAGGTTCCTGCGATCTCCTTCGGAAAGATGCAGCGCGCTGCCGCGTTCTTCGTACGCCTTCAGGAAGTCGGAGTTGTAATACGCCTCCCCGTCGACGCTCTGCCACGCGTACACCGTGTACTCGCCGGGCCGAATACCCCGCAGAGTAAATCTCCCACTCTGATCGCTCATAGTCTTGCGATAGTGATCACTGCGCGAGCGCAGTCGCACTTCCGGCACCGCAACCACCACGGCATTCGAAACCGGCTCGCCTTTCTGATCGACCGCCACTCCTTCCACTACAGCGCCGTTTGCGCTTACAACCAGATCAACCGATGCAACGCCTCCGCTCAGCGCAATTCCAGAGTCATTCACATCGCGCCCGCCGGCGGTGAGAGACTTCACAAACCAACCTTCGTTCGCGCCCGTGTCGCCCATAACCTGCACGTAGTAGTCCCCGGCAGGGACATCGGTCCACACAAAACTCCCGTCAGGGGAAACATGCGCCAGGCTCGAAAAGGTCTCGCGGCCGGCGAGCATGGCCTCGTCCTGCTCGGGATCGACCGATCGCAGCGAGAGAAAGACTCGTTGCGGATCGAAACGAGCCGTCCCGTTCTTCCCTTCCACGCGCACACGTCCCTGGACTGTGGTTCCCGGTTGTGGCGCCAGGCGCACCCCCTCAACGCTCGCAGAACTCAGCTGCAGCGATTGCCGCGCCGTCATGGGCACGGGGGTGCCTTCGACAGTGGCGATAATCGTGTAGCTTCCCGGAGAAACATCGTGAATGACGAACGTACCGTCCTTACGCATCTCGGCGCCATTCAGCATCAAGCTGAAGTCGCGCGATTGCAGCATGATCGTCGCCGACGCTCGTGGCGGAAGATTCAGCACCGCCCCCCGAATGCTCAGACTCGGGATTGGCGTCAGCGTGAAGTCGGCCGGAAATTCATCGCCGGCATGCAACTCGATGGGTGTGGCCTGTCCCCGGTACGCCGTCCCCGGATAGAAGGTCGTTTGATACGTTTGTGATGGACGATCGGGTTTGGGATTACGCCTGTCCGCTGCCGTTCCGGCGTTTTCGATCAGGCTCTTGAAGTCTGGAGGCGGGTTGACCGAGATGTACACGTGGCCCGCAGGCAGGTTGGCGATGCGATATTCGCCGAGATCGTTGCTGCGATCGGCGCCCGCTTGCTCCCAGTGTTTGTGCCCGGCGACGTAGGTCTGGCGCAACGCGGTCACTTCGGCGTTGGGCAGCGGGTCGCCATCTTCGTCGGTGATACGCCCACGGATCACGGCCGCCGCCAGCAGCCGCAAGTGCAGGTCCTTCAATTCCTGTCCAGCGGCGAGTGTAAGGATCTGACCATCACTGCGGCGCCGTTGCCTGTCGGTGTCGAGCAATCCGGTGCGCTCCGCAAACAGGTGATAGCGTCCGGGAAGAATGTCTTCGATGCGGAACGTGCCGTCGGCGCCCGTGATCGTAGTGTAGTTTCCCGCTTCCGATTGGTTCTCCGCGATCAATTCGATCAGCGCCTTCTTCACCGGTTGGCTGTCCGGGTCTTTGGTGACGATGCCTTCGACGGTCGCTCGTTGCTTGGCATCCTGGGCGCAGACCGCCCCGCTCAGCGTCACAAGCAACAGGAATGCGAAGACAAGCTTCATCGTTCGGCGGGGAGACTGGGATAGTCGTGAGGGGACGGAAAACCACCCTCATCATTATTTTATCCCGCAAAAGATGCGAACCCAAGGCCTAAAAACCGCACGGGACAAGGCATTTCGGGGCATGCAATGAACTTGACCTACCCCGCTCCCGGACGATGGCGACTCCACGCCTCGCCGAATTTTCTGAGACGTGCGAATCCGCGCACCGCGCTTCAGCGCCCCGGTGTGCGGTTGCCCCTCGTACTCATGTACAATGATCTCCCCACAAAAATTTCAAACGCGGCTTGCCCTGTCCAGGCCGAAAAAGGACAGGACAAATGGCGTGTATCTACCTGAAACTGGGGACCGTCCGCGGCGACAGCAAGGCCAGGGGCCATGAGGACTGGATCGAATTATCTTCGCTGCAGTTCCCTTCTATGCGGACCATCGATTACACCGGGGAGAACGACAGAGGCCTTAAGCAGATCGTGTTCACCAAACCGATGGACTCGGCGTCCCCGGTTCTAAGACAACTCTCCATCTCTGGTGAAGCCCAACCGGCAACCATCGATTTCGTTAACACAAACGGAGAAATCTATCTGCAGTTGCAGTTCGACGATGCCAGCGTCGACGGATATTCGGCCTCTAGCTCCAGCAAAGGCGCCTTCCATAGCCGGCCCATGGAATCGGTAACTCTGAAATACTCGAAAATGAGGCTCACCCAGTTCTCCGCCAATGTCCCCGCCACCGAAACGAACCTCCTGCACGATCTGTTGTCCACCCCAGTCCCCTAAATCCCAAGAGTGTAGGGACGGACGCAGTCTGCCCGGAGCGCAGTAGAAGGGTCCGTCCCGCCGACTCCGAGCGAAAGCGAAGGGCGTTCGATGGCTCCCGCCGTCACCCAACCCGCGATCGACCGCCAACCGGGACGGGCGGGGGATTCCCCACGCCTCGCCGATTTTGCGAGACGTGGGAGCCCCGGCAGAGCGGAACGAAACGGAGGCAGCGACATCCACGCTCTCCACCTAAGCCTCTCGCGGCCGCCGTCCGCTCCAGTCTCTCGTGGAAACACCACGACCAGAGCGACTGTTGCCGGCCTCACTCCCCTGCCTCCTAAACTGCCAGAACTCTGCCTCCGGCCCACTGTTAACACCGAATTTACAACTACTTTGCGGAGGCGCAAAAACCCATTCCCGGTCACTCCCTACCCTTCCCCCTATTCGTCTCGGGTTCACTTTTTCGGTCCCCATCAACCATCTCGATTTCACAAAGGAGTGCACTATGAAGTCCCGGAGATCCCTCCCGACCGTTTGCGCACTGGCAACTGCTTGCGCCATAATCTGCTCCGCGGTAGCTTACGCGCAAACCTGGAGTTCCCCGCAGTTCGTGGCCAACGGCTTCGCCGTTGCCGTCGCGACCAACGGAACCACATCGGCCGTTCTCTTCACGCCCTCTTCCGGCGGATTGCAGGCCTCGGTCAAATCCGGTGCCAGTTGGCAGACTCCCGTGACCATGACCACGGCAGGCGCTACCGGAGACATCGCGGTTGCCTCCAATGGCGATGTTCTGGCGGTGTGGAGTTTTCGTACCACCAACACCTACACCCCCGTCGAAGCGCAAGCCAGATTCTACTCAGCGGGACATTGGGGAAATACCATCACCATTTCTGCGAATGTCTACGGAAACGTTTCGAGCCTGGGTCTGCCCGCCATCGGATTTGACGGCAGCAGCCAGGCCACTCTCGTGTGGGAAGAGATTACGAATCCCAGCCCCATCGCCTGCGGATTAAAGGCGGTCACTGGAAATGCGTCAAGCGGATTTGGTTCCACGCAGACGATCACGACCGATCCTACCTGCTACGGCCTGGTCAAGATCTCGGTCAATAGCACCGGACAGGCAGTAGTCGTAGAGGGCGCACCCGGCATCCTGTCAGCCGCAATTCTCGGCATCAGCCGTTCCTCTACTGGGACTTGGGCGGCACCCGTGACCGTTGCCCCCTACGCCTATCGCCAGGACAACCCGAGCGTGGGTCTCGGCAACGACGGAACCGCAGTGGCGGTCTGGCGAACCCGCACTGGAGTTTCCTACGCCGTACGTTCGAATGGTGCCTGGAGCACCGCCGCAGGCTTGCCCGTGTTGTCCGGACAGGCGGGCGGTTCCGCCGGCGTAGCCGTGGATGGCAGCGGAAACGCCGTCGCTATTTTCACTCAGGTCACGATAGGCCCCGGCACCTACGCAACCTATCGTCCCGTCAATGGAAGCTGGCAGACCAAGGTTCAGTTGAGCTCGGGTCTTCCAGTGGCCGCAACGCCGGCCGGGACCTTCGTGGCGTCGGGCACGACGGTTTCAACCCGCATGGCTGGAACTTCGAACTGGACCACACACACGTTCGCCGACAACGCCAGGGTGAACGCCGGCCCCGGATTAGCCATCGCCGCGGTTGGACCACAAGTCAGCATCTCCACCGCCGCAGTCCCGTAACCGCACCAGCTTGGCGGTTTGTTTAGGGGCGGACGCTTTCGTCCGCCCCGCCAGGCAAGCGAGGCGTGCACTGAGGGTGCCCTATTCTAAAATCGCGTTCTTCGCAATTTCAGAGTGGGAGTTTTCTGCGCAACGCCACGCCTGGAATCCCCGCTCAAGAGAGGCTTGAACAGGGCACGTTGGCAGCTTGATCGGCGAAAAATCTCCGACATCTTTCGAGCTTTCAAACGCTCCAGATATGGACCGCAGTCTCCACCTCCGCCGCCGAAGGCGTACCTGTCCCTGCACTTCGTTTGTGATCACTGGGCACATGGTGTGCATTTGTTCGACGGACTAAGCAACCGCCAGAGGCCAAATCCTGGCCACGAACTGCGTGAGTGAAATTCAGGTTTTTCAGCGACTGGCAGAGCAGTGTAGTGTCGATCTCAATCGCTGGCTAACGGAGAACTTATTCCTTGCAGGAGTTCGCAGCGGCTCTCGATCGCTAGCCAAGCCAACGCCGGGGTAAGGTCGTGAAATATTCTGACTTGCGCGGGTGACTCCGACATTTCATGGTATGTGGCGAACATTCGGCCCACACCGAAATTCGCCGGATTTGGCGCCACCACGGCACGCTTTGAGTCAGGTGAAAACAGCGACACATTGGCCACGGGGAGCAATCGCGTCCGGCCCTGCGGGAATCGAGGTCACGCTGACCACGATCCGCGATGATGTTGCCCGGTTCCTCGACACCTATCTCAGGGGAGGGCTTGTCCATCCTTCGCCGACCAGTTCGTCCGGGTTCGATCCCAATGCCGTCAGCATGGGAGATCGATCATGTTCGCAACCCTAGTTTGATCACAACTAGTTCCGGGTGTTACGAAATTTGGCGATATGAGCCACAAAGGATTACCTGAGTAGCCTTTGACCTCAACAGCAGGTTACTTAAGTGACGTTACGCGTCGCTCGCGGCTGCTGTTACGCTGCAACCAGAAAAGTCCCAACGAGAACCAGGAGCACCACGGCATGAGCGCTGCACAGGCGACTGCACTGGCCCTCGAGCGCAGCAACGGCTCGAAACAGCGGCCTTCCACACTTACTTTTTCGATTACGATCTTCCTCAGCGCCTTCCTCCTTTTCCAGGTCCAGTTGATCGCAGGCAAGTTCATGCTGCCGCGCTTCGGCGGAAGCCCCTCGGTATGGAATACTTGCCTGCTGGTCTTCCAGATTCTGTTACTTGGTGGATACGCGTACGCTCACTTCCTTTCCACCCGCGTCTCGGGAAAGCTGCAAGGGATTGTGCATCTCGCATTACTCGCATCCTCGATAGCGGTTATCGCGGTGCTGGCCTACAGGTGGCGATCGCCTATTACTCCGGGTGGGAACTGGACTCCGGGCGATGACAGTGATCCGATCTGGCAGGTGATTCGGCTACTGGGGACCAGCGTAGGCATTCCATTTCTGGCGCTGTCCACAACCGGACCTTTATTGCAGAAATGGTTCAGTCGCATGCACGTTGGGTCGCCTTATCGTCTCTACGCGCTCTCCAATCTCGGCTCGCTTCTGGGACTCGTGACATACCCGTTTCTTTTCGAGCGTTTCTTAACCGTCTCATTACAGAGCTGGTTGTGGTCGGCAGGATACGTGGGGTTCTTTGTCACTTGCGGATGGTGTGCGTGGAACTTGATGCGACACGAGCGGATCGAGCCCGCGCCAGCAGCACCGCAACCGGCCGCTTCCAATACGAGTCGGCCATCCGTCAACTCCCTTGCGTTGTGGATCGCTCTGCCGGCATGTGCCTCCGCGATGCTGTTAGCGACAACCAACCTCATCACCCAGGACATTGCGGCCATCCCACTGCTTTGGGTGGCTCCGCTATGCATTTACTTACTGTCCTTCATTCTCTGCTTCCAAAGTGATCGTTGGTATCATCGCGGAGTTTTTCATGGGCTCTACGTGGTCGCATTCTTGCTGGCGATGCAGGAACTGATGATCCCATGGGGCGTCCATGTGTTGCTGCAGATCGGCACATGTTGCCTGGCGTTACTTGCCGTCTGCATGGTCTGTCACGGCGAACTCGCTCGATCGAAGCCGGCAGCTTCTCACTTATCCACGTTCTACTTCATGCTGTCAGCCGGCGGAGCACTCGGATCCCTATTCGTGGTGCTCGTTGCGCCGCGCCTGTTCAAAGACATTGGGGAATTTCCACTGGTATTGCTGGCGTGTGGGGGATTGCTTCTTGTGGCAGTCGCAATCGACCGCCGCTCGTGGATTTACGCGAAGCGCGCCTACCGGGCAGTTGCGTTGGTCGCTGTGGTTCTGCTGATGCTTCAGGGCTACCGCTACAGCATGGAGCGAATCCAGGAGCACGCACGAGGAAAGCTTGTCTTCCGCACGAGGAACTTTTTCGGAGTCAAGCGAGTCGAGGAAGACGCGACCGCGTTCTGGCTGCTCCACGGGAAAATTGTTCATGGCGTGCAGCTGAAAGATCCGCAGCTCCACGATCAGCCCACCTTGTACTTCAAGCGCTCCAGTGGGGTGGGTCTGCTCCTGACGAACTACCCGAGGCCAGCGCAACCCGGCGGCGAGGGATTGCGAGTGGGGATCGTCGGACTTGGCGCGGGAACTTTGGCCAGCTACGGAAAAGCCGGAGACTATTTCCGTTTCTACGAAATTGATCCTCAGGTTGTCGACTTGTCGCGAGCTCAGAAGCCCGCATTTACATTTGTGAAAGACTCGCCTGCCAAGGTTGACATTATGCTTGGTGATGCGCGCCTGTTGTTGGCGGATGAGGCATCGCGCGGACAACTTCAGAAGTTTGATGTCCTGGTGCTGGATGCTTTCAGCGGTGATGCGATTCCGGTCCATCTCCTGACTCGAGAGGCCATGGGCCTCTACCTGCGACACCTGAGCGGACCCAACGCCGTGATGGCGTTCCACCTGACAAACCGAAGCGTGGATTTGGCTCCTGTCTTTGTGGGCCTCAGCAATGCTTACAATCTGACCGCCACTCAGGTTGACGACTCCTATAGCAAATGGGTGCTCGTCTCTGCCAATCCCCAGATGCTCAGCCTCCAAGGGCTGGAGGAGCACACTCGACCGGTTGAGACTGGTCACACCATACCGCAGTGGACAGACGAGTACAGCAACCTGTTTGAAGTGATGGATACAAACTAACCAGCTGATTCACCCCGCTGTTTTCGGGCGCTTGGAATGGCTCATGCCGCGGAAGCATCAGCGGCCAAGACCAAGTCGCCTGAGTTGCTGATTCAGCCGATCGGATCGGACGTCCCGATACGCGCGATTTGGCGGGATTATTTCCGCCCCGCACGGTCTGTGATTCCAATCATATTCATGGCAATAATCGGGGTGCACACTACCGCCGCTTCCATTCCGCACGTTTTCTTTGGCGAGCGGGATGACTCCTCAACCGTTTTGCGGTACCTTACTTGGCTTAGCAATCGTCGTTAACGGGGAGAACACAAATGAGATCTGCACTGCTGTGGATCTTCGCACTCTTCTTTGTCGCCAACGCCTCCGTCGGGCAGACGACCCGACTTGAGCAAGTCCAGAACAAGACCATTCTCATCTTTACTCCTCATCCGGACGACGACGTTTTCGGCGCCGGAGGAACGATCGCCCTATTGAACCGTAATCACAACAAAGTCTATATCGCAATTTATACGAACGACGACAAGGGATCCTACGATCCCGATATGAACTCGCAGAAACTGGCCCGCATCCGCCGCGCAGAGGAAGAGGTCTCGGAAGGACTGCTCGGCACCGCGAAGGAAAACATCCTATGGATGGGCTACGACGACGGCATGCTCGAATATGCGCCGCAGCCGAAACTTACAGAGGAAGCCACCGCTATCATCCGCCGCATCCGGCCCGATATTCTGCTCAGCGTCGATCCCGGTGAGTGGTACGAGCGCTGGCATAAAAGCGATCACCGCATGGCCGCCTTCAACACAATCGATGCGGTCCGCGCGGCGGAGTTCTGGCTCTATTTCCCGAACCAAAAACTGCAACAGGGGCTCCAGCCCTACAGAGTGCCGGAGATGTACTTCTTCTATCCGTCGCCGCAGGAAGCCAACTATTTCGTGAATATCGAGAGCGTGGCTGAACTGAAACTCGAAGCCGCGGCAAAACAAGTCAGCCAGTTCGAACCTGCCGTTACCAAGTATCGTCCGGACTGGGAAGCCGCCGATCTCGAAAAGGCAAAAAAAGAAATGCGCGACGAGCAACCGAAAAAAGATGGACATTATGTCGAGGCGTTCCGCTATGCAACAGGATTCGTCCAGTATTAATAAGGTTGACCGGAGCCCAAGGAGAACTCATGTCTGATTTGGCATTGTTCGGCGGAAAGAAAGCAAAGCAGAAACCGTTTCCAGCCTGGCCGCAATATGACGACAACGAGCGCCGGGCGCTGCAGGAAGTTCTCGAAAGCCGCATCTGGTGGCGTACTCCCGGCACAAAAACGCTGGAATTCGAGCAGGCCTTCGCCAAATATCATGGCGCTCGCCACGGCATCGCCGTCACCAACGGCACTGCCGCCCTCGAAGTTGCAATGGCGGCATTGGGAATTAATCAGGGCGCCGAAGTCATCGTTCCCAACTTCACCTTCGTCGCAACCGCCAGCGCCGTCCTGTTTGCGAATGCTCTTCCGGTGATGGTGGACGTTGATCCAGAAAGCTACTGCATGGATCCGAACCTGACCGAAGTGGCCATCACACCACGCACAAAGGCGATCATCGCAGTGCACATGGGAGGGCATCCTGCTGACCTCGACCGCCTGCAAGAGATTGCGAAAAAGCATGGCCTGGCTCTGATCGAAGATTCTTCTCACGCGCATGGCAGCGAGTGGCACGGCAAAAAGATTGGAACTTTCGGGATAGGGGCCACCTTCAGTTTCCAGGCCAGCAAGTTGATGACGGCGGGAGAGGGCGGCATCATCATCTCCAATGACGACCACTTCGAGCGCCAGGCCCGCTCTGTTCACGACTGCGGCCGCATGCCGGGAGAATGGTTCTACAGTCATTTCATTTATGGATCGAATTACCGCCTGAGTGAATGGCAAGGGGCAGTTCTCACCGTGCAACTCGGACGCCTCGAAGAGCAGACCCTGCTGCGACATCGTCAAGGCCGCTTGCTCGATAAGCTATTCGCCCAAATCCCCGGCATCACGCCCCAGAAGTGCGATCCGCGCTGCACGCGGAACGGTCAGTACGCCTACATCTTCCACGTGAACGCAAAGGAATTTGCCGGAATTTCTACTGAGAACTTCATTGCGGCGTTGAACGCAGAAGGTATTCCCACCCAGGCAAGCTATCCGCCTTTGCACGAACTTGACTGCTTCCGCAATGGCGACTATCGCAAATGCCTGGCCGGCGCGCAGGCAACTGAGAAACACGCGTTCTTAAATCAGAAGTTCCCGCACACGCAACGAGCAGCATGGGAAACCGTGTGGCTTCCGCAGTTCGCTCTGCTCGGCGACGAGCAGGACATGAACGAGATCGCCTCCGCGATCAAGAAAATTCAGAGCAACGCGAAGGAAATTGCGGCCAAGGCATCGCAAGTTACCGCGGAAAAGGTCGCCCGCTGAATGTTTCTGGCGCGGATTCGTATGCGCCAGTCGAAGTTCCATCTTGGTTTGGAAGTGGAATTCTGCCGTGAAATGCCTCCTGGAGGAAACGCAATGATCCGCAACGGCCGCACCCACTACGTTCTCATTTTCTTATTCTGCCTCGGCACGCTTAGCTTGCAGGTGCCGTCGTCGGCGCAGACAAAGAAGCTCCCCGAGAAGGTTCCTGCCAAGCGCACCTCACAAATCGAAGACGGATTCGGCATTAACTCCGATTTGCCGCGTGATCCCTATCTCCCCTGGAACCGGTGGTGGTGGACCCGCATGTTCGACGCCGGATTCAAATGGATCCGCATCGGCCAGTACGAAAACAGCTCCGACTACACCAGTTGGGACTGGATCGAGCAGAAGCGCGGTGTTTACGCGGCGTCGCAGCTACTAGAGGACTCGGTTGACTCGCTTATCGACAACGGTATGGAAGTGCAGGTTCAGTTGCTCTACGGCAACCAGATGTATACCGCGCACAGCGGCAAGCTGCCAGAGGTAAGCGTTCCCGAACCCGGCTCGTTCCACAACGACGACCGCAGCATCTACTCAGTCTTCTGGCCACCTCTCACTCCCGAGCAACAGGCCGCCTTCAACAGGTACGTTGCCTGGACGGTAGATCATTTCAAAGACCGCATTCACTACTGGGCGCTGTGGAACGAGCAGGACATCGGGTACTGGAATCCGTGGGGCAATCCCGGGCAGTATGGGACGTTGCTTGGGTCGTTCATCGATACGGTGCACCGGACACCGGGCGCGAAAGTTATCTACGGAGGCCAAGCCGATCCCTCGCGCGAGTTCACCCAGGTGGCACTCGATACTTGCAAGTGCGCGGCAGGCATAGACGTCTACGCCTACCACACTTATCCCGGGTACGGGCAGAACATGAATCCGGAAACCATGGATTACGGCGCTTACCTGAACGAATCTCCCCAGAAGCTGCGGGATCTGGTAAACAACTATCCGGGAATCAAGAAAGGCATTCCCTTTTTCGACGACGAATTCAACTCCATCGCGTCATGGATCGGCTCCGACGAATCCGTGCAGGCAAAATACGTCCCGCGGGGTCTTATCTACAACCACGCTGCCGGAGTAAAAACCTTCGTGTGGCTGCTCACCGCCGGCGTGGACGGAAATGAGTATGACGATTTCGGCATCGTGCACGGCCTGACGAATCACGATTACGACTTCACGCCGCGTCCGGTGTTCTATGCGTTGCAAAACACCAATGCGCTGTTTGCAGACACAAAGTTCGATCCATCGATTGAAGTCAGCGGAAGCGATATCCCGGCTCTGCGGCGGCGCAGCGAATTCCCGTTCCTCAGCTATGGATTTCGGTCCAAGAGCGGCAAAGCGATTGTCGCCTACTGGCTCGCAGCCCACAGCTTGCCCGGAAATGTGTTCCCGAAGTTCTATTCGACGTTCACGCTGAAAAATACGGGCATTCAGAATCCCGTCCTTATCGATGTGACCACGGGAGATATCCGTCCGCTGAAGTGGATGGCGGGCACGACTGATACGCTCGAGTCGGTGCCAGTTACCGACAGCATCATGGCGATCGCCGATGCGGACTATTTCGACTGGCCGGTGCTGCCCGAAGCTCCCAGTTCGCTCAGCCTGGCCATCTCAGGCGCGGTGGCAAAACTCACTTGGGAAGTCCACGGAGGCAATCCCACCGGCATTATTGTCGAACGCCAACTTGAGGATGCCAGCGGCGCGAAAGGAAAGTGGGGGCAGGTCGCGAAACTGGATGCCAAGGCTGCGGAGTACAGCGATTCAACACTGAAGAAGGGGCAGCAGGTCGGCTACCGCGTGCGTGCGGTCAACGATGCTGGACCGTCTGCGTACTCGAACATTGAGAGAGCGGTGATCCCGGCAAAACCATAGCTAACTTTTCAAGTTGTGGTCGGTTCCGCGTAATCGAGATGCACCAACGGGCTCGAGCCAGTTTGTGGAAGAGATCGAGCCGTCCCACTCGCGCACTCATAGCAAGACGAGATAACGATGGACCTTGGCAGGGGTTACGGTTGTGCCAAGCCTCACCCCCGGCTGTGATTATGAATACAGCGGCGGTTCTCCACCGGGCGAGAAGATAAAGAGTAATAGACACGCCTTTCGCCGGGGGGGATCCATGAAGAGGGTGTTGATTCTTGGTGCTGCGGGCAGGGATTTCCATAACTTCAACGTTCTGTTTCGCAATAATCCCGACTACAACGTACTTGCGTTCACCGCCACGCAGATTCCCGATATTGCGGGTCGTCGGTATCCGCCGGACCTGGCCGGATATCTGTATCCGCAAGGCATTCCGATCTTGGAAGAGAAAGATATGGAAAGCCTTATTGCCGAATACGAAGTCGACGCTGTTGCATTTTCCTACAGTGACATCTCGCACGTGAACGTGATGCATCTTGCATCACGTGCAGTGGCTGCCGACTGTGACTTCTGGCTTCTGGGGACAGGACGCACGCAGATCCGATCGTCGGTCCCAGTCGTCTCGGTCTGCGCTGTTCGCACGGGATGCGGCAAGAGTCCCGTCTCCCGCCTCGTAGCGGAGCAGTTGCGTCGTCAAGGACGCAGGCCGGTGGTAATCCGGCACCCCATGCCTTATGGGGACCTGGTGGCGCAGGCTGTCCAGCGGTTCGCCACCATGGATGACCTGGAGCTTCAGAAATGCACCATCGAGGAGCGTGAGGAATATGAACCTCACGTCGGCAAAGGGACCGTGGTGTATGCGGGGGTGGATTACAAGGCAATCCTGGAGCGGGCCCAGAAGGAAGCGGACATCATTCTCTGGGATGGAGGCAACAACGATACTCCGTTCTATGTCTCCGACCTGGAAATCGTTGTAGTAGATCCGCACCGCGCGGGACATGAACTCTCCTACTTCCCCGGAGAGGTCAACTTGCGGCGGGCGGATGTGATCGTGATCAACAAGGTGGACACCGCCTCTCAGCGAGATGTTGAGACGGTTCGTCAGAACATTAAGCTGCACAATCCAAAGGCGACTGTTTTCGAGATGGCCTGCCGGGTTTCGGTCCCTGAGCCGTCACTGATCAAAGGGCAGCGTGTTTTGGTCGTTGAGGACGGGCCCACGCTCACCCATGGTGAGATGCCCTACGGCGCCGGTGTGGTGGCGGCGCGGCAATGCGGAGCGGCGGAACTGGTGGACCCGCGGCCCTATGCCGTGGGTTCTATCCATGGCACCTACCAGCGCTACCGACACCTGACAAATCTCTTGCCAGCCATGGGTTACAGCGCCATGCAGCGACATGAACTGGAAGAGACGATCCGCAGAACACCGTGCGATCTGGTCGTGATCGCCACGCCAATTGACCTTGCGCGAGTGGTGACACTCGACAAGCCCAATCTGCGCGTTACCTATGAGGTGGAAGAACTTTCCAAGCCCGGACTGGCCGAAATGCTTGCCCAATTTGTGCGAGAGCACGAGCCAGTTCACGCAGGAGAAAGGGAATGAACGGTAAAGACTTTCTGTCGATCCGAGATTTCTCGCCCTCGGAGATCATGTACCTGCTGGTTCTGGCCCGCCAGGTGAAAGCTGACCCAACCGCCTTCAGTGCATCACTGAAGCGGGAAACTCTGGCGATGATCTTCGAGAAACCGTCTCTGCGCACGCGAGTCACTTTTGATGTAGGCATCCAGCAGTTGGGTGGCTTTTCGCTCTACCTCTCTCCAGCCGAGATCAATCTTGGCAAACGTGAGTCGGTGTACGACGTCGCGAAGAACCTGGAGCGCATGGTTCAGGGCATCATGATCCGCACCTTTGACCATGGCATCGTGCTGGAGATGGCGCGGCATGCGAGCATTCCGGTCATCAATGGACTGACGGACTACTCTCATCCCTGCCAGGCGATGGCGGACTACCTCACGATCTGGGAGTGCAAAGGAAATCTGGAAGGCGTGAAGGTTGCATTTGTTGGCGACGGTAACAATGTGGCGCGGTCGCTGGCATTTGCCGGGGCCCAACTGGGAGCACACGTTTGGTTGGCATCGCCGCCTGGCTACGAGCTCGACCCGGAGTCAGTCCGATGGGCTCAGGAACGGGGAACAGAAACGGGTGGCACTTGTGCTGTAACGAATGATCCGGAAGAGGCAGTCTCGGGGGCGGATGCTGTCTATACCGATGTGTGGGCCAGCATGGGACAGGAAGCTGAAAAGGAAGAGCGCCGGCACATTTTCCGTCCTTACCAGGTCGATGCGACACTGTTCAGCCGGGCCAAGCCTGATGCCATTTTCCTGCACTGTCTGCCGGCTCATCGCGGTGAAGAAGTTACGAACGAAGTGATTGATTCGCCCCACTCAGTGGTCTACCAGGAAGCCGAGAACCGGTTGCATGCTCAGAAAGCGATCATGCTGGAACTGATGAAGGGTGAGTTCGTCAAACTGCCGGGGCTAGTCGAGTTGCAGCACATGATGCACGCGTAGCAATCGCTAACGCGTCTGGAAGGTGGCGGTCCGCGATTTTCGCCGCACGTTCAAGGTAACTGGCACATGAAGACCATGCTTCTTGCGGTTGGCGGAAACTCGCTCATTCGGGCGGGAGAGAAGGGCACCATCGCCGAGCAACGGAGCAATGCCAGGCGAACCGCCGCCGAGATCGTTAAATTGATTTGTACCGGTTTTCGCGTCGTTCTCACGCACGGCAATGGCCCGCAAGTGGGGGCGGCGCTCCTGCGTTCGGAACGCGGTGCCAGCCAGGTTCCGGGACATCCTCTTGACGTCTGCGGGGCTTCCACACAGGGGGAGATTGGCTACCTGCTAGAGCAATCGTTGCAGACCGAACTGAAGGTCGCGGAATTGCAGGTGCCGGTTGCGACTGTGCTTACGCAAAGCATAGTGGCGGCGGACGATCCCTCGATGCAGCACCCCACAAAGCCCATCGGTCCTTTCTATTCGCGCACCGATGCCGAAGAACGCAAACGCCTGCTCGGCTGGGAAATCGTGGAGGACGCGGCTCGCGGTTATCGCCGTGTCGTGCCGTCGCCTGAGCCAATTGAGGTTGTTGAGTTGGAAGTCATTCGGGACCTGGTCGAGCACGGCGTGCTGGTGATTGCCTGCGGAGGCGGAGGGATTCCGGTTGTCTCTGAAAACGGTGCGCTGCAGGGAGTTGAAGCCGTCATCGACAAAGACCTGGCTTCTGCGTTACTTGCCTCACGCCTTCGAACTGACCTGTTCGTGATCTCCACCGACACCGACTACGTGTACCTGGATTATAAGAAGCCCACACAGCGTCCGCTGAAAAAGGTCAGTGCGACTGAATTGCGGGATTACTCGAGGGCTGCCCATTTTCCGCCTGGAAATATGGGGCCGAAAATTGAATCGGTGTTGCGATTTCTGGATGGCGGCGGGAAGGAAGCCATCATTACTTCGGCTGAGAATCTTTGGGCGGCAGTCACGGAATCCGCGGGCACTCACATATTCAACGATCGCAGCACGACGGAGATCATGCTCGACGCAGAGCTGCAATTCCACGCGGGGGAACGCTAAATGCGGCCACCGACGATGACTCCACTCCAGCCTGCCACCTTGGAATCGGAGAGAAGCGGCATGCCCCTGAAACATGTTGTCGAGTCACAGCAATTCACGGTTCCACTGCTCATGGAATTGTTCGATCGCACGCGAGGCATGGAGCATGTGGTAGCGCGCGGCGGTTCCCTTGATTACCAGAACCGTATCATGGCTACGCTTTTCTATGCGCCATCCACTCGCACCCGATTGTCCTTTGAGGCAGCCATGCATCGGCTCGGTGGCAGAGTTTTGTCCACCGAGAATGCGGGTAAGTTTTCTTCGGAAATCGAGGGGGAGCAGGTAGAAGACTCTATCCGGATCATCGGGAGTTATTCCGATGTAATCGTGATCCGTCACCCGGCACAGGACGGAGCGCGGCGCGCCGCAGAAGTCTCGCCGGTACCGATCATCAATGCTGGGGACGGCAATGGCGGGCAACATCCAACGCAGGCGTTGCTGGATCTCTACACAATTTTCCGGCAGCGCCCGCTCGATGGACTCAGCGTGGCCATCATCGGGGAATTAGACAAAGGACGCACAGCGCGCTCTCTGGCATACCTGCTCGCCAAGTTCGAGCGAGTGAAGATCTTCTTCGTCAGCCCGCCGGAATTGCAGATGAAAGCGGACATTCTGGAGTACCTGGATGAGCATGACGTCCTCTATGAACTGGAATCGGATATCAGCCGGGTCATCGGCGAGGTGGATGTTGTTTACCAAACCCGGATCCGGCCGGAACGAATCAAGGATGTCAATAGCGCGAGGCGTTACGCTATCGATTCGTCGGTGGTGCAGCGCATGAAGTCTGACGCACTGATCCTTCATCCGTTACCCCGGACAGTCGAACTGGACCAATCCGTCGATTCTGATCCGAGAGCCATGTACTTCCGACAAGCCATGAATGGGTTGTACGTACGCATGGCCCTGTTAACCATGCTGCTGGAGAAGGAGCGGCCTGTACTCGATGCCTGGAGACCGTCAGGCAGATGAACACAAATTAGAGCTATCAAGCATTTTCTCGACGAGGAACACATGACAACGCAACTCGTAGAACGGCCCTTAGGGAGCGCGGATTTCATCGCACTCGAGAACCGATATGGGGCCCATAACTATCATCCCCTCGATGTGGTAATTGAGCGAGCGGAGGGTGTGTGGGTGTACGACGTCGAGGGCAAGCGATACCTCGATTGTCTCGCGGCCTATTCCGCGGTGAATCAGGGACATTGCCATCCCAAAATTCTGCGGACTATGGAAGAGCAGGCTCGGAAAGTTACCCTCACCTCACGTGCATTCCGCAACGAACATCTTCCCCTGCTTTACCAGGAACTCCATGACTTGACTGGCTACGATATGGTGCTTCCCATGAACTCGGGCGCGGAGGCCGTCGAAACCGCCCTGAAGACAGCCCGCAAGTGGGGCTACAAAGTCAAGGGTATTCCAGCAGATCAAGCCGAGATCATCGTCTGTGCGAACAACTTTCACGGGCGGACCATTAGCATCGTGAGCTTCTCTTCCGACGAGCAGTATCGCGAGGGATTCGGCCCCTTCACTCCGGGCTTCAAGATCATCCCATTCGGAGACGCTGGTGCTCTCCGCGATGCGATTACGCTGAACACTTGCGCTTTCCTGGTAGAACCTATCCAGGGAGAGGCCGGAATCGTGATTCCGCCACATGGTTATCTCCGCGAAGCGGCCAACATCTGTCGCCAGAACAATGTGCTGCTCATGGCAGACGAAATTCAATCTGGCCTGGGCCGAACCGGCAGGCTCTTCGCCTACATGTACGAGAGAATTACGCCCGATGTGCTGATCGTCGGCAAGGCTCTGGCTGGCGGCTTCTATCCTGTGTCAGCCGTGTTGGCGTCGCGAGAGATTCTCGGGGTGTATAAACCCGGCGATCATGGCAGCACCTTCGGCGGCAACCCCATGGGGTGTGCCATCGCGCGCACGGCCCTTCGCGTCCTTATGGAAGAGAAGATGGTGGAACGTTCTGCCGAACTGGGCGCCTATTTCCTGGGTCTGCTACAAATTCTGCGCGCGTCCAACCTGAGAGAAGTGCGCGGGAAGGGATTGTGGATCGGCATTGAACTCAAGAGCGCCGCACGTCCATACTGCGAACGCCTCAAGAAAGAAGGAATCCTCTGCAAGGAGACCCACGACCGGGTGATTCGCATCGCGCCTCCACTGGTGATCAACCGTTACGAGATCGACTGGGCCTTTGAGCGAATCGCGAGGGTGATTCAGAATTCTTGAGGGCGCTGCAGGACGAGGCTTCTACCAACAACAGCCTTGAAGGTTGAGGGGCGGAGGAGACTCCGCCCCAACCTTATAGGGATTACTGAGCAGGGACCTGCACGTTGGATACGATGTTCGAGTATCCGCTTTCGGCGTTACTCGTGTCCACCGCAGTCGTGGCGTAACAGTAGATACTCCCGTTGATAACAGACGAGTCGGTGTATGCGGTGCTGTTATCGAGCACGCTATTGACCTTCGCAAAGCTTCCGCAGGAGGTCGTGTACGGAGCCCGATAGATGTTGTAGCCGGAAATGTTCTGCGACGTGCTCGCACTCCACGATAGCGCTACCGAGTGTGTCGACGCGGCCACTCCTGTGCCGGTAAGAGTCTCAGTTGTCGTAGAAGTTTGCGCATTGCTGGTAAACGTCAGCGTGGCGGTCGTAGCTCCTGCTGCCGTCGGACGGAACGTGATCGTGAAGTTCGCGCTCTGTCCCGCGTTGATTGTATGCGGCAGGGAGAATCCGCTAATCGTAAAGGCCGCATTGTTCGTGCCGGCTGCCGTCACTGTCACACTGGCACTACTGGCAGTCAATGTCCCTGTTGCCGTGCCGCTCGAGCCAACAGTGACGTTGCCCAACGCAAGAGTGCTCGGCGAAACGGCAAGTTGTCCTGCTGGAGTAACGCCCGTGCCTGAGACCGGAATCGTCAGAGTCGGGTTGGTCGCTGTTGACGTGACCGTAAGATTTCCGTTCACGGCTCCCGCAGCAGTCGGTGCAAACCTGACGGTGAACGTTGCGCTCTGTCCACCATTCAGCGTCACTGGTGGGCTGATACTGGTGACGGTAAAGACGGATCCAGTAATTCCCACCTGAGAGACCGTCACGCTTGAACTGCCGGTATTGGTAATGGTCTCTGAGAGGGAGCCTGTACTACCAACATTCACGTTCCCGAAACTGAGGGTCGTCGGGTTAGCCGCCAATGCTCCGGGAGTTACGCCAGTTGCCGACACGGGAATGGTTAACGTTGAATTCGTTGCTGTCGACGTGATGGTGAGATTGCCGCTCACGGCTCCCGACGTCGTTGGAACAAACGAGACAGTAAATGTGGCGCTCTGCCCGCCATTAAGCGTTAACGGGGTCGCGATTCCGCTGACACTCAGGCCCGTTCCCGTTATTCCCACCTGAGAAATGGTCACGCTGGAAGCGCCGGTGTTGGTGATCGTTTCTGAGAGCGAACTTTGCTTGCCGATCGTCACGCTCCCAAAGCTCAGGCTGGTCGGATTCGCGCTTAGCGCGCCCGCTGTAATTCCTGTTCCCGACACTGCCATCGCCAACGATGGATTGGACCCGCTGGAGGTGATGGTGACTGTGCCAGTTGCGCCTCCGCTTGACTTCGGTGCGAAAGTGAGCGTAAACGTCGTGCTCTGGGATGCGCCGAGGCTCACCGGCGTGGAGATGCCGCTGATCGAGAACGAAGCGTTGTCGACTGAGATCTGCGAGATCGAGACGCTGGAGGAATCCCCGTTAGTGATCGTTACCAGCTGTGACTTGGTGGCACCAACCACAACGCTGCCGAAAGCTTCGCTGGAAGGACTCAGCGCGAGCTGTCCTGCGCCGGTTCCGGAGAGGGCAACAATCTGGGTGCCATTGGCGGCGTCGCTGCCGACAGACAGTGTGGCGCTGAAAGCGGCGGTCGCATTCGGAGTAAACGAGACGTTCAACACTGTACTTTGCCCTGCGGCCAGCGCAACGGGGAGCGTCGGAGACGCCAGCGCAAAATACTTTGTCGAAACCGAGGCGCTGCTGATGTTGAGCGTACTGTTCCCGGAATTCGTCGCCGTAAGCGTAAGGCTCTTGGTGGCGTTTGGGCTCACGCTCCCGAAATCGAGACTCGCGTTACCCAAAACCAGGTTTCCGCTTTGTTGGGTTTGTTGGCCGCTGCTGGATCGCGACTCGCTCAGTCCTTGACAGCCCATGAGAGCAGCCAGGGCCGACAGGGCGAGGACGAGGCTCGCTACTCTTCCAATGCGTGTTGCTGCAGGTTTTCTCGCTGATTTTTTTCGCATCACTTTCACGAACTAGCCCGCACATTCTTGCGTGCTTCGATGCGGGGGGATTGTTGTGATTTCAGCTTGCGGCCCGCGACGCGATTCGAACAGATTGCGAAGGTACATGTGATGAGTCGGCGGAAGGTCGAGTGCGAATTCGCCGCTTGTGCATGTTGTGTTTTTCAACAAAGAGCCGCGCTGATTCGGACTCGTGAGGCGTGAGGCGCGCGGCAAGTGCGGCGGGGTTGAGGAAACGCAAAAGGGCCGGATCCGATGACGGATCCGGCCCGAAACTTTCGCGCTCTTCTTCGTGGCGCTCTTTAAACTCCGCTCTGCGACGAACTAGCTATGTAGAGTTGGCAGGCTGGATTGGCAGTGAGTGGACCGGGGCGGGCACAAAAGGAGGGGGCCCCCATCAGCGGAGGGCACCGGCTGAACGCTTGCTGCCAGGAAAGTGCCGATCATTACACCGGTCAGAATCGCGATCTTCGCTACCAGCTTTGCTTTCATACCTACCGTCATTGTCGTGCTCCTTTGGGACCTGGGGAATTCTTGCTCGGGCTGACCGTCGCAAGTGCCCTTATATAGAGCACGGGGCGTACCAAACGACCTTTCTTACGGTGGCTTCCGGAAATGGAAGTGAGCCTCTGAAAAATAAGGGGTAAGACCAATCTCAATCTCGTTTTGGGAGCCGTCGGCTCCAGATTGGAATCAGGACCCCAAACATAAACGCGAGTACCTAACATTTCTGTTAGGGTGCCGAAGGGTCGAGGCCGTACGGGTATACTCATGGCTTAATGGGCCACCTGGTCGAACAAAGATCCGTTCCGGACAACTCCGCGCGGTTGGAGATTGTCAGCGGCCCCCTCAAGGGCAAAGTCTTTCCTCTGGCTGACGGCGAGGTCTCGATCGGCCGGGAACCCTCCAATAACATCTCTTTGCTCGATTCGCTCGTATCCCGCCGGCACTGCGTAATTCGCAAGGATGGGGACTCATTCCGGCTGCTGGATCTGGACAGCCGCAACAACACATTTGTTGGCGGCGTACCTGTACGCGAGCGGTTTCTGGCTCCCGGGGACCAGATTCGTGTAGGCAACTCTCTTTTGGTATTCCAGGGGGCGGGGGGCGATTCCAGCACCGCCAACTTCGGATTGCAGCTGGATGCTACGCCGGCACCGAGCGCTGCGACGGTGATCCTGCGAAAGCAGGACGCGCTTTACCTGCAACCACCACCGCCCGAAGGGCTCCCCGCAACCCCGCGAACGGTCCGCGATTTGAATTTGCTCCTCGATTTCAGCCGTAGCCTGAACTCAGTGCGTGGCCTGCCCGCACTCCAGCAACAGGCTCTGGATGCTGTGCTTTCAGCCGTTCCCGCAGACCGTGCCGCCATCCTGTTAACGGAAGATGGGGGCTTGGGATTCACGTCTATTACCGGCCGCGACCGTCTCGGCACAAATCAGCCGATTCGCGCCAGTCAGACCATCTTGAACCGCGTACTGAACGAGGACGTTGCAGTTCTCTCCAGCGATGTCGAAAGTGATGACGCGTACCGCGAAGCCGAAAGCCTGATCGAGCGTCGCGTGCATTCCGTGCTGGCCGTGCCTCTGGAAGTTCGAGGAACCGTGATTGGAGCGCTCTACCTCGAGGCCAGTTCGCCCGGGGCGCGCTTCGATTCGGAGCTCCTGCAACTTGTAACGACGCTGGGAAACCTCACTGCCCTGGCGATCGAAAATGCCCGCTACCTGGAGAAACTCGATGGTGAAAACCGGCGCCTGCACGAGGAACTGAAAATCCAGCACAGCATGGTCGGCGAGAGCAAGGCCATGCGTGAGGTCTACGAGTTCGTTTCTCGCGTCGCGGGGCGGGATTCGACGGTGCTCATTTGTGGAGAGAGCGGTACTGGAAAGGAATTGGTCGCTCGTGCCGTGCACACAAACAGCGCAAGAAAAGACAAGCCCTTCGTTGCGATCAACTGCGCCGCCATCACCGAAACATTGCTGGAGAGCGAACTATTCGGACACGAGCGGGGAGCATTCACTGGCGCGGTTTCTCAGAAGAAAGGCAAGCTGGAAGTGGCCGAGGGGGGAACCGTTTTCCTGGATGAAATTGGAGAGCTCGCGATTCCCATGCAGGCCAAACTCCTGCGCGTGCTGCAGGAGCGCGAGTTTGAGCGCGTCGGCGGCACACGTCCGATCAAGCTGGATGTCCGATTGATTGCGGCTACGAATCGCGACCTGAAAGAAGCATCCCGCACCGGGGGTTTTCGCTCGGACCTTTATTACCGGTTGAATGTCGTGTCCTTGCAGATGCCTGCCCTACGCGAGCGCCGCGAGGATATTCCACTGCTTGCGGCATTCTTTGCTGCGCAGCACGGAGAAAAGGTGAAGCGGCGCGTGGCCGGAATTTCTCCCGAAGCTCGCGGCTGCCTCATCCGCTACGACTGGCCGGGGAATGTGCGTGAACTAGAAAACGCCATCGAACGAGCGGTGGTGCTCGGTTCGACTGAATTGATCCTGGCTGAGGACCTGCCTGACGCCATCCTTGAAGAAACTGCTGCAGCGGGTGAACCGGTAAATGCTCTGGCGGAAGGAATTCGCCAAGCGAAGAAGGAGCTTATCGAGCGTGCCATCGAGCAAGCCAATGGAAATTACACCGAAGCGGCGAAACTGCTGGGAGTACACGCTAACCACCTGTTCCGCCTGATTCGAACTTTGAACCTGAAGCCAAAACGTGCGCGATAATGGACCCTCACGTCAGGGTCTGCGAGTGATTGAGATTTCGGCGGATCAACTGACGCCAGATTCAGAACCGGCAGAGTCAACCGCAGATGCTCGCCAATCCTGGTAAAAGCTCCAGAGGGACGTCCCCTTGCAAAATACTATTCGCCGGCACCTGCATACTCACGCTGATCCAGTACGCGAGCGGTCAACTCTCGGCGGGCTCCATTGCAGTACTTCAATCCGCCGACGATTACCTAGTAGTTGCCGCCGATAGCAAACGCTTAAGCGCACAGGGAGTATCCCTTCACTCGTGCAAAGTCGACGCTCTTGACGAGCAACTGGTTTTTGCCAATACCGGATATGGCAGCTATTCAGGTGTGCGTGGGAAATGGGACGCGATTTCAGTCGCCCGGCAGCATTATCGCCAACTCGCAAAAGCACCACGACACGAGCTTATCCCGGCACTGGCGGAAACATTCGGCAGAGACATCGCGGCAAAGCTCGAACCTGACGTTAGGGGTCATCCGGAGGAGGGTTGGCCAGAAACTCTTGGCACGGCCATTTTCGCCGGCTTTGACGAGCAGCATCAACGGGTTGTGGTTGAGGTAAAGATCCATCAGGTACGACGCTCCAGCGCAGATGTCGCAGTCGGGTACTCTACCCGACGTCTGCCAGATGCCGTGTTCGCCGAGGTAATCGGTGAGACCTCCGTTGCGCAAGAGTTCGCGGACGGCAGAACGCTGCGATCTCAATCGTGGCGTAATGGGCTGGACTTTGAAGTGAAAGGACTCGGAGTGAAGGAACGCCTAGTAGCCGGAGCGGAAAAGATGGTTCGACTCACTGCAACATATGAGCCGTCCGCAGTGGGCGGCGCGATTGATACGGTGCTGGTGTCGCGAAAAACAGGAGTCGAGTGGATTCATCGCAAGCCGGAGTGCGCGAAAAGTTCTGGGCCTATCACTTCAATCCCCGCACCAGGAACAAATTCGCCAAGTCGCGCTGGAAAGTAGTGGCGCAGGCTCTTCCATCGGCCGACAACGCCAGGGGTCCGAAGAATGCAGCTCCGGGCTCAGGAACCTTGATCACGAGCCAGGGCTCCCGTCGGTGGGAGGCAATCTCCAGACGGCTGATCTTGATGCTCGCCGGTTCTCGCTGCTGAAGAAATAGATAGCGTCCATCACCGGTCCAACGCGCAACACTCTCGCCGGTCTGAAGCTCGACAACTGCCACCGAGTTCCCTCCAGTTACCGGTGTCATCAGGAGCTTGTGCGAATCTACCGTGATGAACCATTTCCCGTCCGGAGAAACTCGGACACCGCGGGTTCCTTCCGGCGTTACCGGCGTTGTCTTGCTCGACTCGAGATTGTAGGTCCAGGTACGCGTCTGGTGCCCCGTTTCATTCCCGGTGAAGAGAATGCGCTTGCCATCAGGGAACCACTCCACCCCATCAAAATGAATCCCCTCAATAGCCGCGAACTGCGATTCGCCCGCGCCGGTGGGAAGCAACATCAGACGCGAGCGCTCACCTTCATGATGAATGCACGCGACCCACTTCCCGTCCGGCGAGAGTGACGGCCGATTGCCATATCCGAGTTGTATCGCGGGAGAACCATCGGTCTTTCTCAGGTAAATGGCAGAGTTGCGACCCTGTCCATTGGAGAGTTCTACGAAGACAATAGACTGCGCATCGTTCGAGAGTTCGTAGATCAGTGAAGAATCCAGCCAGCTCAAGTCACGCTGGGGTGCGCCGTTTGGCGGGACGTACAGAATTCCCAGGCGCGAGTTCACCGTACTCAGCAAGACACGGCCGTCGCGTGCCACGTCCTGCATTACGATCATTCCACCCGTCTGCGTCACGAGACGCTGGACGCCCGAGAGAGTGACCGCGTACAGCGCGGGATCACCGCCCGGTTGCCCACCCGAAAACCAGATTTCACGATGGTCGGGCGACCAATTCAAGGCTCCGATCGCGCGCCATCCACGCGAGAGAACTTGCCTGGGATGATTCGGCCCAATAACGCAGAGCGCGTAGTCGCCGGCTTCCATATCAAAATCGAAAAATGCCACGAGCTTGCCATCGACCGAAACCCGCGGCATCATCGGCGGTCGCTTCTCGGTTTCGTACAATACGGTCCCAATTGGATACTCAAGCCGAAACTTCCCGCTGATAGCGCGTACCACGGCAAGCGAGTCCCCGTCCGGACCCCAGTCGGCGCCGCTCACGCCCTCAAGCACCTGGCGCGGTGAGCCGCCACCAAAGGACACGCGAGCGAGTGTCCCGACATCGTCGCCGCCGAGCAGAATCGCCAATTCACCCTTGGGCGAAATCGCCAGAACTCTCGCGCTTGGCAGGGGCAGAGGTTGCGCTTCGCGGTTGCCGGGCTGAGCAGAAAACAATGTCGAGGGGGCGCCGTCCCACTCCGCGCTGTAAACGACACTCTCGCCGGGAGCAAACTTTGCGGATGTAACGTCTCCGCGACGGAACGTCAAACGCTGGAACGCGGGCGGCTCCGGAGGGCGCGAAAACTTTTGCTGATACGTGACGGCCAACGCTACTCCCAGCAGCACTCCCGCCAGCACACCTAGCCCTGCCCAGAACTGGGTGCGCGGAGACCGTTGAACTTTTGGAATAGCTATCGCGCCCGAGAAATTGCTGGCATCCATTTCATCACGCAACTCCTCCAGCGCGACCTTCACATCAGCCATGGTCTGCCAGCGGCGTTCGGGGTCCTTCTTCAGACAGCGCGCAAGGATCCGGTCGAGTTCCCCAGGAATCTCCGCAGCCGCGCGCGACGCTGGAAGCGGATCCTTGTAAAGCACGGCTGAAAGGGAGGACAACTTCGAGCCGCCTGGGAAGGCACGTTGACCGGTCGCCATCTCATACAGGACCGAGCCAAAAGAAAAAACGTCGGATCGGCTGTCCACCGGTTTGCCGTCTGCCTGCTCAGGAGACATGTACGCGGCGGTACCGAGGATGGTCCCCTCCTCGGTCAGAGGTGATCCTTCGCCGTGCATAGTTTCAGCATAGGCATCAGCCTCGTCCGCCTCGGTCAACTTAGCCAATCCGAAATCGAGAATCTTGACCACGCCTTGAGAGGTCACGATGACATTCGAAGGTTTGAGATCGCGATGCACAATTCCGGCGGCATGAGCCGCGGCCAATGCGTCGGCAATTTGGATCGAGTACTTCAACACATCGCGAATTCGCAGGCCCTTCTTGCCGATGAGGTGGTCCAGCGTCTCTCCCGCCACGTACTCCATGGCGATGTAATGCAGCGGCTTGCCATCGACCTCCTGCATGTCGACGTCATAGATGGTGATGATGTTGGGATGATTGAGCGAAGAGGCCGCCTTGGCTTCCTGAATAAATCGCCGTTCGCGCTCCGCGCCGAATGCGGACGTGGAAAGGATTTTGATGGCGGCAGTCCGTCCCAGACGGGAATCCACCGCTTTGTACACAACACCCATACCGCCAGCCCCCAACTTGGCCTCGATGCGGTACGAGCGAAGTGACTTGCCGATCATCGGTCCCTATGGAGAGAATGGGGCCCGTAACAGATGAAGTGCCGACCCGTCGCACTCTCCTTGGCAGGCCATTATAGGCGTGAAAAGGCGGAAGACGGATACTGCAGTTGCATTTTTACGAAACGAGAACACCCGAGTGGCCGTTCGGGCGCTGGTGCCGGGAACAGGAATCGAACCTGCAAGGTACCAAGTACCGGCGGATTTTGAGT